>WBZM01001478.1_pt2 | contig 11092 bp, 11 predicted proteins | sample 5204271 | NCBI WGS metagenome assembly WBZM01 (sample SAMN12344346, study PRJNA552823) | activated sludge metagenome | biome: Activated sludge suspended growth; feature: Nitrification reactor; material: Wastewater; isolation source: activated sludge from nitrification reactor of wastewater...
CACTTTGGTGCTCGGCCTGGGGGTGTTGGCGATCCTGCTGGTCTTGCCGAAGATCACGAAGAAGTACCCGGCGGTCCTGGTCGCGGTGATCGCCGCGACCGTGGTCTCGGCGGCCTTCGGCCTCTCCGCTCATGGAGTCGACACCGTCGGCACTCTCCCCCAGGGAATCCCGGCCCCTTCGATTCCGTTCACCGAGGCCTCCGACGTTGTGCCGCTCCTGATCGCCGCCTTCGGCATCGCCCTGGTTTCGCTGACCGACACGATCGCCACCGCCACCGCCTTCGCCAACCGGCGCGGCGACGAGATCAAGGCAAACCAGGAAATGATCGGCATCGGCACCGCCAACATCGCGGCTGGCCTCTTTCAGGGTTTCGCGGTCTCGACCAGCGGTTCGCGGACCGCCGTCGCCGAGCAGTCCGGTGCAAGGACCCAGTTGACCGGCCTGGTCGGGGCGGGGCTCGTCGCCGCGCTGCTGCTCTTCCTGAACGGGCTGCTGGCCGACCTGCCCCAGACCGCCCTGGCCGCGGTCGTGATCGCCGCCGCGCTCTCACTGATGGATCTCGGGCTGCTTCGCCGCTACTTCGACGTTCGCCGCAGCGCGCTCGGTGTGTCGCTGGTCGCCACCGCGGGCGTGATCTTCCTCGGCGTCCTGCAGGGCATCGTGATCGCGGTCGCCCTGGCGATCATCCTCTTCTTCCGTCGCAACTGGTGGCCGCATGGCGCCGTGCTCGGTCATAGAAGTGACGGCGAGGGCTGGCAGGATGTCACCGACTTCCTGGACGCGAAGGAGACGCCCGGTGTAGTCATCTACCGCTGGGAGGCCCCGCTCTTCTTCGCCAACGCGAGCCGGTTCCGTGACGAGGTGAGGCGACTGGTCAAGGAGCGCCAGCCGGGCTGGGTCGTGATCCAGTGTGAGGCGGTGACCGACGTGGACGTGACCGCGGCCGAAATGATCGAGCAGCTCGACCTCGAGCTGAACTCGGCCGGCATTCACCTTGCCTTCGTCGAGATGCGCAAACGCCTGCAGGACCTGACCCGTCAGTACGGACTGATGGATTCGGTCGATCGCCAGAACTTCTACCCGACCATCGAAGCCGCGCTCGCCGCGATCGAGAGCAAGCGCGACGAGGTCCCGAACGACGCCTAGCGTCCCGCGGGAGTCGTCGCGAACGGACGGGCAACCCGCCGCCGGAACCAAGCCGAGCGGGCCAGCAGGATCGCGGCAGCGATGCCGGCTGAATCGATCGCGACGTCGACCGGACTGCCGTGCCGGCCGGCCACCGAGGTCTGGTGGAACTCGTCGCTGATCGCGTAGAGAAAGGCGATCAGCGCGGCCCAGGCCAGCGGGTTCCGGGTGACCGGCGCCAGCGCCCGCCACCAGAGCAGGGTCAGCAGGGCGTAGACGCTCAGGTGAGCGAGCTTTCGCAAAAGCAGATCCCAGAAACCCAGTCCGGTCGAAAGATCGGGCTGGGCAGAAAGCACGAAGATCACCCCCATCAGGGCGATCGGCGGGAGGAAGTTGAGGGCCAGCTTCGGCACAACCGACATAATCGCCAACCAGGGCCGGCCCGGGCACCCCGGCCTTCCATTCAAATCCCGAAGGAGCCACATGCCAGAAGTGACCGCCGACATGACAATCACCCTCGACGGCTACGCGAGCGGTCGTGGCCAGAGCCGGGAGAAGCCGTTCGGTGACATGGACACGGACCGCCTTCACGGCTGGATGTTCGATCACCGCGACGAAAACCGGGTGGAAGCCGAGGCGATCACCGAGGCCGGTGCCTACATCATGGGCCGCAAGATGTTCTCGGCCGAGGAAGGCGAATGGGATCTCGAGTGGACCGGCTGGTGGGGCGAGGACCCTCCCTACCACGCCCCGACCTTCGTGCTCTGCCACCGTCCCAGAGCCAGCATCGAGATGGAAGGCGGCACCACCTTCCACTTCGTCACCGACGGAATCGAAGCCGCCCTGGAGCGGGCCCGCGAAGCGGCCGGTGAAAGGACGGTCTCGATCGCCGGCGGACCGAGCGTGCTCAACCAGTACCTCGACGCGGGACTGGTCGATGAGCTACGCCTTCACGTGAGTCCGTTTCTGGCCGGGGGCGGCGAGCGGATCTTCGACGGCGTCAGGGACCTCGATCTGAAGCCTCACAGCAGCCGCAGCACCCCCTGGGTCACCCACCTCGTCTACCGGCGCTGACTCCCGGTGGCATTAGGGTTGCCCTGTGGAGGAAGTCGCACTCAGGGTGCCGTCGATCGGGAGCCTGTTCGATCAGTGGAGTGCCGAGCCGCTCGAGCGGAGGCCGCTCGACGACGACGCGCGGGAACGGATCCTCGACGCCTGGTCGGAGGGCAAGAAAGGCCGGCAGTCTCCCGAACGGCTTTGCCTGGTCCTGCCGGAAAGCGAACGCAAGGAGGGGCTAGGGGATTCGATCCTGGCTGCCTTCCGCTTCGACATGAAAGAGACCCGTCTCGACAGCCGCTATCGCTGGATTCGTCGCAGTTTCACCGCTAGAGAGAGCCGGATCGGTTTCCTGGTCTTCTTCGTCGCGATGGTGATCTCGGTCCTGATCAGCAGCGGTACCGACGGTGACAGCGTTGAGACTCTGTTCTCCCAGACCTTCGTGGTGATCGCCTGGGTGGCCCTCTGGGGACCGGCCGGCCGCTTCATCCGCGGTGCCTCCTACCGGCTCGAGCAGAAGACCTTCGCCGAACTCGAGCAGGTCCCGGTCGAGATCCGCTGGGAATAGAAACGCCGGCTAACGCCGGGCCGGCTCGGGGACGCTCCGGACGATGAACTCGTCTTCGCGGAACGCGCCAAGCCGGCGTTTCAGGTCCCGGGCGCTCCACGGATACGAAAAGCCGCTTCGACCCTTGCTGTCGATGAAGTACGAGCCGCAATCGTTGTTCCAGACGGTTCCCGCCAGAGCCTCGTCGACCGTGACGTTGAAAGCGTCCTGCGCCTCGCCGCGAACCTCCCCCACCCCGTCGCCGATCGCCTTGATCGCCGCCACGATGTACTCGGTCTGGGCTTCCATCAGCACGGTCGCCGAGGTGTTGATGCCGATGTTGGGGCCGAGCATCAGGAAGGCGTTGGGGAAACCGGCGACCGCGGTCCCGAGATAGGCCCTGGGGCTGCCGTCCCAGGTCTCGGCCAGGCTGCGCCCGTCGGCCCCGCGCACGATCCCGGCGACCGGCATGTCGAGGATCTGAAACCCGGTCCCGAGAATCAGCACGTCGACCTCGTGGAAGTTGCCGTCGCTGTCGGTCACGCCATCCGGCCCAGCCGAGGTCACCGCCCGGGGGACCACGGTCACGTTCTCCCGGGCCAGGGTCGGGTACCAGTTGCTGGACATCAGCACCCGTTTTCATCCGAGCGTGTAGCGCGGCGTCAGCGCGTCCCGTTTCCCGGGGTCAGTGATCGCCCGCCCGATGTTTTTCTCACCGAGCCGCTGGAACCGGTTCATCACCCGCGGGTGGTGCATCGCCCGGTTGAAGAGTTCGGTCAGATTGAAGATCAGGCCCCGCGCGAGCCGCTGGGTGAACGGGAAACGGCGGTAGAGGTTCTGCTCGAATCCGGAGATCCGGCGATCGGGCTTCGGCAGAACCCAGTGGGCGGTGCGCTGGAAGACGGTCAGGTGTTCCACCTCGCCGGCGATCTCGGGAACGAACTGGACCGCCGAGGCCCCGGTACCGGCGATGCTCCTCGCCCCGGTCCAGGATCACGAAATCCTCGATCCCGGCCTCCCGCAGCCGCGCCGCAGCACAGATGCCAGAAAGCCCCGCCCCGATAATCGCCACCCGTTCCATCGACGGGTACTTTGTCAGGCCGGCGAAGACCCGGGATCTAGATCCGGTTCCTCACCTTCAGGCTCCGGAAGACCGTGGCCGGCTTTTTCGCCTTGCGTTTGCCGACCTTCTTCGACTTGATCCTGAGTTTGAGGATCAGCTTTGCCGAAGCCTGGAAAGTCATTGCCTCGACCTTCTCCCGGATGGCCGGCTTGACCGTGAACTTGACGAACTTCTGCTTCCCGGAAGCGACGGTCGCCTTGACCGTGTTGGCCATCGGCTTTCCGTTCGACCTGGCAGTCACCGGGGTCGCCTCGATAGAGCATTTCGGCTTGAACTTCGAGGGACAGACGATCATCAGGTAGAGGTTCGTCCCGTCGAAGGACGCTGTCGTGGTGCTGGGTCGGGCGATTCCCGGCAGGGGCAGTGGCGGCGCTCCGTTCGGGTCGAACTCGAAGGCTCCGAGGTCGCAACTACCGGCCGGACGGGTGACTCCGCGCTGGTCCACCGGCGGGCAGAGGTCGGGGGCAACAGATCCGGCCGCGTCGATCGCCGGGCTCCCCGGACCGATCGAAACGGTCGGGGTCCGTCCGCCGTTATCCGCGAGCGCCCCGACCTGGGCGTCGGCCGGCGAGGTGAGGCTGCCCGGGTCGAACCCGATCAGGCAGTTGCCAGCGCCCAGTGCCTGGGTGCTGATCACGAACCGCGGCATGAACGAAGGCCCGGACTGGCAATCGGGCTCCGAAGTGAAAGGTTCCGGTGACTTATCCGTGTTGTCGGCCAGGATCGAATTGACCAGACCGACGCTGCCGGTTCCGGTGGCGATACCTCCGCCACCACCGAGGCCGTCGGTGTTCTCGTCGGCACCGTTGCCAGCCACGGTGATGCTGCGAAGGTCCGCGCTGGCCGAACCGCCGACGTAGACGCCACCGCCCGAGCCGTTCGCATTGTTGCCGCTGACTGTGGAGTTCAGCATCTTCAGAGTCGAGGAACCGGAGGTGTGAATGGCCCCGCCGTCGCCGGTCGTGTCGCTGCCGGAGATCGTCACCCCGTCGAGCTCGAGTATTCCGACGCTATGCCGGATCGCCCCGCCGTTCTGGTCGGACCCTTCGCTGTGACCGCCAACCAGACTGATGTTCTCGAGGATGAGCGGACCGGCGTTCTCGTCGACGTGATCGAAGATCCGATCCGAACCGATCCCGTCGATCGTCACCTTCTCTCCTGGTCCGGCCGGCCTGATCGTCAGCGATCCGGCGCCGATCACATCCAGGTCCCCGGTCAGGCCGCGTTTCTCGCCGGCGCCGCCAAGAGTCAGCTTGTAGTGGCCCCCGGGCACCAGTACGACATCGTCCCCGTCCCCGCGAGGACAGGTGCCCGCCGGGTTGTCGTCATCCGCCGAGATGAAGGCATTCCTGAGCGAACAGTTCGTTCCCCCGAAACCGTCAACGGTCGTGTCAACGGTAATCACGGTCGCCCCTGCCGATGGAACCAGAGCCAGTCCCGAGAGCACAGCCACGACACCCGCCAGCCACTTCTTCATTCCCATCCCCCCATCAGTTGGCCATAACCTGTTCTTCAACCTATTGCCAACCGGCTTCCAGTTCAAGACGCCACCCGTTTCAGGCCGTCAGCGGGTCGGCGGCACCAGTTGTCTCGGCCATTTGCCGACGGAGCAGGACAACCGAAATGGCAAGGATCCAGAGCGGCATCAGCATGAAGACCAGGATTCCGCCAACGCCGGTCAGGCAAAGGCCACCCATCACGACCGAAACCCAGGCGATCCACTTAGGCAGGGTCGCGGTGCGCAGCCCGCCGATGCCGGTGGCCAGAAGCGTCAGTGCCGAACCGACCAGCCAGGGCATCCACGCATAGTCCGCGACTATCGCGGCGGTGAGCAGCGAATCGTCACTGAGACCGGCTTCCGCCGCCCCGGCGGCCGCGGCGGTGACCATTCCCATTACCGCGATTCCCATCACGAGAAGCGTGCCGCCAAAGGCGACCATCGACGAATACGTGGATTCACCGGCCTCCCCTGAGCGGAGTGTGGCTCTCAATTCGACCAGCAGCGCCGCCAGGAAGAAGGCCGACAGCAGGGCCAACGGGATGTTGGCGACCATGATCGAAGTCGCGTGGTCGTGGTAGAAGCTCACCACTTCGGCGTGGTTGGACTTCTCGACCTGAGGCACCGACCCGGGGACGAGTATCGCGGCGCCGAGCAGCAGGGCAGAGAGGATGCCCGCGATTGGAAATAGCCGGTGGAATCTGTCGTTGTGCACTTGCTCTCCTTGTTGGTCAGAGACCGAAGACGTTGGATTGGACGCCTTGACCTTCCTCCGGGACGTTCCCGCAAACAAGGGGCGCGTTCCCGACCGAACCGGGAAATACCCGGGAACCACGCTCCGGGGCGGTCCGGCGGCGTAAGAATGGTGGGCATGGACGAGCGCATCGAAGGGGACGTCGGATCCGCAGAAGGCCCGGCCGGTCGGCCAAGCAAGGTCGATCTGTTCGCCTGGCTCCTTGGACTGGCGGTGGTCGTCACCCTGGCCGTATCCTGGCTGACCACCGAATTCGAGGCCAGTTCGCCGCTTGAGTTCCTGATCGCGACCGCGGTGGTCCTGATGCCGGTCATCTTTGGGCTGCTTTTGGCCAGAGCCCAGCCCCGCAATGCCGTCGGCTGGCTTCTGTTGACCGAGGGCATGGTCCTATCGCTGATGGTCCTGAGCGACCAGCCGGCCCACGACTCGATCGCTCACGGTCCCACGGCATCCTTCACCGAGCAGCTCGCCGTGCTCTGGTCTCAGAGCCTCTGGCCGCTCATGTTCGTCGGCTTCGCGGGTATCGCCTATGTCTTCCCCGACGGGAGGTTCTTCAACCGGAAGTACCGACGTTGGGGACTAACCGGGGCAGCCGCGGTCGTGGTCTTCCTGACACTCGAGATCTTCGCGCCAAGCGGCTTCGAACCCCCGTATGAGGCAGTTGACAACCCCCTGGCGGTGGCGCCTTTCACCTCCCCCGACATGATCCTCTGGCCGCTCTTGCTGGTCGGTCTCTCCTCCCTCATCGCAGCGGCCTTCGCGGTCCGGGCGCGACTGAGGGCCTCGACGGGCGACCGGCGCCTCCAGATGCTGTGGCTCGCCTGGGCGGCGATTTGGATCCCCGCCAACCTGATGCTCTGTCTCTTCGACGGCCTCGTATTTGGTGCGGCTGGTGGCGAGGGCGTCCTGACTCAGATCGCTCTGCTCCTGATGGCAACGATGATGCCGCTGGCGATCGGCATCGGCATCCTGCGTTACCGCCTCTTCGACATCGAGGTGGTGATCAGCCGCACCCTCGTCTACGGGACCCTCTCCTTGATCATCGCAGCGGTTTACGCGGCGATCGTTGCTGCGTTCGCGGCGCTGTTCGGCAGCTCGACCGCGGCCGGGGTGCTCGGCGCAGGGGCCGTCGCGGTGATGGTCCAGCCGGTTCACGCCCGGCTCCAGCGAAGGGTCGATCGCTGGGTCTTCGGTGACCGTTCCGACCCCTACGCGGCCCTGCAGCGGCTCGATGACCGGCTGAAAGAAACCCAGGCCCCGGAGGAGGCGGTGCAGGCGGTGGTCGATTCCGTGGCGGAGTCGCTGCGCCTGCCCTGGAGCGCGGTCGAGTTCGATCGCGACGGTGAAGGCATGACCATCGCCGCATACGGCGCCCGCGGCAGCGGCACCCTCGAAAGGCGCGAGCTCTGGCATCGTGGCGAGCATGTCGGCTCGCTGGTGGTCGAGATTCCGAAGGCCCGGCCGCTGTCCGAATCCGACCGGCGCCTGCTCGACCAGCTGGCCGGTCACGTCGGCGCGGCCGTTCAGTCGGTGCGCTTGACCATTGACCTGCTGGCTTCCCGCAAGGAACTCGTGACCGCCCGCGAGGAGGAGCGCCGGCGTCTTCGCCGCGACCTGCATGACGGGGTCGGTCCTTCGCTGGCGGCGATGTCGCTTCAACTCGAAGTCCTCAGGGGACGGGTGAGCGAAGAGGATGAAGCACTGGTCGAACAGCTCGGAGCCCAGGCCCAGGAGGCGATCGTGGACATCCGCCGGCTCGTCTACGAGTTGAGACCACCCGCGCTCGACCAGTACGGCCTGGTCAGCGGGCTCTCCGAACAGGCCCGGCGCATGTCAAGCGAGGCGACCGCCTTCTCGGTTCAGGCGCCGGAGGAGATGCCGGCCTTGCCGGCAGCGATCGAAGTCGCCGTCTACCGCATCGCACTGGAAGCGATGACCAACGCGGCCCGACACTCGGGGGCGAGTTCCTGCGAGGTGAACATCTCGGTCGATGGCCCAGTGAGCGTCACCGTCGAGGACGACGGCGTCGGGATCGAAACCACCGCCGCCCACGGGGTGGGGCTGCGCTCGATGCGCGAACGCACGGACGAGCTTGGCGGCGACTTCGCGATCGGGCCCCGCGCCTCCGGCGGCACGACTCTGCGCGCCGGGTTTCCCCTGGAGGAAGTGTGACCGATATGCCGCTCACCGCGGTGATCGCGGATGACCACCCGACCTTCCGGAACGGACTCAGGTTGATGCTCGAAAATCGTGGCGATATCGCCGTGGTCGGCGAAGCCGCGAACGGGGTCGAGGCCCTGGAGCTGGCGGCGGAGCATCGGCCCGACGTGGTTCTGATGGACCTGCGGATGCCGGAACTCAACGGCATCGAGGCCACCCGCCAACTGCTCGCCCGGCAGCCTGAGGCCAGGGTGATCGTGCTGACCATGTTCGAGGACGACGATTCAGTCTTCGCGGCGATGCGGGCGGGTGCCCGCGGCTACCTCCTCAAAGGCGCCGAGGGCGAGGACATCCTGCGGGCGGTGCATGCGGTCGGAAACGGCGACGCGATCTTCGGCCCGGGGATCGCCGCCCGGATGATCGAGTTCTTCGCGACCGCGCCCCGGTCGGCTTTCCCCGAGCTGACTGACCGCGAACGGGAGATCCTCGAACTCATCGCCGAGGGCAAGACCAACATGCTGATCGCCGACCGGCTGGTCCTCAGCCTGAAGACGGTCCGCAATCACGTCAGCAGCATCTTCAACAAACTCCAGGTCCCCGACCGGGCCGCCGCAATCGCCAAGGCCAGGGAAGCTGGCCTCGGCCCCACCCCGCTCGACCCGACCTAGGTCCCGGTCATGCGCAGGCGGCCTTGGCGGCGACGCGCGAACGGCGGAGCGCCTCCTTGGCCTTGTTCGCATTCTTGCGCGCCCTAGCCGACTGCTTGCGTGCTGCTGCCTTCTTTGACTACTTCGCCTGCTTCAAACGAGCCGCGGCCCTGGCCGCGTTCGTCGGTCATCCCGTCGACGCCGGATGAGCCGCCGCTCGGCTTGACTGTCATCTCGAAGACGATCGGCTGCCCGCTGATCTGGGGCATGGCCGGGCCGATCTCGGTACGGACGGTGCCGATCAGCACCTCGGAACGACCGACGATGCCCGTCCTGGTGACGGACCTGGCGGCGGCGTTGCCTGATATCACCCTGAAGGTGAGCTTGTAGATTGCGGCCAGGATGCGCCCGGCGCACCGATGAATCAGAGCATCGCGTTGGTGACCCTCGGGGTCGGCGACTACGAACGAGCCAAGGCGTTCTACTCGGCGCTCGGATGGAAGTCGGCCCGGGAGATCGAAGAGACCGCCTTCTACCAGGCGAACGGGGTTGTCCTCGTCCTCTGGGCGCGCGAGGAGCTCGCGGTAGACATGGGAATCGCTGACAACGAGGCAACCTGGAGCGGGATCGTCCTCGCCCACAACGTGAGTTCGCGGGAAGAAGGTGAATGGGCCGGCCGGGTCACCGGGCTCGGCGACCAGCGGGTCGAGATCGCCATGATGCTCACCCCGGACCGCCGCAACGCCCTCTGCCACATCCGCGGACCGGAAAACCTCCTGATCGGCCTCGCCCAGAAACTCTGACCAGCAGCCCGGCCCGACCTCGGTCCCCGCCCCGGTCGCAGGTCCGGGCAGACTTCCCGCCAGCCTCCGGGCACCAAAACAAGGACAGAGCGAATCTCCGCCGGGCTCAAGCCAAGAGCAAACGAGAAATCTCCAATATCCCTGGCTTTCGTAGCCTGAGGGGGCTTGATCCGAACTTGCGACTCGACCTCGACACCGTCGAGAACAGATCGGCCCCGGTATGGAGACACAGTTTCGTTGGGTAGACTTGCTCTCATGGACGCAAGTCCGATTCCCGCTTCTGTTGATGAGTTGACCAGCCGGTTACTCACCGGAGAACGCGCCGAGCAGATCGCCCGTCTCGTACGACGCATCGGTGTGGCTGACGGCGATGCGGAGAGGCTTGAGGTTCGTTCACCGGTGACCGGTGAGCTGGTGGCATCGGTGCCGGCCTGCGAGGTGCCGGATGTCGAGGCGGCGGTGCAGCGTTCGCAGCAGGCTCAGACCGAGTGGGCGCGCTGGTCCGCACGCCGCCGGGCGCGGGTGCTGCTTCGCTTCCACAGCCTGCTGCTCGCCCGTCAGCGCGAGGTGCTCGATCTGATCCAGCTGGAGAGCGGCAAGTCGCGCCTGAATGCGTTCGAAGAAGTGATGGCCACCGCTTCAACCGCGCGCTACTACGGCAAGCACGCGCCGGCGCATCTGCGGGTCCGGCGCCGGGCCGGCGCGACCCCGGTGCTCACGAGGGCCTGGGAGCACCATGTCCCCGTCGGGGTGTGTGGGTTCATCACGCCCTGGAACTATCCCCTGACGATGGGAGTCACCGACGCGCTGGCGGCGCTGGTTGCCGGGAATGGCGTGGTCGTAAAGCCGGATGCCCAGACGCCGCTTGCGGCCCTTTGGGCCTTCGAGCTGCTCGAGCAGGCGGGACTGCCGCCGGGTCTGGCTCAGGTGGTTACCGGAGACGGCCCGGTGGTCGGCGGCGCGATCGTCGAGCTCGCCGACTTCCTGATGTTCACCGGCTCGACCGCGACCGGCCGCAAGCTCGCCGCCCGCTGCGGCGAGCGACTGATCGGTTGTTCGATGGAACTCGGCGGCAAGAACGCGATGCTGGTGCTGCCGGATGCCCGCCTGGAACGCGCCGTCAAGGGAGCTATCAGTGGCTCCTTCGGCAACGCCGGCCAGCTTTGCATCTCAATGGAGCGCATCTATGTGCACCGTTCCCTCTTCGACGGGTTCGTCAGCCGATTGGCCGAGCAGGTCGGCAAGCTGAAACTCGGGGGCGACCTCGACTGGAATAGCGACATCGGGTCGATGATCTCCCGCAAGCAACTCGAGGCGACAACCGCCCACCTCGAGGACGCCGTCGCCAAGGGTGCCTCGGTCATCGCGGGTGGCCAGC
>WBZM01003989.1_pt1 | contig 11086 bp, 6 predicted proteins | sample 5204271 | NCBI WGS metagenome assembly WBZM01 (sample SAMN12344346, study PRJNA552823) | activated sludge metagenome | biome: Activated sludge suspended growth; feature: Nitrification reactor; material: Wastewater; isolation source: activated sludge from nitrification reactor of wastewater treatment...
CAAAAGGAGTAACCGTTTAGACCCCTCACGTACATCATGCAGCTTCTACAACATCAACCGCTGCATCTCTTACTCCCTCCCCCCTGGTGGGGGAGGGTTGGGGAGAGGGGGCTGAAGGGTTACTCATGGGTAAGAATGCCGTGACGGACGGGAGGCGTCCCCGACATTGTCCCAGGATCGGGGCAGGGCGTCATGCCCCGAAGCACGAGAAGGTTAGCAGCAGGCTTGGGGGCAAGCCTGTTGGGGCGGGGCCTCATGCCCCGAAGCCCCGACGCCTTGGCGTAATATAAGGGGCATCATTCCCGATCTGGTCTGGCGCGGGTCCGACCGATAGCGGGGAAGCCGCGTTGGACCTTCGGCCGCCTCTGACCGGTTTCCGGCCGCTCGGGCGGCCTGGGGATCACCCTTCAGGACCAGGCCGTGATTCGCATTGATCTCAAACCCATCCTCTTTCGCCTGCTGCGCGGCGTGCCCATGCCGCTCATCGCCATCCTGGTGGGCCTGGCCGCCGGTCTGCTCGTCTGGGGGGTCCTGGAACAGATCCAGAGTCAGCAACTGGCGCGCATCTTCGGTCAGGAACTCGCCACCCGGCTGGACCAGCGCGCCCGGGAGAGCCTGATCCGCTTCGATCAGTATCTGTCCCAGTACACGGCGACCACCCGGCTGGTCGCCCATTACCGGCGTCTCGCCGAGTACCTGGAGTCCCGGACCTGGCGGGCTGGCGAGGCCTTCACGCCGCGCCACCGCGTGGGCACGCGACCGGGCTGGCTGCCCGATTATCTGGAGCGTGAGGGTCTTGTGCCCCCCGCCCATGTGCTGCTGGTCGATCGGGCCGGGGAGGTTCGGGAACACTATTCCCTTGAAGACCGGCCCTTGCCGGCCGATCTCGCCCCCGGCGTGGACCCGCCGTTGCGTGATGACGACGAGGCCCGGACGGTGCTGACCAGCCTCGACAATCAGCCCTATCTGGTGGTGACCAGCCCCATCGAGGATCGCCAGGGGGAGCCCCTGGGCAGCCTGGTGGTCCTCGTTCCCCTGGACGAGCGTTTTCTGCTCGCCTCCCAAAGGGGCCTGCTGGCCGGGGACAGCGCCATCGCCCTGGTGAACGCCGACGATCAACGGATCCTGGTCAGCATGGACCCCTCCTGGCTGACCCTCGGCAGCCCCCTGTCCCGGTGGCGGGAGGATTATCAGGTCACCTCCCAGTCCCTGCCGGGCTACGAGGGCTCGGACCTGAACCTGCTCTTCACCACCCTGGTGTCCTACGTCGACGTGGAGCGCATGTCCCGCCACGTCAGCATCTTCGAGCGGCGCCAGCGGGGGATCGCCGCCCTGGTGTTCATCATCACCTTCACCCTGGTCATCTACCTGGTCTCGGCGCGGCTCAACAAGGTGATGCGGCGCCTGTCGGGCTTTGCCCGCCGCGCCCTGGAGATCGAGGACCCGGGGTTCAGTCAGGGCGCCAATCAGTTGATCCTGCTGGAGGACTGGGTCCAGCAGTTCACCCAACTGGTCCTGCGGGCGCGGGAAGAGACCAGCCGGCGCCATGAGATCGAGATGCGCGAGAGCGAGGCCCTCAAGGCGGCGGTCATGGAGGCCGCCCTCGATTCCATCGTCACCCTGGACCGCCACGGCCGGGTGCGGGAGCTCAATCCCACCGCGGAACGGACCTTCGGCTATGGACGGGGGCAGATCCTGGGACAAAGTTTCAGCCGCCTCCTGCTGGCGGGTTCCGCCCGCGCCAACTTCTACGCCCTGTTGCGGGAGGGGCGTCGGGCCCAACGCCAGGGGCGCCAGCCCCAGACCCGCAGCGAGCTGCTGGCGCGGCGCGCCGATGGCCGACTGATGCCCCTGGAGGTCTCCGTCGTCCCCCTGGAACTGGGCGACGAGCTCTTTCATACCCTGTACCTGCACGACATCACCCAGCGCAAGGCACGGGACCAGGAGATCCGAAGTCTCGCCGGCTTTGCCAGCGAGAGCCCCATCCCCATGCTGCGCGTCAGCCCCGGCGGGCGCCTGCTGTATAACAACCGCGCCAGCGAGCCCTTGCTCAAGACTTGGGCGGGGGAGGGGACAAGCGCCCTGGCGAAGCCCCCGCTGGGGGAGCGGATGAGCGCCCTACCCAAACCCTGGCTGGCCCTTGCCCGGGAGGCCCTATCCGCAGGCCATCAACGGGAGGCCGAGTTCCCCGAGGGGGAGCGGATCTACTCTAGCCTCTTCTTCCCGGTGAGCGAACTGGGTTACGTCAATATCTATGCCCGGGATATCACCGCCGTGCGGCGTGCCGAGCAGGAACTCCGTCGGCATCAGGCGGAGCTGGTCCATGTCTGCCGGCTCAGCACCATGGGCGAGATGGCCACGGGCATGGCCCACGAGCTCAATCAGCCCCTGGCGGCCATTGCCAACTATGCCAGCGGTTGCGAGCGCCGCCTGCGTCGGGGAGATGCCGATCCGGAGGACCTGGCCCAGGCCATGGACCGGATTCGCAGTCAGGCCCAGCGGGCGGGGGAGATCATCAAGCGCCTGCGGGCCCTGGTCGGCAAACAGGCGCCGGTGCGGGTGTGGTCGGATCTCAACGAACTGCTGACGGAGGTGAGCGTCTTTGCCGAGTTCGAGATCGCCAAACTGGGACTGAGTATCGAGCTGGATCTGGCGGCGGAGGAGATTCCGGTCCTGGTCGACCGGGTGCAGATCGAACAGGTGCTGCTCAATCTGGTGCGCAATGCCCTGGATGCCCTGGAGGAGGTCCCGGTCGAACGGCGGCGGCTCGCCCTGCGCGTCCGCCGCGAAGGTGACCGGGCCCTGGCCCTGGTGGAGGACAGCGGCCCCGGCATCCCACCGGAGGCCATGGCGCGGCTCTTCGATGCCTTCTTCACCACCAAGCTCACGGGGATGGGCATGGGGCTGCCGATCAGCCAGACCATTCTCGACAACCATGGCGGCGAGTTGCGCGTCACTTCCGAGGTGGGCGTCGGGACCTGCTTTCAGGTACGCTTGCCCCTGGCACCGGTCCCGGCGGCTCCCTGAGACGGCGTCGGGAGCGATCAGCAAGTTGCTTCAAGGAGTTAGGGAGAAGGCCGATGCACAGCGAACCCACCGTCTTCGTCGTCGACGATGATCAGGCCATGCGCCATTCCCTGGAGTGGCTCATCGAGTCCGCCGGGCTCCGGGTCAAGACCTTCGGCTCCGCCGAGGCCTTCCTGCGGGCCTATTACCCCGGCCAGGCCGGCTGTCTGCTGCTCGATGTGCGCATGCCGGGCATGAGCGGCCTGGAACTCCAGGCCTATCTGGCGCGGGAGGCGATCCGCATCCCGGTGGTGATCATCACCGGCCACGGCGATGTGGGCATGGCGGTGAAGGCGATGCGCTCCGGCGCCCTGGACTTCATCGAGAAACCCTTCGACGACGAGGCCCTGATCGTCAGCCTGCGCCAGGCCCTGGAGGCCGACAAGCAGCGCCGAGTCGATCGCCAGCAGCGTGCCGAGATCGCCCGCCGCCTGGCGGAACTCACTCCCCGGGAGCATGAGGTGATGGTCATGGTCACCGATGGCCGTTCCAATCGGGAGATCGCCGCCGCCCTGGGGGTCAGCACCAAGACGGTGGAGGCCCACCGCGCCCGGGTGATGGACAAGATGCGCGCCGCGTCCCTGGCGGAACTGGTCCGGCTCTGCCTGACCGCCGGTATCCTCGCCACCGAGACCCCGGGGACCGAGCCTTGACCCGGACGCCGACCCCGAGCGCAAGCGGCACCGGGGCGCAACCGAAAGGTGCCGCCACGGAGGAGCCTCGCGCCCGGTCCGATGGGAACCGGCCCGCGGTCAGTGCCTCCCGCCGGACGGTCCTGGCCTGGGCCACCTACGACTGGGCCAACTCCGCCTTCGCCACGGTCGTCATCGCCGGTTTCTTCCCGGTCTTTTTCAAGCAGTTCTGGGTCGCCGGTCTGCCGGTCACCGAGAGCACCTTCTGGCTGGGGATGACCAACACCCTCGGCAGCGCCCTGGTGGTGCTGTCCGCCCCGTTGCTGGGTGCCCTGGCCGATCAGCTCGGGGCGCGGAAAGGCTTCCTGCTGGTCTTCACCGCCCTGGGGGTCATCGCCACCGGGGCCCTCTGGCTGGTCGCCCAGGGCCACTGGGGGCTGGCCCTGGGCCTCTATCTTCTCGGTCTGCTGGGCTTTTCCGGCAGCAACATCTTTTACGACGCCCTGCTGGTGGTGGTGGCCAGGCCGGGGGACTATAACCGGGTCTCGGCCCTGGGCTATGCCCTGGGCTATCTGGGCGGCGGGTTGCTGTTCGCCCTCAATGTCCTCATGACCCTCTTTCCCGCCCATTTCGGTTTCGCCGACGCGGGGGAGGCGGTGCGGGCCGCCTTTCTCGGCGTCGCCGCCTGGTGGGCACTCTTCGCCGTCCCCCTGGCCCTCTGGGTGCGGGAACCCGATGGCCGCGGCGATCGGCCCCTGGGGGAAGCCGCCCGCGCCGCCTTCCGGGAACTGCGCCAGACCCTGAGGGAGATCCGGCAGCGCCGCGATGCCTTCCTCTTCCTGCTGGCCTACTGGTGTTACATCGACGGGGTGGACACCATCGTCCACATGGCGGTGGATTTCGGCCTCGCCATCGGGCTGGCGGCGGATGGCCTCATGGTCGCCCTGCTCATCACCCAGTTCGTCGGCTTCCCGTCGGCCCTGGCCTTTGGCTGGCTGGGGGAACGCTGGGGGGCCAAGCGTGGCATCTTGCTGGCCATCGGCGTCTATGCCCTGGTGGTCCTGTTCGCCGCCGGCATGACGCGGGTGGAGGAGTTCTATGCCATGGCGGTGGTCATCGGTCTGGTCCAGGGCGGCATTCAGGCCCTGAGCCGCGCCCTCTTTGCCGGCTTCGTCCCCCCGGGGCGCGAGGCGGAGTTCTTCGGCTTTTACAACATGCTGGGCAAGTTCGCCGCCGTCCTGGGACCAGGTCTGGTGGGCGTCGCCGCCCTAGTTACGGGCGATCCGCGCCTCTCCCTGTTGCCTATCCTGCTCCTGTTCCTGCTGGGCGCCCTGCTGCTGTGGCGGGTGCGTGGCTGAAGGTCATCCGTTCAGCTCCCCCGGGTCGGGTGGCGTCTGGCGGGGGTGTCGCCAGCATGGATGCTGGCGGCAAGCCTACTGGGATGTATTGACGGCGTCCCCTGCTAGACGCCACCCGACCCGACACGCTCAACGCCCGGCAAGGTTTTGAGATACGCCATGATCGCCTGGCCAGAGGGCTGATACAGCCGGATCTGGTCCAGATCGATCGAGATGCCGTTGAGGAACTGGAGTTCCAGCATGTCATGGCCGCCGGGGCCGCTCTCCGGGAAGATGCCGGAGTAGAAGAATCCCAGGTCCTCCGCCGCGGCGGTGAGGGCCGGCGTACCGGGGTCCTCGAGGTCGAGGGCGAGCTGGATGCAGGCAATCCCTTGTTCGGTCAGGAACTCGGTAAAGGCGGCCAGTTTATAGCGCACCCCCTCCCCGCCGGCGGCGTCGATCAGGGCCCGGTTCCAGGTCAGGTCGCGGTGGCAGTGCAGGTAATCGCCCGGGCCTTCCGCGGGGCTGGCGGGGAGCGGGGCTTCGGGGTCCGGGGTGGTCACGCTCAATCCCAGCCAGCCATAGCTGCGCAGGATCAGGTCCCGATGGCGGGGTGGCGGGTAGATGATCCGGCTGGGCCGGGTGGCGAGCTGATCGTAATTCAGGGTGGTGGTGATGCGCTCCCCCGGCCTGGCCCCCTCGACAAAGATGGCCGGCGTGGACCCCAGGCGCAGGCCGACGGTGATGCGGCCAGCCTCCTGGCTGATCTTCTGGGTGGCGATGTGATTGGTCACCGACAGGGAATAGAGGGCGCGCACCCCACTATGGCGCGCATCGGCGTGGAGGCGGTCGGAAAGCTGGCGGAAGACCCCGGCCTGGCGCGCCTCCGGCAGGACGAAGGCGGCGCCCATCTCCCCCAGGGGGTCGTCGGGGCGGTGCCGCAGCATGGCGTAATGGCCCAGGATCTGCCCCGCCTCGTCGCGGGCGATCCAGGACAGGAGCTGGCCGGAGCGGACCTGTTGCAGGACCAGTTCCGGGTAGTAGATGACCTCCTTGTAGCCGTAACCATAGAGGTCCCAGGCGGCGCTGGCCAGGGCGAGGGCCTCCTCGGCGGTTTGCAGGCGGCGGTAGCTGATGGCGCCCTGGATGCGCACGCCCACTCGCTCGGGCTGGAGTTGGCTGTCGTCGCGGTCCGGGGCGAGCGCCGCCGGCAGCCGCTTGATCATCTCGAATTCCTGTCCTTCCTTGGCGACATAGCGCCAGTTGACGCTGTCCATGACCTGTTCGATGAGGAAGGTGCCCAGGCCCTGGGGGGTCTCTTGCAGGGAATGGGGGGCCTGGTAATGGGGCAGGTGGCTGAAGTCGAAGGGCCGGCCCGGGGCCCGGGCTACCAGGCGGATGGCGTCCGGCTGGAATTCGATCCGCAGCTTGACGGGGGCGTCCACCCCCGCCGGCATGGCGTGTTTGAAAAAGTTGGCGATCCCCTCCTCCAGGGCCAGCTCGACCTGTCGACGTATGCCATCCGAGATCCCTAGGCTGGCGCACAGCGAGGCGAACAAGGCCTGGAGGGCCGGGATGCTGGCGTCATGCCGGGGGACTTGCAGGTCGGTGATGTAGGGCAGGGACATGGGGCTTCGTAGTTTGGGACTGGAGGGCTACCGGTGACTGGAACTGAAAGGTTCCGGTGACGGGCACTGCCCCTCAGCCCGGCGTACGCTTGGGTGGGGTGAGGCCGGCCTCGGTACTCCCCTCAGCCGCGGGCCGGGAGGGCAGGCGGCGCTTGCCGATGTTTTTCCGGTCGCGGTGACGTTCCTTGACCTTGGGCGCCTGGGTGGTGGCGGGCTTGGGGGCCTGGCCGTGGATCTTCTTCCGCGGTGAACGGGAGCGGGTCGGCCCCTGGTAGTGACCCGCCAGGCCGGGAAGGCTCAGGGGGTGCAGGTCGAGCTGGAGATAACGCTCGATGCTCTCCATGCGGTTCCATTCCGGTGGGCTGACCAGGGTGATGGCCAGGCCCGGGGCGCCGGCCCGCCCGGTGCGGCCGGTACGATGGAGATAATCACTGCCGCTGCGGGGGACCTCGAAGTTGATCACCAGGTCCACGCCGGGGACGTCCAGACCGCGGGCGGCCACGTCGGTGGCGACCAGGATGCGAATCCGCCCCTCGCGGAGCAAGTTCAATACCCGGACGCGTTCGGGCTGTTCCAGTTCGCCGTGAAGAATCGCGGCCCGCTGGCCCTTGCCGATCAGGAAATGGCCCAGGGCCGTCGCCTGTTCGCGGGTATTGCTGAAGATGAGGATCTTGTCTGGTATGCCGTCAGACCCCGCATGGGCCAGGATGGCGGCGGTGGCACGATCCGCTGCTTCTTCTTCTCCCTCTTCTATGACGGGGGAGGGTTGGGGAGAGGGGGGGGTAACGGTTACTTGGTCGCCCGCTTCGCTCTCGCCCTGGGTAAGATAGGCCAGCAGCAGGGTCCGCTTGTGGTCCAGGTCATCCGCCAGCAGGCGCTGGTGACGGATGTCGGGGTGGGCGGCTCGGTGATGGTCCACCTGGACCCGCTGGGGGTCGCGCAGGGCGGCGTCGATGAAGGATTGCAGCCCGCCGCGGCTCAGGGTGGCGGAGAAGAGCAGGGATTGGCGCTCCTCGTTGCAGGTCTGGATGATCTGCATCACGTCCGGGGCGAAGCCCATGTCGAGCATGCGGTCGGCCTCGTCCAGGATCAGGAACTCCAGGTCGCCCAGATCGGTGGCGCCCCGCTCCAGGTGGTCGAGCAACCGCCCCGGGGTGGCGATGAGGATATCCGGGTTGCGGCGCAGGGTATTGACCTGATGGCTGGCGGCCACCCCACCGACGATGACGCCGGCGGTGAGGCGGGTGAAGCTGGCGACCTGGAGGAAGTGCTCCTGGATCTGATAGGCCAGTTCCCGGGTCGGAACCAGGACCAGGGCGCGGATGCCCGTCCGGGGTGCTGGCGCGGCCAGAAAGCGCCGCAGCATGGGCAGGAGGAAGGCCAGGGTCTTCCCCGAGCCCGTGGCGGCGGTCACCAGCAGGTCGGCGCCGTCGTTGGCCAGGGGGATGACCTGCCGCTGGACCGGCGTCGGTTCACTGAAGCCCAGTTTGTCCAGGCCCCGCAGCAGAGGCTCCGGGAGATCGAAGGTGGCGAAGGGGTCACTCATGGGGCGCTAGGTATCCGGGGAGCAGCGGTGGTGCTCGATAGGCAGGCGAGTTGGTCGAAACCGTCAACAAGCGAGTGGCGGTCATGGGGGAGCTTTGGAACAGGATGGTCAATTGTTGCACGCCGGGGTCTCCCTCACCCGGCCTTGCCGCGCCAGGTGTAGACGGCGGTGACGGCGTAGTTCCAGACGGCCCCCACCAGGATGCCGGCCAGGGCGGAGAGGACCCAGCCGGTGTCGCCCTCGAACAGGTAGGTGGCGATACCGACGTTGGCGATGGCGCCGATGCTGCACGCGATGACGAAGGAGAACCAGCCCCAGAGCAGTTGCCGGCCGCGCAGGCGCATGTCGCGGTAGGTCAGCACGTTGTTGAGGAAAAAGTTGGTGGTCATGGCCACCAGGGTGGCGACGGCCTGGCCGATGAGGAAGGAGGTGCCGAGCAGGCGGTTGAGCAGCCAGAGTACCCCCAGATGCACCAGCACGCCGGAGCCGCCGATGAGGGAGAAGGCGATGAAGCGCACTGGGATGCGCGGGCCGATGAGCTTTTGCAGCAGCATCAGCACATACTCCCAGAGCACGGCGTTGTCGAGCTTGCTCTCGCCATGCTCGCGCTGGCGGAAGCCGTAGGGGAGCTCGGCGAATTTCAGCAGCCGGGGGGAGGAGGCGAAGAGGTCGAGCAGGATCTTGTAGCCGACGCCGCTCAGATCGCCCACGCAGTCCGCCAGCACTGGGGCCCGCAGCATGAAGAATCCGCTCATGGGATCGGCGAGGTCGGCGTGGATCAGGCGCTGGGCCAGCCGGCTGGCGAAGCGGCTCATGGCCTGGCGGCGCTCGTTCCAGTCGCCGACGCTGCCGCCGCTGACGTAGCGGCTGCCGACGACGATGTCCAGGTCCTCGGCCTGGAGACGCGCCAGCATCCGGGGCAGCAGGGTCTCGTCGTGCTGGAGGTCGGCGTCGATGACCGCCAGGAAGGGGGCGGTGGTCGCCAGCATGCCCTCGATGCAGGCGGAGGAGAGGCCACGCCGGCCAACCCGCCGCACCAGGCGGATGCGGCTGTCCGCGTGGGCGAGTTCGCGCACCCGCTCCGCCGTGCCATCGGCGGAGTCGTCGTCGACGAAGAGGATCTCCCAGGCGATCCCTTCCAGACTGGCCCCGATGCGCCGGGCGATCTCCGCCACGTTGCCCGCCTCGTTGAAGGTCGGGATGACGATGGCCAGCTCGGGGGGAGGGCAGGGGCCCCGGGTCGGGGACGGATCGGACATGGCGGCGGATTCCTTGTGGCGAGTGCCAGCGGCTCTCCGCGGGCGGGACTATTGTAAGCTATGCCCCTGATACCGGACAGCCGGGCTCCCCTGGTCCCTGGACCCGGCTTTGGGCCTGACTGCCGGGCCACGGCCACTGCACCTTTCGCGATGGGTAAAACCAACAGCTCTTCACCCGACCTTCCGCCCGCGAGCCGACCGCCGCCCTGGGCTGCGGATCCCGCCATCCGCTGGCTGTGGCTGGCCTTCGCCCTCATCAGCCTCTGGCGGTTGGGGGCGGCCTGGCTGCTGCCGGTGACCCAGGATGAGGCCTATTACATCGATTGGGCGAGCAGCCTGGACTGGGGTTATTTCGATCACCCCCCGGGGGTGGCCCTCCTGGCCATCGGCTCTTGGCTGGCCCCCGCCTCGGCCCTGGCGGGCCGGTTGGGCAATCTGCTCGCCGCGACCCTGACCCTGTGGGTACTGATCCGCTTCTACCGCGCTTGCGGCTTGACCCCGCAACAGCAGTTTCTGGCCCTGGTGGTGACCGCTGCGACCTTCGGTGGGCTGATTTCCGGTGTCCTGACCACCCCGGACACCCCCCTGGCCCTGGCCTGGGCCCTGGCCCTGCACGAGGCCCTGGCCGCCCTGCGCGGTGACCGCCGCCGCTGGGTGACGGCGGGTCTCGCCACCGGGCTGGGCCTGCTCGGCAAGTATGGCATGGCCCTGATCGGCCCAGTCTTTCTCTGGGCCATCCTCTGGGCCGACCCCCGGGCCCTGCGCACCCCCTGGCCCTACCTGGGGGCCCTGGCGGCCCTGCTGGTCTTCGCCCCCAACCTGGTCTGGAATGCCCAGAACGACTGGCTGACCCTGCGCTTCCAGTTCGGGCACGGCTTTTCCACCACCGCCGGGGTGGCCGATGCCGCCACCGGGGCGATCATGGCCCTCCCCACGCGCGTCTCGCCCCTGGCGGGGGCCGGGCTGGGGGAGCGACTGATGGCGGTCCTGAGTTTTCTCGGCATTCAGGCCGCCCTCTGGGGCTGCATGCTCCTGCCACTGCTGGCGGGTCTCTGGCTGTCCTGGCGCCGGCGTTCTCCCACGGTCATCCCGGTCCAAGTTCCGCCGGCTGACTTTCCCGCTGCGGTCGCCGTACCTCCCGCCATCCCGGGCACCGTGGCGGGAAGCAACCTCGCGCCCCAAAGTCCCGATCACCCCGTCTCGAACCAGCGCTCGGATCGTCCCGCGTCGCTAAGGAGTCAAGATATTCCTGGTCGTCCCGCATCGCCATGGAGCCAGGCTATTCCTGCGTCATACCTGAGCCCAAATGATGCTCATGCACTCTCATCCGGCCACATGCATCATTCCGTACCCCTAGGTCTTCAGGATCGTCCCGCCCGGGCCCTGCTGGTCGCCGGGACCCTCTTCCCCCTGGGCTTCTTCGCCCTGGTGGCGGCCTTCAGCCCAGTCCAGCCGAACTGGGCCATCCTCTATCTGCTGACGGCCATCCCCCTGCTAGCTCTGGTCATGCAGCGCGTCGCCAAGGCCATGCTGATCGCGGCCCTAATCAACCTGCTGCTGGTCAGCGTCTATGTCTTCCATGCCCGCACCGGCCTCTTGCCCCTGCCGGACAAGCAGC
>WBZM01003990.1_pt1 | contig 11076 bp, 9 predicted proteins | sample 5204271 | NCBI WGS metagenome assembly WBZM01 (sample SAMN12344346, study PRJNA552823) | activated sludge metagenome | biome: Activated sludge suspended growth; feature: Nitrification reactor; material: Wastewater; isolation source: activated sludge from nitrification reactor of wastewater treatment...
CCGCCCTCGAGCTCCAGGACCCGCGCGACCGCCCCCGCGAGCTCCAGCAGCGCGCCGACGAGCTGCACCGCCGCTTCCGCGACGACCGCTCGGATTTCGCCGGCCTCCTGCGCCTCTGGGACTTCGTCCGCGAGGCCGAGTCGAAGGGGACCTCCCACCTCCGCCGCGTGTGCCGCGACAACTTCCTCTCCTTCCTCCGCGTGCGCGAGTGGCGTGACGTCCACCGCCAGCTCCAGGAGACCGTCCGCGAGCTGCGCCTCCCCTCGCCGAAGGCGCGCGACGTGAAGCCCGCCCCGAAGCCCGACGACGCCGACGCGCCGGTCGACCGCGCGCTCCACACCGCGATCCTCACGGGCATCCCCTCGCGCGTGGGGCAGTGGCACCCGCAGCACCGGGTGTACGTCGGGGCCCGCGAGACGCGCTTCGCGGTCCACCCCTCGTCGGCGCTGGCGAAGAAGGCCGCCCCGTGGGTGATGGCCTACGAGCTCGTCGAGACCTCGCAGCTCTTCGCCCGCACCGTCGCCCGCGTCGACCCCGAGTGGATCCTCGACGCCGCGCCCCACCTCGTGAAGCGCTCGTTCACCGACCCGCACTGGTCCGAGCGCTCCGCCCGCGCGATGGTGCGGGAGAACGCCACGATGCTCGGCCTCCCCATCTACCGCGACCGGGCCACCGATTACGCGAAGGTGGCCCCGGCGCAGGCGCGGCTGATGTTCATCGACCACGCCCTCGTGCGCGGGGAGTACAAGACGAAGGGGCGCTTCATGGCCCACAACGCCGAGGTCCGCGAGCGCGCGCAGCGCCTGCGGGACAAGGCCCGGCGGAGCTCCATGGTCGTGGATGACGGTGCGATCCTCGACTTCTTCGACCAGCGCGTCCCCCTCGACGTCACCGACGGCAAGGGCTTCGAGGCGTGGCGCGAGAAGGCCGAGCTGAAGAAGCCCGACCTGCTCCACCTCACGCTCGACGACGTGCTCGCGGGCGAGGCCGACCTCGTCCCCGCGGACTACCCCGACGCCGTCACCCTCCACGGCGTCGCCCTCCCGCTCGACTACCGCTTCGACCCGTCGGCCGACGACGACGGGGTCACCGTCACCGCGCCGCTCGTCCTCCTCCCGCAGCTCGCGCCCGGCGAGCTCGACTGGACCATCCCCGCCTGGCTCCGCGACAAGGTCGCCGCCCTGCTCAACCAGGCGCCCCGCGCCGTCCGCAAGAGCCTCGGCTCCGTCACCGACCTCGCCGCCGCCGTCGCCGACGAGCTCACCCCCTTCGACGGCCCGATGGTCCCCGCCGTCGCGCGCGTCGCCTCGCGCCTCGCGGGCACCGCCGTGGACGAAGACGCCCTCCGCGCCGACGCCGTCGCGCCGCACCTCCGCCTCACCCTCCGCGTGGTCGACGAGCGCGGGCAGGAGGTGGCGAAGGGGCGGGACGTCGACGAGATCCTCGCCCGCTTCGGGGCCCGCGCCCGCGCCGCGTGGAAGGGAGCCGCCGCGCCCGCCCAGTGGGAGCGGAAGGGCCTCACCGCGTGGACCTTCGGCGACCTCCCCGACCACGTCACCCGCCGCGTCGGCGGCGCCGAGGTGCGGAGCTTCCCCGCCCTCGTCGACCGCGGCGCGTCCGTCGACCTCACGCTGATGGAGTCCGCGCCCGCCGCGGAGGAGGCCACGCGCGGGGGCCTCCGGAGGCTCGTCGCCATCGCCACGCGGGGCGTCCTCGCCAACGCCGCGCAGCGCCTGCCGGGGCCCTTCCCGCGGCTCGACGGCGCGCCCTTCGGACGCGACGAGGGCGAGCGCTTCCGGGCGGCCCTGCTCGCCCGCGTCGTCGACGACGCCTTCGGGCTCGTGGAGTCGCCGCCGCGTTCGAAGGACGCGTTCGAGAAGGCCATCCGCGACGGCGCGCCGAAGGTCGACCCCACCGCCCGCCGCTACGCCGACGCGGTGCAGGCCGCCTCCGCCGAGCTCGCGAAGACGCTCCAGGCGCTGCGCGCGGCGTCGAAGCAGCCGAGCGGCGCGACCGCGATGCGCGAGATGCGGGCCCAGCTCGAGATGCTCTTCCCCGCGGGGCTCGTCGAGCACGTCCCGCTCGCGCGCCTGGCCCACTACCCGCGGTATTTGCGCGCCGTCCAGGTGCGCCTCGGGCGCGCGGTCGACAACCCCCGCAAGGACGCCGACAAGCTCGAGCCGCTCGCGCCCGTGTGGGCGGCCTTCCTCGCGAAGTTCGAGGGGGCGCGCGACCGCGAGGCGGCGTGGGCGCTCCGGTGGTCGTTCGAAGAGCTGCGCGTGTCGATCTTCGCGCCCGAGCTCACCACGCCGGCGCCCGTCTCGCTCGCGAAGGTGTCGGCCGCGGTGGCCGCGCTGCGCTGACGCGCCGTCACGGCCCTTCCAACGCGGCGCCCGCGGAGGCACGATGCGCTCATGTCGAAGCCCGCCCGCCTCGCGCTGGTGATCCTGGCCGTCGCCGACGTCGCCCGCGCCGCCCGCTTCTACGAGGGCGCCTTCGGGTGGCCCGCGAGCGTGGACGTGCCCGTGTACCGCGAGCTCGTGCTGCCCGACGGGATGCGCCTCGGGCTCTACCACCGCGACGGCTTCGTGAAGAACACCCTCACCCCCGCGGACTCCCCCGCGCCCGGGCGCACGACGTCGACCGAGCTCTACCTCGCGGTCGACGACCCCGCGGCGATGGGCGAGCGCCTCGCCGCGCTCGGCGCCCGCTGCCTCTCGCCGCTGGCCGCGCGCCCCTGGGGCGACGAGGCGGCGTACTTCGAAGACCCCGACGGCAACGTGGTGGTCGTCGCGCGGCCCCTGCCCGCGGCCGGGTGACGCCGCGCGGACCTCTCAATTCCTTTCGGGATGGGGAAGACCGGTTGCGATGCGCGGTGCGATTGCGCACTCTCCATGCCCGATGGATCCGTCGCAGCCCCCCGCCCCTTCCCCGAAATACCTCCCCGGCCCGCTGGTCGCGCTCCTGGCGGTGGCCTTCCTCGGCGGCCTCGTCGGCCTCTTCGTGTGGAGCCGTTCGACCATCGCCCACGGCGGCCCCCTCGCGCTCGGCGCGGTGGGGACGGGGGAGGTTGGGGTGCTCAGTGAGCTCCACCACGTCCCCGGGCGCCCGTCGTACCGGACCGACCAGGCCGAGCGCTGGCTCGTCCCGCTCACCGCGGGGGAGACGGTGACCCTCCAGGTGTGCTGGCTGCGCTCGCGCAGCCGCGCGGGGTCGGTGCCGATGCTCGCGGTGTCCGGCCCCCAGGGGGAGAACGACCACCCGATGGCCGCGGGCATCGAGGGCGGCCTCGAGCGCCGAGTCATCGTCTACACCCCGAGCACGACCGGGACGCACACGGTGTGGGTCCACCGGCAGCGCGCCGCCGGCTCGGTGAGCTACCGGGTGCAGGTGACGCGCGGGGCGCAGCCCGACCCCCCGGCGACGCTCTGCATGTGAGCTCGCGGGCCGACGCCCCGGCGAGCGGCGCGGGGTATACCTCCCGCCCGATGGCACCGCCCGCGGTCTCGGAGTCCGTGCGAGACGCCCTCGGGGGCGCCGCGCCGGACACGGCCTCACTCGTCGCGCTGGTCCGCTCGCACCGTGAGCCCATGGTCCGCCACGACGCCGCGAGGCTCCTCGGGGTTGTCGGCGATCACGGCGCGGTGGCCGCGCTGGAAGACGCCCTCTTCGACCACGCGACCTTCGAGCGGAGCGACGACGACGTCCCCGTCTCCCGCGGCGCGCAGGAGGCGCTGGAGGCCCTGTACCGCCGCCTCGGCGCCCGCCCCGAGGACGTCGAGCGCACCGTCCTGCTCTGGGCCTCCGTCCCCGTCCACCACGGGATCGTGCTGACCCTCCAGAGCCTCGGGGCCGCCGCGGGCGACGGGCTGCAGCGCCTCTTCCGCCACGTCGACGCGGCGCACCGCGAGAGCGCCGCGTACCTCCTGGGCCGCGTCGTGTACGCGCCGGCGGCCGAGACGCTGCGCGCCGGCCTGCGCGACCCGGAGGCCCGCGTCCGCGTCGCGTGCGCCCACGCGCTCGGCGTCCTCGCCGACCCCGCGGCCCTCCCCGGGCTCATCGGGCTCTTGACGGCCGGCGCGCCGCGGGCCGACACGCTGGTGCTCGGCGCGCTGCGCCGGTGCTGCCCGCCCGACCGGCGCCTCGAGGTCGCCCTCGCCTACGCCGCCCACCGGTGGAACGCGCCCGACCGCAAGCGCCTCTTCGCCGAGGTCGCCGCCCTGTACGACGGGCGCCCGTGGCGCGTCGGCGAGGAGCTCTGGGCGCACCTCCTCGCGCGCCACGGCCCGCTCCTCGACGCCTCGGCGCTCGCCGCCGACGAGGGCGCGCGCCGCGCCGCGCGGGGGCAGGTCTTCTGGGTCGTCGCCGCCCGCGACGGCTTCGGCAGTGGGTCGGTGGACTTCGCGCCCGCGGCCGTCGGCGAGGCGCTCGCGCGGCGCGCCCACGGCGGCGCGTGGCGGGCGCCCTTCGCCTTCACGGACGCGACGCTCGACGTGCTCCCCTGGCTCGAAGCGCTCGGGAGCAACGGATGGGAGCGCGCGGGCGACGTCCCGGGGCTGCCGTGACGGTCACACGCCGGCGGAGGGCTCCAGCGCCCAGAGCGTGAGGGCGCCGTCGCCCGCGGTGGCGAACGACGCCCCGAGGCTCCACGGCCGGACCGCGACGCGCCGGGCGCTCCCCGTCGCGCGCGCCACGGCCTCGCGCCCGGGCCACGACTCGACGAGCACGCCGTCGGGCGTCGCGAGCACGCGGAACCGCGGCGCGGCCTCCCCGGGCGCCGTCGGGAGGCCGAAGCCGTTGAAGACGTCCGCCTCGAACGCGCGCCGCTCGACCAGCGCGAACCCGTCGACGAGCGTCCAGAGCGTCGCGCCGCCGTCGGGCTCCACCGCGACCACCTGGCGCCCGTCGGGCGCGGCGTGGAGCTCGCGGAACTCCTCCTCGGCCCACTCGCCGGCGCACGGCAGGAGGCGGTCGGTGAGCAGCCGAAACCCCTGGCCCGCGCGGGCGGTGACGATCCGGTCGGCCCCGGGGACCCAGTCCGCGGTGCGGGGCGCGGTGACGTGGCGCGAGCGGGCCTCGGCGTCGGTCGCGAGCTCCCGCCCCGTCGCGACGTCCCAGACGGTGAGGAAGTCCTCGCGGTCGTCGATCTGGTCGGGGTCGCCATGGTGGGCCGCGACGCCCCAGGTGGACTCCTCGGTGGTCCCGAAGGTCAGGAGCCGCCCCCCGTTGTGGTCGAAGCGGGCGCCTTGGAGGGTGGTCGTGCACGACCAGCGCTCTCGCGACGTGTACCCGCCGAAGGTCGCGCGGCGGCGCCCGCCCGGGAGCTCGACGAGCGCGGCCCGCCCGCTCGACGAGACCGCCGCGGCGAGCGAGGCGTCGGGGCTCACGGCGACGTCCGCGAGCGGCCCGACGTCGGACGTGTCGACGGCGGCCAGCGTCGCGCCCGTGCGCGCGTCGAGGACGCGGAGCGCGGGACCGCCGACGGCGACGAGGTCCCCCGCGCGGGAGAACGCGTGGCGGCCGCGCGGCACCTCGTCGCCGGCGGCGACCACGGCGCCCGAGGGGACCGCGACCAGTGTCCCACCGCAAGCGCCCCGCGCGACGACCGAGCCGCCGTCCGCGCTGAACCACAGCGAGTCGACTTCGAACGCGAGGGGGACGCGGAGGAGGGGGCGGAGGTTCATGGGGCCGATGGGGCGGGCGCGGGGGCGCCGGTGCGACGCCGGGAGCATAGGGCCTCCGGCGCACCGCCGCGCCGGGGTCGCGCCACGAATGTGGTACGACCTCGGCGCGCCCCGATGACCCGAATGCTCGACCCGATCCTGGGCCCCGCGCCGCCGCTGCCGGCGGCGACGCTCGACGACCACCTCGACGCCGACGCGTTCACGGGGTGGAAGGGTGAGGTCGTCGACGTCACGCGCATGTATGAGACCCTCACCGAGCTCGGGTGGAAGGTCGACCGCGAGGAGAGCAACCTGATGTGCGGGATGTCGCGCGTGTGGCGCGACGCGGGCGTCAAGGCGTGGCTCTGGCTCAACGCGTACGCCTGCGCGCCGCCCGACGGCGAGACCGCGCCGCTCGAGGCCCTCGAGTTCTACCGCTTCGACCCGGCGGCGATGCCCACGACCACGATGGCCGAGCAGATGTACGAGCCCGGCGACGAGGACGAGCCCTGGTACCCGTCGCACCGCGAGGAGTGGGACTGGCTCGTGACGAACGGCGACCCGCAGTACGACACCTTCGAACTGCTGACACGGGTGAAGCTCCGCGAGGTGCCGCGCGCGATCCTCGACGAGGCGTGGCTCGACCTCGAGGAGGCGCTGCGCCGCCCGCGGCCGTAGCGTGCGCGGGGCGCGGAAGGCCGCGACCACGCCCCTGGTGACGCTCGACGGCCGCTACCTCGTGGTGCGGGGCGGCTGTGGTGGCGCGACGGGGCCCCCGACCTCACGCGCCGCCTCGCGAAGAACACCCCCTACGCCGCGTGGTTCGCGTCCCAGGAATCGCCCGCGCCGGTGTAACAACCGACCGGCCTCGCGACCTGAGGGCCACCCCTTTCAAGGTGGAGCTCCGGTGGCATCATCGCGTCGCCAGGCAGGAGGCCTCCGGCGCCATGGATGCGATCCTGAAGCGGTTCGTCGAGCAGAGCCCGGTCACGGTGATGACCCGGCTGGCGTTGCAGCGTGCGATCAGCGCGGAGTGGGTTGATGAGGTGTTCGAGCGCCATCGCGACCGCCAGTACAAACGCGAGCTGGCCTTCTCGACCGTCGTCGACCTCATGACGCCCGTGGTGCTGGGGCTACGGCCCTCGCTTCATGCGGCCATTCAACAAGGGCCGGCCCTGCCGGTCTCGCTCGCGGCGCTGTACGACAAGGTCAACCACACCGACCCGGCGGTTGTGCGGGGGCTGGTCGTCGGCAGCGCCCAGCGCCTCGCCCCGGTGGTCGACGCCCTCGAAGGCCGGGCGCCGCAATCGCTGCTGCACGGATACCGGGCTCGCGTCGTCGATGGCAACCACCTGCCGGCCACCGACAAGCGCATCAAGCCCCTCCGCGGCTTCCGCGGCGCGGCACTGCCGGGGCACTCGCTGGTCGTCTACGACCCCGACACCGACCTGGTGGTCGACCTGCAACCCAGCGAGGATGCGCATGCCGCGGAGCGGACCTTGATGCCAACTCTGCTCGCCCATGCGCAGCGGGGGGACGTCTGGATCGCCGATCGGCATCACTGCACCCGCGCCATCATCCACCTGCTGGTCGCGCGCCGCGCCGCGTTCATCCTGCGAGAAGGCGGCGCCCACCCGGCCCCCGAGCCGTTGGGCCGGCGGCGGCGCATGGGGCGCGTGGAGACGGGCGTCGTCTTCGAGCAGAAGGTGCGGATCCCGACGGACGACGGGGGGTGGCTGCACCTGCGCCGCATCGATCTGGAGTTGGATCAGCCGACCGAGGATGGCGACACACAGATCCGTCTGCTGACGAACCTGCCGGCGCGTGTGACGGCGGGCAAGGTCGCGCGTAGTTACCGCCGGCGCTGGAGCATCGAGGGCCTCTTCGGCCGCCTGGAAGCGGCGCTGCACGGGGAGGTGCGGACGCTGGGTCAGCCGCGCGCCGCTCTGCTCGCATTCGGCCTCGCGGTGGTCGCCTACAACGTGCTCTCGGTGGTTCAGGCCGCGGTCACTGCGGCGCACGATCTGGAGGCGGAGGCGACCGAGCTGTCGACCTACTTCCTCGCGCACGAGGTCAAGGCGACGTACGTGGGGCTGATGGTGGCGGTCGCGCCCACGACCTGGGTCCCGTTCGATGGGAAGACCCCGGCGCAGCTCGCCCGCGCGCTCCTTCGCTTCGCGGCCCACGTCCGCCCTCAGACTCTCCGCAAGCACCCTCGAGCGCCCAAGCCAAAACGCCGCAAAGGATACGCGCCGCGCGCAGTGGTCCAGCGGAAGGTCGCAACCGCGCGGGTCCTCGCAGAAGGGCGGATCGTGTGACCTTGAAAGGGGTGACCCTCACGGACTGGCTCTGGCTGGTGGCCGACTGGTACTCCGGCGACCACGCGCTCGGAGCCTTCATCCCGGCGGTGCAGTTCAACATCCGCGAGCGGGTGGCGCTGATCCTGGGGTTCAAGCGCGACAACAACCGCAGCGAGCCGCGTGACGGGCTCATCGCGGAGGTGATGGTGCTCCTGTGAGGACGACCGGCGGGCTTCGGCGTGAGGGTCGCCATCGGGGATCCCCGCGCTCCTGCCATTCGAAGAGACTCGCGCGGCCCGAGGTGTGATGGAGGCCCCCCAGCCGCGTGACGCCGGGTCACGGCGCCGCGTTGGGCGCGCCCGGCGTCGGGCGGTTGGCGGCGAACGCGCCCGTCCCGTTGGGCAGGCGCCCGTAGCTCAGGCCCGCGTCCACCGCGTCGGCCGGGTACGCCTGCGCCACGATCGTCGCGCCGCCCGGGGACAGCACGTGGACGGTCTCGCCGCGCGACGCGCTGAGGCCCCAGCCCGCGTGGAAGCAGGTGCTCGGGCCGCCGTCGACGCACGCCGTCTGCGGCCCCGCGCCCGCGTCCGACACGTTGATCGCGAGGAGCACGTACTGCCCCGGCGCGAGCATCAGGCCGGCGGGGAAGGTCATCGCCCGCGAGACGCGCGCGCCGCCGTCGCTCTCCGAGTCGGCCACCTGGACGTTCGACAGGTCCACCGCGCCCGTCCCCGCGTTGTAGAACTCCACCCACTCCTCGTCGGCCGCGCGGATCTCGTTGATCACCAGCCGCCCCGCGCCGGGCGCCGCGTCGGGCGTCACCGCAGCGTCGGGCGTCACCGCCGTGTCGGGCGTCACCGCCGTGTCGGGCGTCACCGCCGCGTCGGGCGTCACCGCCGCGTCGGGCGTCGCGGGGACGTCCGCGCCCCCGTCGCCGTCCGGCACGAGGGGATCGCGCGCCTCCGAGCAGCCGAGCGCCGCGCACACCATCAGGGCCCAGGTCGTTCGCATCCGTACCATGTCCGTCCTCTCAGAAGACCACGCGCGACACGGCGCGGAGGTCCCAGTGGTCCGAGCCCGGCAGCGCCTGCGCGGCGCGCCCGCCCGGGATCGATCGCGTCCCCGCGAGGAACACCTCCCACGGCCGCGCCACGCGCCACCCGGCGGTGGCGACGAGGGAGGTGATTCGGTCGGTGTCCACCGACACGTCGCGCTGCCAGCGGAGGAAGCGCGCGCCGACGATCAGCGCGCCGACGGGCTCGGCCGCCACGAAAGCCTCCGCCAGCCAGGACTCGCGGTCGGGGCGGTCGTCGGCGCCCCACGCCCAGGTGAAGGTCACGCCGCCGCGGACGCGCGCACCGCGCCACAGGACGCCGCCGGTGAAGCGGTCGGCGCGCCCGTCGCCGAGCCCGCTCGTGCCCAGCACGTACGACGCGAACGCGCAGAGCGGGGCCGCCGCCGTCCCGACGAAGGGGCGCACGAGGGCGAAGGCCTCGAGGTTCTTCCCGCGGTTGAACTCCCGCTGCGCGTAGCCCTCGCCGTTGTACGCGCCGAGCGCGACGCTGCCGCGGCCGCCGGGGAGCTGGTAGCGGGCGGTCACCCCGAGGTCGGCCGGCGCGATGAGCCGGGTGGCCTCGAGCGGCGTCGAGGTGACCGCGCGGAGCCCCCACGTCGACTCCACCTCGGGCACGGTGAGCGTCGGCACCACGCCGGCCCGCACGTCGAGGCGCGGCGACGACCATCCCCCCCACGCCTCGCGCACCCGCAGGAGGATGCTGTCGCCCGCGACGCCGAGCAGCGCGCCCTCCGACGCCGAGCGAACCGCCTCCGCGACCACCCGCGCCCGCGCGTGCTCGTACTCGCCCTCCAGCGACGCGTGGACGCGCGGCACGTCGAACGCGTGGAACACCTCCAGCCCCCCCGCGTCGGTGTTGGTGAGCCGCACGCCGTACTGCGCGAAGGCCTCCAGCCCCGGCCGCAGCGCGAGGCCCGTGGAGCCCGCGGCGGTGGCGTTCGCGACGTTCGCGGGGGGCGGGGGCGGCGCGGGCGCGGCGGCCTGGGCCAGCGCGGCGGCGGCGGCGAGCGTGAGGGCGAGGGCGAGGGGGGATCTCATGGGGGCGTGCCGAAGAGGGAGCGGATGGGCGACGAGGGCGCGTCGAGCGGGTCGGCGGGGAAGCCGAGCGTCGGGCCGTGCGCGCGCAGCAGCGCCGCGAAGCGGGCGTGGTCGTCGAACACCCGCGCGGCGTACGCGACGGCCACCGCGGCCTCCTCGCGGGCGAAGGCGTCGCGCACCGGCGCGAGCGGGCCGAGGTGCGGCGCGGGCGAGGGGAGCGTGCGGCGGTGCATCCACGCGAGGCGCGCCCCGAGCACGCGCGCGAGCGCGGTGAGGGCCTCGGGCGTCCCCAGCGCGCCCGCCAGCCGCGCGACGCGGAGCCCCTTCGCCCCCGCGGCCTCGCGGCGCACCTGAACGGGCACGCCGAACCACTCGGCCGCGCCCCACAGCGGGTCGGCGTCGGGCCGCGACCACAGCGCGCCGCGCGCGGCGAGCACCCGCCGCGGGACGCTCTCCGACGCCACCGCGGGCGGCGGCGCGCCGGGGGTGACCGCGTCGGCCTGCTCCTTCACCTCGAGGAGCACGTCGTCGGGCGCGTCGGTGGGGCCCCGCACCAGCACCACCACCCGCACCCGCGGGAGCGACGCGACCCCGCTGCCGAACTCCCGCACCGCGTCGAGCACCGTGAAGAAGCGCGCGTCCGGCGGCGCCGCGAGCGTGAGCCGGTACGACGCGAGCAGTGACGGCAGCGAGTCCACCGCCCACGCCGGCAGTTCGGACTGGACGTTGCGCGGGTCGTCGGCGTCGATGCCACCGCGGAGGAGGCGCCTCGCGCCGTCCCGGAGCGCCGTCCGCTCGTCGAGCTCGGCGCGCGACGCGGCGTCACGGCGGGCGCGGCGGAAGAGGTCGGCGAGCACCGTCCCCGCAGGCGCGTCCGCGGGCGGGGGTGCGGCTTCGTCGCGCAGCCCGTCGACGTACGACGCGACGGCCGCGCGCACGACGTCGCCCGACGCGTCGGCGAGCGCCCGGCGGGCCGCGGGGTCGTCGGGGTTGGAGGCTC
>WBZM01003992.1_pt1 | contig 11073 bp, 12 predicted proteins | sample 5204271 | NCBI WGS metagenome assembly WBZM01 (sample SAMN12344346, study PRJNA552823) | activated sludge metagenome | biome: Activated sludge suspended growth; feature: Nitrification reactor; material: Wastewater; isolation source: activated sludge from nitrification reactor of wastewater...
GAGGGACTGGCATGACACTGCCGAACCGCGATGCGCTGCTGTCCGCGCTCGAACTCGTGCGCCGGGCGATGCCACCCACGTCGCAGCAACGCTGGCCGCTGCTCGACGCGCGCTGTGGCGCGCAGGTGTGGGTGAAGCACGAGAACCACACGCCGGTCGGTGCCTTCAAGGTGCGCGGCGGCCTGGTCTACGTCGATGCGCTGGTGCGTCGCGAGCCGCAGGTGCGCGCGGTGATGAGCGCGACGCGCGGCAACCACGGCCAGTCGATCGCCTTCGCGGCGGGTCGCCACGGCCTCGCCGCGACCATCGTCGTGCCGCACGGCAACTCGGTGGAGAAGAACGCCGCGATGCGCGCGCTCGGCGCCGAGCTGATCGAGCACGGCGACGATTTCCAGGCGGCGCGCGAGCACGCCGCGGCCCTGGCCGCCGAGCGTGGCGCGCACATGGTGCCGTCGTTCCACGACGACCTGGTGCGCGGCGTGGCGAGCTACTGGATGGAGTTCTTCGCCCACTTCGCGCCGGGCGAGGCGCCCGACGCCGTGTTCGTGCCGATCGGCCTGGGTTCGGGCATCTGCGCCTGTGCTGCGGCGCGTGCGGCCTGCGGCGTGACCACGCGCATCGTCGGCGTGGTGTCGGCGCACGCGCCGGCCTACCGGCTGTCGTTCGAGGCCGGGCGCGCGATCGAGGCGCCGGTGACCACCCAGCTGGCCGACGGCATGGCCTGCCGCGTGCCGGAGCCGGCGGCGCTGGCGATCATCCGCCGAGAGGTCGACGAGATCGTCAGCGTGACCGACGACGAGGTGGCGCAGGCCATGCGCGCCCTGTTCGCCGACACGCACAACGTCGCCGAAGGGGCTGGTGCGGCGGCCTTGGCCGCGTTGATGCAACAGCGCGAGCGCTGGGCCGGACGGCGCGTCGGCCTCGCGCTCAGCGGCGGCAACGTCGACAGCGCGGTGTTCGGGCGGGTGCTCTCCGTCGGCTGACGGCGACGCCCGCTCGGAGATCGGCCGACGGTTCCGTCGGCCGGGGGCTCACATCACTCCTTGCGGAAGTCGTCGTGGCAGCCCTTGCAGGACTTGCCCACGTCGCCGGCCGCGGCCTTGATGGCGTCGAGGTTGCCGCCCTTGGCCGCCGCGTTCAGCTTGGCCATCTCGTCCTGCATCTTCTTGGCGGCGGCGTTGAACTTGTCCGTCTCGGTCCAGATTTCCGGCTTGGCCTTGGTCTCGCCCTTGTCGGTGCCCGGCACGAAGCCGGCAAACGGCAGCGCGGACATGAAGGTCGCGACCTCGGCGTTCTGCGCGGCGGCCTTGGCGTCGAACGGGATCTTGCCCTGGGCCATGCCGGCGACACGGCCGAAGTGTGCGGCCATCACCGTGAAGGCGCCCTTGCGGTACTTGATCGCGTCCTCCGGCTTGGCGAACTGGGCGGCGGCGGGCAGCGCGGTGCCCAGGCCGGCCAGGGCGGCCACGGCGATCAGGATCGACGAGAGCGAACGGTTCATGCAGGTTCTCCTTGGAGGATGGTTCAGGATGAGATGCGGTCCGGGTGCCACGCGCACCGGAACCCGCCGAACGGTATACGCCAGCCCGGGCGGTTTTAATCCCACATGCCGACAAGACCGGGTGCGCCGCTGCGGCTTGCGCCGGAGGCGTTATCGTCGACCCTGATGACACGAGGAGGCGGCCGAGGCATGGATCCGACGACGGGGCGCGTGCGCGTGTGGGACCTTCCCACCCGCCTGTTCCACTGGGTGCTGATGGCCTGCGTGGTCGGGTCGGTGGTCAGCGCCAAGATCGGCGGCAACGCGATGACCTGGCATTTCCGCCTCGGCTACGTGGTGTTCGCGCTGCTGGCCTTCCGCCTCATCTGGGGCCTGATGGGCGGGCGCTGGTCGCGCTTCGCGAGCTTCCTCTACGCCCCGGCCACCACGCTGCGCTACCTGCGCGGCCAGTCACGGCCGGACGAGCACCTCGACGTCGGCCACAGCCCGACCGGTGCGCTCTCGGTGTTCGCGCTGCTGGCGCTGCTCACGGCGCAGGTCGGCACCGGGCTGTTCGCCGACGACGAGATCGCCAACGCCGGGCCCATGGTGCGCTTCGTCAGCGGCGCGACCAGCAGCCTGGCGACGGGCTGGCACAAGCACTGGGGGCAGTGGCTGATCCTCGCGCTGGTGGCGCTGCACGTGATCGCCATCCTCGTCTACCGGTTCAAGAAGGGTCGCGACCTCGTCACGCCGATGTTGACGGGCGACAAGCCGCTCGACGCCTCGGTGCCGGGCTCGGTCGATACGCTGGCCACGCGTGGCCTGGCCGTGCTGCTGGTGGCGCTGTGCGGGGCCGGCGTGGGTTGGTTGGTCAGTCTGGGCGGCTGAGCCATGAGCCTGGATATAGGCCCGGAGATCCGGCTCGTGGTGCCCGAGTCGCCCGAGGCCTTCGATTCGGTGCGTGCGATCTTCCGCGAGTACGCCGAGGGCCTGGGCGTGGACCTGTGCTTCCAGGGCTTCGAGGCCGAACTGGCCGGCCTTCCGGGCGAATACGCCGCGCCGTCGGGGCACCTGTTGCTCGCGCTGGTCGATGGCGAAGTGGCCGGTTGCGGCGCGCTGCGCGCGCTGCAGGACGCCGACCACGCCAACGCCTGCGAGATGAAGCGCCTGTACGTGCGCCCGGCGTTCCGCCGCTTCGGCCTCGGCCGCCGCCTGGCCGAGGCGCTGATGGACGAGGCCCGGCGCTGCGGCTACTCGGTGATGCTGCTGGACACGCTCGACGACATGGAGGCGGCGCGCGAGCTGTACGCCTCGCTCGGATTCGTCGAGACGGCGCCCTACTACTACAACCCCATCCCCGGCGCGCACTACCTGCGCGCCGACCTCGCGGACTCGACGAGCCGCTACTGACCTTCCGAAAGGAGCCGCCATGAACGCGTTCAGGCAACTGCTCAAGGCCGCCGGAGCCCACCCGCCGGTGGGCACCTGGATCATGTCGGCCAGCCCGCTGGTGGCCGAGGCCACCGGCCACGCCGGCTTCGACTGGGCCGTGCTCGACATGGAGCACTCGCCGGTGGACATGATGGAGATCGTGCAGATGCTGCAGGCGCTGTCGTGCACGAAGATGGTCCCGATCGTGCGCGTGGCCTGGAACGACGCGGTGCTCGTCAAGCGCGTGCTCGACGCCGGCGCCGCCACGGTGATGTTTCCCTTCGTCCAGAACGCTGCCGAGGCCACGCGAGCGGTGGCCGCGACGCGCTACCCGCCGCAGGGCGTGCGTGGCATGGCCGGCATGAGCCGCGCCAGCCGCTTCGGCACCACGGCGAACTACCTCGCCACGGCCAACAAGGGCATCGGCGTGATCGTGCAGCTCGAATCCGTGCAAGCGATCCAGCAGCTCGAGGCGATCGCCGATGTCGAGGGCGTGGATGCGCTCTTCATCGGGCCGGCCGACCTGTCGGCCTCGATGGGCTACGCCGGCCAGGGCTCGCACCCGGCGGTGATGGACCTGATGTCGCAGGCGGTGCTGCGCTGCAAGGCGGCGGGCATGCCGGTGGGCACGATCGGCAGCGATCCGCAATCGGTGGCGCAGTACCGCGCGGCCGGCTTCGACTTCGTCGCGGTGGGTTCGGACCTCGGGCTGTACATGCAGGGCGCCCGTGCCGCGATCTCCGCGCTGCGCACGCCCAGCGGCGACCACGTGCACTCGGTGTCGTCGGGCACGCAGGGTTACTGATGCGATGACGGCCCCCCAGTCGCCTTCGGCTCCTGCCCCCGAGGGGCGCCACTCCGGCTCGGGGCGGCCCGGCGCCGGAGTCCGGCCGGCGTAGCATCGGGGCATGACCACGCACGCCTCCACCGCCCACAGTTTCGAACTCCACGCCGGCGCGCTGCGCCTCGCGCTTCGCCCCGACCTCGGCGGCTGCATCGCTGGTCTCTGGCACCGCGAGACGCCGGTGCTGCGCAGCATCGAACCGATCGAGCTGCAGGCCTCGCGTCCCTCGGCCTCCTACCCGCTGGTGCCCTATTCGAACCGCGTCGGCTACGCGCGCTTCCGCTGGAAGGCTCAGGACTACCGGCTGCGCCCCAACTTCGGCGACAGCCCGCATGCCGTGCACGGCGTCGGCTGGCTGCGGCCGTGGGAGCGCGTGTCGTCGAGCACGGTGGAGGTGGTGCTGCGCTACCGCCACACGCCCGACGACGACTGGCCCTTCGCCTTCGAGGCCAGCCAGTACGTGACGCTGACGCCGCAGTCGCTGCATGTCGAGATGGTGGTGACCAACCTCGCCGACGTCGCCCAGCCGGTCGGCATCGGCTGGCACCCGTACTTCCCGAAGCGCGCGCGCAGCCGGCTGCACGTCGACCTCGCCGGCCGCTGGGACAGCGACGACGCCGGCCTGCCGGTTCGCAAGGTCGCGCAGCCGGGCATCGATGCCGACATCGTGCACCTCGACTTCGACCATTGCTTCGACGGCTGGCGCGGCCCCGCGCGCATCCGCGACGAGCGCTTCTCGCTGCAGCTCACGTCATCGCTCGACCGGCTGGTGGTCTACACGCCGCCGACCAAGGACTACTTCTGCGTCGAGCCGGTCAGCCACGTCAGCAACGCGATCCACATGGCCGACCCGCTGGCGCATGGGCTGCGCAGCGTGGAGCCCGGCGAGAGCACGCGCGCCTGGATGCAGCTCGACGTGGCGGTGGTATGAACGAGGTGGAGGTGCGCGTCGCGGTGGCCGCCGCGGCGCTGCTCGGCGAATCGCCGTTCTGGCATCCGCGCGAGAACGCGCTGTATTACTGCGACATCCCGGGCCGCCGGCTGCAGCGATTCGACGCCGCGAGCGGCGAGCTCACCCACTGGGACTTCGACACCGAGCCGGGCAGCTGCGCGCCCTGCCTCGACGGCACGCTGCTGCTGGCGATGCGCGACGGCCTGTTCCGCTTCGACCCGGCCACGGGCACGCGGACCCCGCTCGCCGAGCCACCCTACGAGCCGGCCACCGAGCGCTTCAACGACGGCAAGTGCGACCCGCAGGGGCGCTTCTGGGTCGGCACGATCTACGAGCCGCGCGATGCGGCGAAGGCCACGCTGCATTGCTACGCCGGCGGCAAGCTCGAGCAGCGTGCCGGCAACGTGACGGTGGCCAACGGCTTGGCCTGGAGCCCGAACGGCCGCACGATGTACTGGACCGATACCAAGGCCCACACGATCTACGCCTTCGATTTCGAGCCAGCCAGCGGCGAGATCAGCGGCCGGCGGGTGTTTGCCAGCTTCCCGACCAAACTGGAAGGTCAGTCGCTCGACAGCTACGGTGGCCGCCCTGACGGCGCGGCGGTCGATGCGGAAGGCTGCTACTGGGTGGCGATGTTCGAGGGCCAGCGCCTGCTTCGCCTGGCGCCCACCGGTGAAGTGCTGCGCGAGGTGCGGCTGCCGGTGCGTTGCGCCACGATGCCGTGCTTCGGTGGGGCCGATCTGAAGACGATCTACGTGACCACCGCGCGCGAGAAGCGCCCGGCCGCGGAACTCGCGGCGCAGCCCTGGGCGGGCTGCGTGCTGGCCTTCGACGTCGACGTGCCTGGGCTGCCGGTGAACTTCGCGGCCTGAGCGGCGCTGACGTGCAGACTCGGGGTGGGTGTCACTCGGCGGAGAGGCGGGCCAGTGCGTCGCGCACTTCGCCCGTGCTGAGGATCTCGCTGAGCAGCTGAGGTGCGCCGTCGCGGCCGTACAGCACGTAGACCGGCACGCCGTTGCGGCCGAAGGCCGCGAGCGCGGCGGTGATGGCCGGGTCGCGGCGTGTCCAGTCGGCCCGCAGCAGCACCACGCCGCGCGCGGAGAAGTCGGCCTTCACCGCGGCGTCGGCCAGCGTGGTGCGCTTGTTGTACTGGCAGGTCACGCACCAGGCGGCCGTGAAGTCGACGAACACCGGCTTGCCGGCCGCGCGCAGCTCCGCCACGCGCTGCTCGCTCCACGGTTCCCAGCCCGCGCCGGCATCGGCGCCGCGCGCCGGGCCCGTGTCGGCCGAGGCATGCAGCGCGGGCAGCATCCACGAAAGTGCGGCCGCCAGCCCAAGCGCGCCTGCCGCGCCGAAGATGGCGCGGCCGAGGCGGCCGATGCCTGGCGTGCCCAGCGCCCAGGCGATGAAGGCCAGCGCCAGCAGCACGGCCAGCAGCGCCGCGGCGCCGTCGATGCCGGTCTGCTGGCCGATCACCCACACCAGCCAGATCACGGTGGCGAACATCGGGAAGGCCATCAGCACCTTGAAACGCGCCATCCACGCGCCCGGCCGCGGCAGCGCGCGCGCGACGGCCGGCCACAGGCTCGCCAGCAGGTAGGGCAGCGCCATGCCCAGGCCGAGCGCCGCGAACACGGCCAGGGCCTGCACGGCCGGCAGCGTGATCGCGAAGCCGAGCGCAGCGCCCATGAACGGCGCGGTGCACGGCGAGGCCACCGCCACCGCGAGCACGCCGGTCAGCAGCGAATCGACGACCGGATGACGCGCCTGCAGGCTCGCGAGGCTGCTGGGCAGCACGGAGCCGAACTCGAACACGCCGGCGAGGTTCAGGCCGATCAGCGTGAACAGCGCGGCCAGCAGCGCGATCACCGCCGGCGACTGCAATTGGAAGCCCCAGCCGAGCTGCTCGCCGCCGGCCCGCAGCGCCAGCAGCGCACCGGCCAGCGCGACGAACGAGAGCACCACGCCGGCGGTGTAGGCCAGCCCGCTGATCGCGTGGGCACGCCGGTCGTCGGCGTGCGCCGCGAAGCCCAGCACTTTCAGCGAGAGCACGGGGAACACGCAGGGCATCAGGTTGAGCAGCGCACCGCCGACGAGCGCGAACAGCAGCGCCGCGGCGAGGCCCATCGGCGCGCCACCGCCGGCCGCGATTGGCGCGGCAGCCGGTGCCGGCGAGGGTGTCGTGCCCGCCGCCGGCCAGTTGCCCGCGATGTCGAAGGCGATGCGCACGCCCGCCACCTCACCCGGCGCAGCCAGCACCGCGTCCATGCGCGCGGGTGCGTCGACGCGCTGATCGGACAGCGGCACGCGCACCGTCCAGCGCTCGCCGTTCCACGCGGCGATGCGCGGCAGTGCGTTGTCGAGCACGCCGGGGGCTTCGGGGAAGAACTCGATCGCCTTGCCGGACCAGGCGGCGGGCAGGCCCGTCACCTCGAGCGCGAGGCCGCTGCCGCCGACGCTGGCCGTGGCCTTCGCGTCGGCGAGGTGGCGCGGCCGGGCGGCGAAGGCGGCTTCGAAGTCGGCCGCATGCGTGGCCACGCTCGAGCGGGCCGGCACCACCAGCGTGAAGTCGCCACCCTCGGGAATGCAGACGTCCTTGCACACCAGCCAGTCGGCACGCAGCTTCACCGTCAGCGCATCGGCGGCGAAGCCGACCGGCACCTCGACCTTCACCGGCAGCAGCAGCCGGCCTTCGTAGCCGTGGTTCATCAGCGGGCCGATCGGCAGCCGCTTCGGCGTCGGCCACTCGATCTCCCCGGCCTTGAAGCCGTCGGGGAGCGTCCACTGCAAGGTGGTGGGCAGGCCCGAGTCGCCGGGGTTCTTCCAATAGGTATGCCAGTGGGGCTGGTGCTGGATCGCGAGGCCGAGCCACAGCGGCTGGCCGGGCTGCACCCCCTGCGGCGCATGCGCGACCAGTTCGGCGCGCACCTGCTCGGTGGCGACGAGCGCGGCACCAGGCAGCGCGGCGGCCGCGAAGAAAGGGGTCAGCAGCAGGGCAGCGAGCAGCGCGCGCAGGAGACGCATGGTGGCGGCAAGGAGACGGGGCGAACCGGGATTGTCGAGCCAGTCGGGCCTACAAGCGTGACGTAAGGCAACCGGCGGAACATGCGCACGCATCATCTCAGCAGCCGGTCGCCACAGGGTGCGCGGCCGCGGCAAGACCAGTCGGAACCGGGGGTCGGTCGAAACGACCGGGTAACCACGTATAATTCCGAGGCTTTGCTGCAAGCGGACGTGAACGCGCACCATGACCGACACGATCGACCACGGTGCGGGACGTCACGGCACACGGACCGTGACCGCCGGCTATGCAGATGAGGCTCAGGATCCGCCGTTCAAGACACTGTCTCGCGAAGAAGCACAGGCCTTGAGGGCGAGTCTCCCGCAGGTCTCGCCCTGGCGGGTCGTCGCGGCGCAGGCCGTGGCGGGGTTGCTGTGCACGGCCATCGCCTGGCTCGTCACGCAACGCAGCGGGGCTGCCTGGTCGGCGCTGTATGGCGCGCTGGCCGTGGCCTTGCCGGGTGCCTTGCTGGCGCGCGGCATGACGAGGAGAACGGGCTCTGCCGTGGCTGCGGCCGCGGGGTTCCTGTTCTGGGAGATGCTGAAGATCGGGGTGGCCATCGCCATGCTCGTGATCGCGGCGAAGGTGGTGCCCGGCTTGAGCTGGCCCGTCCTGCTGCTCACGATGGTGGTGTGCATGAAGGTGAACTGGGTCGCGCTGCTGTGGCGCGCCCGTTGATTGACAACGAATTCGAGAAGACGACATGTCAGCAGAAGGCACTGCGCACGCGCCGACCGCCGGTGAATACATCGTTCACCACCTGCATCACCTGCAGTCCGGCCACCAGAAGGCCGTGGTCGACTTCTCCGTGATCAACCTGGATTCGGTCTTCTTCTCGGTCGTGCTCGGCGCGCTGGGCTGCTGGCTGCTGTGGCTGGCTGCGCGCAAGGCCACCTCGGGCGTGCCGGGCCGATTCCAGGCCGCCGTCGAGGTGCTGGTCGAGATGGTCGACGCGCAGGCCAAGGGCATCGTGCACAACGCCACCAGCCGCAAGCTGGTCGCGCCGCTGGCGCTCACCGTGTTCGTCTGGATCTTCCTGCTCAACGCGATGGACCTGCTGCCGGTCGATCTGCTGCCGTGGGCGTGGCAGACCGCGCTGGGCAACCACGACGCCTACCTGCGCGTCGTGCCGACCGCCGACCTGTCGATCACCATGGGCCTGTCGCTGGGCGTGCTGATCGTCTGCCTGGTCTACAACGTGAAGATCAAGGGCGCGGGCGGCTGGGTGCACGAGCTGTTCACCGCGCCGTTCGGCAGCCACCCGGCGCTGTACCCGATCAACTTCCTGATGCAGATCATCGAGTTCGTCGCCAAGACCGTCTCGCACGGCATGCGGCTGTTCGGCAACATGTACGCCGGCGAACTGATCTTCATGCTCATCGCGCTGATGGGCGGCGCCTTCGCCCTCTCGGGCACCGGCATCGCGCTGTTCCTCGGCCACATCATCGCGGGCTCGGTGTGGGCCATCTTCCACATCCTGATCATCACCCTGCAGGCCTTCGTGTTCATGATGCTCACGCTGGTCTACGTCGGTCAGGCCCACGACGCGCACTGATTCATCCGCGCACCTTTTTTCCCTTCCCTTTTCTTTTCATTCCCTCAAGGAGCCACCATGGAAGTCATTAGCTTTGTTGCCCTCGCCGCCGGCCTGATCATCGGTCTGGGCGCCATCGGCGCTTGTGTCGGCATCGGCATCATGGGCAGCAAGTACCTCGAGTCGGCCGCCCGCCAGCCCGAGCTGATGAACGAACTGCAGACCAAGATGTTCCTGCTGGCCGGCCTGATCGACGCCGCGTTCATCATCGGCACCGGTATCGCCCTGTGGTTCGCCACGGCCAACCCGTTCCTGGCCCAGATCGCCAACCTGCCGAAGTAAGTCGCCGCCGCCCGCGCGCGACATTCCACTGACGTTCCAGAGGCAACAACGTGAGCATCAACGCTACGCTGATTGCGCAGTTGATCGTCTTCCTGATCCTGGTGTGGTTCACGATGAAGTTCGTGTGGCCGCCGATCACGAAGGCGCTCGACGAGCGTGCGCAGAAGATCGCCGACGGCCTGTCGGCCGCCGACAAGGCGAAGGCCGACCTCGCCAGCGCCAACAAGCGTGTCGAGGAGCAGCTCGCCGCTGCCCGCACCGACGCCGCCCAGCGCCTGGCCGATGCCGAGCGCCTGGCCCAGCAGATGATCGAGGAGGCCAAGGGCCGCGCGTCCGACGAGGGCGCGAAGATCATCGCCGCTGCCAAGGCCGAGGCCGAGCAGGAAGCCGTGAAGGCCCGCGAGGCGCTGCGCGACCAGGTCGCCGCGCTGGCGGTCAAGGGCGCCGAGCAGATCCTGCGCAAGGAGGTCAACGCCTCCGTGCACGCCGACCTGCTCAACCGCCTGAAGACGGAGCTCTGAGCATGGCCGAGCTGGCAACCATCGCACGGCCGTACGCCGAAGCGCTGTTCAAGGCGGTGCCTGCGCAAGGCGCCGCCGACGTGGCCGCGCAGGTGGGCGTGATCGCCCAGGTCGCCGCCCACGAGCAGGTGCGGCAGTTCGCCGACAACCCGAAGGTCGGCGCGCAACAGGTCTTCGACCTGATCGCGACGGTGGCCAAGCTCCCGCTCGGCGACGCGGCGAAGAACCTGCTGCGCACGGTGATCGACAACGGCCGCCTCGCGGCGCTGCCCGAGATTGCCGCGCAGTTCCATGCGCTGGTCAATGCGCGCTCCGGCGTCTCCGACGCCACGGTGTACAGCGCCTTCCCGATCGACGCGACGCAGCTCCCGCAGGTGGTGGCCTCGCTGGAGAAGCGCTTCGGCCGCAAGCTCAACGTGAGCGTGGTGGTCGACGCGTCGCTGATCGGCGGTGTGCGCGTGGTCGTCGGCGACGAGGTGCTCGACACCTCGGTCAAGGCCCGACTCGAACAAATGAAGGTGGCTCTGTCCGCGTGAGCGTGGCCAGGTCGTCCCGGAGAAAGACATGAATCTGAATCCCGCAGAGATTTCCGAACTGATCAAGAGCCGCATCGAGGGCCTCGGCGCCTCGGCGGACATCAAGAACCAGGGCACGGTGGTGTCGGTGACCGACGGCATCGTCCGCATCCACGGCCTGTCCGAGGTGATGGCCGGCGAAATGCTCGAGTTCCCCGCCACCAAGGACGGCCAGCCGACCTTCGGCCTGGCGCTGAACCTGGAGCGCGACTCGGTCGGCGCGGTGATCCTGGGCGAGTACGAGCACATCTCCGAGGGCGACACCGTCAAGTGCACGGGCCGCATCCTGGAAGTGCCGGTCGGCCCCGAGCTGATCGGCCGCGTCGT
>WBZM01003994.1_pt1 | contig 11071 bp, 8 predicted proteins | sample 5204271 | NCBI WGS metagenome assembly WBZM01 (sample SAMN12344346, study PRJNA552823) | activated sludge metagenome | biome: Activated sludge suspended growth; feature: Nitrification reactor; material: Wastewater; isolation source: activated sludge from nitrification reactor of wastewater treatment...
GGCTTTGTGCGCGCGGCCGGCTTGAGCTTCGCTAACCCGGTGATCGACACCTTCGAGGTCGCCAGCATTGTGCTGCCGGGCCGCTCCAGCTACAGCCTGGGCGCGCTGGCGGCCGAGTTCGGCGCGACGCAGGCCAGCGCGCACCGTGCGCTGGACGACGCGCGCGCCACGGCGCTGCTGCTGGCCGCGCTGCAAGAACAGGCTGCACGCCTGCCCCTGGCCACGCTGATCGAGATCAACCGTCTGGCCAGCCAGACCAACTGGAGCCTGCGCGCCTTCTTTGCCGAGGCCGAGAAAGCAGCCACGCGCACCGTCTTCCTCAAAGCTTACGAGCGCAAGGCGCTGGAAGCCGGCGGGCTGGAGCCGCTGCTCAGCCCCGAAGCCCGCCAGACCCCTCGCTTCGAGCGCGAATTGACGCCGGCCGACCAGCCGGAGCCGATCGATGTGGACCTGCTGGCCGCGTTCCTGGAGCCGGACGGCCCGCTGGCCCAGGCCCTGCCCGGCTATGAGCACCGCGAGCCGCAGGTGGAGATGCTGCGCGCCGTGGCCGGCGCGTTCAACGACGGCGACCACCTGCTGATCGAGGCCGGCACCGGCACCGGCAAGAGCCTGGCGTACCTGTTGCCGGCCATCGCCTGGTCGATCCAGAACCGCAGCCGGGTGGTGGTCAGCACCAACACCATCAACCTGCAAGACCAGCTTTACACCAAGGACGTGCCCGACCTGCTGGCGGTCTTCGCTTCGTTGCGCAGCCAGCCGGCCGGCAGCGACCGCTTCCAACAGTTCGCCCGCCAGGCAGCCGGCCTGCGGGTGGCGCTGGTCAAAGGGCGCAGCAACTACCTCTGCCCGCGGCGGCTGGACGCCATGCGCAGCCGGGCCGACCTGAGCGACGACGAACTGCGGGTGCTGGCCAGGGTGCTGGTGTGGTTGGCGCAGACCACCACCGGCGACCGGGCCGAGATCTTCCTGTGGGGCGGCCGGGAGGAGGCCATCTGGGCGCGGCTGGCCACCGAGAGCGGGAGCTGCACCACGGAGCGCTGCGAGACCAGCCAGCAGGGCCGCTGTTTCTTCTATCGCAACCGCCGCCAGGCCGACAGCGCGCATCTGCTGATCGCCAACCATGCGCTGCTGCTCTCCGACGTGGCCGCGGGCAACCGGGTGCTGCCCGAGTATCGCCACCTGATCGTCGACGAGGCGCACCATCTGGAGGACGCCACCACCAAGCAACTGGGCTACAGCGCCACACAGCCGATGCTGGAGCGCATGCTGGCCGACGTGTACCCGGAAGGCGGCGAGGGCCACGGCGGCATGCTCTACGACGTGCGGCGGCGCACGGAGAAGGCCGGGTTGTCGCCCAGCATCAAGCAGACGCTGGACCGCCAGATTTTGCTGGCCCAGCGCGGCGCCGAACACGTGCGCGATCTATTACGCCAGTTCTTCAACGTGCTGGCCGAATTCCTGTCGGCCGACCAGGCGGCCGTGGGGCCCTACGGGTTGCGGGTGCGGCTGGAGCGCAAAGTGCGCAGCCAGCCGGGCTACGCTCAGGTCGAGATCGCCTGGGACACCGTTTCCAGCCCGCTGTACGACCTGAGCCAGGCGCTGGAGACGCTGGGCCTGGGCTTGGGCGAGTTGAACGAAAGCGGCGTGCCGGGCCTGGACGACATGACGGCCGATGTGGCCAGCCTGGCGACCCAGTTCACCGAAGCCTATACCCAGATGCACGCAGCCATCAGCCAACCAGAAGAGAATGGCATCTACTGGGCCGAGGTCAACGGCGAGGAGCGCAGCCTGTCGCTGCACATGGCGCCGCTGCACGTGGGGCCGCTGGTGGAGCAGCACCTGTTCATGGAGAAGGATACGGTGGTGCTGACCTCGGCCACGCTGCGCACGGCCGGCAGCTACAGCTACATCCAGGAGCGCCTGCACGCGCGCGAGGCCCGCACCGGCGTCGTGGACAGCCCCTTCGACTACAAGGCTTCGACTCTGGTCTTCGTCCCCACCGACATCTCCGACCCCAACGGCCCGGCTTTCCAACGCCAGGTGGAGGAGGCCATTCGCCTGCTGGCGAACGCGCTGCAGGGCCGCACCATGGCCCTGTTCACCGCCAACCAGCAGTTGCGCCAGACGGCCGAGGCGCTGGGGCCAGGGCTGGCCGCGGCCGGCATCACCCTCTTCCAGCAGGGCAGCGGCGGCAGCCGGCGCCAGTTGCTGGAGAATTTCCGCAACACGCCGCGGTCGGTGCTGCTGGGCACGCGCAGCTTCTGGGAGGGGGTGGACGTGGTGGGCGCGGCGCTGAGCGGCCTGGTGCTGGTGCGCCTGCCCTTCGCCGTGCCCAACGACCCGGTGGTGGCTGCGCGGTCTGAGACCTTCGACGACGCCTTCTACCAGTACTCGGTGCCCGACGCGATCCTGCGCTTCCGCCAGGGCTTTGGCCGGCTGATCCGCAGCCGCCAGGACCGCGGCGTGTGCGTGATCCTGGACAACCGGGTGATTACCAAGCGCTACGGCCAGCTCTTCCTGGAGTCGCTGCCCGACTGCACGGTGCAGAAGGCGCCGCTGGGGTCGCTGGCCGGCGCGGCGAAGGGGTGGCTGGCGCAGTAGCGCGCTCGCTGTGCGACAGGATGCGCTTGACCATCACTCGCATCTTGGCGCGCACGTTCTCGCGCAGGGTCCAGTCGATGGTCACGTTGTTGCGCACAGCGCGCGCCAGCTCCTGGGCGATCTCGCGCAGCGTGTCATCGCCGAGAACTTTCACGGCGCTGTCGTTGACCTCCAGGGCGTCGTAGAAGGCGACCTCTTCGACTGTCAGACCCAGCGCTTCCCCGCGCCGGTCGGCCGCCCGCATCTCCTGCGCCAGCGCGATCAGCTCCTCGATGACCGCCGCGGCCTCGATAGCCCGGTTCTGATAGCGTTTGATGGCTGTCTCCAATAGCTCCGCACTCGTGTTGTCCGTTGCTGTGGCTTCTGGCACAAACTTGACGCCGCCAAGCGCACAACGTATAATATCCCTACAATTGCGGCGCACGGTTTTGTGCGTCGCATTTTTCAGCCCAAAAGCAGCTTGCAGGAGACAAACTCTTATGATCGGCGTTCAGGATTTGCGCAAAGGCGTTACGTTCGAGTTCGAAGGCAACATCTACCGCGTGTTGCAGTATGAGCACATCAAGACCGGCCGCGGCGGCGCGACCATCCGCATCAAGGCGCGCGACCTGCGCAGCGGCGCCACCATCGACCGCACCTTCCCGTCGGGCAACCGCGTCCAGGACATCCGCCTGGACCACGCCACGGTGCAGTATCTCTACCACGAGGGCGACCTTTACACCTTCATGGACCTGGAGACCTACGACCAGCCCATGTTATCGGCTGAGGTGCTGGGCGACGCGATCAACTACCTGAAGCCCGAGATGACCCTTGATGTCGTCAGCTACGAAGGCAAGCCCATCGACATCGAACTGCCCACCACGGTCGACATGGAAGTGACCTACACCGAACCGGGCTTTGCCGGCGACACGGCCACAGGCGCGACCAAGACGGCGGAGATGGAGACCGGGCTGAAGGTGCAGGTGCCGCTGTTCGTCAATGTGGGCGACATGATCCGCGTCGACACCCGCAGCGGCGCGTACGTGACCCGCGTCTAGCACACAGCGGCTCGGCCGCCATTTGGCGTTGGGGCCAGCCTGCGCTATAATGCTGCATGTCGGGCGGTGACCCGGCGCTGTGCCACCCTAGCTCAGCCGGTAGAGCAGCGCATTCGTAATGCGCCGGTCGTCGGTTCGATTCCGACGGGTGGCTCCTTACGCCTCGACAAGCCCCAGCCGCCAGCGGTTGGGGCTTCTTTTTGCCCGTGCCTTGCGCAGTTGGACTTCGGAAGTGGCCGATGTACGCGCAAAATCAGCCTGCCATCCACCCCATCGACCGCCTGTACCGGTTCGCAGCCAGCGACCGGGTGCTGGCCGTTGTGCTGGGCCTGGCGGCGCTGGCTCTGCTGCTGGGCGTGCTGTTGCCCCAGGCGCCGCCCGCAACAGAGCAGCAGAACGCCGAGCGCTGGCTGGCCGAAACTGCCAGTCGCTACGGCAGCCTGGGCGACGCGCTGCAGGCGGCCGGCCTGTTCGACCTGCGCCACAGCCCGTGGCTGCAAGTCCTGCTGGCAGTGCTGGCTTTCTGCCTGTTGCTGCGGCTGGGGCTGGCCGTGGGTGACGCCTGGCGGCGTCTGCGCCGGCCTGACCCGGCGGCGGCGGCCGGCGAGGCGCGGAACTGGCCGCTCCACGCCGACGTGACCCTGGAAAACGACGACCAGGCGGCAGCCGCGGAGCTGGCGGAAGACCTGCACAGCGAAGGCTGGCGCGTGGCCCGCACAGCCGACGGCGCCGCGGCCCACCTGGTGGCCGAGCGCAGCGCCGCAGGCGTGCTGGCCGGGCCGTTGTTCTACCTGGGCCTGTTGACGGCGCTGGCCGGGCTGTGGCTGGGCCAGCAGGCAGGCTGGCGAGAGGCCGGCGTCGTGCTGGCGCCCGGCCAGCCCGTGCGGCTCAGCCAGGACGACACTCTGGTCCTCAGCACGCAGCCCGCTCCTGCCGGCGAGGTGGCGGACGCGTTCCTGGTGCAGCGCGATGGCCAGCCGGCTGAGGAGACGGACTTCTCCCTGCTGGGCGCCGTGCGCGCGGCTGGCGTCTCGATTCGTCGCACCGGCGTGGGCCAGGCGCTGACGGTCAGCGCGCGCGACGGGGCCGGCGGCGCTGTGCTGCTTCAGCCGGTGGATCGCAGCGGCCCGCCGCAAAGCTCGCTGACCCTGATCTTCGATCAGCCGCGCGCCGAGCAGCTTTTCCTGGCGCCGGGCAGCGAGTTGGTGTTCAGCGTGGTGGCCTTCCCGGCCCTGCCGGAGCGCGGCTTCAGCGGGCCGACGTTTCTGGTGCAGGCCTTTCCGGCCGGCCAGCAGGCGCCCATCGCCAACCAGTTCATCCAGAATGGCGCAGACCTGGCTATCGGCGACACGATCTACACGCTGGCGGCCGGCAGCTTCGTCACCGTTGAGGTCAGCCGCAATCCCGGCTGGCCGGCAGCCCTGGCCGGCGCAGTGCTGGTCCTTGGCGCAACATTACTGGCGCTGTGGCGGCCGGCTGGCCGGCTTTCGTTGACCATCCGGCGCCAACGCCACGGCGCTCAGGTGGACGCCCGCCTGCACGCCTCGCCTTTCTGGCGCCAGGCGCCGCAGTGGCTGACCGCCTGGACCACCACCTATCGACGGGACGCCTGATCTCCTCCCCCTGTGCCCCACCGCATAGAGATGGGACGAGGACAGGCCAACCCAAGCGAAGGACGATCTCCCATGACCCTACCCATGCGCCCCATCATCATCGGCGTGGCCGGCGGCACCGGCTCCGGCAAGACCACCGTGGCCTTTGCCATTCTGGAGAAGGTCGGGTGGAACCGCATCGCCTTGATCCAGCACGACTCCTACTACCACGACGCCTCCAACCTGCCGCTGGAGGAGCGCGCCCGGCTGAACTTCGATCACCCGGACGCGCTGGAGACGACGTTGCTGGTGGAACACCTCAAGGCGCTGCGCGCGGGCGAGCCGGTGCAGATTCCCAGGTACGATTTTCGCACCCACACCCGCCTGGCCGAGACGCGCCTGATCAACCCGGAGCCGGTAATACTGGTCGAGGGCATTCTGATCTTTGCCGAGCGGGCGCTGCGCGAGTTGTTCGACGTCAAGATCTTCGTGGACGCCGACGCCGACATTCGCTTCATGCGCCGCCTGGAGCGCGATATGAAGGATCGCGGCCGCTCGCTGGACTCAGTTATCGACCAATATATGACCACGGTGCGGCCTATGCACCTGGAGTTCGTCGAGCCCAGCAAGCGCTACGCCGACGTCATTATCCCTGAAGGCGGCCACAACACCGTGGCGCTGGATATGGTGGTGGCGCGGGTGCAAACGTTATTGCAGGGACGGTAAACGGACAGATCGATAAGTTGATCAATTGGCAGATCGGCAGGTGAACGCATGGTAACTTTAGGACAGGTCGGTTTGGGCTATTGGGGCCCGAATTTGCTGCGGAATTTCAACGGGCTGGCGCAGGCGCGGGTCAAGGTGTGTTGCGACCTGGACGAGACAGCGCTACGCAAGGTGGCCAGCCAATACCCCGGCATGGCGATCACTGCCGATTACGGGGAACTGCTGGGCGATCCAGAGGTTGAGGCCGTGATCGTGACGACTCCGACGCCGGCCCATTACCAACTGGCCAGGGCGGCGCTGCTGTCCGGCCGGCACGTCTTCGTCGAGAAGCCCATCGCGCTGGCCGTGGCCGATGCCGAGGACCTGGTCGCGCTGGCTGAGGAACGCGGGCGCGTGCTGATGGTCGGGCACCTGCTGATGTACCATCCGGCCGTCACGCGGCTCAAGCAGATGGTCGAGAGCGGCGAACTGGGCGACATTTACTATCTCTACACCAGCCGGCTGAACCTGGGCCAGGTCCGGCGCAGTGAAAACGCCATGTGGAGCCTGGCGCCGCACGACATCTCGGTCGCGCTGCACCTGCTGGGCGAGCACCCTGTGGCGGTGGCCGCGCAGGGCCTAACCTATCTCCAGCCCGGCATCGCTGACACCGTGTTCCTGACGCTGCGCTTTGCCAGCGGCCGGGCCGCACACATCCACGTGAGCTGGCTGGACCCTCACAAGGTGCGCCGCCTCACGGTGGTCGGCAGCCAGAAGATGGCCGTTTTCGACGATGTGGACAGCACCGAGAAGCTGCGCATCTACGACAAGGGTGTGCAGCGGCCGGCTTACGATAGCTACGGCGACTCGCTCAGCCTGCGCTTTGGCGACATCTCCATCCCGCGCATCGACATGCGCGAGCCGCTGCGCCTGGAGTGCCAGCATTTCATCGACTGCATTGTCAACGGCCAGACGCCGCTGAGCGATGGCCGCAACGGCGTGCAGGTGCTGCAGGTGTTGGAGGCCGGCCAGCAGTCTCTGGAGCGGGGTGGGGAGCCGGTGGAGATAGGAACTGAGAAGAACTGAGAGGAACTCAGCGGATCGCAGAGTATCTTTCGCTCGGGCCGGTCTCCGACCGAGCCCGCCGGACACACATTACTCGCTCGGGCCGGTCTCCGACCGAGCCCGCCGGACGTTTTTGAGGTAATGGCATGGCAAGCGACTCGTTTGGCGATTTTCAATGGATTCATCCGACGGCCGAGATCGGCGACGGGTGCACGTTGGGCTATGGCGTGGTGATCGAGGCCGGCGCACGGCTGGGGCCGGGATGCAGCATCGGCCACCACGCAGTGATCCATGCCGGCGTGCAACTGGGTGCGGGCTGCCGTGTCGAAGACCAGGCAGTGTTGGGTCGCCAGCCCCGCCCCGCGCCGACCAGCACAGTCAAAGTTCCCAAAGCCCTGCCGCCGCTGGTGATCGGCGAGGGCTCCAGCATCGGCACAGGCGCCGTGGTCTACACCGGCACCACCATCGGCCGGCAGTGTTTGGTGGGCGACCTGGCCTTCGTGCGCGAGCAGGTGCACATCGGCGACCGCGTCATCGTGGGCACACACGTTACCGTGGAGAACGAGGTCAGCATCGGCGACGGCGTCAAGATGCAGACCGGCGCCTACATCACGGCATGGACCACCATCGAGGCTGACTGTTTCATCGCACCCTGCGTGGTGACTACCAACGACAACTACATGGGACGCACCGAGCGGCGCTTCGCCGAGCGCGGCGGCGCAGTGATCCGTCGCGGCGCGCGCGTCGGCGCCAACGTGACGCTGCTGCCCAACGTTGAGGTGGGCGCGGAGGCCTTCGTGGCCGCCGGTTCGGTGGTGTCTCGCCCTGTCTCCCCCGCGACTCTGGTCATGGGCAGCCCGGCCAGGCAGCGCCGCGCCGTGCCGGAGGATGAGTTTGTCGGGGCGCAGGCGAAGTAGGCAGGTTGCAGATTACAAGTTGCAGGTTGCAGGTAGACGAATAGACAAGGAAACAAGACCATGATCCCGATTCTTGACTTGAAGACGCAGTACGAGCAGTTGCGCGATGAGATCGCCGTGGCGCTGCAAGGCGTGCTGGACAGCGGCGCGTTCGTTCTGGGGCCAGACGTGAAGGCGCTGGAGCAGGAAGTGGCCGACTACTGCCGCTGCCGTTACGGCGTGGGCGTGGCATCGGGCACCGATGCGCTGCGCCTCTCCCTGGCCGCGCTGGGCGTTGGCCCAGACGACGAGGTGATCACCACCCCCTTCACCTTCGTGGCCACCGCCAACACCATCAGCCACAGCGGCGCGCGGCCGGTGTTCGTGGACATCGACCCCCTCACCTACAACCTGGACCCGGACGCAGTGGCGGCTGCGGTCACGCCGCGCACCAAGGCCATCGTGCCGGTGCACCTGTACGGCCAGCCGGCCGAGATGGACGCGATCATGGCCATCGCCGACCAGCACAGCCTGGCGGTGATCGAGGACGCGGCCCAGGCCATCGGCGCGGAGTACAAAGGCCGGCGCGCCGGCAGCATCGGTCACGTAGGCTGCCTGAGCTTCTACCCCACCAAGAACCTGGGCGCGTACGGCGACGCGGGCATGGTGGTCACCAACGATCCGGCTCTGGCCGACAAGCTCGACGTGCTGCGCCGTCAGGGCGGCAAGACCAAATACTTCCACGAGGTGCTGGGCTTCAACAGCCGGCTGGACACCCTGCAAGCTGCGATCCTGCGGGTCAAGCTGCGCTACCTGGAGCGCTGGCAGGAAGGACGCCGCGAGGCTGCCTGCCGCTATGACGGCCTGCTGGCCGCATCCGGCGCGCCCGTGACGACGCCGTATGTCCGCTCCGACGTACGCCACGTCTATCACCAGTACACCATCCGTGCGCCGCAGCGCGACGCGCTGGCCAAACACCTGCACGAGCGCGGTATCAGCACGATGATCTACTACCCCTTGCCGCTGCACCTGCAAGGGCTGTACCGTGACCTGGACATGGCCGAAGGCGCGCTGCCCCACGCCGAAGCCGCCGGCCGCGAGGTCCTCTCCCTGCCCATGTTCCCCGAGTTGACCGAGGCTCAGCAGGAGGAGATCGTGGCGGCGGTGGCGGAGTTTTATCGGTGAACGTCGTCACCATCGTCGGCGCGCGGCCGCAGTTCATCAAGGCCGCGCCGGTGAGCCGGGCGCTGCGCCAGCGGCATCGGGAGGTGCTGGTGCACACGGGCCAGCACTACGACGCCGGCATGTCAGAGGTGTTCTTCGCCGAGTTGGGCATTCCCGAGCCGGACGCCAACCTGGGCATCGGCTCGGGCAGCCACGGCCAGCAGACCGGCCGCATGTTGATGGCCATCGAGCAGGTGTTGCTCCAAGAGCAGCCCGACTGGCTGCTGGTCTACGGCGATACCAACTCGACCCTGGCCGGCGCGCTGGCGGCCGTGAAGCTGGGCGTTCCGGTCGCCCACGTGGAGGCCGGCCTGCGCAGCTTCAACCGCGCCATGCCCGAGGAGCACAATCGGGTGCTCACCGACCGCTGCGCCGACCTGCTCTTCTGCCCGACGCAAACGGCAGTGGATCTGCTGGCGGCCGAGGGACTGACGGTCGGCGTACACCTGGTGGGCGATGTGATGGTGGATGCGCTGCGCCAGCACGCCGAGCTGGCCCGGCAGCGCTCCGATGTGCTGGCCCGGCTGGGACTGGCGCCGCAGGGCTATCTGCTGGCCACCGTGCACCGGCCCTACAACACCGACGTGCCGGACAACCTGCGCAGCATCTTCGCCGCGTTGGGCGACATTCATGAGCAAACAAGCCAGCCCCTGGTGCTGCCCCTGCACCCCAGAACCCGCCGCCAACTGGACGAGCTGAACCTGGCGCCGCCGGCCGGCGTGCGCCTGATCGATCCGGTCGGCTACCTGGATATGCTGGCGCTGGAACAGGCCGCGGCGCTGATTCTAACCGACTCCGGCGGCATTCAGAAGGAAGCCTACACCTTCGCCGTGCCCTGCATCACCCTGCGGCCGGAGACGGAATGGGTCGAGACGGTGCAGGCCGGCTGGAACAGGGTGGTTGGCGCCGACCGCGCCGCCATCGTCCGGGCGGCGACGCAGCGCTGGTGGCCCGACGATTCGCCGTCCCCGGTCTTCGGCGATGGCCACGCAGCGGATCGCATCGTCGCTGTGCTTGAGCAAGAAAACCTTGCCCCCTAACGCCGTACACGCTTCACCCCCACCTCACAGCAACGACCAACCGGCGCTGGCCGGTTTGGTCGTGTGCATGGTTGGGCCGCACGAGCCGCGGCCAGGCGGTGTGACCACCCAGGTCGAGACCCTCTCCCGCTGCCTGCGCAGCGACGGCGTCGAAGTGCGGCCGGTGGACACCAATGTCCAGGCGCTGCGCAGGCTGGGACGAGCGGGCCGCTGGCTGCTGCCGCTGGCGCAGCTTGCCGCTGTTCCGTGGCGGCTGTGGCGCGCCATGCGCGGCGCCGATCTCATTCACGTCCACCTGGCCTCATTCTGGGGCTTTTACCTGCCGATGCTGGCCATTGCGTTGGCGCGCCGCCTGCGGCGTGTGCCGGTGGTGGCCAGCTACCACGGCGGCATGGCCGGACAGTTCGTGGCCGCGCATCGCCGCCGCGTCCAGGCCCTGTTGCGGTCCATCGACGTGCTGATCACGTCGGCCCAGGCCGTAGGCGCGGTGTTCGAAACGCTGGGCGTACGCCCCGTCCTCCTGCCCAACGTGGTCGATTTACAGGCGTTCGGCCCGCGCCCTGGCAGCCCGCGCGTCCTCGCCGGCCGGCCTGAGCCGCTGCTGCTCTGGATCAAGCGCTTCGACAATGTCAGCAACCCCGCTTTGATGGTCCGGGCTTATGCACAGGTGCGCCAGCAGGTCCCCGGCGCGCGGCTCCTGATGATTGGCGACGGCCAGCGGCTGGCTGAGATCCGGGGCCTGGCGGCGGAGTTGGGCGCGCCCGTGGAATTCGCCGGCAGGGTTTCTTTCGAGGCGCTGAAAGCCGCCTACGCCGCGGCCGACGTCTTCGTCAGCTCCAGCGCAGTGGACAACCAACCCAACACACTGCTGGAGGCGTCCGCCCAAGGACTGCCCATCGTGGCCACGGCTG
>WBZM01003995.1_pt1 | contig 11070 bp, 8 predicted proteins | sample 5204271 | NCBI WGS metagenome assembly WBZM01 (sample SAMN12344346, study PRJNA552823) | activated sludge metagenome | biome: Activated sludge suspended growth; feature: Nitrification reactor; material: Wastewater; isolation source: activated sludge from nitrification reactor of wastewater treatment...
CACCCCGCCGGGCCTGCGTGCTCGCGCGGGGCAACCGCTCGACGCGCCGTGGTGGATGCCCGCGTGGCGCGCGCCGGGGAGCGCTCCCGCGCCGGTCGAGCTCGCCGAGTGGCTCCGTGAGCTCGGCGACGACGAGCGCTACGTGGCCGCGCTCGTGAGCGCGCGCGACGGGAGCACCTGGGCCGCCACCTGGGCGCCGACTGACGGCGGTCGCGCGGTTCTCCTCTGGCCCCTCCCGGCTCGTGGCATGGAACGCAGCGTCGACCGCGACGCCAACGAACGCCTCGCCGCCCTCCTCGCCCGCTTCGACCCATGGAACACCGTCGCGCGCGTCATGGAAGAGGCGCCGCCCCTCGGCGTCGACGCCCTCATCTGGAACGGCTTCTGCCAGATGAGCGCCGCGGACAACGAGGGCGACACTCCTGCGCTTGAACTCCAGAAGCTCATGCCAGAGATGATCTTCGCCGAGGCTCCCGAATACCGCGCGGCGCTGTGCCTGTCGTACGCGCAGCGCAACGCCAACGCGCCGCTGGCGGGCTACGTCGCGCAGGCCGCCCTGGCCGCGATGGTCGCGGGTCGACGCGACGGCGCGCGGGTGGAGCGCGACGACCTCCTCGGGCTCCGCTGCGCCCTGCTCGAAGCGCAGTGGCCGGGCTTCGCGAGGCTCGACCCCACGCTCATCGCCTGGCTCGGCGAGACTTTCGGCGCCACCGCCTGGGAGCTCAAGGGGCTCCCGCAGGACAAGCTCTACCGCGCATATCCGTTCCTCGGGGCGCTCATCGCGTGTGTGGCGCCGTCGGCGCCCGAAGGGCACGGGCGCACGCTCTCGCTGCTCGACGGGGTCACCGTCCGCCTCGCCGAGCCGTCGGCCCACGAGGCGTGGTTCGCATCACCGTCGCCCTTCCCGCTCGACGGCCAGGTGCTCGACAAGCTCGTCGAGCTGCTCCGCACACCGATCGTCGCGCGGGTGGTGGCGCACGCGCGCTCGACGGCCGACGCAAACGGCGAGGGCACGGCCTTCGCACAACGGCTCGCGACGCTCCGCCCATGGGTCACGGCGCGGGTCGCGGAGCCGAAGCGAGGAGCGGTCAACGAGGCGCTGCGGCGGGCCTTCGGGTAGCGGCTCCAGTGGTGCACCACGGGTGAGCGGCTCCAGTAGTGCACCACGGGTGAGCGCGTGGTGCGGCGCTGGTGGCGCACGCGGGGGATGCGGAAACGCGCGGGAATGCGTGCGGCATGTGGCGTGCGAAGGCTCCTCGCTCATGAGCGACACGCGCAAATACAACCAGAACGTCACGCTCCCGATGGGCAGCGCCGTGCCGAAGCTCCCGTCGGAGAAGGTGACCCGCCCGATGAGCGAGATCCTCCAGGTCGTGCCGCAGCCCGTGGCGCACCGCTCCGAGCCCTTCGCGCTGGTGCACCGCAAGGGCGACGCCTTCTCCGAGGCGGTGACCGCCCCGCTGTCGCGTGAGCAGACGCTGGCCGCGGAAGCACGGGCGATGTTCGAACGCAACTTCGGGGTGAAGCTCGCCCCCGACCTCGGCCCGGCGCCGAAGGCCCCGCTGGTGATCGTGGACGAGGCGCCCGCGGCGGCCACCGGGTGGGGCCACATCATGCTCGCGACCGCGCTCCTCGCCGCGGTGGTGGTGCTCCTGGCGCTGGCCTTCCACACGGTGGTGCCCGCGCGGTGGTGAGCGCTTCCGTCCCACGGGCGGCGGAGGGTACAGTCGCGCCCGTGCCGCCCACGCCGCGCGCGGAGAGCCTCGACCGCTACAACCTCCAGGGGAAGACCGTCTCGGGGCAGGGCATCACCTTTGCGCTCGATGAGGCCATCGCGTCGGGTGGCTTCGGCGTGGTGTATCGTGCGTCCTATCGCTTGGGGGCCAGCAAGCGCAGGAAGGCCGCCGTGAAGGTGTTTGCCCCCGATCCCCACCTAGAACTCTCCAAAGCCGCGGAAGGTGCGTTCCGTGCGCACTTCCTCACCGAAGCCGAGAAGCTTCTGGTGCTCGCCGAGCACCTCGGGGACGACTGCGCAGGGATCGCCGAGGTGATCGCTTACGGAGAGCAAGGCGTCGGGGGCGTCCTGGGCCTCATCGGCCTTGGCCGCCAGAAGGTTCCATGGATCGCTTCGCGCTTTGTTGCGGGCAAGACGCTGCGGAAGTGGTTGGGGCCGCAGCCGCTGCGCCTAGTGTCGCCGCGAGCCAGCCTCGCGCTCCTCACGTCAGCATTCGATGCGCTCGGGCGCATCCATCGGTACAAGTCCCTCGACGGAACGATCGTTGGCGCAGCGCACGCCGACAACAAGCCCGAGAATCTCATGCTCGAATGCTCGGGCGGGACGGAGCGCGCCGTCGTCATCGACTTCGGTGCGGTGAAGCTCCTCTCGAGCGGTGTAACCCCCTACCACAACACCACCACCCCGAAGGAGCGCCGCGCCTTCACACCGGGGTATGCGACCGGAGAGCAATGGAGGGGGCTCCACACGGGACCGTGGACGGACGTGGCGCAGTTCGGCCTCATCCTCACGGAGATGCTCTGCGGGCGCATGGGCTACGCGGAGCCCGAGGAAGGTGCCAACGACGCGCAGGTGCAGTTGCATTACACCTTCCAGGCTGCGGTCGAGAAGGAGCGGCCCACTCCAGGCCGCTGGGGCGTCTCGGTCGGGCCGTGGGAGAAAGTTCTCTCGCGCGCTGGAGCGATCGATCCAAAGGCTCGCCAGCAGGACGCCGCAGTGTTGCTCGACGAGCTCCGAGCGACCGTCGAAGCGGCCGATTCTTCCTGGCATGCGTGGCGCCGTAGCCGCGAGGCGCCCCCGTTTCGTTCACCGTCACCGCCCTCGCCCGCACCGGTGTCCCTGCCTCCGCGGCCCATGCCCCCTCCTGCCCCCCCGCTTCGTGTCACCTCTCCAACTCGGCCCGCGCCTCCGCCGCGCCCGACACCGCTACCAGTACCTTCTCCGCGCGTTATCCCAGCGCCCCGCCCCGCACCGCCGGTCGTCCTGAAGCCGCGTGCCATGTTCGACACGGACCGGTTGCCCCCCGAGGACTGGGTGCTCCCCAAGGACGTCCGTTCCACCGACGACCCGCGTTACTTCCTCTGCGAAGACCGCGTCGGCGGCGCGCTGCGCATGGCGGTCGTCCGCGAGGGTTCCTTCATCCGCGGCAGCGAGGAGTTCAACGAGGAGAAGCCCGTCCAAGTCGTGCGGCTCACGCGGCCTTTCCTTGTCGGTGTCTACCCAGTGACGGTGGCAGAGTACGCACGCTTCGTTGCGAAGGGGAAGGACGGCGCGAAGCACGCGGTGGAGAAGCCGTCCTTCTCGCAGGACAACCACCCCGTGGTCAACGTGAGCTGGCACGACGCCACGGCCTACTGCGCGGCGACGGGTTTCCGGCTGCTCACCGAGGCCGAGTGGGAGTACGTGGCGCGCGGCAGGGTCGGCGACCCGCAGAACGCGGAGTACCCGAAAGGCCGCCGCTTCCCCTGGGGCGACGAGGACCCCGACGACGATCGCCTGTGGTGGAACCACAACCGCCGCGAGCCGAAGGGCACCTGTGACGTGGGCAAGCACGCTCGAAGCGGCGGTTCCCCCTTCGGCGTTCACGACCTCTCCGGCAACGTCTGGGAGTGGGTTGAGGACGTGTATCGTTCGTATCCGAACCAACCCGAACTCGAAGATCCGACAGCGCCCCCGGTGCCCTCCCCGCTTATCGCAGAGAAGGAGACACAACTCCGCGTGCTCCGCGGCGGCTGTTGGTACAACTCCTCCTCAATCCGCGTGCGCGCTGCGGACCGCAACAGGAGCGATCCATTGCGCCGGAACGACAGCATCGGATTTCGGGTCGCGCGCGATATTCTGTAGCGATCCGCTGCGTTCGCCTGGGGAAGCCGCGGCACACTCCTCGCGCCCCGGTGATAGACTCGCGCGCATGCGTCCCCTCGACACCGACCCCGCGGCGCACGAAGCCCAGATGCGCGCGTACCGGCGGCTCACCCCTGAGGCCCGGTCGCGCCTCGCGCTCGCGTTGAGCGAGGACGTGCGGCGCATCGCGCTCGACGGGATCGCGGCGCGACACCCCGAGTACGACGACGGGCAGCGCCGTCGCGCCCTCGTCCGCCTGATGTTCGGGGACGTCGTGGCGCGGGCGGTGTGGCCCGGCGAGGCTTCGGTCGCGCCGTGAACAGCGGGGACTTCCTCGCGCGGATCGTCGCCGCGTAGACACGCGCGATGGCGGAGGGTGGTCCCTCGCAAGACGGCCGACAGCGTGACCGCGCGGTGATCGGCGCGATCGCTTGCCCCGTGCGCGCCCCCCATGGCAGCGTCGCGCGAACGCATGGCGCTCTCGCGACGACGGCGGCTCCCGACGACCCCGCGCACGGCGTGGCACCCGATGTTCGTGGTGGCGATCGAGTCGTCGGTCGACCTCCGCGTGCGTGAGGTGCTGGCGGAGTTTCAGCTCGGCAAGGAGCCGCGCCGCGCGGACGTGGTGGTCGTTCGCCGCGGCCCCGCACGCCGGAAGGAGCGCCCACCCACCCGCATGGCCACGGTGGTCGACGCGATGCCCGCGCACACGCTCTTTCACTTCACGGGCGCGACCGACGACCTCCACGCCACCGACGCGCCGCAGGGCATGGCCTACCTGCTCGAATACATGGTCGTCGCGGACGCGCTCGACCCCACCGAGCTGGCGTTCCGCTTCGTGGCGCCACGGTTGACCGAGCCCTTCGCCGCGCAGATGGCGCGACTCGGCGCTCCGCTCTCTCCCACCGCGCGGCCGGGGGTGTTCGAGGGGAGCTTCGCGGGCGTCGTCATCCGCGTGGTGGAGACCACCGTGGCGTGCGATGCGCCGCGGGAGGAGGTGCTGCGGGTGCTGTCGCCGCGCTTCCTGGCCGAGGACGTCGCGCTGCGCCCCGTGGACGAGGCCGACCGCGACCTCTACAATCGCATGTACCGCTGCATCGAGCAGCTCTCCCACTCTCCCGAGGGCGCCATGGCCAAGGACACCGATCTCGTTGCGAAGCGCTGGGAGCGCGACGTCGCCAAGATGCTCCCCCACATGGACCCCGCTGTCGTCCTCGCCGAGCTCACCCCGGAGCAGCGCCTCGCGGGCCTCGCACCGGAGCAGCGCCTCGCGGGCCTCACCGCAGAAGAGGCCCTCTGCGCGATGCCGCTGGAGGCGCTGCGGGCGCTCCCGGAGGACTACCTCCGCACGCTGTCGCCGAAGACGCGCGCACGCATCCGCAAGCGCCTCGGCGCCTGAAGCACACCGCCGCCTCCTGCGCCCCTGCGCGAGCGACGTCGGGGAGCGCCCCGTTGCAGAGCTCGAGGCCGCGACGGTTCGACTCGATGCGTGGAGATGCGCCGAGGCCGCCCGTCGCCCGCTGGGCGTCGCCCGTCGCCCGCTGGGGCGCCCGTACCGTCTCCAGCGGGCGACGGGTGACGCCCGACGGCCTCCTCCACGCTTGGCCGGGCCTCGCCGACGAGCTCCGCGCCGAGGGCCTCGGGCCGCTGGAGCACCAGTTCGCGCGGCGCCTCGGGCGCGCACTGACGCCCCCCGAGCACGCACCCGCGGCGTAGCGCCGTCCCGTCGGGGCGCGCGTCAGGGCGTGGCGTCGGGCCAGGCGCGGCGCCGCTTCAGGTGCGCGAGGAGCTCGCCGAGGCGCGGCAGGTCGAGCCCCCGCACCCACACCTCGCGCTCGGCGACGAACCACCGCACCGCGAGGTGATCGGCCTTCCCCTCCCCGCCCGCGGCTCACCCCGCCAGCCGCTCGGCCTGCGCGCGGGAGAGCACCACGCGCACCTCGTCGCCCGCCACCGCCACCGCCGCGCGGCCGAAGCCCGCCGACCGCAGCGCCTCGCGCACCGCCCGCGCCACCGCCGCGTCGGCCCGCTCGCGCTCGCGCTGGGCCTCCGTCTTCGGCTTCGTCCCCTGCGCCTTCGCGCGAACCTGCCGCGTCGCCGCGGTGATCTCCCGCAGCGACGCCTCGGCCGCGGGCTTGCCGCCCACCAGCGCGCCGCTCGTGACGATGGCGGCGACCGTGTCGTTGGCGGCGGTGGCCTCGGCGTACGCCAGCAGCGCGTAGGCCCGCTCGTGCCCGAGCCCGAGCGCGTGCTCCCGCGGGACCTTCCGCGCCACCGCGATGAGTTTGTTCGCCTGCCGACGCGACATGAGCCCCTCGACCGCGAGCATCGCGTCGAAGCTGGCGTGGCCCGCGGCCGCGTAGAGCTTCTTGTCGAGCACCTCGCGCAGCGCCTCGCCGACGTCGTAGAAGCCCTCGACCACGGCGGTCATCTTGCGGTGGACGACGCCGAGCAGCTCGGCGAGGCGGGCGCGGCTGCGCTCGAGGGCGGCGGCCTTCGTACGTTCAATGAGCGGGAGCTTCTCGGCGGCGTTGGACATGGGCGGCGGTCTCCTCCGCGCGAAGGTGCCCGAGCGCGCGGGCGACGTCGACGGCCCGCGCCGCGGTGTGCGAAGGCGGGACGCGTCGGGAAGGCGCCTTCCCGTTTGAGGGCAGGCGCCTTCCCGGTCGCCCCGCGGGCGCTCAGTCGACCAGCTCGGCGCGGTGCGCGTAGGTCACGATGTCCGCCACCGTGCGCGCGTCGAGCTTCTCGCGGATGCGCGCGACGTGGTTGCTCACCGTGCTCGACAGGACGTCGAGCTGCGCCGCGATCTCCGCCACCGACTGCCCCTCGACGAGCAGCATGAACACCTGGTACTCGCGCGTCGACAGCCGCAGGTGGGGCGCCTTGCCGGCCTCGGCCGCGGGCGCGCGCGGCGCCTCGGCGCCCCCGGCGAAGACGCGGCGCACCTCGTCGAGCAGCTCCTCCGCCGGCCGGGCCTTGGAGAAATACCGCGACGCGCCGGCGGCGAGCAGCGGCCCGGCGTGCTGCTCCTCGGGGTACATCGACACGATGATGACCTTCGCGTCGGGCCGCAGCTCGCGCACCCGCCGAAGCACCTCGGCGCCGCCGACGCGCGGCAGCGAGAGGTCGAGCAGCAGCACGTCCCACGCGGGGCGGCCGGGGTCGATCGACGCGAGGGCCTCGCGGCCGTTGGTGGCGGTGCCCACCACGGCGATGTCGGCGCACTCGGCGAAGAGCTCGGCGAGGCCGCGGAGCACGATCGGGTGGTCGTCGGCGATGAAGACGCGGATCACGGCGCGGCGCCCCCCGCGGCCGGCAGCCGGCAGCGCACGCGCGTCCCGCCGCCCGCGGCCGGCTCGACCGAGAGCTCGCCGCCGAGCGACCGGGCGCGCTCGCGCATCCCGAGGAGCCCCATGCCGCGCCCGCGCGCGTCGGGCGGCGGGAGGCCGACGCCGTCGTCGCGCACCTCGACCTCGACGGCCTCGGGCAGGAAGCGCAGGGCGACGTCGACGCGGCCCGCGCGGGCGTGGCGGAGCACGTTGGTGAGCGACTCCTGCACCACCCGGAAGGCGGCGGTGTGGACGTCCCGGAGCCGCGCCGGTGCCACCGCGCCGGGCTCCGGGTCGCCGCGCCCCTCGACCCGGAGTTCGCACGCGAGGCCGCGGCGCTCGGCGCTCTGCGCCAGCCACCCGACGGCGGCGACGAGGCCCTGGTCGTCGAGGAGCTGCGGCCGGAGGTGGGCGATCGCCTGGCGCGTCCCGTCGGCGACGCGGCCGACGAGCTCGTCGAGGTCGTCGAGGTTGGCCTCGATCGACGCGGGGTTCTTGGCGAAGCGCTTGCGGGTGGTGGCGAGGGCGACGCGGAGCGCGGTGACGCCCTGGCCGAGCTCGTCGTGAAGCTCCTGGGCGATGCGCCGGCCCTCCGCTTCACCCGCGCGCTCGAGGTGCTGGGCGAGGCGCTGGAGTTCGTCGGTGCGGGCGCGCACCTCGTCTTGCAGGCGCGCGCGGTGGGCGGCGAGCTCGGCCGACCGCCGCTCGAGCGCCATGCGGTGGTGCAGGTTGCTGCGGATGAGCAGCAGCAGCGCGTGCCCGAAGAAGACGCCGACGCCCGCGGAGAAGACGAGGTAGCCCGCGGTGGTGGCGAGGTAGGGCGAGCGAAGGCTGGCGGGGTCGCGCGCGAGGAAGCCGCCGAGCAGGGCCGCCGCGATGCAGCAGGTGAACGCGAGCCGGACGCCGAGCCGCATCGGCACCACCAGGGCGATGACGAGCAGCGGCTGGAGCATGTGGAACCAGGGCGTCCCGAGGTCGCCGACGATGCCGAGGCTGTAGCCGACGCCCGCGTAGAGGCCGACCCACGCGGCGCAGCAGGCGGCGAAGCGCCCGCCGACGACGCGCTCCTGCCGGTGGAGCAGCGCGAGGACGGCGGCGCCGCAGACGAGCACCGCGAGGCGGCCGGCGGCGAGCGCCTCGAGCGCCCGGGGGATGCGGCGGACGAGCGCGAAGTCCGTCGGCCACCAGAGGGCGTTCATCACCAGCGCCCAGCCCATGAGGAGGCGGCCGAAGCGCGCGCGCAGCTCGCCGACGTGCGCGTCGAGCGCCGGCTCGAGCTCGCCGAGGGGGACGCCGCCGAGCGGCCCCCGGGGTCCTTCGAGGAGCGCCCGCGCGACGGCGAACGGGGAGGGGGGCGAGAGGTCCGCGGACATTCCGTGATCGTCGCGCCGCGGCGCGCGCGGTTCAACCGGCGTCGTGGGGGGCCGGCGTCGCGGCGGCCGCGGGGCGCGCCGGGGCCCGCGTCGCGCGCCCGTTCGGGAGTTCGAACCACTCCCGCAGGAAGTCGTTGAGGAAGACCCCGTCGGGGTCGACGCGCTCGCGGACGGCCAGGAAGCGCTGCCACGTCCCCGCGGCCTTGTAGCGGTCGCGGATCCACGCGGCGGTGCCCTCAGGGTGCCGCGGGTGCGGGAGCTCGCGCCACTCCTTCGCGAGGTGCTGGAGCACGTCGCCGAAGCGCGCGGGGTCGCCGGCGATCGCGTGGTGCGCCTTGCGCAGGAAGTCCGGCCACGCCGGGTGGCCGGCCGAGGTGACGATCTCGGGCACCGCGAAGCGCGTCGTGGCGGGCGCGCCGTCGGGCAGGCGCTGCGGGTCGAGCAGCGCCCCGCTGGGCGCCACCGTGCGGAGCTCGACGGCCATGTTGACGGGGCCGGAGCGGGGGTCGGAGAGCGGGTGCTCGCGGAAGGCGGCCTCGACGAGGTCGTGGAGCGCCGCGAAGGACGCCCGCACCCGCTCGTACCCGTCGGGCGCGTCGTCGGGCGCGTCGTCGCGGAAGGGGATCGACCACTCGCAGGCGGTGGCGAGGGCGAACTCGACGCCGGTCGCGTTGATGTAGTGGTTGGCGTCGTAGGTGGGCATCCGCCACCCGCCGCTGCGCGCCTCGACCCAGAGGTTGGTGCCGGCCTGGGTCACCGGGATGTAGCCCGTGAGGGCGGGCACCGCGGTGAACGCGCGCATGAGGTAGCCGTTGACCACCATCGACGGGAGGTCGACGAGCTCGTGCTGGGCCCAGCGCTGGAAAGATGTGCGGACCGGGGCGCCCTCGGGGATCCGCTTCGTGGCGGTGAGGAGCCACACGTCGGGGTTGAGCGTCGGCTTGGAGACGAGGGGCGCGCCGCCGTACATGAAGGGCCACCAGAAGACCTCGACGGAGAGGTTCTCCTGGTGCACGCGGCGCAGGCGGGCGCGGGCCTCGTCGGTGTCGGCGAAGAGGTCGCGGTACGGCACGACCTTCATCTCGAAGAACACCTCGTACCGTGGCTCGACCTCGAGGGTGATGTCGTAGAGGAGCCCGAGCGCGCCGAGGCCACACTGCGCGGCCGCGAGCTCGTCGGCCGTGGCGGTCTCGCGCGTCCAGCGGCGCACCTCGCCGAGCCCGTCGACGAAGGTGACGCCGGCGACGATCCCGGACGTGCTCGGGATGTGGAGGCCGGCGCCGTGGCTCGCGGTCGCGACGACCCCGCCGACGGTGAAGCAATCCTCGAGGACGGAGGCGGGGAGCGAGTAGCCGACGTCCCAGAGCCACCGCTCGAACTCGCGCATGGTGATGCCCGGCGGCACGGTCACGCGCGCCTTCCGCCCGGGGGCGGCGGGCTCGACGCGCGTCACGTAGCGGCCCGCCTCCGCGCCGATCATGCGGTTGTCGACGAGGAAGCCTTCGGTGGGGACGAGGTGGGACCAGGAGTGGGACGAGCCGAACACGCGGACGTTCGCGCCGGCCGCGCGCGCCTCGCGGACGATGGCCTGGAGGTCGGCGAGGGTGCGCGGCGAGCGGTAGGGGCCGCCGGCGTGGTCGCTGTAGATGCGCGCCGGGCGGGCCTCCAGGGTGCGGGCCCAGTTGCGCCACACGCCGCGCGCCACCCGCACGGTCGCGTGCACCCACGGGAGCCGGCGCGGCAGCGCGGGGATGGAGGGCGCCCCGTCGGGGGGCCGCGGCGTCGCGAGGCCCGCCAGGCGCCTCAGGGCCCCGCCGATCACGCGCCCGCCCCCTCGGGCCACACGTGAAACTGCCTCGTCCAGTCGCGGAACTTGCGGAACTGCCCGTCCCCCGCGGCGAGCGCCGGCCGCTCGACGTAGCGCTTGTGGTCGAGGATGCGGAGGTCCTGCTCGACGTCGTGGCGCATCCCGAGCTTGACGAGGCCGAGGAGGGCGCGCCGCGCGGCCCGCTCGGGCATGGCGCCGAACAGCTTGCTGGCGCGGCGGGCGCGGGCGAGGTCACGGATCCAGATCGCGAAGCGGAAGTCGACGCGGTCCTCGTCCACCGGGGTGGGCGCGGCCAGCATGCGGATGTGGAGGTCGCCCGGGTTGGTGACGCTGTCGACGAGGAAGACCCCGAGCCCGTGGAGGCGGCAGGTCATCTCGACGCGCACGCGCTCGAGGGCCTTGCCGTACATGTCGGCCGAGCGGTGGACGATGAAGTTCGTCGTGCAGACGTGCCGTTCGACCTCGACGCCGCCGGTCTGCGACACGTCCTCGTAGCCGTGGGTGTGGGTGAAGTGGCCGGGGTCGACGAGGTTCTCCGCGAGGTCGTGCGGGTGCGTGCGGGCGACCACCTGGAAGTGCGTGCCCTCGCCCCACTCGGGCCGCGCGATCTCGGGCATCGGGAAGTCGGCGAGGGAGCCGTCGGGGTCGTGGAGCGCGAGGAGGTACCCCGAGTCCTCG
>WBZM01003998.1_pt1 | contig 11066 bp, 8 predicted proteins | sample 5204271 | NCBI WGS metagenome assembly WBZM01 (sample SAMN12344346, study PRJNA552823) | activated sludge metagenome | biome: Activated sludge suspended growth; feature: Nitrification reactor; material: Wastewater; isolation source: activated sludge from nitrification reactor of wastewater treatment...
ATTTGGAGTAACATTGCCTGTACCTAAATTAGTACAACAATTATTTTCAAAATAATTTAATTTTTGTTTTAATTCATTTAGTTGATCCAAAACATCTTGATTATTGGTTTGGTTATTAAATGTTTTTGCACCAGTATTTGTGCCTTGTATAGCTGCTCTTAAAGAATCTATGGTTAAGGCTTGTTCATTAACAGCACCTACAAGAAAAGGAATGATTTCTTCATAATTCAATGTTAAAATGTTTTCTTCATTACTATTGTTTCCAACTAATTCAGGCACTATATCACGTATCTGTTGTGCAATAAAACCATAGTGAAATTTATTATCTGGCATTATAGAATCAATATACTTAAACCTTTTTGGTATCATTAGTTTTATTTTACTTAAACAATTTTGAAGATTAGTTATTTCTCTTTTTATTCTCTCATCAGAATTACTTACACAAGAACCTCTTGAAATTGTATTATATCCCCATGTTGGATGCCAAAACTTAATTTCTCCTAAATTACTTCCTAGTGTTGAATGAAATACACTACCAGATTGATCCTTTGCTCTAAATAAAATTTCTTTATTGTCAAAATTAAATGTTTGACTCGCACCCCAAACATGTAAACTGTGATTTGGATATGTAATTGCTCCTATAGCTACATATCCGTTACTAACTACTTTAATTTGAGATAAACTGGCTAAACTTATTGTTAAGAACAGTATTGTAATTGTGTTTTTCATAATGCTTATTTCTTTATATATTTATTTTTATCAAATGGGTTAAATTGTATTCCAAATATCCACCAAGGGGCAATATATTTGTTGTTATGATAAACTTTAAGGCTAATATTATGTTGTAAAAAAACACTTACTTTTTTTTCTTTTAATATAAATTCCTTACATACTTTTACCCTTACTGATAAAAAAGATGTGTCTAATTTATTTCGTACTTTGACATTATTTACACAAGTAGTATCAGTATAAATAATACTATTAGTTGCAGATAGAATAGTGCCATTTCGTTTCTCTACATTATAGGTATTCAAATTTACACATGCAACTGTGCTTAAATTAATTTGAAGTGGAAATTTAAAAAGAAACCCATAGCCAAAAGAAATGAAGTGTGCATTTTTTTTAATTTCTAAATTTTTAATTTCAGTATAACGGATAAAAAAAGGATTTGAATATAGGTAATAAGAGTAAAAATTATATTTAGAATTAGTAAAATCATAATTAAATTCAATAATTTGTTTTATAAATTTTCCTTTACCAATTTGTAATTCTGTTCCAAAATTTAAACCATAACAAATTGAAGTAGAATTGCTTTTTGAGTACTTATAATTATAACGTATATATTTATCCGAAGGTATTCTAATATCCAAATCATTGCTAAACAAATTTGAAAAACTATTATTTACAATTGCCCCAAGTTTAAAATTAAAATTAAACAATCTTTCCAATCTTTCTTTTTTGCTAAAACTGTTTTGAGCTAGTAATGGCGATTTACAAATAAAAATAAATAATAAAATATTTAAAATATAACTTAAATATGTTTTTATCTTTTTCAAATTAGTTACAATTCAATATTTATATTTCAATTTCATTATTCATTGGCACCGCAAATCCTTTTTAACTCTTCAATTTTATTCAAAAGTAAGGCAATCATTTCAACTGAGTTAACATCGATTTTTTGCAATTCCTTTTTACTTTGTACATTTGGTAAATGTTTTTCTTTTTTATAAAAGCTTCTAGCTCAGTTAAAGCTAATAATTTATAAGCACATAGCCTCCTGAATTTAATTTACCAATTGTCTGTAAAATTCAGAAATTACAATTGATGCGGCAACGGCTGCGTTTAAAGATTCTGTGCCGTTGTTTGTAGCAGCCGGTATAGTGATTGGGCAAGTAATTTTATTCAAATTATTTTGGTGTATACCATTTGCTTCATTACCAATAATTATTAATCCAGGTTTTAACTGTTGATTGTATATATTATTTCCGTTTAACAAACAGCCATATACGTTTTGTGTTTTTTCTGTAATTAACAACTCACTTAAGTTTGTGTAAATACAATTTACTCTTAAAAATGCCCCCATTGTGGCTTGTATTACTTTAGAATTGTAAAAATCGCATGAGTTTGGAGAGCAAAAAATAGTGTTAATTCCGTACCAATTAGCAAGTCTAATTATAGTACCAAAATTACCCGGATCGCGAACATCATCTAAATAAAAAGTAAAATTAGTTTCAAAATTAAATTTAGTAGGTTTGTTTTTAATAAAATTACAAATTGCTAAAACCTTATTAGGTGTGCTTTGTAAGCTTATTTTTTTTAATTCAGTTTCACTTACTTCAATGGTTGAAATAGCAGTATTTTTTAGTAAAACCATGTTTTGTTGTATAAAATCATTTTCAGCATACAATTCGTTAATAACTTGGGGCATTGTATTTAAAAGTTCCATAACTGTTTTTATACCTTCGGCAATAAATAATTGATGCTTATCTCTATATTTTTTTAGATGCAAACTTTGAATAAAACTTATTTGATTTTTACTAATCATTTTAAAGACTAATTTAGTAATTTATTAGGTGCCAAAATTATTAATAAATAACATAATTAAATTAATTGTTTTGTTAATGGTTATTACATGTGGTTGTAGCCCTACCAAAAAATTAAAACAAAATCAGTTTTTAGTTGAAAAAGTTGAGATTTTAAACGCCAAACAAACTAAACTACCTACCGAGGAGTTAGAAGCTTTTTTAAGACAAAAGCCAAATCGTAAATTGTTTAGAAAAATACATTTTTTTGTTTGGTGGTATAATTTATTTGATGAAGAAAAAATAAGTTTAAAAAAGGAAAAACGTAATATAAAATACGATAAAATTAATATTGAACGAAGCCGTAAAATTGACGAAGAAAATTTAAAACGAATTGCTAAAGGTAAAAAACCTAAAAAACCAAAATTAAAAGATAAAGAAAGTCCATTAACTATTGAAAACATTAGAGATATTGGAGAACCTGCGGTTTTATTAGACTCAACATTAACTGAACAAACGCGTGCACAATTACAAATGTATTTATTTGGTAAAGGGTTTTTTAACAATGTAGTTACAGATACTATTAAATTTCATAAAGACAATAAAAGGGTTACTGTAAAATATATTTTACAAAGTAAAACACCTTACACTATAAAAAACATTACTTACACATTAAACGATGAAAAACTTGGGCAATTTATTTTAAAAGACACATTAAAATCTTTATTAAAACGTGGTGCAAATTATGATGCAGATGTTATAACAAATGAAAGGCAAAGAATTACTAATTTTTGTTTAAATAATGGTTACTACTTTTTTGATAATGCTTATTTAAAATTTAATGTTGATTCTAATTTAGCTTCGCACCAGGTTAATATTAACATTGAATTAGAAAAATTTTCAAGACCATTTAGCAACACCAACGATTCGCTAGTTTTAGTAAACCACACGCAATATAAAATTGATAATATATATATAATAACTGAGCAAGTTATTGGTAAAGTTCGCGATGTTGAATTTAAAGATACAATAGCCGTTAAAAATAAAACTTTGGTTTATTTAGCTAATTCTAAACTCCCCTATCGCAAAGTTTTAATTGCTAATTATGTTGATTTATACCGCAATCAATTATTTAGAAAAGATACCGCTGAAATGACCTATAGACAATTAATAGGTTTAAATGTTTTTAAAAATGTATCTATACAGTTTTATAAAAGTAAAACCTATTCTAATAGATTAGATTGTTACATTATTTGTAACCCACTAATAAAACAATCCATTACTGCCCAAACTGAAGGAACAAACACTTCGGGCAACTTAGGAATAAATGGTGGGATTTTATTTCAAAATAAAAACACGTTTAAGGGGGGCGAATTACTAGAATTAAAATTAAATGGGGCAATATCCGCACAAAGTCAATTAAGCAATAACACTAAGCCCGTTGTAAATTCAATTAATGATGTATCAGACTTACGGAAAATACAAGGTGCATTTAACACCGTTCAATTTGGCCCAGAGTTTAGTTTTTCAGTTCCACGAGCCTTTTTCCCATTTTCATTACTTCCATTTAAAAAAGAAATGTCGCCGCGTACATTTTTAAAAGCTTCGTTAAATTATCAAGCACGCAGCGAGTTTGCAAGAGTTATTAATACAATAGATTATGGTTTTAATTTTAAATCAAACAAAAATCAATTAAGGCATAATTTTATTCCGTTAGAAGTTTTGTTAGTAAGGGCAAGCCTTTCCGACTCGTTTAAAGTAAACCTTAATAATTTAAATGATGCGTTTTTAGTAAATTCTTTTCAGGACCATATTACAACATCAACAAAATACATTATTGATTTTACTTCTAAAACAGACCCCAATAATTATAAAAAACCTTCTATTTATTTTAAGCTTGGCGTTACAAGTGCCGGAAATATTTTAAGAGCATTATTTAATCAAAACGGCAGAACAAAAGATTCGTTAGACAGGTACTTAATGTTTGGCATACCTTTTGCGCAGTTTGTTAAAGTAGATGCTGATTATAGATTTTATATCCCAATACGTAAAAAAAGTCAAATTGTGTACAGAGTTGCGGGAGGAATAGGAAAACCTTTAAAAAATTTAAATGTATTACCATACGAACAAAGTTTTTTTGCAGGTGGCCCAAATAGCATAAGGGCTTGGAGGGCAAGAACATTAGGCCCCGGAGGTTATGACCCCACTAACAGTTCAGCTAGATTTGATAAAATTGGAGATGTTTTATTAGAAGGTAACATGGAATACCGCTTTCACATTATAAAATCATTTAACGGCGCTTTTTTTGCTGATGCTGGCAATATATGGCGTTTAGAAAAATCGGCCGATAAACCAAATGGCGAGTTTAGAGTTGAAGAATTTTGGAAACAAATTGCCATTGGAGCAGGTTTTGGTATAAGATGGGATTTATCGTTTTTTGTATTAAGGCTTGATTTAGCAACACCAATTAAAGACCCTAAATATGCAGAAGGTAATAGATTTACTTATGATAAAAAACCATATAAAAATATTGTTGCTAATTTTGGCATTGGCTATCCATTTTAATATTACATGAAAGTTGCAGGATTTACAATAATTAGAAACGCATTAAAATATGACTATCCAGTTGTAGAAGCTATTAAATCTATACTTCCCATTTGCGATGCTTTTTATGTTGGCGTAGGCAACAGCGAAGATGAAACTAAAAAATTAATTGAAAATATTAACTCTGATAAACTAAAAATAATTGATACGATTTGGGATGATAATTTAAGAGTTGGTGGGCATGTGTTGGCTAACGAAACAAATAAAGTGTTTGATTCAATTCCACCGGAATTTGATTGGTGCTTTTACATACAAAGTGATGAGTGTGTGCATGAAGAAGATTTAAGTAAAATAAAAAATGTAATGCAGCAAAATTTGTTAAACCAAAAAGTAAATGGTTTATTATTTAAATATAAACATTTTTATGGGCATTATAATTACATTGGGGTTGGAAGACGTTGGTATGCCAACGAAATTAGAATAATTAGAAATGATAAAACTATCCGATCTTATAAAGACGCTCAAGGATTTAGGTTTACAAATAACACTAAATTAAACGTAAAAAAAACAAATGCTTTTATTTATCATTATGGCTGGGTTAAACCACCAAAAGCACAACAGGCAAAACAACAAAATTTTCATAAAATGTGGCATGATGATAATTGGGTTAAAAAAAACATTCAAAAAAACGAAGAATTTGATTACAGTAACATTGATTTACTTGAAGTATATAAAGGCACACACCCAGAAGTTTTTAAAACACGAATAACTAACGCCAAGTGGAATTTTACTTACAATGCAAAATATGTAAAAACAAATTTTAAATATAAATTTTTATATTTTATAGAAAAATTAACCGGCTGGCGAATAGGTGAGAATAAAAATTATATTGAAATTTAAAATTTTCGGTTGGTTTCCCGTTCAGTATCACGCTTTTTAATGGCTTCGCGCTTATCAAATTGTTTTTTGCCTTTTGCTAAAGCAATTTCTACCTTAGCAAAACCTTTATCATTAATAAATAATTTTATAGGAATAATGGTTAACCCGCTATCCTTTACTTTTTTTTCAAGTTTATTTATTTCTTGTTTATTAAGTAACAATTTACGTTCTCTTAAAGGTGTATGGTTATAAAAAGAAGCTTCGGAGTATTCAGTAATATGCATGTTTTTAATAAATAGTTCATTATTTACAAAATAACAATAACTATCTGCTAAACCTGCTTTTCCTTCTCTTATTGATTTAATTTCGGTACCTTTAAGTACAATGCCTGCGGTAAACCGTTCAATAAATTCGTAATCAAATTTAGCTCTACGGTTTTCTATATTAATTCTATTACTTAATTTAGGCATTGCGCAAAATTAACAAAATGCAAATTGTAAAGCTAATTAAAGCACATAATAATGATTTTTCAAAAATAACTTCGTTAGCCAAAACTATATGGCATCAACATTACATAAACATTATTAGTATTGAGCAAATAAATTATATGCTTGATAAAATGTATAGTGAAAAAAGTTTAGTTGAACAAACTTCAATTTTAAATCATTTGTTTTACTTTATTGAATATAACAACAACCACGTTGGATTTATTTCTTTTAATGAAAATGAACCATATAATTGGCATATAAATAAATTTTACATTTTACAAGATGTTGCTACAAATGGAATAGGAACATTAAGTTTTAATGCGTTATTAAAATTAATTTCGCCAAAAACTATTACTTTAACTGTAAACAGAAAAAACTATAAGTCAATTAATTTTTATTTTAAAAATGGCTTTAAACTTAAAGCCGTAAAAGATTTTGATATTGGAAATGGTTTTGTGATGGAAGATTTTATAATGGAATGGAAAGTATAATTAATTTTTAAAACTTAACATCACCGTTTTACCATTATTTAAAAACTCAACTGTATCGGCTAAATTTTTCATTAAAAATATTCCTCTTCCGTGTGGTTTATCAATATTGGCAGGGTCTGTAGGATCGGGCAAAGAATTGTAATTAAACCCATTTCCTTCATCACTAACGTTAAACGTTAGCATTTGTGTGCTTTTATCAAAACCTATTTTTACAAATTTATCAGGGTTATTTTTATTACCATGTTGTATAGCATTATTTACAGCTTCGGTAACCGCTATTAATATATTCCCGTAACTATCTTCGTTAACATTATAAACCTGACAAACATCGTCTATTAATTTTTCAACTAACCTTAAGTTTTCGTTATTACTGCTTATTTTAATATGCTCTCCTTTAGCGGGAATCATGGTTTTGTGTTTCCTATATTACTATTTAAATATAAATTTACTTTTTCTTTATAATAAGGTGTTAAATTAGGTGGTACAGTATTTAACAACTCCATTTCTTTTTCTTTCATCCTTTTATACTCTAAAAATTGTTTTGGGTTGCTAAATTCTTCATTTTTTGCTTCATTACTTTTTCTTTTTTCATCTTGTTCTCTTTCGCGTTCTGCTTTTTCACTTTCCAATAATTTTGTTAAAATATCTTGTTGGCGTTTCATGGTTTCGTTAGTTAACTGCTTGTTAACCAGGTCTTTTTCGGTTTGTTCCATTAAATCTGCTAAGTTTCCTCCTGGGTTTGAGCCTTTATTTTTAAGTTTTTCCATCATTTGTTGCATTTGCCGCCTTAAAGCTTCTTGTTGCGCAGCCATTTTAGCAAATTGTTCGCTACTGCCCGGCATCATACCCATGCTTCCTTGATTTCCCATTCCTGGTTTTTGTCCGTTTCCTGGCTTTTCTCCTGGTTTACTTCCTGGTTTTTCTCCTGGTTTTTGTCCTTTTTCTAATGCGTCTTTTAATTGCTGCATTTGTTTATTTAACTGTTCTTGCAGTTGTTTCATAGACTGCATGCTTGGTTTTGGTTGACCTTGACTAGGGTTGTTACCTTTACCGGGTTTTTTACATTTGCCATTACCGGGCTTAGAATTTTTCATTTGCTTCATTTGCTTTTGCATATTTTCTAAACTTTCGTTTAACAATAAAGCTAAATTGTTTACTGCTGTCATTGCACTTTGCATCCGCATATTTGCTTCACTTGTATTTCTTTCGGCTAAAACTTTAATGGTTTTATCCATATTGCTGTTAATTGCGCTAATTTCTCGGTTAACAATTGCGCTAATTTGAGGAGCTCTTTTACTTAAAGCTAATAAACTATCTTCTATTATTTTACTATCATCTCTTAATTTACTTTGTTGCTTGGGTATATTAACGTATTGCGGATTATCAATTCGTGTTTTTGGTAAGGTTTTAAGTAATTCTTCTTGTGAAAAGGAAAGGTTAAGTAAGTTTTCTAAAATTTGTCTAAGTGTTGCCATGTTTTCTTCTTGTTGTTGTTCTTCTTCGTCTTGCATGGCTTGTTCCATTGCTTCTTTCATTTCTTGCATTTTTTCTGATGCATTTTTTTGATTTTGTGAAGCGTTACTTTTTGAACTTTTACTGTTTTTAGAGAGTTGTTCTTTAGCATTTTCCATTTCTTTAGAAATTTCTTTTTGTAGTTCTTCGGTTTTAGCTAAATTATTTGGCTCTTCTAATTGTTCGTTCTTTTTTTCAATTTCTTTTAAATCTTCTTTTAATTTATTAAAGTCATTATTTAATTCGTTTTGTTTTTTATTTAATTCTGAATTTTTTTGGTCGTTGTTTTTTTCATCACTTGCTTTTTGAGTTTCTCTAGTTAATTCATCTTGTTTAGTTTTAAGTTTATCTAATTTATCAATTGCATTTTGCATTTTTTGCTCTAACTCAAGTTGTTTAAATGCTTCAAGATTCCTGTCTAACTCTTTTTCAATATCTTTATTGGTAAGTTTAATTTCTTCTAATTTTTCTTGAACTTGGTTTTTATCTAATTTTTCCATCATTTTTTGAAGTTCATCAAAAAGTTTTTTCATTTCAGGAGTCATTACATTTTCAAACAGTTGTTCTAATTGTTTTTGTTTTTCAAGCAAAGCTTCGTCTGTTTCGTTAAGTTGATTTTGTTGTTGGTTATTAAATTGATTTTCTTGTTTAATTTCTTCGATTTTATTTTTTAACTCGTTTTGTTTTTTTAGTAAATCTTCAATTTTCTTTTTCTCTTCATAACCAAGTTGCTTTTTGTCGTTTATTTTTTTTGATAGTTCATTTACATCTTTTTGCAATTGTTTAGTTTTAGTAATACTTTCTTCTATATCTTTTTTAATTTCAGAATTATTTAATTGTGTTTTTTCGGCTAGCTCATCTTTTGTTGGGGCTTTAAGTTGCATTAATTGTGTTTTTGAACTTTTACTTCCATTTACGCCATCATTATCAAAAATTTCGAAATAATATTCTATTTTATCACCTAATTTTAAATTTAAATTTTTGCCATTTAAGAAATAATAAAAGGGTTGTGTTATGTTATCTTTTTTAATTTCAATTAGCTGACTACCCTTAGTTTCGGTAATTTTTCCGGTAGTATCAGTTGAGAATAAGATATAATTAAACAATAATTTATTAAACCCATAATCATCTTTAATTTGCCCACTAAAATAGATGTTTAGTAAATCTAACGAATCTGTTTTTTCGTTTACATTAATAACTGGGTATTGGTCTGCAATTACACTTATTCCGTAAGAAACTGAATCGGATAAATTAGTTGTAGTATTATTAAAGGCTTTTATGGTATAATGGTTATTTGATAAAAACTTACGCGAAAAAGTAAATTGGTTATCGGATTTTTGTTCGGAATTTATTAGTGTGTCTGAAAATTTTAAATGTAAAACAGATGTATTTAATGTGTTAAATGTCCAGATAACTTTAGTGCCTTGTGGTATTTGTATATCGCCTGTATTTTCAATAGATTCGTTTGTTTTTTTTATATAAGCAGGGTACAGTAATTGCAAATTAAATTGTTTTAACATGGGCTTGGGCAATACCTTTAGTTCATACATTTTGGTATTAAACCCCGCCGCAGATAATTGAAATTGTAGATTTTGTTGAATGTTTTTAATTAAATAAGAAAAATTTATTTTATTTTCTTTATCTAATTTAAATTCAGTATTATTTATTCTAATATAAATTTCATTTGGTAGTTCGTTACCGGTTACGTTAACCTGTAATAAAAAATCTTGGTTTTGCTGAGCAATTAATTCTTTATTTACTAGTTCTATCTTAAATGGCATTTCTTTTTCAAAATGTTCGGAATAGTTAATAATTCTTTTAGTAGATTTTGTAATAATTTGAGGCCAAATTAAAATTACAGCAAGTGTTAAAAATAAAAATGGCAAGGTGTATTTTAAGTATTTTTTATTTTCTTTAAAATCAATTGCTGCTGAAAATGGAACAGTTTTTAAATCATTAATTTTTTGATTAATACTTGCCAATAACAAATCACTTGACCCTTCAACTATTTGATTGTTTTGAAGTTGTAAAACATTTAAAAGTTTATCTTGAACTTTAGAAAAATGTACGCCTATAATAGAGGCGGCTTGTTCGTAGGAAATTACATCGCCAATTTTGTTAAGTTTAAGAATAGGTATAGAAATAAATTTTACTAATAAAAATAAAAATAAAGCAAGGAATCCAAAAAACAGAGTACTTCTAATGTATGAATTAAATTCGCCAAAATATTCGAGCAAGGTTACAGATAAAAACGCCGCTAACAAAACAGCGCTTGTATATAAAATACCTTTTATTAATTGGTTTTTATAATATTTACGAATAAACTCGTCTAACTTTTCAATTAATACATTATGGTTTGAGTTGTTCATCCTTATACTAACAAATTTATATTAAAAAAGCGCAATTATATAATTAAACTTGTTAAAAAGTGTTTCAAAAAAAGGTGTTAAACAGTTATTGAATCAGCTAGATGATACATTGAATAAAATTTACTGTTTTTATTATTTAATAAGTTATTTGGCGAGCCAGTTTCAATAATTTGTCCTTTTTCTAAAACAATAATTTTATCTACATTTTTTATAGTAGATAAGCGATGAGCAATAATTATTGAGGTTCGATTTTGTGCAATT
>WBZM01004001.1_pt1 | contig 11061 bp, 12 predicted proteins | sample 5204271 | NCBI WGS metagenome assembly WBZM01 (sample SAMN12344346, study PRJNA552823) | activated sludge metagenome | biome: Activated sludge suspended growth; feature: Nitrification reactor; material: Wastewater; isolation source: activated sludge from nitrification reactor of wastewater...
CAAGGTTCCAGGATCACTCCAACCCATTGTGCTATGAAGCACCAGCGCACCCTCATTATCAAGGTGCGTCAGGATGGCATCATCAAAACTGATTGCCTCCATGGATGGGTAAACCTGAGCCAGTGTTTCCGTATAACTCTCCGTACCGATACTACCCTCGATTTCTTTTAATTGCCGCCACATCTGCGGCGAAAAACGCGCATAGAGGCGGCGGATATAGGCCGGCGTGGTGACGAAGAAACCGGTATTCCAGACGTGTGTGCCTTTTTCGAACATCTCGCGACATTTCTCAAGTGACGGTCGATAGGTGAGGGACTCAAATCCATAATAAGGGACATTCCCTAAATCACCCAACTGACGACCCAGACCTATCCATCCCAAATTTTCATTGGCAAACCTGGGTGTCTCTCCAATAAACAGGATGTCGGCCTTGCCGGTCGCAACCAACTCTTCGGCCGCCGTCAGCAACCGATTAAAGGCGGGAACGTTTTCTATGTAATTGTCTGACCAAAGAATCGCTACCGGCTCATGCTCGCCGCCCTGCGCCAGATGCGCCATAGCCAGGCCAACTGCCGGTCCTAAATCGCGCCGAGCCGGCTCGAAAATGATGTTGGCCGGCGGTAAATCCGGCAATTGCCGGCGAATGATGTCACTGTAGCGCTCGTTAGTAGCGACAAAAATGTTCTCTAACCCGTATAAGGGGGCCACGCGATCGACCGCAAGTTGCAGGGTGGAAGATTCGCCCACGATAGGTTCAAATTGCTTCGGCGAACTTTGCCGGCTGATTGGCCAAAGGCGTCGTCCGGTTCCGCCGGCAAAAATTACGATGCGCATGGGTTCACGATTCCTCAATCTATTCAATCTCGGCGGGCTGGCCAGCAGACGGCTCAACATTATAGATCGGGCCATCCTCGCGCAGTCTGACGTAATTCATTCCGCCGACCTGCTGCACCATGCCCTTGAGTTCCATCAGTGTCAGCGTACTGCTAATCAGGCTAATAGGCATGCCGGTTAACCTGCCCAATTCGTCCACGTGAAGAGGTTGCGATGATAATTGCGATATCAATGCCGCTTCTTCGGCCGTTTCCGGCAGTACCACCTTGGCTACGGCCTGATCAGCGGCCATCCTCAAGTTCAACTCTTCCAGTATGTCTTCGACCCGGGAGACGAGCTTTCCGCCCTGTTGAATAAGGCGGTTGGTTCCAACACTCACGGGGCTGTGAATGTTACCGGGCACGGCGAACACCTCGCGATTCTGTTCTAGAGCAAAGCGCGAGGTGATTAGCGCGCCGCTTTTCTCCCCCGCTTCCACAACAACCACCCCTAAAGACAGCCCACTAATTAATCGATTTCGGGCCGGAAAATGGTTGCTCTCAGGTTCAGCGCCGAAAGGATAATCAGTAACGATGACGCCGTGACCGCCAATAATCTCGCGGGCCATATCGCGGTGCTCGGGAGGATAAACCTTATCGATGCCACTGGCCATCACGGCGATGGTTCGCCCACCTTCTTCTAATGCAGTTCGATGCGCCACGGCATCGATTCCCCTGGCCAGCCCGCTGACGATGGTGATGCCATTCCGCACCAGCCCGCTCACCAGATCGCGCGTGACCTGCCGCCCGTAGGCCGTCAAGCGGCGCGTTCCGACAACCGCCACAGCCCAACGATCGATTGGCTCAAATTGCCCCCGATAAAACAACAAGGGGGGCGCGGCGGGTATCTCGCGCAACAGGTCAGGGTAACCAGGGCTTTCCAGGGTCACGACCTGAGCGCCACTCGCCTCGACTTGGCTAGCATATCGGTCGAGATCGAAGGTTTGCCGGACATCATTGAAGCTTTGAATGGCACGGACGTCGAGGCCAATTTCGCGCAGCTGTTGGTCAGTCGCATTCCAGGCGCTCTCCAGAGAACCGTAGTATCCCAACAGCGCCTGAATTTTCGCCGGACCGATACCGCTGACGTAATTGAAACCCAGCCAATATTTAAGCTCGGACATCAGAGAAACCTGTCTCCACCCTCCGTTGGGGCAAGTGGCAATCGGGACCGCCAGAATTAAAGGCCCGGCTTATTCCTCCAGACCGGCGATCAGGCCGGGCATAGGGTGAATAACGAGCCGGCCATTTTCGATATCGACTTCACGGACTACGTCGGGAATATCAGGCAGAAGGAACTGGCTCTTCTCCCCCTCAACCACAAACACGTTGTTGGCGCCTGTCTCGAGAATCTCGGTTAGTCGGCCCAGATGCTTGCCCAGTTCGGTATATACTTCCACGCCGATGAGCTGGTAAAGGAAATACTCATCCTCTTCCAGCGGTACCGCTTCCGATTCAGGAACCTGCAGCAACTCGCCACGAAGTAGGATAGCCCTCTAGCTTTAGAAGGACCACGTCCTGATGGTAACGCACACTCTCGATAGGCACGAGCCGTGGATTATGTTCGCCTACGTAAATGGCCTTGAGCCACTCGAATCGTTCGGGGTGATCGGTCATCAACTCGACTCTCACCTCACCCTGAACGCCGTGGGGTTTAGAGATGCGGCCGACCGCCAAAAAATGAGGCTCGGCAGATGGTTCTACGGAGCCTCGATTCGTTAGCTGTGTGGGTTTAGGCTTCGGCTGACGTGCTTTTTCGCTCAACAGCTCACCCTCATCGCATTTCGTCCGCTTCGAGTAATTCAAGTTCCACGCGGCGGCCTTCTTTGGCGGCGCGAACCTGCATCAGCGTGCGAATGGAGTCTATGACCCGTCCACCCTTGCCGATTATGCGTCCCATATCCGGCGCGGCTACCGCCAGTTCCACAACTGTTGTAGCCCGATCGCGCACTTCGGTGACCGAGACCTCTTCGGGATGGTCTACCAACGATTCGACCAGAAAGGCAACCAGGTCCTTCATTGGATTTACTCTTCTTCGTCCGCGCCTAGAACAGCTTCGATAGCGTCTTCTATCTTTTCAACGCCCGTTTCGGCCAATTCCTCGACCTTCTCAACCGCGGCGACGACGGGTGCGACAACAGCCGCGGCCGCATCGCTGACCGCGTCGGTTACCTTTTCGATAACTGTCGGTTCGGCTGCTTCAACAACTGAAGTGGCTTTCGCCGCCGGGGCGGCAACCACAGGCGCAACGCCTGTAAATTCGGTCACCAGGGTATCCAGGGGCTCCCCGGCATGAAGGCGGGTTAAGCGATCGAATGTCCCTTGCTTGTTAAGAAGGACACGCACGGCATCGGACGGTTGGGCGCCGACACTCAGCCAATGGAGAGCGCGTGCTTCGTCTATTTGAAATTCCGACGGATTGGCGAGCGGGTTATAATGGCCAATGCGCTCGACAACTCGTCCATCGCGCTTAGCTTCCTTCTCCGCTACAACGACCCGGTAGCTGGGTTGGCGTTTCTTGCCGGTTCGACTCAAACGAATTCGTAGCATTTTTTAGTTCATCACTCCGTTAATAGGAAGAATTATTCTTCCGCGAATTACATCCGTCCACCGAGGAGAGAGGCCAATGCATTTCGGCCTCGCCCCCCCTTCTGGAACTGTTTCATCATTTCCTGCATCTCGCGATGCTGCTTCAAAAGGACATTGATTTCTTGGACCGACGTGCCCGAACCTGTGGCGATGCGCCGCTTGCGGCTGGCCTTGATAAGGCGCGGGTTACGGCGCTCTACCGTGGTCATCGACTGAATCATGGCCTCGATGCGCTTCAGATCCTTCTCGGCAGAGCTTAAATCAACGTCGCCGGCCATTTTGTTCATGCCGGGAACCATCTCCAATAGCTTGCCGATTGGGCCCATCTTTTTAACTTGCTGCAACTGTTTCAAGAAGTCATCCAGGTCAAACTCGCCCGCCACCATTCGCTCGCCGGCGCGCTGAGCCTCATCCATATCCATCTCGGATTGGGCCTGTTCGATGAGCGTCATCACGTCGCCCATGCCGAGGATGCGGCTGGCCATGCGGTCTGGATGAAAGACCTCTATGGCATTCAGCTTTTCGCCAGTCCCCAGAAATTTAATGGGGACGCCTGTTACCTCGCGCATAGAGATGGCCGCGCCACCGCGAGCATCACCGTCGATCTTGGTCATGATCAAACCGGTGAGGGTTACCGCTTGGTGAAAATCCGTCGCGACGCGGACCGCTTCCTGACCAGTCATGGCATCAGCCACGAGCAAAGTCTCAATGGGTTGGACGCGGGCTTTGATGCCCTTGATCTCCCCCATCATCATCTCATCGATGTTCAGACGGCCGGCTGTATCCAGAATAACCGTGGTCGCCCCAGTGGCTATGGCTTGTTTAACGCCATTCACACAAACATTGATTGGGTTGGCATCCACACCCTCGCTATAAACGGGGATGTCAAGTTGCTTGCCCAAAGTTTGGAGCTGGTTGATGGCGGCCGGTCGATAGACGTCAGCCGCGACTAAAAGCGGCCGACGGCCTTGTTTGCGCAAGTGCAAAGCCAGCTTGCCGGCCATCGTGGTCTTGCCGGCGCCTTGCAAGCCAACCAGCATGATGACGGCCGGCGATTGCGCGCCCAGGTTGAGGCGACCAGGCTCGCCCAGCGTCCGTACCAGCTCGTCATTCACGATCTTGACGACTTGCTGGCCCGGGGTCAGGCTGCGCATCACCTCTTGCCCAATGGATCGTTCTCTGACCCGGGCGACGAAGTCCTTTACAACCTTAAAATTGACGTCGGCTTCAAGCAGGGCCAAACGAACCTCGCGCATTGCGAGGTCAACATCAGCTTCCGTTAGTTTGCCGCGCTTTTGTAGGTTGTCGAAAACGGACTGTAGTCGCGATCCAAGTGTCTCAAACACAAAATCACCATCATGCAACGATCAGTTTGCAAGGTTTAGGATTCTAGCGCACCCAGTGCGACACGTCAAGCCGCAGGCACGCGCCAAGGCCCACCCGCCCCGGACGGATGGGCCTCTTTATACGATTCAATTATGAACTCGAACCAAAAATCAAGCAAGAGCCGGTTCAAATTGGCGGGCGGCCAATCGCAACGCCTCGGCTCTGTCAGTATTTTCCCACGGCGCCTCAATATCGTCACGACCAAAATGCCCAAAGGCGGCGGTCGCCCGATAGATGGGGCGGCGCAAATTCAAGTCACGGATAATCGCCCCCGGCCGTAAATCGAAGTGATCGTTGATGAGTTCGACCAGTTGTTCGTTCGAAAACTGGCTGGTGCCAAACGTTTCTACGTTGACGCTCAAGGGGTGAGCCACGCCGATCGCGTAAGCCACCTGGACTTCACAACGATCCGCCAGGCCGGCGGCAACGAGATTCTTGGCCACCCAGCGCGCCGCATAAGCAGCGCTGCGGTCGACCTTCGTCGGATCCTTGCCGCTAAACGCGCCGCCGCCATGACGTCCCATTCCGCCATAAGTATCGACGATAATCTTACGCCCGGTGACCCCAGCATCACCCATAGGGCCGCCCACAACGAATCGGCCCGTCGGGTTAACGTAGACCACCAGGTCGTCCGGATTATAATCTGTCGGCTTGGCAGGGTTGATGACGATCTGGCGGTTATCACCAACAAGTTCCCGCGGCAACACAGGCTTGATCACATGCTCATAAATGTCGCGCTTGATCACTTCGCGGTCAACATCCGGCGCGTGTTGGGTGCTGACAAGCACGGTATGAACCCGCTTGGGCTTGCCATAGGCATATTCGATCGTTACCTGAGCCTTGCCGTCAGGACGAACCCAGGGCAACGTGCCATTTCGCCGAACTTCAGACAGCCGGCGTGTCAGCCGGTGGGCCAGGTAAATGGGCATAGGCATTAGCACGTCAGTCTCATTGCAGGCAAACCCGAACATCATGCCCTGGTCGCCCGCGCCGATCGCGTCCACAGCCGCATCGCTGTCGCCATTCTTTCGCACTTCTAGGGCATGGTCTACACCCTGGGCAATGTCGGGGCTCTGCGCGGCAATGGCGGCCTGAACGCCACAAGTATTTCCATCGAAACCCTTGCTACTGTCATCGAAACCGATATCAATGACGACCTGGCGCACAAGCTTGTCGAAATCTACAAAAGCGTTCGTGGTAATTTCGCCGAGCAATAGGACAAAGCCTGTCTTGACGGCCGTTTCGCACGCCACACGGGCCATTGGGTCTTGCTCCAAGAGTGCGTCCAGCACAGCATCACTGATTTGGTCGCACATCTTGTCCGGATGCCCTTCAGTTACTGATTCCGAAGTGAAGAGCAAGCTCGGCGAGGCCATAAAGGTTGTTGACATAGGTTTTTGGTTACCTCCCAAAATATGATTGTCGGCCGGCCGCGATATAACAAAAAACGCCTCTGAGCGAGTCAAGAGGCGTAGCGTTCTGATTCACTTTTACCTCTTATCTTCCAGCTTTCGCTGCCGGAGTTAGCACCTTTCCACGTTTGGTTGGTTGCTGCAGTGTCAACGGGCCGGGTCCCTCGACTGCTCTAGATAAGCGCGATTGCTCTATCGTAACGTTCCCAACATGCAAATATAATCGCTCCAGGCGATTTGTCAATAGTATATTCCAGCCGGCTTACAACAAAGATTAAGAAGAGTCGGGCTACTCCCATTTCTCCGGGGGCTCGGGCATTCCCAGAATATGGTATCCTGCATCAACGTATACCACTTCGCCGGTCACCCCACTTCCCAAATCGCTACAAAGCCATAATGCAGTCTTGGCAACCTCATTCTGATCGATATTGCGACGCAATGGAGCACGCTCACCGACGTAGCCCAGCATCTTGCGAAAACCTGCTATTCCCGCTGCGGCCAAGGTCTTAATAGGTCCGGCGGAGATGGCATTGACGCGTATGTTCTGGGGCCCCAGGTCGGCCGCCAGATAGCGGGTGCTGGCTTCCAATGCCGCTTTGGCGACTCCCATCACATTATAGTGGGGAACAACCTTCTCGGCGCCATAATAGGTAAGGGTCAACATATTTCCCCCATTCGGCATCAGTCTGTGGGCACGTTGTGCCAGGGCGACAAAGCTATAGGCGCTGATATCTAACGCTATACGAAATCCTTCGCGTGAAGTGTCGTAAAAGCGCCCCTCCAGCTCCTCCGACGGTGCGTAGGCGACGGCATGAATGAGGATATCGATTTCGCCAAAATGGTCGCGCGCCTTTTCAAATAGCGAATCGATTTCCTCATCCGAGGTCACATCGCATTTCTCTACAAACGTCGCGCCAATCTCCTGCGCCAGAGGAATGACACGCTTCTCCAACTGGGGGATCCCATAGCTGATTCCCACTTCGGCGCCCTGCTCCCGGAATGTTTCGGCGATGGCCCACGCAATCGAATATTTATTGGCAACGCCGAAGACCAACACTTTCTTTCCCTCAAGTAAACCCATAGGATTGATTTCTCCTCATTGCTCGATGTTTACACTGACTATAGATAACCCAATGGGCATCCTTAAGATGCGCCAATCAGGGAGCGCGCGCTGCTAATAAGGAGCGCCCGTTACTTTGGCGTAACGAAGATGGCAGAGTAAAATTTGTCCATGGACAAGCCCACCCCACAAAAACGATCGCGCTCCTCCTTTTTCATGTCTGTCACCGTGCTGGCCATTCTCGGCTTCTTTCTATTCCGGAATGGTGAAAACTGGCTGAGGCATATTTTACTCTACCTTTCCCAAGCCGTTTGGGCGCGCAAACTGGTTAGCGAATGGACCGTAGCGTGGCGGGTGGCATCCCGATTTGTCGCTGGAACTGACCGAGAAGCAGCCATCCAGACCACCCGCTTGTTAAACGACAAAGGCATACTCGTCACTTTAGACTACTTGGGAGAGAGTTGCACAAGCGAGGGTGAAGCGCTGCAAGCTCGCGCGGAAATTCTGCGCTTGTTGGACGACATCCATCGGAACAATCTTCAGGCCAATGTGTCCGTTAAACCAACTCAGCTAGGGCTCAAGATCGATCCTGGATTAGCTCTCGATAACATTTGTGCGCTGGTGGAAAAGGCCAAATCCGTAGGCAACTTTATCCGCATCGATATGGAGGATCACCCGACCACGGATGCAACACTTTCTCTTTACCGCCATCTGCGCCACACAGCCGGACTTGATAACGTCGGGGTTGTGATCCAGTCCTACCTTTATCGGAGTGAAGAGGACATCGAACGACTCATTGAAGATGGAGCTCGGGTCAGACTTTGCAAAGGTGCATATGCGGAGCCGGCCGAGGTAGCCTACCCACAAAAGGCCGATGTCGATGCCAATTATTTGAACCTGTCGCGACTACTATTGAGTTCCAATGCGCGCGCCAATGGCGTCTACCCGGCATTTGCCACCCACGACGAAGCGATGATCGATGATATCAAGCTCTATGTCAGAGCCAATAAGATACCGCCGGAAACGTTTGAATTCCAGATGTTATATGGAATCCGTCGCGATATACAGGAAAGCCTCGTCAAGGAAGGCTATCGTGTCCGGGTATACGTTCCCTATGGGACAGCCTGGTACCCCTATTTCGTCCGGCGTTTGGCGGAACGGCCCGCCAACATATGGTTCTTCATCAGCAACTTCGTGCGCGCTTAGGACAATCCTATGCCGGTAATAACAGAATCTCACCTCATTCCAGGCGTCTTCAACATTCGATTGCAGCCGTTTGCCGATGAACGCGGCCGCTTCACTGAATTATTCCGCAAGGAGTGGTTCCCACAGCGCCAGTGGCAAAACATGCAATCCAATCGCTCCGAGTCGCGTGCCGGGGTTTTGCGGGGATTACACTATCACTTTAATCAAGTCGATTACTGGTATGTTGTCAGTGGCCGGATCAGGGTCGGATTGGCGGATCTGCGGCGCTCCTCGCCTGCATTTCGATGCACGGAGACGATCGATCTGGCGGCGGCCGACAATCGGGGTTTGTTCATACCCGTTGGCGTGGCTCACGGCTTTCTGGCGCTGACAGACGTGACGCTTGTTTACATCGTCGACAATTATTACGACGGGGCCGACGAGTTTGGGTTGGCTTGGAACGATCCTGAGGTTGTCGTGAATTGGAACGCAGAGGCCCAGCCAATCCTCTCGGGCCGGGATATGGCTAATCCTGATTTCAGTGCCATCCCATACGAAACGCTGCCGCACTAAAGCTTCTAGCTAAATAGTCGCTGCCAGAGGGGTGGCCCCATGATGAGGAGTCCAATAACTACCGCGCCGACAGCGCCAACCAGGACGGCCGCGGCGGCGACATCTTTACCCACCTTGGCCAGAGGGTGAACCTCCGGCATTGTCATATCGACAACCGCTTCGAGGGCCGTGTTGAAAAACTCAGCCATCCAGACGATTAAGATCGCTAATAGCAGTATCGCCCATTCAACGCGGGAAATATCGAGCCAGGCGGCCAGCGCGAAAACGACCAAACTTACCAGAGCATGGATCCAGGCATTCGGCTGAGTTCTGAGGACAAACCACCAACCCTCAAATGCATACACAAAGCTGGCGAGGCGTCGTCTAGGCTCCAATCGTTTCTTCACCTCAGTCGGCATGCTCATCCTCAGTCGGCTGTATATTCTCTAGACCCAGTTTCCGCAAAGCAACCGCTTGGGCTGCCCACATAGTTATCTTCTCATCCGGTTCCAAATGATCGTAACCCAACAGGTGCAGCACACCATGCACGGTGAGAAGTTGTAGCTCTGCCTGGGTTTCATGCCCCTTAGCGGACGCCTGTCTCTCCGCTTGCGGCACCGAGATAGCAATGTCGCCCAGATAATCAAGCAGTTCTTCACTTCCGGGCATGGGCTCGCCCGCCGGAAAACTGAGTACATCCGTGGGACGATCTTCTCCGCGGTATTGACGGTTTAACTCCTGAATATAATCATCATCAGTGAGCAAAACGGTTAGGGCGGCTCCATCGGACACTTGCTCAAGCCCCATCGTTTCGTTAGCGGCGGCGGCCACGGCCCGGACAAAGGGCGCGGAAAAACGTCTCGTACTCTGTACATCGATTGTGTAGGGCATATCGGAATCCTTTGTCGTTGCCTATGCTGAACTAGGGGTTTGTGTGGTCCGCGGCAACTGTTCGGGACGCTGTATTTGAGGTGCCGGTAATGCGAATTCAGGCATGTTGTCAACAATCAGCAATTCGTTCCCCGGATATTGGACGCGAACATGGAATCGTCCCTTTAGGGTTTCGATAAAGGATGCTTTCAACTGCTCGATATCCCCCAGGCTAAGTTGTGACGAGTTGAGCTGCCCCTCCAGAATATCGTCCTCAATAATCGTGTTCACCAACTTTTCTATCGCTTTTTCAGTGTTTGGTCTCAGCGCGGTAGAGGTCGCATCGATGGCATCTGCCAACATCACGATCGCCGATTCCCGCGAACGAGGACGCGGCCCCTGATATCGGAAAGGTTGCAGATCAATCTCGACACCTTCTCCAGCGGCTTCCTGGGCTTTTCGATAAAAGCTTTTTACGGCGCGGGTTCCATGATGCTCAGCGATAATATCCTGTACCCTGAACGGCAGGTGGTATTGGCGAGCCAAGGCAAGGCCATCAGCCACGTGACTAATCACAATGCGCGCGCTGGTGAAGGGATCGAGAGACACATGTGGGTCAATACCTTCCTGATTCTCTGTGAAGTACTGCGGGCGCACCATTTTGCCGACGTCATGATAAAACGCGCTGACCCGCACCAGAGTGCTGTTGGCGCTTATCCGTTCCGCGGCCTGCTCCGCCAAGTTGGCGACCATAATACTATGGTGATAAGTACCGGGTGCTCGCCGTAGAAGTTCGCGCAATAAAGGATGGTCCAACCGCGAAAGGTCTTGTAATTGCAAGATCGTCACGATGCCGAAAATACCACCCAAAATATAGAATCCGGCCAAAGTTAGCGCTGAGGAGATGAGACCATTCCCAAGAGCGTATAGCGCTGGCAGCGCGGTATCGACGGGATTCGGTTCTGTTTCGGAAATTAACCAGTAGACGACGACCACAACAAAATAGCCGACCGCCGCCAAAATTCCCGCCCTGAAAAAAGCTGCCATCCGCTGCGTATCCTTGAGCGTGAGAACGCTCAAGATGCCGCCCGCGGCCAAATACGCCGCCAACTCCAAAGAATTGGGGCTTATAAAG
>WBZM01004002.1_pt1 | contig 11061 bp, 11 predicted proteins | sample 5204271 | NCBI WGS metagenome assembly WBZM01 (sample SAMN12344346, study PRJNA552823) | activated sludge metagenome | biome: Activated sludge suspended growth; feature: Nitrification reactor; material: Wastewater; isolation source: activated sludge from nitrification reactor of wastewater...
GTGAGGTCAGCCTCTACTGTGGCGATCCCAATCCCACCACTGGAGGTGCCTGATGCCGCTTGTCGAAGTGACTCTGATCGAAGGACGCCGTCCCGAACAGTTGCGCCGCATGATCAGTGAGGTCACCCGAGCGGTCTCGGAGACCGTCGATGCCCCCGCCGCCAACATTCGCGTGGTGATCCGCGAGGTGCCGCCCACCAACTGGGCGGCCGGCGACGTGACCATCGCCGAGCAGCGGGCGGCCGCAGCCGCCGCCGAATCCAACGAGGAGAGCAATCGTGGGTGATCTCGCGCGGTTCGGACACGTCATCGGAGGTGCCGAGGTCGACTCGGCGAGCGGAGCGCGCTTCGACTCGGTCAACCCGTGGACCCGTGAGGTCTGGGCGACGGTCGCGTTGGGCGACCAGTCCGATGCCGAGCGCGCGGTGAGCGCCGCGCGTACGGCGTTCGACGACGGCCCCTGGCCCCGGATGGGCTACGCCAAACGCGCCGAGTTGATCCACCGCTTCGCCGACCTGATCGAGGCCCACGCCGACGAGCTCGGGGCGGCCGACTCCCGCGATATGGGCAAACCGATCAGCCAATGCAAGCACGACGTCGCCCGCACCGCGCTCAACTTCCGGTTCTTCGCCGACCACGCCAAGCTGGCGATGGCAGACACGCTGCCGATGGACACCGGCCACCACGCCTACACCCGCTACGAACCCGCCGGGGTGGTCGTCGCGATCGCGCCGTGGAACTTCCCGATGATGCTGGAGTCGTGGAAGGTCGCCCCCGCGCTGGCCTGGGGCAACACCGTGGTGCTCAAGCCGGCCGAAGACACCCCCGCCTCGGCCACGATCATGGCGCGGCTGGCTCTGGAGGCCGGCCTGCCGCCGGGCGTCTTCAACGTGGTGCACGGCTACGGACCCAACTCGGTCGGCTCAGCCCTGACCGCCGATCCGCGCGTCGACCGGATCACCTTCACCGGTGAGTCCGGCACCGGCAAGATCATCGCCGCGGCCGCCGCGCAGAACCTCACCCCGGTCTCCCTCGAACTTGGCGGCAAGAACGCCAACCTGGTGTTCGCCGACGCCAACCTCGACAACGCCGTCTCCTGGTCGATCCAGTCGATCTTCCGCAACGCGGGTCAGATCTGTCTGTCCGGCTCGTCGGTCTACGTGCAGCGGGCGGTCTACGACGAGTTCTGTGAGCGCTTTGTTGCGGCCGCGGAGGCGATGAAGGTGGGCGACCCCCTCGACCCCGCCACTGAGTTCGGTCCGCTAGCTAGTGAAGAGCACTTCACCAAGGTCAGGCGCTACGTCGAGACCGTGGGCGACTACGGCGGCCGGATGCTTACCGGCGGCCTCGGCGACGGCTGGGTGGTCAAGCCGACGGTGCTGGTGGACATGCCGGCCGACTCCCCGCACGCGTGCGAAGAGATTTTCGGGCCGATCGCGGTGGTGACCGCGTTTGATGACGAGGACGAGGCGGTCGGCGCGGCCAACGCCACGCCGTACGGACTGGACGCGCAGCTCTTCACCGAGAACCTGCACACCGCTCACCGGGTAGCCGCCAAGCTGCAAGTCGGCACCGTGTGGGTCAACTGCTTCTTCATCCGCGACCTCCGGGCGCCGTTCGGCGGGGTCGGCTACTCCGGTGTCGGCCGCGAGGGCGGCAACTTCAGCCGGGAGTTCTTCACCGAGCCGAAGGCCGTGGTGATGCAGATCGACGGCGGGCTCTGAGCGCCGTTACCTTCTTTGTGACCCCGAGAGTGCCCCCGAGAGTGCGTCTGCCGCGGGCTTGTGGGGTCTGTGCGAGCCTTCTCCGGGTCGCATAGTGCACCTAGCCCCGCGGCAGACGGCTGAAGCCCGCGTCGACACCAGCCTTTGTGCGCTCAGGGGGTCGGGTCGCTGGAGCGTACGGCGCGCATCAGCTTGACGTAGCCGGTCGGTCCGAGCGCGGCGGCAGCGGCGAAGACCCCGCCCATCAGTGCCCCGGCCACACCCGGGGCGCACACATCGGCTCCCGACAGCAGCAGCCCCGGCAGATCGGTCTGCGGCGGCACCAGCCCCTCCCGCAGCCGCGCGGGAGTGGCCGGGATGCCGTAGATCTGCCCCGCCGGATGACCGGTGAACTCCTCGATCGTCAACGGGGTGGAGACCTCTGCAAACACCACCAGGTCGGCGAAGCCCGGGTGGTGGCGATCGATGAGGTCGATCAACCCCTGGGCGATGGTGGCCTTGAGGGCGTCGTACTCCTCACCCCGGCGGCGCCACGGACGCCCGCGCCACTGATCGAAGAGGGCGCTCGGCAAGAAGGTGATGATCTCGGCGGTGTGGCTGGTGGCCTCGGGGTCCTTGAGCGAAGGAAACGACAAAAACGCCATCGGCGGGCGACCGTCCAGTGTCTCCGGCCAGCGCTCGCGCAGGACGTCGTGGTCGTAGCCGTCGAAATACCAGTGGTTCTCGCCGACGAAACCCAACTGCTCCCCGGACTCCCGCAGCCCCAGATAGACCGTCACCGTCGACGCGCCCAACTCGGTGCGCGCGGCCGCCCGCCGCAGCTTCGGCGCCACCCCGGCCGGCAGCAGCTTGTCCACCGTCGTGCGGACCCCCGCGCTGGAGACGATCACGGGTGCTCGGAGGATCACCTCGCGGGGGCCACGGCCCTTCTTCACGCGCGCGCGTACGCCGACCGCGCGGCCGCCCTCGACCAGGATCTCCTCGACCCGGTGGTTGACCAGCGCCGCTCCGCCGCCGGCAGCGATCACCTGCGCGGCGCCGTCGGCGATCGTGCGTGAGCTCCCGGCGGGATACCAGCCGCCGCGCAGATAGTGCGCCACCAGCAATGCATGCATCCCGAACGCGCTCTCCGACGGGGGCAGCCCGTAGTCGCCCCACTGGGAGACCAACACCGCCCGAAGCTGGGGGTCGGACACATGCTCGGCCAGGTACTCCTGCGTCGTCATCAACCCCAGCCGGGCCTCCCGCCGCCCGGCGGCCCGCAGCGCCCACCGCAACGGCGCCGGCGCACCCCAGGAGAAGGCGTTGCGGCCATACCACCGCGACACTCGGCGTACGTCGACGAAGTAGCGGTCGATCGCCTCCCGCTGGTCGGGAAACTGCCGGGCCAGCTCGTCGGCGTACTCCCGCACCGACGACGGCACCCGGATGGTGTGCTGGGGATAGTGGAAGACGTCGTACTCATGCGGCAGCGGCGCCCACTTCACGCCACCCCCGGTGACCACGTCGTAGAGCCGGCGCAGGTTGGTGCCCTCGTGGAGCTGGCCGAGATAGTGGATGCCCACATCCCAATGCCACCGACGACGCGTGAAGGTGTGGGTGAAGCCGCCGAGCCGGAAATGCGCCTCCAGCACCGCCACCCGTTTGCCCGCGAAGCGGCTCAGCAGGGCCGCGGTGGTCAGCCCGCCGATGCCCGAGCCGATCACGATCACGTCGTAGTCGTCGGTCTCCATGGCTCTCCTCGGTAGTCGGGGTGGGGTTAGTCGGGAGCAGCCGCGATGGCTCGGCGTACGCCGGCAAGCACCGTCGGCGTGGCCGCGACGATCAGGTCGTCACTGCGGTTCAGGGCATAGTCGGAGCCGTCGAAGTGGCCGGTCGCGCCCCCGGCTTCGGCGACGAGCAGCGAGCCCGGCACGTGGTCCCACGGGCTCACCCGGCGATAGATCGCAAAAGTGGCCGCCCCTTCAATCAGCCGCGGGTAGTCGACCCCGCAGCAGACCCAGGTGAGCTCCAGCGGGGCCAGCCCCGGAAACTCGCGCCCGACCCAGTTCCAGCGCGAAGTGATGCCGCGCCAGCTCGCCGGGTCGGGGTTGGTGGCCGACGTCGTCAGCCGGGTCGGCGGCTCCGCACCGGGGCCGGTGCGCCAGGCGCCCGCGCCCCGCTCGGCGACATAGGCGAGGCGGTGCTGCGGCTGCCAGATCCACGCGCGGGTGACCGCGCCTCGGCGTACCTCCCCCACCATGACCGCATGGTCGGGAGAGCCGTTGACGAAGTTCTTGGTGCCGTCGACCGGATCGACGGTGAAGGCGTGCTCGGCCGCGAGGAACCTCTCGCGCAGCCCCGGGTCGCCCGCGTAGGCCTCCTCGCCCAGCACCACGGCGCGCGGATAGGCGGCCAGGAGTTCGCGGGTCAAGGTGACCTCGGCCTCCTGGTCGGCAACGGTGACCAGATCGCCCGGGTTCTTTTCCGAAACGTCGCCACCGGCCAGCGCCCGGAAGCGCGGGTTGATGGACTCTTCCGCCACTGCGCGGATCAGCTCCAGCACGGCCGCGGTATCCATCCGGACACCCTAACGGCGGTCGCACGGCACCTGGGCTGCAGTCTGGCAGGATCGCCGCCATGGGTCTCTTCCGGCGCAAGGAGCCACCGCCACCGACGACGTCAGGGTCGCGGCAGTTCTGGGAATGGTGGGCGGCCGAAGGCGCGGCGACCGTCGGCGCAGCCATTGCTGAGGCACGGGTGCCGGAGGTCGTCGACGAGCTCAGCACCCGAGTCAAGGCGATCCACCCCGCGCTGGCGTGGGAGGTCGGTCCCGGGCAATCCTCCGCGCATCGGCTCACGGTGACCGCCGAAGGCGATCCGCAGGGGCGTGGCAGTGCCCGCCGCTGGTTGCGGCGGGCGCCGGAGAGCGATGCGACCTGGGAGTACGCCGACCTGCGAGCTGCTGTGCCCGACGTGCTCGGCATGGAGTTGTCGCTCGACGGCCAGACGATCGCTGCCGCTGCCACCCAGGTGGCCTGGACCCGGCGCCGCAACCATCTCGACGTCGCGTTGCACCACCCGTCGTACGCCGGTCTCGGCGACGCCGCCCGCACCCAGGCGACCTTCCTGCTGCTCGACGCCGCCCTCGGAGAGCGGGACACCACGCTATGGCTGGGGCGGATCAGCCCGGCCGTTCATGCGGTCGCGGGAGAGCAGCGGGGAGACCTGAGCCAGTTGCGTGCCGCTGTGGCCGCGCTCCGCGACGAACTCACCGACGACGACGGCGGCCCGACCTGGGTGGTGATGTCGGGCGAAAACCCCCTCGGGCGCACCCTCGCCACTGCCATGGTGCCGCTGCATCCGCTGATGGCGCCGCACCTGGACTCGCGGCTGTCGGTGACAGTGCAGTACGCCGACGTCGGCCCCGACGGCTTCCCCTCACCGACCGGGCTGCAGGCGCTGCGGCAGTTGGAGGAGGCGATCAGCGCGCGACTCGGTGATGCCGGGATGCTCGTCGCGCACGAGACCACCCAGGGCAAGCGCACCCTGCACTACTACCTGGACTCGGCGACCACTGCGGCCGACCACGCCAAGGCCGTGGCCGGAGGCTGGCGCCAAGGCAAGGTGAGCTTTCAACTGGTCAGCGATCCACTGTGGGGCGCGGTCTCCCACATGCGCACGTGATCAGGCCGGGTGGGCAGGGACCCACCGTCGGCTTCGACTTGGATATGACCCTGATCGACACCGTGCCCGGTTTCGTGGCGGTGCTGGATGCCCTGGGTCGAGAACTGGGCGTGGAGTTCCCGAGCGAGGAGATGACCGGAAAGCTCGGCCCCCCGTTGGATCTGATGCTGGCCGAGCATCTGCCGGCCGAGGAGGTGCCGGCTGCCGCGGACCGCTTCCGTGAGCTCTATCCGCGCTACGCGATCGACCCGGTGCCGGTGCTGCCGGGTGCGCGCGAGGCGATTGCCGCGGTGCGGGCTGCCGGGGGACGGGTGCTCGTGGTGACCGGAAAGTACGCCCCCAACGCCGAGCTTCATCTGCGGCGCCTGGGTCTGGACTACGACCGGTTGGAGGGCTGGGTGTGGGGCCTGGGAAAGGCTGAGGTGCTGCGTCAGGAGGGCGCGCTCGCCTATGTCGGTGACCATGTGCACGATGTCGAAGGAGCGTTGGCGGCGCCCACGACGAGCGTGTCGGTGTTGACCGGCGGGTGCACGCAGGCCGAGTTGGAGGCTGCCGGCACCCACGTGGTCCTCCCGGATCTGCTCGCCTTCCCCGACTGGTGGCGCGGCTGGCTTGCGGCGGAAGGGTCCGGCTGAGGAGTCGGTGGCGGCGGCCGGTGCGCGAGTTCGGGCAATCGGTTGGCCGGGGTGGGGTCTTCTCGCCTACCCTGGAGCTTTCCCGGCCGCGCAGTCGGCCGGCGCGTTGCGTCGTACGACGTCGCGCGTCCCCAGCGAAGCAGTGACGAAAGGCAGTCGGCGGTGCCTACAGGCAAGGTCAAGTGGTTCAACCCGGAGAAGGGTTTCGGGTTCCTGTCCCAAGAGGACGGACCCGACGTCTACGTGCACGCCGACGCCCTCCCTGAAGGGGTGGCGACGCTGAAGGCCGGCACTCGCGTGGAGTTCGGCATCGCGCAGGGGCGCCGGGGCGACCAGGCGTTGCAGGTGCGGGTGCTGGATGCGCCGCCGTCGGTGTCGCGCGCGCAGTCGTTGGCGAAGAAGAAGAAGCCCGAGGAGATGGTCCCGATCGTCGAGGATCTGATCCGGCTGCTCGACGGCATCGGCGAGGGTTATCGCCACGGTCGTCATCCCGACGCGCGCACCGCCAAGCCGAGCGCCAAGCTGCTGCGCGCCCTCGCCGACGAACTCGAGCTCTGAGCCCACGCCGCGGCGACGGCGGATCAGGGGGTAGCTGCCGCGCCCGGTGACCCACGCCGCCACGGCGGGTTGCCGGTGCGGTAACCCATTGCGAAGACCGCCCAAGCGGCCAACGCCACCGCAGCGACACCCAGCCCCAGGCGAGGCACCAAGGGCAGCGCGATCCCGACGAACCCGCCGACGACCCACGCCAGTTGGAGGGTGGTGTCGGAGCGCGCGAAGGCGCTGCTGCGCATGCGTTCGGGCACGTGCTCGCCGATGGTGGCGTCGAGGGAGAGTTTGCCGAGCGATTGGGCGAGGCCCGCGACCAAGCCGAGCAGGATCAGGGTGACCAGGCCGAAGAAGAGCGCCGCGAGTGCCGCTGCGACCACATCGGCGATGAGGGCGATCACCACGGTGCGCCCTGGGCGCAGCCGACGCAGTAGCGAGGCCGCGGCGATTCCGAGGGTGTTGCCGAGCCCGGCCGCACCGATCACCAGCCCGAGCGCCACCGCCGGCTTGACCGACCCAAGCGGCACCTCCCGGAGCAGGAAGGCGACGTACATCGTCAAGAACCCCGAGAGCCAACGCGGCCCGCAGTTGGCTCGGAGCGCAAACGACACCGCCCGCGGAATCCGCATCCGCACCCGCCCCGTGCCGCCGACGCCGGTCGGGTCGCCATGCAACACCAACGTGCCCTCGCCCTGCGAGGCATCCACGCGCGCGGGCAACAGGATGGCCAGGACGGTCGCGATCACGAAGATCACGAAGGCATAGCGCAGCGACCATTGCGGCCCGAACCACGACGCCAGCCCGGCCAGCGGCGCCGACACCGCAGCACCGACCACTCCCGCGAGGCCGACTCGGGCGTTAGCCCGCACCAGGGGTACGCCGTCGGGGAGGAGCCGGGGCACCGCGGCCGCGCGCGTGACGGCGTACGCCTTGGAGCACACCAAGACCCCCAAGGCGGCGGGGAACAGCCACCGAGACTCGGTCAACACCGCGGTGCCGAGCACCCAGCACAAGAACGCGCGGGTGGCCATCGTGGTGCCGATCGCCCAGCGGCGACCGTGGCTGAACCGATCGAGGAACGGCCCGATCAGCGGCGCCACGATGGCGAAGGGAAGCATGGTCAGGCCCAAAAACAACGCCACCTGATCGCGGGCCTCGCCCGAGGGGACCTGGAAGAAGAGCGTGCCGGCCAGCGAGATCGCCACCGCCGCGTCGCCCGCGGCGTTGAACGCGTGGAGTTCGATCAACCGAGACAAGCCGGAGGCGCCGGCGCCCTCGGCTTCGGCGGCACGCCGGGCCTTGCCGACGGTGTAGCGGCCAGCCCGCCCGGTAGCTCCGGCGGCTCGTCGTAGGGCACCGCTGACAGCCCGGGCCGGGTGGGGCGATGAGGACGGTGACGGCACGCCCCTATCCTGCCCGGTCACCTTGCGCGACGCAGGATGCGACACCCACCGGCCCACTCGACAGGCACCACCTTGGGCACACCCCGGGGTGTAAGTCATCATGGGCCGGTGACCACCACTCCGGATGTCGAGCTGCCCCAGGCTGACAAGCCCCGCAGAGCCAAAGTCGGGAAGCCGGACAAGTTCCTCCTCGCAGCCGTGGACCAGGCGCGGGCGGCGCTGGGCGAGTTTGCCGACGCCGGCGATGTGGGCGACCACCTGCTCGCTGTGGGGGAGGGCGACCGGGTGGTGACCCACTACTTCGCGTGTCTACGCGCCGGCTACCGCGGCTGGCAGTGGGCGGTCACCGTGTCCCGCGCCCCGCGGCTCAAGCACGCCACCATCAACGAGATGGTGCTGGTGCCCGGCGAGGAAGCGATCATCGCCCCCGCCTGGGTGCCTTACCGCGACCGGGTCAAGCCCGGCGATCTCTCTCCCGGTGACCTGCTTCCGGTGCCGGAAGACGACCCGCGGCTGGTCCCGACGTACTCCTTCGGCGACGACCCGCTCGACTCCGACGAACGCGCCCAGGTGCGCGACGTGGCGCAAGAGCTGTTCCTGGGCAGGGTGCGCACTCTGTCGGTGGAAGGGCGCGAGCTCGCCGCCGAGCGGTGGTACGACGGGGAGGGCGGCCCGCAATCCATGCTCGCGGTGGCCGCACCCCATCGCTGCACCACGTGTGGGTTTCTGATGCGGCTGGCCGGCCCGCTTGCGGAGCTCTTCGGCGTGTGCGCCAACGGAGATGCCAACGACGACGGCCGGGTGGTGTCGTTCGATCATGGCTGCGGCGCACACTCGGAGGTCCAGTTGGCCAAGCGGCAGCAGCCGCAGCCGCTGCCCGGTCACGTGGTGGACACGCTCACCGACGAACTCGACGAGTTCTGAGCCCCGCACACCTGAGCCAGCCACACTCCGCCGCTGGTTCAGCCGGCGCGGCGCCCGCCGCCGCGACTTCGCTGGTTGCGTCGACGCCGCGCCCATTCATTGCCGAAGATGCCGATCGCGAAGCCCGTCAAGCACGTCCACAGCCACCACTCGCGGCCACTGTCCGCGAGCCGCTGGTAAAACGGCAGCAGCGCGACGAAGGCAAGCAACCACAAGGCACTGCCCACCTGCACGGTGCGGATGCCGTCGACGTCGAGCGGCTCGACGTCGGCGATGATGTAGGTGCGGCGACCGATTTCGTGATGGGTCTTGGCTGGCTTCCACTGCTCCCCGACCGATTCGGTCGACCCGCCGGTACCTGTCTTTTCGAGCGGCTGCGCCGTCTCGCTCGACGGCGTGGTCTCGGGTTCGATGGCGCGGCGGCGCCGACCGACGGCTTCCCGCGCTGCTCCGGGGGTGGCCGCGCCGGAAGCGTCGGTGGGGGGATCCTCGGGCATGCGCCCACGTTAGCTCACCCCGGTGTCGCCTCACGGCGGGACAGGGAGCCGGATCGGCGGGAGGAGCGGTCATGAGTACGACGTTCCGCGCGCTGGCCAACCCCCACTACCGCACCTACGCGATCGGTGGGGTGATTTCCAACGTCGGCACCTGGATGCACCGGATCGGCCAGGACTGGCTGGTGCTCCAACTCACCGGCGGTAGCGCGATCGCGCTGGGTGTCACTACGGGTTTGCAGTTCCTGCCCTTCCTCCTGTTCTCCATCGTCGCCGGCGTCGTCGCCGACCGGGTCGCCAAGGTACGGTTGCTGCAGTTCACCAACGTGGCGAGCGCCCTCCCAGCAGCGGCGTTGGGTGCACTGGCGGTGACCGGTCACGCCACGGAGTGGCACGTCTACGTCATCGCCTTCATCAGCGGCACCGCGGCCGCCTTCGACGCGCCCGCGCGGCACTCCTTCGTGCCCGAGCTGGTGACGAGGGAGGAGTTGCCCAATGCGGTGGGCCTCAACGGGGCGTCGTTCAATTCCGCCCGGATCATCGGACCCGGGGTGGCTGGTCTGCTGATCGCCTGGTTCGGCGGAGGTGGCGACGCGGCTGGCTGGGTGCTGCTGCTCAATGCGGTCTCGTGCGTTGCGCCGGTTGTGGCGTTGCGCCGGATCGAGCGGAGCCTCGGCGCCCGTGCGGCCGGATCGCGCGAGCCCAAACGGATCCGGGAGGGCTTTCGCTATCTGGCCGGTCGTCGGGATCTGCTGCTGGTGTTGGCGGTGATGTTCGTGGCCGCAACGTTCGGCCTCAACTTCCAGATGACCTCGGCGTTGATGGCCACTCAGGTCTACGGCAAGGGGCCGGGGGAGTTTGGTTTGCTGGGGACGCTGATGGCCGTCGGCTCGCTTGCGGGCTCGCTTGTGGCGGCCCGTCGTACGACGCCACGGCGGCGGACGCTCGTGGTGGGCGCGATTCTGTTCGGCGCCGCCGATGTGGCTGCCGGGTTGATGCCGAGTTACGTCGCCTTCGCCGTGATGGCTCCCGTGATCGGGCTGACGGCGCTGACCATGATCACTTCGGCGAGCGCCTACCTGCAGCTCTCGACTGCTCCGGCCATGCGTGGCCGGGTGACGGCGGTCTACATGCTGGTATTTATGGGGGGCACCCCGCTGGGGGCACCGCTGATCGGGTGGGTGGGCGCGCTTTGGGGCCCGCGCTGGTCGTTGATCGGGGGAGGCGCGTTGACGATGATCGGAGTCGCGCTCGCGGTAGCCTGCTTGCACCGCCCGGCGACTCTCGGCGTACGCCGGTCGCGCGCCGGGCAGCGGGCCGCGAGCTGACGGCCCTTTACCGTTTTGACCCGTTTCCGGGCAAGAGAGTAGTCTCGACGTTTGTGTCTGGGAGGTCCAGACCGTCGCGCGCGCCCATCGTCGGCTAGGTGCAACGGCCGGCCGGATCCAGGCGCAGATCACGAAATATGGCACGACAGTAGTGCTGCGGTGCCCGGCAAGCGGTCGGGACGGCAGATATCGTGCCCGGCAAGGTGCCGGGCCTGATGAGAGACACAGAAGGGGAACCACCCGGTGCCCACCATTCAGCAGTTGGTCCGCAAGGGCCGCCAGGACAAGGTGTCCAAGAACAAGACACCTGCCCTCAAGGGCTCGCCGCAGCGCCGAGG
>WBZM01004003.1_pt1 | contig 11059 bp, 6 predicted proteins | sample 5204271 | NCBI WGS metagenome assembly WBZM01 (sample SAMN12344346, study PRJNA552823) | activated sludge metagenome | biome: Activated sludge suspended growth; feature: Nitrification reactor; material: Wastewater; isolation source: activated sludge from nitrification reactor of wastewater treatment...
GACCCGACGCTGAAGGTGCAGTGCCTGCTGGTCAACGACGAGTTCACGGCGATGGGTCGCGTGGGCGTCATCACCAACGCTGCCGCCTTCCTGGCCGGCTACAACCTGCGCCTGCTGACGGTGGTGCAGGCGATGTCGCAGCTCGATGCAGTCTACGGCGACAAGGAAGCCCGCACCTTTGCCACCAACCACGGTCTGCAGATCCTCTACGCGCCGCGCGAGCAGCGCGATGCCGACGAGTACAGCGCGATGCTCGGCCACTTCACTGAACGGGCGACCTCGCGCGGGCGCAGCCGGTCCTTCAGCGGCCACGGTCACAGCACCGTCAGTCGCAACGAAAGCGAGCAGCGCCGCGCGCTACTGCTGCCGCAGGAAATCAAGGAACTGGGCAGCGAGCGCCTTGTGGTGATCTTCGAGAACTGCAAGCCGATCCTCGGCGAGAAGATCCGCTACTACCGAGACAAGGCCTTCGCGTCACGCCTGCTACCGGCACCTGCGGTGCCACGCATGAACATGGACCTGCACCTGGCGCGCGTGCAGGAGCGCTGGCGCTTCGCCGACGATGAGCTGGCGCCCGGCGAGGGCCTGGACATCGAGCAGCTGGCCCATGACATGAGCCGCCTCCCCGACCTGGCCGGCAAGTCAGCGGAGGAGATCACCGACGTCGTCTTTGCGGTCTTCGAGGCGCGCTCCAGACACGGCGGCGCGATCGAGGCGGTCGCCGATGACGACGGCGTGTTCATCTCCGAACCCTCCGTCGTCGAGCGTGCCGACGTCACCTAGTCCCGGGAGCCACACGATGCGACCGACCCTTGCCTCCATCCCGCTGAGTTCCTTCGTCCCGTGGCTCCTGGCGATTGCGTCGTGCAGCTCGCCGCCGAAGCCGCCGACCGTGGACGAATCACAGAAGCGCCCAGTCAACTCGCAGATGGCCGTCGAGCTGCAGGTCTGCAGGAACGACCTGCAGAACACCCGCATCCTGGCCACCGAGTCCAGCCGGCTCGCGGAGACCACCGCGGCCACACTGGCGAACGTGGCGGCACGCCAGCAGCTTCTGGCAGCCATGCAGGCACCGAACGCCCGGTCGCCGCAAGCCAATGCGGTCTTCAGCGTGCGATTTGATTTCGGCAGCTCCCGCGTCGCCATTCCGCCCGACGTCACCGCGGCTCTTGTCGAGGATGCGAAGGCATCGCCGCTGATCCTGCTACGCGGACGCACCGATGGCGCGAGCGACGCGCCTGCGGAGAGTCGCATCGCCCGGGAGCGCGCTGCGGCCGTACGCGACTACCTCGTGGCTGCTGGCGTGGACCCTGCGCGCATCCGCGCCACCTACCAGCCAGCCGGTGACCACGTCGCCGACAACGCCAGTGCGAGCGGCCGCGGCCTGAACCGCCGCGTCGAGATCGAGCTGTACCGCGCGCTGCCGGTTGCGCTGAGCACGACGGCGGTCGCCGAGCCTTGATCTTCCACCATGCCCAACATCGCGAGGTCGCCATGGATGCAGACAAATCCCCCGTTCGCCAAGCCGCTCCAGCCCAGGGCGGCACCGTCGAGCCCGCGAGCCGCGCGCCCGTGGCCATCGCGAAGTTCCAGACGCCCGAGGAGACCACCGGCGAGCGCTACGAACTGCGCGACCCGTTTGCCGAGGTCACCTACCGCGCGAACACCTTCCCGGAAATGGTCGCCAAGGCCGAACAACTGGGCAGCCTCCGCTTCGTAGCAGTGGCCGAGGACGGCAAGCGAACGCCGATTCAGAAGGTCGATGGCGAGTGGCAGCGCGGGCAGCAGCGCCTGGCCCTGCCCGAGCGCCCGCTGGACCCCCTGCCGGCGCGCGACGAGTTGCCCGAAGTCACCAACGTCGTCCCGACGCCTGGCGCCACCAAGGGATCGGCGCAGCCCAAACAGGTCGATGCGAATGCAGTCGCGAAGATCGATGTCCAAGCCGAGCGCGCCGCACTCGTGGCGCGCCTCGAAGCGGTACTGATGGACCGCTACATCATCAAGCGGGCTCCGGTGACGGTGGGCGACGTGACCATCGGCCGCACCGAGTACCGCTTCCGCGGCGACACCTCGCGCGTGGCCTTCACCGAATCGACCTTCCGACTGGCAACGGACACCAACAGCCCGTCGGTCGCACGCTCGATGGTAGACGTCGCCGAGGCCCGCAACTGGAAGGCGCTGCGCGTGTCGGGCAACGAGGACTTCAAGCGCATGGTCTGGCTCGAGGCCTCACTACGCGGCGTGAAGACCCTTGGCTACGAACCGAACCCAGGCGATCTGGAAGTGCTCAAGCGAGAGCGCGAGGCGCGCCTGGTCAACCGCATAGAGCCGGCGCGCGATGCAAGCGGTACCCCAACGGCGGCGACCGAGAAGGCCGCCGGTCGTGGCGGCGGTGGCCGCAAGGCTGTGCTCGCTGCCATCGAAGCTGTGCTGGTCGCGAAGAAGGTGCCCGAGAAGCAACGGGCCGCCGTCATCGCGGCAGCCACCGAGAAGCTGGCCCAGCGCATCCGCGATGGCCAGGCGCCCAGGGTCAAGGTCTACGACAAGGCCGCGCCTTCGCAGCGGCCCGCGGTCATGCCGGCGCCAGAGCTGCAGCGCACGCGCGACCGCGCTACACCAGCGCCGGTGCGGTGAGGCCACGCCGGTGGAAAAACTGATCCATGGCATCACGGCGCCGTCCGCGGTCTACGAGATCGCCGGCCAGCGCTTCGAGCTTGGGGCACGCGGGTTTGCGGAGGCCATTGCCGATGCCCACGCAGCCCATACGCGGCCCCGCTGCATGTGCCTGGTCGAAGGCGTGGAGATGTACGTGGCTCGCCTTGGCGAGGGCTACATCGTCAAGCGCATGCCCGAGACCAGCAGCAGGCACGCACCGGACTGCCCCTCTTACGAGCCGCCGGCGGAGTTCTCCGGCCTGGGGCAGGTGTTGGGCAGTGCAATCACCGAGGACCCGGCCACTGGCGAAACAACGCTGAAGTTGGACTTCCCTCTCAGCAAGATGCCTGGCCGATCGACGATGCCACCGGCCGGCGGTGAGAGTGACAGCGTTGCCTCCTCCGGCACCAGGCTCTCGTTGCGCGGCCTGCTGCACTACCTGTGGGATCAGGCCGAGCTGACGCGCTGGCATCCCGGCTTCGCCGGCAAGCGGACCTGGGCCACGGTGCGGAGGCATCTGCTCCAGGCTGCGCAGCACAAGCTCGCGCGCGGCGGCGCGCTGCGCGCCCGGCTGTATGTGCCGGAGCCGTTCTCCGTCGACGAGCGAGAGGCGATCAACGCGCGGCGTCTGGCGCAGTGGCAGCACGCAGTAGCCCTACCCGGGAAGCCGCAGCACCTAATGCTGATTGTCGGCGAGGTCAAGGAGATCGTCCCGGCACGCTACGGCTTCAAGGCGATGGTCAAGCATATGCCCGACCAGGCCTTCGCGATCGACGAACTTCTGTACCGGCGCCTCGGGCAGCGCTTCGAGCCTGAACTGGCCCTGTGGGGTGCCACCGACGACATCCACATGGTGATGATTGCGACCTTCGGCGTGAGCAGTGCCGGCGTTCCGGCGATCCACGAGCTGTGCCTGATGCCCGTGACGCGACATTGGCTGCCGGTCGACGATGGTTTCGAGAAGCAGCTTCTGGATCAGCTCGTCGGCGAGAACCGCTCGTTCGTGAAAGGCCTGCGGTACAACCTCAGTCGCCAAGTACAGTTCGCGAGTGCCGTACTCGCCGACTGCGAGGAAGCGGCTCCGATGCTGTTTATTGCGAGACCGGCCTCTGCGCCTGATGGTCAACCTGGCGAGTGGCTTCAAGCCTTCTCCACGAGCTGGGTCTGGAGACCCGAACGAGGCGACCCTCCATTGCTCCCTCCGCGCATACGAGGGCGAATCGACAACGTGCCATCAGCCGCCTGCACGTCCCGCGCGGTGGGTGCGAACGCGTCGGTGCCCGCTGCGGAGTCCAGCGCTTGGACGGCAAGTTGAAGTCGAACCCTCGGGCAGTTGGCGTCCACCAAGCAGCGAGAACGGTCATTAACTGGATCGCGACGGTGTGTCGCGATGCGCCAGAGAGCCGTCGCTCGACACCTGTGCTTAGCGATGACGGGGCTAGTGGTCTTGCACCCCAGCATCAGGAGCCAAGGCGGCGACTGGGGCGGCTACGTTGAGGGTGGTCGAGCGCACGTCGAGCGGCACGCCCATTGGGCCGCGTCTAGGTCGATGCTTGGCGAACTCTCTGCCGTACGCGTTTTACATAGGGGGCTTCCAGCGGCGCGTGTGGCGAGCGGCCCAAGGCGCAGGTGGTCAAGCTGCCCAGCGCGCTGTCCGACGGCCGGTATCCATCAGGCAGGAATCCGCCGACGGAGCGCCCGCGTTCCCTGATGCTCTCTAAGAATGCCTTGAGAAAGTGAGCTTCCGTCGCCCGCCGGGGCGTCCCGGCCGTGGCGGCCGCCGTCATCTTGTCAGTTGGCACGGCCTTAGCTGCAGACGCGTCCAAGCCGATGACGTCCACTATCGCTGCGAGAGTGGGCCAGTACTTCAGATCGAATCGCGTGCGAAGGGTGGCCAACTCGTCCTTGACCCATCCGCTGTGGAGGCCGTTCGACGCGGAGGCATGATCAATCGCGTCGACAACGTGGTAAAGCGTGTCGCTTGAGAAGTGGCCTGAACTGTGAAGCTGACTTCTTCGCCGGAGGAGTTCGGCAAGCTCACGTGCGGCCTCTGCGATTTGGGCATTTGTTTCGTCCAGCTCCGCGCGCTCGCCTCGAGCCTTGTCAATCTTCTTCGGATTCCAGAAGGCCGCCGTCATAACCACAGCGTCCAGCAGGTACCAGCGCTCCCGTGTACTGTGCAGGTCGCGGTGAAGCTCACGGTACGCATCGGCCAGTTCGGACTCGCGGGCCTGCAATCGCTCGATGACTGAGACGGGGCCCGGCCAGATCTTGTCGGCCACGTATGTGTCGCGCATCTCCTGCAGCAACTCGGGGCAGGTCTTCTCCACGCCGGCCGGCGCGAGGAAGGACGGGTGGTTGCGAACGGTTCTCTTGGTCATGGACTCAGCATAGGGGCTTACGCGCGACGTGTCGGTACCGATTGGAGGGGGTGTTGGCACGCTCTTGCGGTACCTCGCTGACGGAAGGCACTTGGGGCGCAAGACCTCACGGGGCTAGGATCGATCCTCGTCGATGTCTCTCTCGGGATCAGGAGCGTGGACCGCCATCGACTCGATGTCGTTGGTCCCCACATCTCGCGCGAGCTTGACGGACAGGTGGCGCTTCATGATGGCAAGCTCTGCGAGCAAGTCCGGCTCGCCCGACGGCTTGAGCACCGCCGGAACGAGCCAGTAGACGCCGAAGCGCGCATATGCCCGGATGAACCGCTCAAGGTTCACGTGGGTAGAGGGCGTCATGGTCTTGATCCGTGCCGACACCGCCGTGAGCTCTCCAGGCATCGTGTCCAGTCCGGATAGCCCGGAGGTGATCAGGACGCGGTAGTGCATGCGCGGAGCGTTCGGCAGATCCCGGACGATGCCGATGAACAGCTCGTCGTTGGTATCGCGCTGACCAAAGCGAGCCCTCCACCGCTCGAAGATGGCCCTTGCCGGCGCTGCGCTCTCGAACAAGAGGCCCAAGGCGGGCGGGTTGCCGGAGCCTATCGTGAAGTAGCCGACTCCACGCCATCTTGCCTGATCCCACAGCGCAATATCGATCAGGGAGTGCGTGCTGAGCAGTCGGTGGTCGGTCGGTGCGGGCGGCAGTTTCGCCTCGGCATTCTGGGCCATGACTCGCTCGCCCCGCGGTGGTTGGTCGATGCTCGGATCGATGCGTGGTCGTGGTTGCCGTGGCGGGTACACGGTCTGGGCCAAGGAGAGCCAGGCATCGAGCCGCGCGACCTTGGCATTGAATACTCTGCTGCGACTGTTCCCGGCGATCGTGACCGAGGACACCCGTTGAGCCGCGGCATCTGTCAGCAGAAGAGCGTCCAGCGTCTTGCGCATGTCGCGCACGAAGCAGGTCGACACGAGCACGCTGCCGGCAATCGTCATCAAGGGCGTCCGCAGCTTTCCGTCGCGTGCCAGGATCGCCGGCTCCTTGGCCTCGGGCCACGAAATCACACCGGACAGGCGGTCGTCTGCCAGCGCGAGGTTGGGCTCTGAAACGCCGGCCTCCTCACGAATCTCAAGGTTGAACGCCTGAGTGTGCGGATGGGCCTCCTGCTCCGGCAGGGTCGTGAACACGACTTCGATCGACGCGAGAAGGGCCTCCGCTGCGAGCATGCCCACCTCGGTGCCGTCATGTGCCGCCGCGATGCGTATGCCGCTCACGTAGGTGACGAACTCGCCCGGTGTTGCTTCGTTGAGCATGATCGGGCGGCGTCTGCGACCGTGGGGCAGTTGGGCGGCCAGTTGCGAAGTCAGGCGCAGCACCTTCTCCGGCGGATCCTCGTCAGGGATGGAACCCTCCGCGCGCAACGTTGGCTCGTGGCCGAGCGCGTACATCAGCCAAATCCGGCTGTGCGGCAGACCGAGGCCATGGAGCACATCAGGGAGCCGGTGCAGTCGATCCTGGATCTCGCCGGGTGCGTTGAGCAGCGTGGCGCTGAACACGAGGTCGAACGTCTCCAACCGGTCCGCAAAGTGCGCTCGCGACTCCTCAGTCAACGGCAAGCCGTTGGCGCATCCCCTGGCGAGCCGAATGGCCTGCAGCACTTCGGGGACGTCCTGCAGCTCGACCGCGATCCAGGCAAGCATCATGAGAGTCGACACCACCGAGGCAGGAAGATCTCCGTCCTCCTCGGCGTTGGCGAACATCGTGGCGATGGCGAACAGGCAGATGGCCCTGCCTGCCCACAGCAGTCCTGCGCTGCGATACACAAGGGCCAGCAACTGGGTGGCCTCGGCGAGTTGCTCGGCATGCTCCCGCTTGGTCAACTGGCTGACTGCCCTGCCCAGCAAGCGGATCATCTCGAACGTCCGTTCGGGATCGATCTGCTTGGCCCTCTTCAGCAACAACAGCGCGGCCTCTGCCTCGCTCTTGCGCCGGGACAGGAACTCGACCATCTGGTCGAACAGACGCGCGTAGTCGGGGTGCGGCCCGGCGATCTCGCCCATGACCTCGACGAACCTGACGGCCCTCATCGCGTCAAACTCGCCCAACCCGTCGGCCCGCTCCAGCACTGAGGACATCCGCGGCCAGACGGTGGCCAGCTGTGCCCGATCGCCTGCGAGCACGGCGTTGTTGGCGTCGATCACCAAGCAGGACGTCGCCGCCTCCAGCGCGTTGTTGGGTCGCGTCTCGTCTTCAGCGACCTGCGTGAGCCTGGCATGCAGCCGGGCCGCGCGCGCGACCAGGTCGACTTGCTCAGCCCGAACGTGCTTGTGGATGACGGCATTGAAGAGCAACTGCAGCAGGTTGCACAGGAACTCGAGCTCCTTGGCGTGCTCGCTTCTAAGGACGCGCGCTTCGAACGATGCGTACTCGCCTGCTACGAGCTCGAAGTCGTTGAACCACCAGAACGCAGTCCAGACCGATTCGTACCTGGCTTCGAGCTGCTGGAACTGCGTGCCACCCTGGTCGGCCAGCCGGACCGCACGCGCCAGACGTCCTTCGGTCTCGTGACGGTAGCGCTCCAGCGACCTGGAGAGTTTCGCCGCGGCGAGCGCCTCGGAGGCGAGCTGCCACGGTGCCCCTTGGCAAGACTGGGGGTCGGCCAAGGTGCGTTCCAGTTCGTCCAGTTGCTGGGCCCGAGAGGCGTCGGCGGGTCCGACATGGTTGTCCCGTGCCTCCGAGCCGACACCCAGGTAGTTGAATGCCAGGTCACGATGGTCGTGGTCGATGACGTGCTCGACGATCCACGTCCGATCGTGGATGACCACCCGCACCCCGTGCTTGGCGGAGAGTTCATCCTCCAGGCGAGCCCTGTCCCTGGATCGCGCGAACTGCGACGTAACGAAGAAGACCTTCTGGTAGCCGCGGCCGGTTCCGACGGCGCCCGCGACATCAGCGCGCGCCTTGTCGGTCCAGCGCTTCTTGGCGCTGAAGGCAAAGGCCCATCTCTCTCGGCCGGCGTTTGCTTCGCCCACGTAGTGCAGGATGGTCAGTTCGTCGGCAACCGGAAGCGTTTCCGTATCGGCCTTGCTGTCGCCTCCTCCCTCCGGCCCGGTCGCGGGCCGAAGGTTGGGGCACACCGTGCGCTCACACAGCTTGCGGCCGAAGATCTCGAAGGCCTGGGTTTGGTTGCGCGCGGTGAGCGTTTCCAGGTGGTACTCCAGGGTCGCGCGATCCAGGTCGTACCGGGAGCGCTTGGTCGAGTCCGAGTACAGCTCCGGACGCAGCCTGCGCATGAACTCGGAAGGCGAGGTCTTCTCGTCGGTCATCTCATTGCACTCACGTGGCGGCCATCCTTGTTGACAGCCTTCTCGCACTCGGGATCGGCGATGTACCAGACCCCGGCCGAACCCTATGGCGGCGGTTCATTGTCCGTGGGGTCGCCAGCGGCATCTGCGGGCGGTGGTTGGGTGCGACGTTGCATGGCCTCGTCGAACAACGCCACAAGCGTCTGCGCGAGCGCGACGGCCGCGCTGTTTGCATCGGCCAGGCGCTTCGGATCTTCAAGGGTCGAGGCCTTTGTGCCCTCGATGGAGTCAACGTCGAGAAGTCCGCTGGGCTGCACGACCAATCCAGCGATGGTTTGGCGAACCTCGTCGTATCCGACAGCCTCGGTCCAAGCTTCTGCACATTTCGCCCGAAAGGCCTCGTCATGCGGGCCCGACACGATGGAGTTCATGAGGAGCTCGACGGTCTCTCGGAAGTTGAACTTGGGGAAGTCCTCGTGCTTGACCACTCCGCAGGCAACGAGCCAATGCCAGCTCAGGTGGCGCAGGCTGTTCACGTTCAGGATGAAGCTGCCGACCAGCTGCGCCCATCGCGTGTTCGCGGGCCCGTCAATCTCAACCAGCGACTTGCCGGCGGGTGGCTCGCTCTTCGGGCCGATGGCCTGCGCGTTCTTGTGGGTGAGCACCACGTTGCTGTGCGCGGTCTCGTTCGGGCCAGAAAAGTGGATGCGGTCCAGCCGGAACTTCGCATCGTCTCCGACGGATGGCGTGATGTCTTGGGTGATGTTCATCTCGAGTGAGCCGCTCTCGAGAACCTTGAGCCCATGGAGATCGAAGCGCCAGATGATGCGCGGATACGCTTGATCCGCAGCGGCCAGGCTCGCCAGATCGGATGTGATCGTGGCGATCACCTGTCTTTGGAAGCCACTGGTCCTCGCCGGCGCGCCATAGGGCTTGGCCTTGAGGAGTTGTTGATCGGCATCGCTTAGGCTGAGGCTGTCAATGATGAACGTGCGAAGGTACTCGGCGCTCTTGGCTACGCACTTAACAGCAAGCCTCTGCACGTCATCGTGGCTGCCGAAGCCATGCTCCAGCATGTCGCTGGCCCTTCTCGCGGCTTTCAACGTCTCGTTGTCTCCCCGAAAAATGAGCTCACGCCGTGCCCACGACTCGAGGTCCGGCGGCTTGATGAAGCCACCGCTCTTCTGGTAGAGACGGCCAGCCAGTCTCCTCAGGAAGCCGAGCTTGGGGAGCTCGAGGACCGCCTGTTCCAACTCGCCCCGCTTCTTCATGTCCCGCCGCTGCACTTCCTGACGGATGGCAGTGGGCGTTATCGCTTCCACACCCATATAGAGGTGCGACAGTGCGTACAGCTCCATGCCCTGTTCCCAGTACTGGAGTGCGTCGGTGAACTGGATGATCGCGCGGGCATACCGGCTCCGGTCTTCGGTGCTGGCCTGCGCGATGGCGACGAGGAACCGGTACATCAGGTCGGGGTCGACCTGGCGCGCCGGCCGCGGAAGGCCGACTTCATCGAACGTCCAGTTCTGGAAGAACTCGCGGTCGCGGGGACCGTCCGTGCTGTCAAACCCGAGATGCGCACCCAGGGTGCCTTGCCAGGCGTTGGCCGCGAATGCGACCTGGCGAACGAACTCGGTGGCGATCGCCGCGGCGACGCGGAGTGCATCTTGAAGGCTTGGTGCGGGCCCGGTCACCTCGATCCAGAGTTCCCTGGGGACGGGCGTAGGAAACTTCGGCGAGGTGTCCGTGCGAGTGAGGATGTTCAGCGAGAACGGCCCGTAGTCCGACGTGATGGGCTGGACCCGTATCGACCTGCCTTCGGGGATGCGGAACTGGCACTCGGTCGCACGGAGGACTACCGTGTACCTGTTGTACGTCTCTTGCTGTTTTGAACTCACGGGATCGAGCTTTCCGATACTGGACCGAAGGCCGGCGCATGTCGACCCGACGACCCTCGGAACGAGTGTATGGATGACGACGCCGGCAACCGTTCCGCAGCGGTTGCGGTCATGCGCCTACTCGCGCCCATCGACAGGTTCGCACCGAGTTGCTGTCTCTGAGTGCATGTGAACGCGCTGAGGAAAGGCCACGACGACGGGTCACCCTACTGGATATACTTACAGTAGTCGTGGCCATTGTCTGACTCATCATGTTCGAGAACCTGCTTCGAGAGTTGCGCTCCCTGGATGGCCGGCAAGTCTCCGTCCCCATTGAAACCGACGAGAAGGGGTACGTTGACAAGGAGTGTCCTGCCACCAACTGCGAGTTCCAGTTCAAGATCAAACAAGAAGACTGGACGAATATTTGTCGCGACGAAGCGGTGTGGTGCCCGATGTGCGGACATTCGGCGCCCGCAAAGAGTTGGTTCACTAAGGCTCAGGTCGCCCATGCCGAGCGACAAGCGCGCAACTACATCGAATCGAAGATCGATGGTGCAATGCGAGCGGATGCGTGGGCATTCAACGGCCGCCAGCCGAGGAATTCATTCATCTCGATGTCGATGAAGGTAGGCGGTGTACCGCATTTCTCGTCGTACAGGATCCCCGCCGCCGCATCGGAGACGTTGCAGCTCGAGATTGCATGCGAGAAGTGCTCATGCAGGTTTGCGGTGATCGGGTCGGCTTACTTCTGTCCTTCATGTGGACACAACTCTGTCGATCGTGTGTTCGAGGATTCGCTGCGCAAGATCAGAGCGAAGAAGGACAACATCGAGCTTGTCC
>WBZM01004006.1_pt1 | contig 11050 bp, 12 predicted proteins | sample 5204271 | NCBI WGS metagenome assembly WBZM01 (sample SAMN12344346, study PRJNA552823) | activated sludge metagenome | biome: Activated sludge suspended growth; feature: Nitrification reactor; material: Wastewater; isolation source: activated sludge from nitrification reactor of wastewater...
CCCGTGCTGCTAGCAGCACGGGCAACGACACAGCCCTACGTTGTTGTCATCGAGGAAATCAACCGAGGCAATCCAGCACAGATTTTTGGCGAGATGCTGACCCTGCTAGAGGCCGACAAACGCTCTCCCCATGAGGCCCTGGAGCTTTGCTATAGGCGCAAAGCAGATGAGCGGGTATTCATTCCTGACAACCTTCACGTCATCGGCACGATGAATATCGCCGATCGCTCCCTGGCTTTAGTAGACCTTGCTCTACGGCGACGGTTTGCATTTGTGGATCTGGAGCCACGGCTCGGGCCTGCTTGGCGAGACTGGCTCACTGGTCGATGCGGCCTTTTGCCCGATTTCGTGGGCGAAGTCGAGTTGCGAATCGCCAAACTCAACGAAACCATCGCCGATGACCCAACACTTGGGCGCCAATTCAGAATTGGCCACAGTTACGTGACACCCCGCATCGGATCAATCGAAGGCGATCCAAAAGAATGGTTCAAGCAGGTAGTCATGACCGAGATTGGCCCACTGCTCGATGAATACTGGTTTGATGCTTTGGACAAAGCCAAAACTGCCCGGCAACGCCTGATCGAAGGGCTGTAGCAATGACTGCGCTGGCGGTGGAGGACAGCGGCCAGGGTGCCTTCGGGCTCGTTGGCCGCATCCCCGTTCGCAATTTGTGGTTGTTGATGCTGTATGCGTCTGATCTATATCGATCGATTGGCAAGGGCCCCGTAGCAATTGAGGACAATCCGGACGACATTCCAGATCTCGTTGCTGAAATCCTCGCACATGCTGTCGAGGAGCGGCTACGCCAAAACTTGAGTTCAGGGTTTCGTCAGCGAGAGGCTGAACTCAGCCGCGTCCGTGGCCGCATCGATATGCTCACCACTGAACGCCATCAATTGCTGACTCGCGGGAAGGTGGCGTGTCGATTCGAGGAATTGACGATCGACACTCCGCGTAATCGTTTGGTGTTGGTGGCACTCGTTGAAATCTCAACTGTCGTGCGCCGACCGGCTTTGTCCCATCGATGCCGCAACCTTGCGAATACGCTGAAACGACTGGGCGTATCCGGCTTGCGGCCGACTCGATCCGAAATCAGCACCGATCGCTTTGGTCGCAACGATGCCAAAGACCGCTTCATGGTTGCAGCCGCACAGCTTGCATTGGATATTGCACTTCCAACCGAGGGCGACGGTGGCGAGTACCTGGCGACTCCTGACCGCGATGAAGTCTGGGTGCGCCGCCTATATGAGCGCGCTGTTGGAGGGTTCTACCAAGTTACGTTGTCGCAGGAAGGCTGGCGGGTCTACACAGGAAAGCCTCTCGGCTGGGGGATCAGTGCCAAGACAACCGGAATCGACTCCATTCTGCCTTCGATGCGCACCGACGTCGTGTTGGATCATGTCGCTGGCGGGCGAAGAGTCGTCATTGACACCAAATTCAATTCGATCGTGACCAAGGGCTGGTTTCGTGAGGAGTCAGTCCGCAGTGGCTACGTCTATCAAATTTATGCCTATTTGATGTCGCAAACCGGAAGTGCCGACCCTTTAGACCAGTGCGCATGCGGCCTGCTTCTGCATCCGGCAATTGGGCAGGCTGTGGATGAGACAGTGGTTATTCAGGGACACGCCATTCGCTTTGCTACAGTCGATCTCACGGCGCCTGCACTAGCGATCCGCCAGCAGTTACTTGATGTGCTCAACTTTCCTTTGCATTAGCTAGCCAGAAGCAGCTTTGATTCCTCTCTACGCCGCAGGACAAGGCCGGGCAATGGCTTTCCGCCCCCATAAACCCACCTCTGTAGTTCGTTTGCGGCCTGAGACCAATCTCGCTGATTGATCCGCCGCCGCAGTGTTGAAGTCTGCAGCCGCCCCGCGCCAAGGTTGAAGGTGAAATCCACGATAGCTGCCAGCCGCCCATCCGGTTCGGTGACCAGTACCGGGCAATAGCGCAGGGTCGCCGCCAGGGCCGTTTGCAGATCGCGCGCCAGATAGACGTCAGCTTCCACTTCAGTGATCGGTAGATGCTTTGGGTCGCAGAGGTGCCCGTAGCCAATCGTCCAGTACCCGGCCGGACAGACGTAGGGATGGGCCCGATGCGGATCGTGCTTCGGCACCCGGTGGAAACCCTCGAACCGCTTGGCCAGTTCGATGGCGGCTTCGGGAACTGCCATCATCACCGCACCCGATCGAACACGCGACCGAGGAACCAGAAGTTCAGCACGCCGGCCCACAGCGCCTGATCAGCCTCCGTCCAGGCATGGACGATCGCAGTTCCCCAACCTGCACCGGCCGTCACGGCGGCGACGAAGGCAGCCGTTTTAGCGGCACAGTAAAGCAGCATGAACCAGTAGGTGATGATCGGCCGCACACTGATCGACAGCGCATCCGCCCAACGCACACACGAGCGCTGCCCTTGTGCTGCCACCGCTTCCTTCAGTGCCTCGATCGCTCCGGTAGCCCATGCCGCATCGGCACTGGCCCCGATCTCAGCCATGCGCTGTGAGCCCCGCAGTTTCTCGAACTCCAGCGCCTTGTCCTGCATCGCCAGTTCGTGACTGCGCTCGCCATTGCGGTCCAGCCATTTGAGGATTTCCGGCGCGAGGCGAAACGCGCCACCCAGTAGACCGCCGAGCAGAGTCTCGATCATTGCCCACCTCCGAACAGCTTGAGTTTCAGGAACGTGCCGGCCAGCAGCGCCATCACCAGACCGGTGACCAGCATTTTCACGATGGTCAGGCCGGCGGTTTTCTTGGCCTCGTTGAAGGCGTCGAGCAGGCCACGCAGTTCACGGATGTCGTGCGCAGCCTCCGGCCCGTCGAGACCGACATCGGCCAGCGCGTGCCTGGCTCCACGCTCGGCGGCGAGTTCCAGCATCGCCTCGAACTCTTCTTGCGGGATGGTGACCATCTTCCGGCGCTCCATTGGGGTTGCATCCATGATTTCGTCCTCCAGAAATGCGAAGCCCACCTCGTGGGTGGGCTCGCGGGGTGGGTGAAACTGCGTCAGATGGCGATGCCAGCACTCCAGCCAGTGGTCTTGTAAGCGGCAAGCACGACTTCGTCCTCGATGTAGCAAAGCCAGCCGACCTTCGGCGTGTAGTACTCCCAGGCACTGGCCACGCGCACGGCAATCTGGTTGGTCTTGCCGGTCCATACGCCGGTAGCGGCGGCCGGGACGATGTAGCGGTCGCCGTCGACGGGACTGGTCGGCGGCGTGGTCAGATCCCGATCCTTGACCGAGAGTCCGACCACCGCGCCGAGCCGCTTCAGATTCGCGTCCATGCTGGTGTTCCAGCCCGACTCACCCAGTGTCCAGCCGTAGGTGAGCCCAAGATTCGGATCAGTGCTTGCCATTAGATGCCTCCATAGTATTTGCCGTAGTTCAGGCCAAAGCCGGCCCGCTCGAAACTCCGCGTCTGCTTCTGCCAGCTGACATACCCGTCACGCACCGACTCGATCTCGACCTTGATCCGGCCATTGATCCGGCCCAGACCGCTCTCCGTGGCTTCGTCGGTGCTCGTGTAGGTGAAAGACGTTGTAGTGAGTCCTGTCAGGGTTTTTTGGAGCCCAAGGTTCTCGTTGTAGATGCGCGCCGTGTAGGTCACCCCCGCCTCGGGGCCGATGTTTCCTTCTGCCTGCGTCACCAGATACACGGTCTGCTGCATGCGGTCGCGATGGGCCCAGGTCAGCGCCATTTGCCCAAGAATCGCCGTGGGCCACATCACGTTATTGACGCGCACATTCCCCGGCGGATATGGCCGGATCATCCGTTTGGCGAAGGTGTAGCTGTCGGCCGTCGCTGCGGATTCCGCCAGGCGTCCCATGCCGGTCGAGGGCAGCAGCTTCACCTGCAGCGACTCTCCGGACAGATACTGCTCGGTAATCAGGGCTTCCACCCCCTCGGCGAACCAGAGTCGCGCACCGGCCAGATGGCTAACGGGAACGGTATCGAGGATGCCTCGCTCCACTGTGATGGTTCCAGCGCTGAGATTCACGGCCTTGATCGACAGGATCTCGTCGTCGAGATAAGCCAGCTTGTCGAGTCCGACCGACTCCAGATCCTGTCCATTACCGATCGCCAGGACCGTGGCGGCTGGATCAATGTCGTTGATCAGCGTCGCGTTGGGCGTAAAACCCATCGCCTCGACCTCGGCGAAAGCAGCGCTGCCCTGGCGCGTCAGCACCTTGACGTTGAGGGAATCTCCCGAAGGACGGCTGGCGCACACCACCAGGAGCCCGCCTTCAGGTTCAAGCTCAGCCCGCGCCGTCGCCGATTCTCCAACGACGCGCTTAACCACCGTCCACCAGGGCGCCTCGCCGAGCTTCCTGAAAGGCACCGGGGCCGGCGCGGTCAGTGGCGAGACCCAGGAGGTGGGAGTCGGCGAAACATAGGTGGCCGAGGGCAAGCCAAAGATGTCCTCGACACATTCGATGCGCACCCGCCCATCGGTCAGGGTCCCATAGCTGATGCGGACCACCCGCATCACCAACTGGGCGATACCCAACTCCGGCCAGGTCAGCTTGAAGGCATCGCCGATATTGAGACTGGCCGCTTTGCGATTGGCAACCAGCGTCGCCTTGGCCAGGGGCACGGACAATTGCTTGAGGTCGCCCAGCGCCACCTTCGAGGCCAGCGTGCCATTGCTGATGCCGGGATAGTCCACCGTCACCGAGGACACGACACCACCCGCCAGTTCCAGTGCCGCGAGGTCATGCACGGTGATTGCCGCATCCTTGTCGGTGCTGCGGTCCCGGTAGCGCACCGTGACCTGATTGATCAGTTCGGATTCGGCCGGTCGAGAGAAGCTTTCCAGCGCCAGAATGTTCGTCACATCCAGCACCATGAGACTGCCAAGGCTGTAGTCCGCCCGGGCGAGCTTCAGGGTGTATTGCCCGGTGCGGGGATGAACGTAGAGCGTGCCATCGATGTGGCGTAGCACCTCGCCGATGAATTCTTCGAGGGGCTGCTCGCGATCCCACAGCAAGGAAAGTCCGAACTGCTCACTCGACAGCGTATTGGCTGCCGTCTGGAAGCTGCTTGAATCGATTTCGCTGGTGGCGTGACCCAAGCCCCAGGTCGCGTTATTAAGGCACTCGTAGATGATGTGGGCCGGGTTGGCGTCGTTGTTGATGTTGCCGTTATAGAGCGCAGCGGGTGCCGGGATGCGTCGAGCCTCGACGCTCCAGGGCTTGATGTAGGGATTCATCGCCGACAACTGGCACTGCTGCACGATGAGCGACAGCACACCGCGAAATGCCGGAATGATGCTGCCGAGCTTTTGCTGCAGATAGCCAGACACCGTTTCAGCCGGACCGCCGAACTTCACCTCGACATAGCCCTGTACTCCGCCCTCACGCGAATCGCCACCGAACAGCTGTGGCGCATTGATGTAAATCGTCTGGCTGCTCGTGACGCTGCCGCTCCAGGCCGTGCGCTCGCCAACGATGATGCGGGTGATGGCATCGACCGGCCCATGGCACAGGACCAGATGCAGCCCCGCGTAGTAGCGATGCCCGACGACATAGGAACTCGAGCCACCGCCACCCTTTCCCCCGCCGCCCATTTAGACCTCCTGCTTGCGCTGCTCGACGGCCTCTGCGAGCCGAATAGCCATGGCATCACCCGTGGCCCGGAGCCAGTCGACGGTCACGCCGTCCTTGCGGAAGTCGTCAAAGCTGACGCCGTCACGCGGGAACCACTTGCGCAGTCCAGCATTGCAATAGCCGAGCGACTTGGCGTCCTCATGGGTAGCGATTACCGTCATTTCTTACCTCCGCTGCCAGACGTCTGGCGAATCTCCGTGGTCTTGATGTCGCCGTACCAGACGCAGTTGGCCTGGCGGATGACGCGCGTGCCGAACAGCACCGGTATGGGTTTGCCCTGTTCGGCCACGGGCACCTCGACATTGCCGGGTGAGACGGAAGCTGGCTTGGGCGGCCGGGGGCTCAACAAGGCCCCGATGACCGTGGTCACCACCCAGACGAGAATTTGTGTCCACATAAAATCCTCACGAACACCTTACGTGCCGACCAGGGTCGGCGATGCGGTGTTACCTCAGACGATCGAGTCGCCGGCAAACGGGTTCTTCGCCGGGATCCAGGGGAAGCCGCCAAAGTTCAGTCCATTGCCGAACTTGCTCTGGCAGGTCGAGAAACTCCGGTCGCAACCGGCAAAGGCTTCAAAGGCGCTGCCCACCGCCAGTCCGGGCAGGACGCTCGACAGCGTCACCGTGTCACCAGAGTGCTGCGTGATCATGCGCGGCACGCCACCCACCCGCAGGTAACCGCCGGTCAGCCACCCGGTACCCTGCGACAGGAAGGCCACCGAGGTTGCCGTCAGGCCGGAGACCGCACTCACCGTGCCGGCGATCTTGTAGGCCTGGTTGTTGATGCCACAGCCCGGGTCGTACAGGGCGTGTCGGCAACCGGTCTGATAATGAGCACGCAGCCCCGGGCGCTTGAGTGCCGTGAAGATCGATTCGCAGCGAATCGTCGCGCCGCTACCGGCGAACACCACCGAAGCCACCCGACCCTTCCAGGCGGTGATGTACTCGCTGTCACCGTAGTGATTGCGAAACAGCGTCAGGGACACCACCCCATTGGGCCGGCTGGCGGCGAACAACTGGGCCACCGCAAAGTCGCGCGCACATTCCAATTCGATGCCATTGCGCGAGAAATCTGGCGACTGCTCCAGCCCGGAGCGACGAAGAACAGCCGGCTGATAGGTGTCAGCCTGATAGGTCACGACCTCGCGGCCACTGGTCACTGCCCAGACCTGCTGGCCGAGCACGAAGCGATAGAGTTCCACCGGCAGGCCGGCGGCCACCGAGGTTTCCTGCGTGAGATAGGACATTTTTACGCCTTGATGCTCTTGATCGGTAGCGCCGATTCGACTATCCGGTCCGAGATCCAGTGCAATTCGATCTGGTCGCTGTCGAGCCGGCTTTTTTCGAGGAAGGTGATGGCGAGCCAGTCCTCGGGGTTCGCATCGAAGCCGAAGGTCTGATCCAGAGTCATCGTTTCCTCGTCACTGGTGGTACCCGCCCCGAAGCTCAAGATCGTGCGGTAGTACCAGGTGCCGTTCTTGTGCAGGAAAGCTGCTTCAGTCCGACCCGGCATCGGGTTGAAGTACAGGGCATAGCCTCGCGCCGCGACGGTCATCACCGTCTGGTTCGACAGGATTTTGCGGGTGGGCACGATCGAGGTTTCCCAGGATGGCTGCCAGAAGGCCACCAGACGCCCGGCACGTGCCGCCAGCCAGCCCTTGAACGCAGTGATCTCCGCGCGACTGGTGAAGCGGAAATCGAAAGTGCGGCGAATGAAGGGGCGTGCCCCCGAGTCATCCACCGCCGTAATCCCGGTCTCGTAGTCCAGAACCTCGGCCAGCCGCTGGTACTCGACCTCGACATCGCGCTCCCGGTTCGGTCGCGGAAAGGTCATTGGCCAGATGGGCACGTTGCTCAGTTTCGTGGCGTTATCCTGTTTGGTGATCGTGGTGGTACTGGCGATGTCGAACACCACCCGGGCCGTGACGATGGCTTCCGTCACCCGGCTCACCGGCTGACTGATCCGCAGCCGTGCCGTGCGTGCCGGAGTCACGAAGGCTCCCGCTGGCCAGGACTGCAGAATTGGTTGCTTGAGCGTTACGCCATTGCTGGCCACCGACAGCACCTCTGCCGCCTCGGTGTTCCGGCTGTCGGTGCCGATCACCAGCAGGCCATCAGGCTCGTACTCGAGATGGGTCGTCGTCAGCGGAATGAAGGTGCTGCCCGCCACCAGGCTCGCCGCCAGTTGCGTTTTGTCCGGCCAGATCGGCAAGGCATAGACCCGCGACTGCCAGGCCGACAGCAACACATCCAGCAAAGCCGCATCATCGCGCCCAAGCAGGATCGTGAATTCAAGTGAGCGGCGCGGATTCACGCGCAGGCTCACGCGCTGCTCCGTGCCATCCCTCGCGGTCAACACATCGGTCGCCCAGGCCAACCGTTCCAGCCAGGTCTCCCCCCAGTGCGGCCGCAGACCGAAGACCACGACGCGCCGGCCCGAGATGGTGAGGCGCGGCGTCTCCCCTGGAAACTGGAAGGTATAGGACGCCTCGATGACGGGCGGGCCATCCAGACTGATGGAAACCTCATAAAGGCGCGACGACAGCATGCCGAAGGTCGTGGGCGGATTGCTGCTGCCCAAAAGGACGATGCCGCCATCGTTCTCACCGACAATGGCCGACAGCGACTTGGTGGCGAAATGCGCATTCCACACCTCGATCTGCCGCATCTGCGTCGACAGCAGGTTGCCCAGCGTGATCTTGCCCGGCAACAGATGAATCTGGTGGTACCAGTGCTGCTCGAACTGGCGGATCGTGAAGCCGGCGAAGCCGACTGGCAGTTCGCTGACTGGCAACAGAGTCGTCAGGGAACCGCCATAAGAGAAACTCGCAACGGCCCCTTCATAGGGACGAAACGGGGCCGGCAGGAACTTCTCCGGCAAGGCATAGGCCGGATCGCCCTTGAATCCCGACGGCAGCACGCCACCAACAAAGGTCGTCATTTCCTGAAGGCGTAGCCGCCATAGGACGTGCTGAACACCATCCACTCGTCGCTGCCGAGCGTCACGATGTCCTTGTTCGCGTACTGACCGTTCATGCGCAGCAGTCGGGCCTCGGGGATGTAGCCCACCATCGAGTAATAGTAGGTCGGGTTGGTGCGCCCCACCTCGACGGTGATCGGATATAGCGGCGTAACGCCGTTGAAAGTGATCGGCGAGTAGCTGTCGAGTTGGCGTGTCAGACTGGTGTAGAACATCCGCGACGAGGTATTGCCGGAACCGTTGGCGGTTTTCCAGGCATTGGTCGCGCTGTCGATGTCGGCCCGTACGGCACCGCTGTAGCTGTCGGAGAGGAAGGCACCACCGGTGAAACTGCAGGTCTTGGTCATGCTGCCGAACATCAGCATGTTGTAGGTGGTGCTGGTGTACTGCATGACGCAATAGCAGTAGCCATCCCCGCCAAACAGGAAGTATTCGGCACTGCCGGACAGCAGGTTGGCCGAGATAGATCCGCCCGATACGGTCTGTGAGCCGTAGGTCAGGCCGCTGCTGAACGACGTCGAACCGTAGGCCGCAAGGTAGCTGCTCCAGGAGTGCAGATTGACGTACTGACCGCTGCCCGCGTGCTGCAGGTGCAGACGGTAGTAGCCCGAGTCGGCCTGGTACATCAGCTGCGTATAGCCGCAGTAGGTCGTTGCGAACAGACGGATCTTGTCGAGCAGGTCGTTCGGCGATGTGGTGATGCCCGATTGGAATGCCATGGTCTAAGCGAGCTTCAGTGCCCAATAGTCGTAGTACCCGGTGCGATACACGTCCTGCACCACGAGGTGATCCACGCCATTGGCGGTGATGATGTTCTCCACGGCATTGCCGTAGCCCGGCACGCTGTACATGCCGTCCAGTTCGCCGAGGCCCTGCATCACGAAGGGCAGCAAGGGATAGCTGCCATCCGGCGCCTCGCGCTGATTGCTGCCCCAGGTGCCCGGCCAGAAATACGGGCTGCTGTTCCAGGTGCCCGTGGGTGCCCAGTACGCCCCGGAATAGCCAGCCGTGCGCGGCAGGTGGTTGCGGTAGGTATAGGCGTTGCTCCAGCGTGTCGAGCCGTTGTAGGAGCCCCCCACCACCAAGGGATACGGATATTGAGCGGGGGTGGCATACGGCAGGAACAGACCGAGATGCACGCACTCGTAGTAGGTGCCGGTCTTGACCACCACGATGATGCGGCGACCGTTGGCGACGAACCAGTACGGCATGGCCGATAGGGTCAGCAAGGCATAGTAGGTCTGGCTGCTGTTGTACTGCGCATCGAAGGCCACCCCGGGGTTGTAGGTGACATAGCCCCGCAGTTTCCAGTTGCCGTAGTCCGATGAGGTCTCCGTCTGGATCGCAACATAGATCTCGTCGGAGCCGGCCAGGCCGACCCCCTTCAGGACGAGTTCTGCCGGCGGTCCCGGTACCCAGCGCATGACTTGCCAGCGCTCGTTGGCCGGCAGCATCTGCTCGGTGACGAAAGCCTTGAGGCGGGTCAGCAGGTCGAGGTAGTCCGCAGCGGTACCGGAGGTCCAGGCCATGGTTTTCCTATCGCAGAATCTCGCGCACGGCAGAGCCATTGCGCGAGAGGATGTTGAGAATCGACTTTTCGCCGGCAGGCGATGTCAGGTAGTCGGCGGCCAGGCTGGGATCGATCACATTGACGATGCGCACCGCCTGGCCAGCCCCTGCGCCTGTCGTTGCGGGGGCTGCGGGTGGCACCAGCCCCCCTTCGGCGAAGGCCAGACGCACGCCCTGCCAGCGGGGGACGGCAAAGCCTCCATTGAGGGCATGCAGGAAATCGACACCGAGCCGGCGCACGGCAGCGGCCCGCAGGACATACTCGCCGGCAGACAGTCGCGCCGGGATGGAGTCCGAGGTCGAGGTACCCGGCCCGCTGACCAGGCCACCCGTGGCGAAGCCCTTAAACAGGCCGCTGATGAATGCTCCAATTCCGCCACTACCGCCACCGCCCCCTCCACCCCCAATCGCCCCGAACAGGCTCTCGGCCAGTTTCTGTGAAGCAATCCGGTTGATCGATGCCAGCACGCTGCGCGCAAAATCGGCGAAGGCGTCCTTGGCCGACTTGGCGCCTGAGCCGATCTGCTCGAACATCGTGGCAAAGGCATTCTCTACGTCGCCGTTGATGCGCGTGGCGACGTCGTCGGCTGCCGTCTTCAGGCCCGCGACCTCTACCTTGAGGCGGGCCACGCGGTTGATGGCTTCCTCCGATCCGGTGGACGCGGCCAATTCCTGCATCTTCGGGATCAGGCCTTCCACTTCGGGCGCCGTCTCGGCCTGAAGCCCCAGCAGCGTCTGCCGCATCTGGGTTTCGGTGATGAGGCCCGCCTCCTTTTGCACCTGGAGTTCCCGGCCCCGCAGCGAGAGCCGTTCGGTCGAGCCCTGATACTGGCGTTCGAAGCGGGCCAGTTCTGCCAGATCCGACTCGACATCAATCAGACGCGCCACATCCTGGGT
>WBZM01004007.1_pt1 | contig 11048 bp, 13 predicted proteins | sample 5204271 | NCBI WGS metagenome assembly WBZM01 (sample SAMN12344346, study PRJNA552823) | activated sludge metagenome | biome: Activated sludge suspended growth; feature: Nitrification reactor; material: Wastewater; isolation source: activated sludge from nitrification reactor of wastewater...
GAAGGTGATGGTGGCAGTGGTCTCGACGGCCTTCGGCGTGATGCCCCGCTCGCCGAGCTGGGCCGAGAAGGCCATGCTGAAGCAGCTGGCGTGGGCCGCCGCGATCAGCTCCTCGGGGTTGGTGCCCGGCGCGTCCTCGAAGCGCGTCCGGAAGGAGAACTTCTGGTTGGTGAAGGCGCCGCTCGAGACGGAGAAAGTGCCGTTCCCGTCCCTGAGCCCGCCGTTCCAGGTGGCGCTGGCGATGCGCTTCATGGGGTCCTCCGCTGCGCGGCGCGCCGGCGCCGCTCCGGTGCGGCGGGCGGGCGCCCGGCGCCCTCCATAGCGGCGCGCCCCGGGGCGCTCAAGCGGGGACCACCTGTGGGACGCCGGCGCCCGCGCTCAGGGGCGCGCCGCGGCGAGCCGCCGCCCCAGGTAGGCGGCCACCGCCACGTTGAGGAGGGCCACCGCCACCCGCGCCGGGCTGCCGGTGCGCAGGATCTCCCAGAGCTCCCACGGGAGCGGCAGGAGCGTGGCGCCCACCACCAGCCACTCGCCCCAGCGGTGGCCGCGCCAGAGGGCCCAGCCCTCCAGCGCCGTGAGGGCCGCGTCGAGGCCGAGCCCCAGCTCCACCAGCCGCAGGCCGCGGCCGCCCGAGAGGGCGCCGAGCCAGTGGGAGGCGAGGGCGCTCCAGCGGCTGGCCAGGTGGTGGCGGGCCAGCTCCGCCAGCGAGCGGAGCAGCGCCTCGCCGCCGTCGCGGGCGAGGAGGAGCAGCCCGGCCACCAGCGCCACCTCGGCCAGGGCCTTCAGCGCCTTGTAGGCGACGATGAGCCGGACGCCGGCGGGGAGCGGGGTGGCGCGCACGGGGCGCAGCGTAGCGGGATCCGGCCGGGGCCGGGGCGCGGGCTACTTCCGCCCCGCCAGCAGCGTCGCCACCGCCAGCGGCCCGTCCACGCCGTCGGCCTCGAGGGAGAGCACCTGCGCGTCGTCGTCGAGGAGGGCGGGGGCGCCGGCCGAGACCAGCAGCACCGCCGCCGGCACCATGGCGCGCACCCAGCGCAGCACCTGGCGCAGGCGGCGCCGGTCGCGCGTGGGGCGCACCACGATGACGAGCCTTCCCCGGCCTGGCATGACGGGAGGAACGCGGGGCTCCCCCGGACGATTCCCGCCCGGAGGGGGGCGCCACGCGGCGTCCGCGCCGCGCCGGGCCAGTCCCCGCCGGCCGGCCGGCCCCGCGCAGCCGGGGCGCGACGGCGGGCCGGGAACGCGCTACACGATGCCCGTGCACCTCCTCCCGCTCGCGCTCATCCCCTTCTACGAGTTGCCCGACCTGCCCCTCGGCCCGGTCACGCTGCGCTCCTTCGGCGTGCTCACCGCCGCCGGCATCCTCCTCGGCGTGAAGGTGGCGCAGCGGGCGGCCGAGCGCGACGGCGCCGACCCCCGGGCGCTCCTCGACTTCGCGGTGGTGGCCATCCTCGCCGGCGTCCTCGGCGGCCACGTGGTGCACCTGGTCTTCTACCACCCGGAGGAGCTCCGGGAGCCGGCGCGGATCCTCCGCTTCTGGGAGGGGCTCTCCTCCATGGGCGGCCTGGCCGGCGCGGTGCTGGCGGCCGCCGTCTGGTTCCGCGTGAAGCGCCTCTCCTTCGCCCCCTTCGGCGACCCCTTCGCCCTCGGCCTGGCCTTCGGCTGGGGCGTGGCGCGCCTGGGCTGCTTCGCGGTGCACGACCACCCCGGCGTCCGCTCCACCTTCTTCCTGGCGGTGGACTTCCCCGGCGGCCCGCGCCTCGACCAGGGGCTCAACGAGGCCCTCTTCCTCTTCGCCCTGGGCGGCCTGCTGGTGGCGCTGCGCCGGGCCGGGCGGCTGCGCGGGAGGCTGCTGCCGCTCCTCGCCGTCCTCTACGGCGCCGGCCGCTTCGGCCTCGACTTCCTCCGCGCCCGCCCGGGCGAGGTGGCCTACGCCGACGGCCGCACCTTCGGCCTGACCTTCGCCCAGTGGTTCTGCCTCTGGCTCCTGGCCTGGGGCGCCTGGCGCCTCTCCCGGCCGGCGCCGGCGGCGCCCGGCGCGGTGGCCGCCGCGTGATCACGCTGGTCGCCGCCGGCGTCGTGGCCGGGCTCGGCGGCGGCCTGCTGGCCGGCAGCTTCGGCGTGGGCGGCGGCATCGTGCTGGTGCCGGCCCTGGGCCTGCTGCTCGGCCTCTCGCAGCACGAGGCGCAGGGCGTGACGCTGGCGGTGATGCTGCTCCCCATCGGCCTGCCGGCGGTGCTGGCCTACCTCCGCGCGGTCCGCATCCGCTGGGGCCTGGTGGGCGCGCTCATCGCCGGGTTCGTGGCCGGCGTGGGCGGCGGGGCCGTGATCGCCAACCTGGTGCCCGAGCGGCCCATGCGCGGCCTCTTCCTGGTCTTCCTGCTGGTGGTGGCGGCGCGCTCGCTGCGCGGCGGCGGCCCGCCCCCGGCCCGCGCGGCCGGGGCCACGCCCCCGCTCCACCCGCTCTGGCACGGCCTCTGGATCGGCGCCCTCGGCGGCGTCCTCTCCGGCCTCCTCGGCGTCGGCGGCGGCATCGTCATGGTGCCGCTGATGGTGGCGGTGATCGGCCTGGAGCAGCGCGAGGCGCAGGCCACCAGCCTGGCCACCATGCTGCCGCCGGTGGGGCTCCCGGGCGTGCTGGTCTACGCGCGGGCCCAGGGCGGCCTGCCATGGGTGCTGGTCGGCGCGGTGGTGGTCGGCTTCGGCGTGGGCGGCTTCCTGGGCGCCCGGGTCGCCTCGCGCGCCCGGCCGCGCTCGCTGCAGCGCGCCTTCGGCGCCTTCGTGCTCTGCGTGGCGGCGGCGCTGGCCTGGCGCCTGGCCCGCGCCTGAGCGGGGCCGCTAGCCGGCCCGCGGGCCGCGGTGGGCCACCGCCCGGCCGAAGGCGTGCCGCACCTCGGGGTCGCGCAGCGACAGCAGCGAGGCGATCCCCAGCGCCGTCCCGAAGGGCAGGAAGGCCAGCGAGGCCACCGCCGTGACCACCACCAGCCGGTAGCGGCGGCGCAGCCGCAGCGCGCGCGCCGAGGCGATGAGCAGCGCCACGTAGCCGAAGGCCAGCAGCACCCAGGCCAGCCCCACCAGCAGGACGTGCCAGCCTGCGGCGGCGCGGCCGCTGCCGGGCGCCGCCGCGTTGAAGACCAGGTCGAGCCCGAGGCTGGCGTAGAAGGCCGGCACCGAGGCGGCGATGAAGGTGATGGCCGCCATCGCCCAGTGGGCGTTGGCGAGGAGCTGCAGGCGATCGATGCGTCCCGGTCCGTTCACGCGGCCCCCCGGCCGTGCCCCCGCGGCCGGCGCCGCGGCGGCCTCCCTCAGCCCTGGCGGATCCCGCCGTCGATGCCCACCACCACGTCGCGGATGGGGACGGCCTTGCCGCTCCGCGCCACGCCCTCGCGCGCCGCCCAGGCGATGCCGCCGCAGCAGGGCACCTCCATGCGCACCACCGTGATGGAGGCCAGGTCGTTGCGCTCGCAGAGCTGCTGGAGCTTCTGCGCGTAGGCCTGGTTGTCGTCGAGCTTGGGGCAGCCCACCACCAGCTTCTTGCCGGCCAGGAAGTCGGCGTGGAAGGCGGCGTAGGCGAAGGGCACGCAGTCGGCGGCCACCAGCAGGTGGGCGCCCTGCAGCCACGGCGCCTGCGGCGGCACCAGCGTGAGCTGCACCGGCCAGTGCGAGAGGGTGGAGCCGCCCTGGCGCGGGGCGGCCGGGAGGGCCGGGCCCGGCCCGTCCTTCACCACCGCGAGGCCGGGGCGCCGCACCTCGCGCGGCGCCGAGCCGGGGCAGGCCGCCGGCGCAGCGGGGGCGTGGCCGTGACCGTGGCCAGGCGCGGGCGCCGCCGGGCGGCCCAGCCGCGCCAGGTGCGTGGCCACCGCCGCCTCGTCGAAGGCCTCGGCGGCGCGCTCGATCACCGTGATGGCGCCCTGCGGGCACTCGCCCAGGCACGCGCCCAGGCCGTCGCAGTAGACGTCGGAGACCAGCCGGGCCTTGCCGTCCACCAGGGCGATGGCCCCCTCGGCGCACGAGGAGAGGCAGTCGCCGCAGCCGTCGCACTTCGCCTCGTCGATCTGGACGATCTTCCGCACCGCGCTCGGGGTCGTCATGGGACCGGTGGTTATGCCACGGTGGCGGCGCCCCTTCCTAGGTGGGTCCGGTCAACGTCCGCATACTGCCCGGGACGCGGGACGTTCCACTCCCGGGCCGGGTCCGGACCGGCGCGGGATCCGTGCTATGCCATCGGCCGGGAGGAGATCGTCCCATATGCCCCGGATCACCGCCGCGCCCATCCTCGCCACCCTGGTCCTCGGGGCCGCCTGCGCCACGCCGGGCGGCGGCGCGAGCACCGCCGCCGCGCCCCCGGCCGCCCGGCCCGTGGTCGCCCTCGCCACCGAGGCCTCCGAGGCCCGCTGCGCCCGCGGCTTCGCGGTGGCGTGCCGCGATCTCGGCCGCGCCCACCTCACCGGCGAGCGCCCGCGCGACGACCGGCTCGCCGCCGCCTACGCCACCAAGGCCTGCGAGATCGGCGAGGCGAGCGGCTGCGCCGACCTCGGCGTGCTGGTCGCCACCGGCCGCGGCGTGCCGCAGGACGACACGCGCGCGGCGGCGCTGGAGCGGCGGGCCTGCGACGCCGGCTCGGCGCTCGGCTGCTCCAACCTGGCGGTGCTGGCGGTGGAGGGCGCGGTGCCCATGCCGCCCCGCCCCGACGAGCCGCTGGAGGGCGGCGGCCGCCCCATCCGCCTGCTGCGCACCGCCTGCGACGCCGGCGTGCCCGAGGGCTGCCTCAACCTGGGCGCCGTGCTGGCCGCCGGCCAGCTCGCCAACGGCGACCCGGCCGGCGCCGCCCGCGCCCTCGCCAAGGCCTGCGGCGAGGGGCTGGCGCTGGCCTGCCACCGGCTCGGCCTCCTCGCCATGCGGCAGCCCGAGGCGGCCCCCGGCGCCGATCAGGGCGCGCTGCAGGCCCAGGCCTGCCGCGCCGCCATCGCCCCCGCCTGCGACCTCGCCAAGCTGCCCATCCCGCCCGCCTCCGCCGCCACGCCCACCGCGCGCCTGGTCTCCGAGCCGCGCTCGCTGGCGCTCGGGATCCCCGGCGCCGGCGGGTTCCACCCCGCCGACCTGGCCCCGGTGCCCCCGGCGACGAAGCGCACCCGCGAGGAGGTCCGCCAGCCGCCCCAGGCGCTCATCGAGTCGGTGGCGCCGGCGCTGCGGCCGCGCCTCGGGCTGGCGCCGCCGGTCCGCGCCGACGACGGCCTCGACCCGGCCATCGACATGCTGGTGGCGCTGCGCCGCCAGCAGCTGGGGCGCTGCTACGAGGTGCCGCGCCGGCAGCCGGGCGCCCGCACCGAGGTGCTGGTGGCCTTCCTGGTGGAGGCCGACGGCCACCCGGTGGAGGTCCGCGCCGCCGCCCAGCCGGCCGACGCCGAGCTGGAGGCCTGCGCCGCCGAGGTGGTCTCGGAGTGGGAGTTCCCGGTGCCGCCCGGCGGCCTGGGCGGTCCCCACCTGGCCCGCTACACCTTCGAGTCGGCCCCCTCCGGCGCGCCGCCCCAGTTCCAGCCGCCCGGCGGGCTGCGCCCCTCGCTCAAGGTGCCGGGCTGCCTGGAGCGGCGGCTCCGCGTGCCGCCCGACTTCAAGGGCACGGCCGGCGTGGCCACGGTGAAGCTGGCGGTGGACGGCAACGGCGCCCCCATCCTGCTCCACGCCGTGACCCCGGCGCCCGAGCCGCTCCTGGCCGCCATCGGCGACGCGGTGCGGGCCTGCGAGTGGCTCCCCGGGGCCGACGCCAGCGGCCGCCGCCTGACGCTCTGGGTCACCGTCCCGGTCCAGCTCGGCGGGCGGTGAGTCAGGGCGACCCGCTCCACGCATGAAACTGGCCGGATGCGACGGGGAGACCTAGACTCCCCCGATATCGGTCGCGTGGAGGCGCTCGCCCGGTGCAGGTTCGAGAGCTCAGCTGGGACGAGGTGGTCACCGCCGGGACGGTGATCTTCGGTCCCTCATTCGGCAACGTCGCCCAGGCCGGCGCCTGGCGCGGCGAGCTCAAGGCCGCCTTCCGCCGCCGCGCCCTCGAGACCCATCCCGACCGGGCGGCGCTCCTCGGCCGGAGCGAGGCCGAGCTGATCCGCGAGTTCCGGGCGGTGGCCGAGGCCTACGAGCTCCTGGCCCAGCTCCGCGCCGGGCCGCTCCCGGCGCAGCCTGACCAGACGGCCCCGCCCAGCCCGCCGCCCGCGCCGCGCCCGGCCGGCCGCGCCGCCAAGGCCCCGCGCACCGCCCGCCCCCGCAAGGCCGCCGCGCCGCCGCCGCCGAAGGCGCGCGCCGCGCCGCCGCCGCGCCGGGAGTCGGCCCGCGCCGCGCCGAGGCGCCCGGCGCCGGCCCCACCGCCGAAGCCCACTCCCACCCCCGCCGCCGAGCCGGCCCGCCCGCGCGCCGCCGCGGCGGCCGCCGAGGCCTGGGCCGGCCGGGCCATGCCGCGCCGCCGCCTGCGGCTGGCGGAGTTCCTCTACTACTCCGGCCGCGTGGCCTGGCAGGACTTCGTCGGCGCGGTGGCCTGGCAGCGGGCGCAGCGCCCGGCCATGGGGCGCATCGCCGTCCAGTTCGGCTACCTCTCCGGCGCCGAGGTCCACGAGATCCTGGAGCGCCGCCGCCGCGAGGGCGGCGCCGCCGAGCCCTTCGGCGAGTACGCGGTGCGGCGCGGCTACCTCACGCCCTACCAGCTGCTGGCGCTCCTCGGGCAGCAGCTCCGGCTGCAGCGCCCCATCGGCCGCTACTTCGTGGAGCGCGGCCTGGTCACCGACGGTGACATCGACGCGGCGCGCGCCGCGGTCTTCCGGCACAACGTCCGCCTGCCGCTCTGACCTGATCCGGATCACGCTGCGACCTGGTCCCAGCGGGTGCGCCGCCCCGCCCGCGCGTGTTGCCGCGCGACGATCCGTCGCGCGAGCGGGGCCCGCCGCCGCGGGTACGGTGGCGCACCGGTCTCGGGAATTTTCCGACTCGTTGCACGTCCAAACTCCAACGGAGCGCAGCCCCGGCTCCCGAACCCGGCGCGGCCGCCCGCGGTCCGCCCACCTCGACACTCCCAGGGAGGGAGCACACATGAAGCGTCTCGTCCTCGTCCTCGCCGTCCTCTTCGCCACCTCCGCCTTCGCCGCCACCGCCCCCAAGGACGCCAAGGTCCTCGAGGCCAAGCAGGGCAACGTGACCTTCAAGCACGACACCCACGCCAAGGTGGCCTGCGAGAAGTGCCACGGCCCCGGCGAGGCCAAGGCCATCGGCAAGATGGGCAAGGAGAAGGCCCACGCGCTGTGCCAGGCCTGCCACAAGGCCGAGGCCAAGGGCCCGACCAAGTGCGCCGAGTGCCACAAGAAGTAGCCTGACCGGCGCGCAGCACGCGGAGCGCCCGGGCGCGGCCGAGAGGCCGGGCCGCGGGCGCTTCGTCGTTCCGGGGCCGGCCGCGCCGGGGCGCGGGGCGGCCCGGACCGTTTGAGCTCCACCGCTCGCGCCCGGTCCCCCGTCCCTGGCCGGGTGCCGGTCGAAATGAACGGGTGCCGGGCGGGGGCGGGCCCAAGCGGGATGGGCTGCCGCCGGCCGCCGTGATCACCCTGTTCCGGTGGTCACCCGCACCGCGATCCGCTCCCTCGCCGCCGCGCTCCTCGCCCTCGCCGCCGGGCCGGCCCGCGCCGACGACCCGCCCGCCCCCGCGCCGCCGCCGGCCCAGGACGGCACCGCGGCCCCGCCGCCCGCCGAGGCGAGCCGGCCGGCGCCCCCCGCCGCCTTCGACTTCGACCTGCTCCCCGCCGCGCCGGCCCCCGCGGCCGCCGACCGGGCCTTCGAGCAGGCGGTGGGGCGCCGACGCGCCATGCTCACCTTCCACCAGGGGTTCGGCGTGGCCGCCTGGACGGCGGTCGCCGCCACCACGCTGGTGGGCCAGCTCGACTTCAACGACCGCTTCCGCGGCGGCGGCGACACCGGCCGGTACCACGGGGCGCACAAGGCGCTGGCCTACGGCTCGGCGGCCCTCTTCACCACCGCGGCGGTCCTGGCCCTCCTGGCCCCCACGCCGTACCGGAAGGATCCCCACCGCGCCCTCGACACCGCGCGGCTCCACAAGATCGCCATGGGGCTCGCCGCCGCCGGCATGCTGGCCCAGGTGGTGCTGGGCGTCTCGGCCCGCCACCAGGCCGGCTCGCTGCGCGAGCGCGACCTGGCCGCGGCGCACCAGGCCATCGGCTACGCCACGCTGGGAGCGGCCACCGCCGGAGCGGTGGTGCTGCTCTTCTGAGGCGCCGACGTGGCCGCCCTCGCCCTCGCGCTCCTGCTCGCGCAGGCCCCGGCCCCCGCCGCCGACCTGGCCGTGCAGCCTGGGTCGCGCGTCTCCTACACCCTGGTCCACAAGTTCCACGAGGTGCAGGCGACCTGCCGGGAGGTGGAGGGGCGGGTGCGGATCGGCCCGGGCGGCGCCGTGCAGGCCATGGTGCGGGCCCGCGTCGCCGCCTTCGACTCCGGCAACGGCAACCGCGACGCCCACATGCAGGAGGCCACCGAGGCGCAGCGGTTCCCCTGGGTGGTGCTCAAGGCGGTGGGGACGCTGGCCGCGCCCGCGGCCTACCCGGCCACCGTGGAGGTGCCCCTCGATGGCCGGTTGGAGTTCCACGGACTCGTGCAGCCCGTCCCGGTGAAGGCCACCGTCACCTTCGAGGCCCCGGATCGGGCCACGGTGAAGGCGCGCCTGGCCATCTCCCTCGACGCCTTCGCCGTGGAGCGGCCGTCCCTCCTCTTCGTGAAGGTGGACGACGCGCTGGTGATCGACGCCGAGGTGGCGCTGGCCGCCCCGCGTTGAGCCTTCCCGATGGGTGCACCTCCCGCGCGAGCGTGCGGGGCGGGCCGACGCCGAGCAAGAAGCGTCGCGCAAGGGAGGCAGTCGGAGGTCCACATGGCTCGCCCGTCCACGGCGGCCCGCGCTGGCGTCGCGGTGCTGCTCCTCTCGTCCCTCAACCTGCTGGCCTGTGGTGGTGGCGGCGACTCGACCCCGCCGCCGACGCCGACCGACCAGGCCTGGGTGGTGCCCGACGGCGCCACCAACCTCACCACCGCCGCCGGCGGGCAGGTGGAGGCCTTCACCGCCGGCGACCTCTACGTCAACGCCCACACCACCGGCCACGCCGGCGGCGAGATCCGCGGCCAGCTCGACGTGGCGGGCGACGTCCGGCTGGCCAGCCTCGACACCGCGCAGGAGGGGCTGACCGGGGCCGGCTTCGGCGCCGGGATCCTCACCATCGACGCGGCCACCCGGGAGGCGCGAGGCTTCGTCATCGCCTCGGGGCTGACCAGCATCACCAACGCCCACGTCCACCAGGCGGCGCGGGGCAGCACCGGGGTGCCGGTCATCTCCCTGGTCAGCGGGGGCGCGAAGGACCTGTGGGTGGTGCCGGACGGCACGGTGGTGACGCAGGAGGTGGCCGACGCCTTCCAGGCCGGCACGCTCTACTACAACGTCCACACCGCGGCCAACGCCAACGGCGAGATCCGCGGCCAGCTCGACAAGCAGGGCACGCTGCGCCTCTGCAGCCTCGACGGCCCGCAGGAGCCGGGCGGCACCTCCACGGAGCTGGGGGCCGGGATCATCGCGGTGGACGAGGCCACCGGCGCGGTCTCGGGCTTCGCCCTCACCACGGCCTTCGGCACCACCGTCACCAACGCCCACGTCCACGGGCCCGCGGCCCGCGGCGTGAACGCCACGCCCAGGGTGCAGATGACCTTCGGCCCCACCCTGGTGGTGGTGCCGGACGGCGCCACCGCCCTCACCACCGGCGCCGGGAGCCAGGTCGCCGACTTCCTGGCCGGCAGCTACTACGTCAACGTCCACACCACGGCGGCCACCGGCGGCGAGATCCGCGGCCAGCTCGACAAGACCGGCGACGTGCGGGTGGCGGCGCTGGACGGCGCGCAGGAGGTGCCGGCGGTGACCACCACCGCCTTCGGCGCCGGCCTGGTGGCGGTGGACGGCTCGAGCGGCCAGGTGAGCGGGTTCATCGTGACGCGCGGGCTGGTGAGCCCGACCATCGCCCACATCCACCGGCAGGCGCGCGGCGCCGCCGGCGGGCCCATCACCGACCTGGCCAAGTAGCGGCGCGCCGGGCGGCCCGCCGGGGCGCACCCGGCGGGCCGGTGCGGCGCCGCGGCGGCGGGGGCCCCTCAGGCCGGGAAGGTCACGGTCACGCCGGCGGCGTCGGCGCTGGTGGCCAGGGCGCGCAGCGGCCGGGTGGCCGGCCCGGCCAGCACGCTCCCGTCGAGGGCGAAGCGCGAGCCGTGGCAGGGGCAGTCGAGGCGGCCCTGGGCCGGGTTGGGCGTCACCAGGCAGCCGAGGTGCGTGCAGAGCGCCTCGGCGGCGGCGAACCCGCCGCCGGCCAGGGCCACCACCGCGATGGGCTGGAGCGCGCCGGCCGGCTTCCCCACCACCGACCCGCCGGGCGACGCCAGCGCGGGGAAGTCGGCGAAGGGGAAGGTGGCCTTCCCGTCCACCACCGCCGGGAAGCCCGGATCGCCCGCGGCCAGGTCCACCAGCACGCCGCTGCCGTCGGGGGCGAAGTCGGCGCGGAAGGTGGCCAGGGGCGCGGTGGCCGGCGGCCGCAGCACCTGGCCGTCCATGCCGAAGCGCGAGGCGTGGCAGGGGCAGACGATGCCGCCGCCGTCCACGCCGAGCGGGCAGCCGAGGTGGGTGCAGGTGGCGGCGGTGGCCGCGAAGGTCCCGCCCTCGACGCGCACCACCAGCACCGGCGTCACGCCGGGGGCCCGGGCGATGGCGGCGCCGCCGTCGCTGCGCAGCTGCGGCGCGGCGGCGTAGGGGATGGTGAGGACGCCGTTCTCCGGCCCGGCCACGTCGACGGAGGCGGCCGGGCCGACGTCCGGGGCGCAGCCGGCGATGGGCAGCGCGGCGGCGCCGGAGGCGGCGGCGGAGCGGAGGAGGAACTGGCGGCGGGTGAGGGGCATGGGCGCGCTCCGGGGGCGCGCCGGGAGGACGGATCGGTGGCGAGCGCCTCCCGGTGGGGGTTGTGTGGGGGAGGAGG
>WBZM01004008.1_pt1 | contig 11045 bp, 10 predicted proteins | sample 5204271 | NCBI WGS metagenome assembly WBZM01 (sample SAMN12344346, study PRJNA552823) | activated sludge metagenome | biome: Activated sludge suspended growth; feature: Nitrification reactor; material: Wastewater; isolation source: activated sludge from nitrification reactor of wastewater...
GTATTCACGCGACGGCATCCCTCGCCTAGCGTCAATTCAGCCGCCCGAAAAAAGTTGGGCGCCGAGCAAAAATGCTCTGAGTATCGGGGGACCGTCATGAAACTGATCAAGATTTTCGGGGCAGCGCTCGCCGCTTCCACCATCGCGGGTTCGGCCATCGCGGCTGACCTGCCCTCGCGCAAGGTTGCGCCCGCCTATGTTGCGCCTGCGCCTGTCTTCACCTGGACCGGCTTCTACATCGGCCTCAACGGCGGCTACGCCTTTGCGGGCAATGGCGCCGGGAACGGCGGCCGTCTGCTGACGACCGACGATTTCCACGGCACCGTCGTCGGCGGCCCTGCCTGGGCGCTCGGCACTGCGCCGAACGGCGGCGTGTTCGGCGGTCAGGCCGGCTTCAACTACCAGATGTCGCCGAGCTTCGTGGCCGGCATCGAGACCGACATCCAGGGCGCGTGGCTCCGGAGCAACTCGCAGGCGGCTCTGATTCCGGACATCACCGGCGGCGCGGCCTTCGGTTCTGTCGCCGCCAGCCAGCGCGTCGACTGGTACGGCACCCTGCGCGGCCGTCTGGGCTTCCTCGTCACGCCGTCGTGGCTGCTGTACGCCACCGGCGGTCTCGCCTATGGCGGCGTGAAGAGCTCGCTGTCTTATTTCGACATCAACCACCAGGGCCACCCGGGCCTGCTCGCCGGCGGCATCACCAACTTCAGCCAGACGCGCGTCGGCTGGACGCTCGGCGCGGGCGCGGAATGGGCCTTCACGCCGAACTGGTCGCTCAAGGCCGAATACGGCTACGTCGACCTCGGCCGCAGCACGATCAACGCGGCTTCGGCCTGGAACAACCTGCCGGCCCCCGGCGCTGCCGAAACCGTCATCATGACGGCTTCGACCCACACGTTCCGCACGTCGTTCCATACGCTGCGGGCGGGCGTGAACTACAAGTTCGGCTGGGGCGCCGCTCCGGTGGTCGCCAAGTACTGATCGAACGACATAATCGCATCTGTCTCGGGAAACCCGGCCGCAAGGCCGGGTTTTTCTTTTAAAACCAACTTTTTCGCCAACGACTGCCGCTCATCCGCATCGAGAATGCGTAGCGCCATTGTGGCTCCCAGGCCACACGAGTCGGAAACAAGGCCCGATTCAGCCCAATTCGGGCTTTCTCATGTTTCCTTGCGCCGAAAGCTTCTCTACGGTCTTTTCAGCGCTCGCCGATTTCGGCGCGCCTGAATTATCCGCTTCGCACACGTGAGCGGAGCGTGCCGAGTAAAACGACCCACCGCTTCCTACCCAGGGGGACAATATGAAGCTCACCAAGATTTTCGCCGCGGCGCTCGCTGCTTCCACCATCGCCGGCTCGGCCTTCGCTGCCGACCTGCCCTCGCGCAAGGTCGCCCCGGTTCTGGCCCCCGCCCCGGTCTTCACCTGGACTGGCTTCTACGTCGGTCTCAACGCGGGTCTCGGCTGGAACGCGGCTGGCCCGCAGGCCGGCGCGCAGAACTTCACCGGCTTCGACAGCGCCGGCGCGCCCATCGGCACTGGCGTCCCCGGCCCGACGGCTGCGTGGAACAGCGGCACCAGCTCGCCGATCGGCTTCACCGGCGGCCTGACGGCTGGCTATAACATGCAGTTCACGCCGTGGTTCGTCGCCGGTCTCGAGACCGACATCCAGTTCGCCTCGATCAAGGGCGCCGGCACCGTCGCCACCTTCGTTCCGGTCGGCGTCAACGGCATCGTGACCCACAATCCCTCGATCCTGACCGCCCAGAAGACCGACTGGTTCGGCACGCTGCGCGGCCGCATCGGCATCACCCCGTTCGCCCCGACCTTCATGGTCTACGCCACCGGCGGTCTCGCCTACGGCAACGCCAAGACGGCCTACACGATCAACGACCTGTATCCGACCGTTCCCGCGATCCTCGCGGGCGCCGCGTGGGGCAGCTCGACCCGTATCGGCTGGACGGCCGGCGCGGGCGCCGAATGGGCGATCACGCCGAACTGGTCGCTCAAGGGCGAGTGGCTCTACGTCGACCTCGGCAAGACCACGCTCGCCGGCGTGAACAGCATTCAGCTCGCCGGCCCGGCGCCGTTCCCGATCTACACCACGACCCAGACCTATCGCCACAACTTCAACGTGCTGCGCGCTGGTCTGAACTACCGCTTCGGCGGCGTGGCCGGCCCGGTGGTCGCCAAGTACTGATCTGACAAAGATCCTTCCGCTCCGGCGGAAACGAAGCCCGGCCCTCGTGGCCGGGCTTTTTCGTTTCTGAGGCGGCGAGCGCGCTCTTTTCCTTGCCCTTGGCGCCGCCCTTCTCTATCTGGCCGTGATGAACGAACGTCCCGCTCCCCGCATTTCCTTCGTGTCGCTCGGCTGCCCCAAGGCGCTGGTCGATTCGGAGCGAATCGTCACGCGGCTGCGCGCCGAGGGCTACAAGCTCGCCAGGACCCATGCCGGCGCGGACGCCGTCATCGTCAACACCTGCGGCTTCCTCGACAGCGCCAAGGCCGAATCGCTTGCCGCGATTCGCGCGGGGCTCGAGGAAAACGGCAAGGTGATCGTGACCGGCTGCATGGGCGCCGAGCCGGAGGAGATCACGCAGAAATACCCCGGCGTGCTGGCGATATCGGGCCCGCAGGCCTACGAGAGCGTGATGGAGGCGGTGCATCGCGCGATTCCCGCGCCGCACGATCCCTTCCTCGATCTGGTGCCGGAACAGGGCGTCAAGCTGACGCCGCGCCACTACGCCTATCTGAAGATTTCGGAAGGCTGCAACAATACGTGCAGCTTCTGCATCATCCCGAAGCTGCGCGGCCGCCTCGTCTCGCGGCCCGCCGGCGAGGTGCTGCGCGAGGCCGAGAAGCTCGTGCGCGCGGGCGTCAAGGAATTGCTCGTGATTTCGCAGGACACGGGCGCCTATGGCGTCGATCTGCGCTATGCGCCCTCAGCCTTCGGCGAGCGCGAGGTGCGCGCGAAATTCATCGATCTCGCGCGTGAACTGGGGTCGCTCGGCGTCTGGACGCGGCTTCACTACGTCTATCCCTATCCGCATGTCGACGACGTGCTGGAATTGATGGCGGACGGCAAGATCCTTCCCTATCTCGACATTCCCTTCCAGCACGCGAGCCCACGCGTGCTGCGCGCGATGAAGCGCCCCGGCGACCACGAAACCATGCTCGAGCGTATCCGCGCCTGGCGGCGCGCCGTGCCGGACCTCGCCATCCGCTCGACCTTCATCGTCGGCTTTCCCGGCGAGACCGAAGACGATTTCCGCCAGCTTCTCGAATTTCTCGTCGAGGCGAAGATCGATCGGGTCGGCGCGTTCGAATACGAGGCGGTTTCCGGGGCGCCGGCCAATAATCTCGGACTCGAGCCGGTGGCGGCGGATACCAAGAAGGCGCGCTGGAATCGCCTCATGGAGGCGCAACAGAAAGTATCCGCGAAGATATCGCGCGAAAAAATCGGCAGGCGCGTGAAGGCGATCGTCGACGAGGTCGGCGGCAGCGTCGCCAAGGGACGCACGACGGCGGACGCGCCCGGCATCGACGGCGCGATCCACATCGCCTCGTCGCGCCGGCTCAGGCCCGGCGACATCGTCGACGTGCGGGTCGAGGCCGCGGACGCCTACGATCTCAAGGGGCGCGCGGCGTAAACGCCGCCGCCGTCGTTGCGAGCCAACGGGTCGCGCGGAGCGCGCCCGATGACAGGCTCCGCGAAGCAATCCAACCCCGGGTCCCGGTCGTGATGCGGGAATGGATCGCCACGTCGCCTTCGGCTCCTCGCGATGACGGCTCAGCCGCGCGCGCGGTTCCCCATCATCAACACCCCCGCCCCGAGCAGCGCCGAGGCCAGCGAGCCGATGAACACGCCGATCTTGGTCTCGTCGAGCAGGCCCGCCTCCGCCGGGAAGGCGAGGATGCCGATGAACAGGCTCATGGTGAAGCCGATGCCGCATATCAGCGAGACGCCGTAGAGCTGCATCCAGTTCGCGCCGTGCGGACGGCTGGCGAGGCCGGAGGCGACGGCCAGGCGGGCGGCGAGGAAGACGCCGATCTGCTTGCCAAGGAACAGGCCGGCCGCGACGCCTGTTGTCACCGGATGGGCGAGGCTCGCCAGCGAGGCGCCCTCGAAGGAAACCCCGGCGTTGGCGAAGCCGAAGATCGGCGTGACGAGAAAGCCGACCCAGGGCGCCAGCGCATGTTCGAGTCGGTGCAGCGGGGAGCGCTCGTCGCCCGCCTCGTTGGGCAGTTCGAGCGGAATGAAGGCGGCGAGCAGTACGCCGGCGATCGTCGCATGCACGCCGCTCGCATGGACGAAAACCCAGAGCGGCAGTCCCAGCGCGAGATAGGGCCAGAGCGACACGACCTTCAGCCGGTTGAGCGCGAACAGCGCGACGAGACACGCAGCCGCGCCGCCGAGCATCGGCAGCGAAAGGCCCGATGAATAGAACAAGGCGATGATCACGACCGCGCCGAGATCGTCCATGATGGCGAGCGCGGCGAGAAAAATTTTCAGCGACGCCGGCGCCCGGGAACCGATCAGCGCGAGCACGCCAAGCGCGAAGGCGATGTCGGTGGCCGCCGGAATCGCCCAGCCGCGCGCGAAAAGCGCGCTTTTTCCTGCGAATGCGAGATAGACGAGCGCCGGCGCGATCATGCCCCCCGCGGCGGCGAGGCCCGGCAGCGCGCGCCGGCGCCAGGATGCGAGCTCCCCGCCGATCATTTCGCGCTTGATCTCGAGTCCGACCAGCAGAAAGAACAGCGCCATCAGCGCGTCGTTGATCCAGTGCAGCAGGCTGAGCGGCCCGACATACGCTTCGAGCGCGCGGAAATAGGCCGGGCCGAGCGCGGAATTGGCGACAATGAGCGCAGCCGCCGCGCTCGCCATGAGCACGACGCCGCCGCCCGCCTCGCTGGCGAGGAGACGGCGAAGAGCGGCGCCGGGCCGGCGCAAGGGCGCGGCTTTCATCGGCAGAGATTGGAGCGCGCGCATTGGGCGCGTTTGAAGATATGCATCGACCGTTTGGAAGGATTTGCCTTTGGCGCGCCCAAGGGGACTCGAACCCCTGTTTTCGCCGTGAAAGGGCGACGTCCTAGACCGCTAGACGATGGGCGCGGGCTCGCGAAGCGAACGGCGCGCTTATACGGCGCGACGGCGCGGCTTGCAATGTGCGTTGGGGCAAAATTCGCGCGTGGGGTCACTCGGCGCGCGCCGCGTCGAGAACGCGGGCCTGCACGCGCTCGCGGCCGCCGTAATGGTCGAGGGACAGGGTGACGGCGAGGTGCGCCGGGCCGCCCTGCAGCGCCGGCAGCGCGTCGGCGAGGCCCGAGGCGCCGGCGCGGAAGGCCATGGCGTCGAGGCGCGCGCCGTCGGCCGCCTGCGCCTGGACGCGCAGATGATCCTCGCCGACCGGCATGACATTGAGGATCCGGTGGCGCGGCAGCACGAAGACCGGCTCCGGCGCGCCCGCGCCGAAAGGCCCGGCCGTTGCGACCGCGTGCACGAGATCGCGCGTGGCGCCGGCGGCGGTGACGGCCGAATCGACGAGGAGCGCGTCGCGCTCGCGCGCCGCCGCGACCCGGCTCGCGAGCTTCTGTTCGAGAAAGGCGCGGAATTCGCCGAGCCGCTCGCGCTGGATGGTGACGCCCGCGGCCATGGCGTGGCCGCCCCCCTTGATGAGAATGCCGGCGTCCACCGCCGCGCGAACGGCCGATCCCAGATCGACGCCGGCGATGGAGCGGCCGGAGCCCACGCCGGTCTTGCCGCCAAGCGCGATGGCGAAGGCCGGGCGCTGAAATCGTTCCTTCAGGCGCGACGCGACGAGGCCGACGATGCCGGGACTCCACTCCTCTCCCGCCACGACGATGGCGGCGCTCTCCCCGCTCCGCCCGAGCGCGAGATCGGCCTCCGCCTGAGCGGCTTCGACGGTCGCCAGTTCGATGGCGCGGCGCTCGACGTTGAGCCGGTCGAGTTCGGCGGCGATGCGTTCGGCTTCGGTCGGGTCCTCGGTCAGGAGAAGCCTTGCGCCGAGCGCGGCGTCGCCGATGCGCCCGCCCGCGTTGATGCGCGGGCCGAGCAGGAAGCCGAGATGCCAGGCTTGCGGCGGGCCGACGAGGCGCGCGACGTCCATCAGCGCCGCGAGCCCGCGCCGGCCGCGCGCGCGCAGAACGGCGAGGCCCTTGACCACGAGGGCGCGGTTGAGGCCGGTGAGCGGGGCGACGTCGGCCACGGTCGCCAGCGCGACGAGATCGAGGCTCTGGAGGAGGTCCGGCGCGGGGCGCGTCGCGGTCCAGAAGCCCATGCCGCGCAGAGCGCGGTTGAGGCCGACCAGAGTCATGAAGACGACGCCCGCCGCGCACAGCGCGCCGAGGCCCGACAAATCGTCCTGCCGGTTGGGATTGACGACGAGCGCGTCCGGCAGGCGTTCGGGCGCCTGATGATGGTCGAGGACGATGACGTCGAGCCCGAGCGCGCGGGCGCCGGCGATGACTTCGTGCGAGGTCACGCCGCAATCGACGGTGACGAGCAGGTTCGCGCCGGCCGCGCGCAATTCCTTGACGGCTTCGGCATTCGGGCCATAGCCCTCGAAAATGCGGTCGGGAATGCGTACGAGACGGGGAACGCCGCAGGCGTCAAGGAAGCTCGCCAGCAACGCGGCCGAACAGGCGCCGTCGACATCGTAATCGCCGAAAATCGCCACGGTCTCGCGGTTCGTGACAGCGCGCGCGAGACGTTCGACGGCGGCGTCCATGTCCTGCAGGACAGAAGGATCGGGCATGAGCGCGCGCAGGGTCGGATCGAGATAGGCCGGCGCCTCGTCGATGCCCACGCCCCTGCCCGCGAGCACGCGCGCCAAAATGTCCGTCACGCCGTGGCGCTGAACGATGGCCAGCGCGCGCTGCTCGCCGGCTATATCGAGGCGCGGGCGCCAGGGACGCCCGAGCGCGGAGGTCTGGACGTCAAGAAACAGGCGCTGGTTGGGGTCGCTCACGCGGGGAATTTAGAGGTTAGGCCGTGGCGGCGCAGCCATGACGATGCGCAACCCACAGGTTCCTGCGCGACAGGTCCGGCCGCTATCGACTGGTTGCAGCCCTCCCCGTCATGGCCGGGCCTGTCCCGGCGGCCATCCACGCCGGCCTGTCCTTCGAGGCGATCCGGCATAGGGTCGGACTTTTCGAGGCGTGGTCGTTGAGCTCGTTGGCGTGGATGCCCGGCACAAGGCTTGTACTCGGGCCGGCCAAAGGCCGGACCCCGTGTGCCGGGCATGACGACCCGATGATTGCGTCCGCTTTCCACCCATTGCGGCCCTTCACCGAAGGTCGCGATCCCCCTCACCCGCCCGCATCGATCGCCAGCGCCCTCTGCAGCGCGGGCCGCGCGTGGCAGCGGGCGAGATAGGCCGCAAACGCCGGCCGGGGCTCGACGATCCTGAAGCGCTCGACGCCGAACAGCAGGTCGGAGCCGATCATCACGTCGGCGGCCGAGAACTTTTCGCCGAGAATCCACGGGCCGCCCGCAAGCGCCGTCTCCAGCGCGTCGAAGACGCGGTTGAAATCGCCCCAGCCCGCGGCCGTTGTCGGCAGTTCGAAATTGGCGAATTTCTGCGCGAAGGCCGGCTCGATGCAGCCGGGCTCGAAGAACAGCCAGTGGAAATACCTTCCGCGCAAGGGATCGCCGACCTGCGGCGCCAGCCCCGCCTCCGGGCAGCGCTCGGCGATATAGGCGCAGATGGCGGCGCTTTCGGCGAGTTGCGCCGCGCCGTCCTCGAAGGCTGGAACCTTGCCCATCGGGTTGATGCGGCGGAAGGCGGGATCGTTCTGCCCGCCATTGCGGATGTCGATGTGGATGCGTTCGTAGGGGACGCCGGCCTCCTCCAGCATCCAGAGCGTACGCAAGCTGCGCGTGCCGGGCGCCCAGTACAGTTTCATCATGCGACTCACTCCGCAACGGAATGAGAACATAACAAGAACAGGCCGACCTGTCCACTCAGTCGCGCAGCGCCACCAGCAGCGCGCCGGCGAAGATGAGCGCGACGCCCGCCCAGTTCTTCCAGCTCAGGGCCTCGCCGAGAAAGAGCGCGCCGAAGATCGCGACCAGCACGACGCTCAGCTTGTCGACCGGCGCGACGCGCGCCGCCTCGCCCAGTTGCAGCGCGCGGAAGTAGCAGAGCCAGGACGCGCCGGTTCCGAGCCCGGACAGCGCCAGGAACAGCCATGCGCGGCCAGGGATCGGCGTGGCGAGCGAGAACGCTCCCGACAGCCATGCGACGAGCGCGGCGAGCGGCACGACGACCAGCGTGCGCAGGAGCGTCGCCAGGCTCGAATCGATTTCGGCGACGCCCGCCTTTGCGAAGACGGCGGTCAGCGCGGCAAAGGCCGCGGAGCCGAGCGCCCAGTAGAACCAGGGCTGTGTAGCGATGTGCGAGATCGAGAACATGGAGATGCATCCGTCGGTTTCGCCGGATTGTATCGGTCGCCCGCGTCGGCGACAGTCCGGTGATCTGGCGCACGGACGGGGCGCGGGTTTGTGTCAGACTTGCCACATGTTTCGCGAAATCCTCGCAAGACCCGTTGAATCGCCGGTCAAACCCGCGCGTTCGGGAGTTAGAGTGGCGACGCGGCGCGCTGTCCGGCATACGGCCGTCGCGGCGGGGGTTGCGATGCGGAACTGGAATCATGTCGGCGCACGCGGACTGCGTGTCGTCATGCGGCTGGCGGGCGCGCTGGCGGCGACGTGGGTCGCGGCCGCGCAGGCGCAGAGCGTGGTCGTCGATCAGGCGACGCTCCTGCCGCGCGTCATCGCCAATCCCAGCGATCACGACGCCAATTTCGCCTATGCGCGCGCCTCGGTCGAAGCCCGCGATTACGAAGCCGCGATCGTCGCGCTCGAGCGCATGCTGTTCTTCAACCCCAATCTGACGCGGGCGAAATACGAACTCGGGGCGCTTTACTATCGGCTGAAGTCCTACGACATGGCGCTGCGCTATTTCGACGACGCGCTGAAGACGCCCGGCCTCGAGCCCGACCTGCGCGCGCGTATCGCGATCATGCTGCCGGCCGCGCAGAAGGAGATGGAGCCGTCCCGTCTGTCGGGCGTGCTGCAGCTCGGCGTCGGCTACAGCTCCAATGTGCCGCTCGCCCCGCCATTCGGATTCATACGCTCGTACGGCGCCGACATCCCCAACCCCGGCCCCTATTACCAGCGCGGCGGCGCCAACCTCACCGCGCTCGGCGAAGTGCGGCACGTCTACGATTTCGAGAATCAGCGCGGCGACCTCTGGGAGACGCGCTTCGCCGGCGTCGGCACGTCGCAATTCGCCGTCGGCGCGTTGAGCTCGGTTCTGTTCGAGGCGTCGACAGGCCCGCGGCTGGCGTTGGCGCCCGAGACCCTGCCCGGCGCGAGCATCCGTCCCTATGTCGTCGGCTCCTACGCCACGATGGCGCTCGGCCGCCTCGGCTCAAGCGTCGGCGGCGGCGTGGCCGCGCGAATTCCGATCGGCAATGTCTTCCAGATCGAGCCGGGCGTCGAATGGCGCCATCTCGACATCGCCGCCACCAGCCGCTTCCTGGAAGTCGCCTCCACGCTCAATACCGGCAGCCAGTGGACCGGCTCCCTGGCGACGCGCTGGAGCGCGACGGATCGCCTGACCTTCGACGCCAAGGTTCTGTGGGGCCGCAATTCGTCCCTGACGAACACGCTGAGTTCGCGCCGTCTCGGCCTGGAGGGCGCCGCGCGCTACGAGTTCGATCCGCCGTCGGAAATGATCGGCTGGCGCTGGTCGGCGACGCCGTTCGTCCGCTACCTCGAAACCCGCTTCGACGCGCCCGACGTCTTCGTCGATCCCTTCGTGACGCGCGTGGATCGCCAGTGGCGCATCGGCTCGCAGTTCGACATGCCGATCACCAAGATGTTCGGCGTCGCCGCGCTCGTTCAGTACATGCGCAACAATTCGAACCTGCCCAATTATCGCGCCAGCGCCTGGTCCGGCCTGATCGGCCCGACGCTGCGCTTCTAAGGGGGACGGCCATGAATTTCCGCCCGCTTCTTCTCGCCGCCCTGCTGGCTTCGGCCTGCGGCGCGGCTCATGCGCAGAATGTCGGCAGCGTCGGCGCCGCCAACCAGGACGCCACCGGCGAACCGCCGGGCGGCGCCGCGCGCAATCTCAGCGTCGGCGCGGGCGTCGTGCAGCGCGAGCGCATCCGCACCAACGCCAACGGTTCGGCGCAGATCGCGTTCAAGGATTCCTCCGCGCTCAACGTCGGGCGCAATTCGGACGTGACGATCGACAAGTTCGTGTTCGATCCCTCGTCCGGCGCCGGCGAGATGACCACCTCGATGACGCGCGGCGCGCTGCGCTTCGTCGGCGGCAAGGTCAGCCACGGCAACGGCTCGACGATCAGGACGCCGGCTGCGACCATCGGCGTGCGCGGCGGCGTCGCTTCGGCGGCCTATGACGAGCAAGGCCGCCTGCACGTGATCCACCACTACGGCGTCGTCAACGTCACGAACGGCGGCGGAACGGTGCAGCTTCTGCGCTCGGGCTTCGAGACGGTGGTGAGCGATTTCAACACGCCGCCCTCTCCGCCCGCCCGCGTCGATCCGGGCCTGCTGGCGCAGATCATGGCGCGTGTGACCAGCAGCCCTGCGCAGCGCGGCGGCGTGAAGAACCAGCCCACCAATTCGGATGCGGCGCGTTTCGACATCGGCGTCGACCGGCTGGGGGTCGAGGCGCCGAACTTCGATCTGCCGGCGGCGCGCGACAATCTCGTGCGCGGCCGGACGCTGACGCGGGCGCCGATCCTGCGCGGCGAGCCCGGCGGGATCGGCTGCGGCCCGAGCTGCCGTTAGCGCGTTTCATCTCTATGGCGCGGTGGGATAAACGTTCCCGATGGCGAGCGACCTTCGGCGGTTTCGATACCGTCGGCTGCATATCCTGCTGAAGCGTAAGCCCCCGGCGGCGGCCGCCTAGCTTTGAGCGCCGGAGGCGCTGATAGATCGAGCAAGAGTGGCTCGATGATCGTGTCCACTATCTGATAATGGACACCATCGA
>WBZM01004010.1_pt1 | contig 11042 bp, 6 predicted proteins | sample 5204271 | NCBI WGS metagenome assembly WBZM01 (sample SAMN12344346, study PRJNA552823) | activated sludge metagenome | biome: Activated sludge suspended growth; feature: Nitrification reactor; material: Wastewater; isolation source: activated sludge from nitrification reactor of wastewater treatment...
AATGGCCGATTACATTGTCATGCCCAAGTTGGGCTTCGATATGCGCGAAGGCGTGCTGAATACCTGGCTGAAACAGATAGGCGAACCTGTCACCAAGGGCGAGGTCGTTGCCGAGATCGAATCAGATAAGGCGACGCTCGAGCTAGAAGCCCAAGTCGCCGGGACATTATTGCATTTGCTACATAACCCCGGTGATGTGGTGCCGGTTGGGGCCAATATGGCTATCGTCGGCGAAAAAGGCGAGGATATCTCCGGGCTTGTCGGCGGCAACGGCGCAGCGCCAACCTCAGAAAGCGTGGCCGAGGCCGAGCCGGTGGCAGCGACGGATGAATCCTATCCTCCTGCTCCCCAGGCTCAGCCTTCTTCGCTGCCGGCGTCCTCCACGCCCGACGAGTCATTTCCTGGTGGCGTCAAAGCTACGCCCGTGGCTCGACGCTTGGCAGAGGACAGGCAGATCGATTTATTACAGGTAAAAGGTAGCGGACCGGATGGGCGGATCACCAAAGCGGACGTTGAAGCATTCGCGCCGGCCGCGCCGGCCTCCGCCGCGCCAACACCGGCCAAGGAAATCATCGCCTCGACGCCGGTCGCTGCTGGAACCGATAGTGAGGAGCTTGCCCTGACCCGCCTGCGCCAGGCCATCGGCCGGCGCATGGTGGAAAGCAAGACCACCGTTCCTCATTTTTACGTGACAACAGAGATCGACATGGCTCCAGCGCTGGCTTTGCGCAAGCAGATCAATGCCTCATTGCCTGACGAGCTCAAAGTGTCGGTCAATGACATGATTGTCAAGGCGGCTGCATTGACCGTGCGCGAGTTCCCGAACTTGAATGCCGCCTTTGCCGGAGACAAGATCATCCGTCACAAGCGGATCAACGTCGGTTCGGCGGTTGCAATCGAGGGTGGCCTGACGACCGTCGTTCAAAAGGATACAGATACTTCGACACTATCAAAGGTAGCTGGCGACAACCGGGCCATGATCGCGCGCGCCCGCGAAGGCAAGGTGCGCCCCGACGACGTAGAAGGCGGCACGTTTACCGTCAGCAACCTGGGCGTCTTCGACGTGGATCACTTCATTGCCATTATTAACCCACCGGAAGCGGCGATCCTGGCGATAGGATCGGCGCGGGAAGTGCCCGTTGTAAAAGACGGTCAACTGGCGGTGGGCACCCGTATGAAGGCAACGATTTCAGCCGATCATCGGGTGACCGATGGCGCCGAGGCCGCCCAATATATGCAACGGTTGAAAGAATTGCTGGAGAATCCCTTACGTCTGCTGGTGTAATTAGAAATCGGTTAAACCTACCATGACCGGGGCAATGCGTTATACTGTTAGGCGAAATCCAATATCGAGAAGGGGTAGAAGTGTATGGCCCTAATATTAGTCATCGATGATGACGATCTGGTCTCGCGAACGTTGCAACGTGCATTGAAAATGTACGACTATCAGGTTATGACGGCCAATAGCGGCATTGAGGGTTTGCAGCTTGCCCGCCGCCACCGGCCGGATCTATTCATCCTGGATATCATGATGCCGGGCGTGGATGGATATCAGGTCTGCCGGCAAATACGGGGCGACCCATTGTTACAGGATGCCCCTGTTCTATTCCTGACAGCCAAGGCCAAGGATGAGGACAAGATTGAGGGCTTCCGCGCCGGTGGAGACGATTACCTGGTCAAACCCTTCAACATGCAGGAACTGGAACTGCGCGTGAAGGCGATCCTGCGCCGGGCCGGGCCGGAGAAGGTTGAGGACAACTCCGTGAACGAAGTCGTCGTCGGCAACGTCGTTCTGGATTGTCGAACCTTCAAGGTGAACACACCCCACCAGACGATTCTACTCACCAACGTGCAGTTTGATCTGCTCTACCATCTGATGAGTCACGCGGATCAGGTCTTCAACAGCCAACAACTCTTACAAGACGTATGGGATTACCCGCGCGATACGGGCAGCCCGGAACTCGTGCGCGCCCACATCAAGAACCTGCGCGAAAAGATAGAGCCTTATCCCGCTGAGCCTATTTATATCAAGACCATTCAGGGTCACGGGTACTCATTCTCTTCCGAGGCAACTCGTGGATAGAACCGCCGACAGCACGGCCGGAGAGCGACAGGTTGAGCTTTCCGGCCGGCTAAGGACCGGAAACGGTACAAGTGATACCGCCGGTAGCAGCAACGGATCGCCGGCCGGTTCGATTAACCCTGCCCCGCCAATCTGGACGACCGCGACCATTCTCGTCGTAGATGACGAGATCGAAATCGCGGATTCTCTGGCCGAGTTTTTGGTGCGAAAAGAAGGGTTCCGGGTCGACATCGTACATGATGGACAACAGGCGATAGCCTTTCTGGAGAAATCCATCGGCAGCGCAACCGAAGTGGATCTGGTACTACTTGACATGCGGATGCCGGGAATTTCAGGACTAGAGGTTCTCGACTGGATTCGCGGCCATCCCGACATGCGCTATACACGCGTTGTCTTGCTGACGGCCGCAGCCAGCAACGACGAAAAGGTGCAGGCTCTATCGGCCGGCGCCGATGATTACATCACAAAGCCCTATTATATGCAGGAGTTGCTGGCGCGAGTAAAAACTATCCTGCGCACACAGCAGCTTGAAAAACAACTGCACCGCCAGAGCCGCCAATTGGCCGAACTCAATCGCATTAGCCAGGCTGTCGCCGCGACGTTGGAGACCAGCCAGGTGTATGCTACGGCCATACGTGGCGTTGATGCCATCCTGGAGATAGAAATGGCTGCCGTCCTCATCGTCGAGGGCGGCAAGCTTCATTGCCAGCATGTGCGGCATTACAAAGGCGCCATCCCCGCGCATATTTTTCCTTCTACCGAAAAAGGGATCGGCATATTAGGCCAAGCCTGGAGCGAACAGGTTACTCTTTGCCTCAATCATGTTTCGGCCGATGAGAGGTATGATCCCACGCGTGACTCGCCAATTGGCTACTCGGTCCGCTCCATGTTGGCTACACCGCTCACCGTCCGCGGCCGTCCCGTAGGCGTTTTGGCCGCGTATAATAAGCGATTCGGCGAATTCTCAGATGTCGATATTGATTTGTTCGCCTCGCTGGCCAGCTCCGTCAGCGAGGCAATCGAGAACGCGTGGCTATTCCAGCGCGTCCGTCTGCGCCATCAAGAATTGTTGGAAGGGCGCAACACACTGCAAGCACTAATCGATGGGATTCCAGACCCGATTTATACCATCAGTGACGAATGGAAACTGGTTGTCGTCAATAAGGCCAAGGCCGACGAGATGGGTACCACACCCGAATCCCTGTCCGGGCGCATCTGCTTTCGGGTTTTCTACAACCGGCAACAGCCATGCGAACATTGCAAAGTGGCTCTCACGCTGAACGATAAGGCCGAGCAACATTGGCCTGTCCGCTGGCAAGGCGAAGATCATTTGCCGCGGGAGTGGGAGGTCAGCGCGTATCCGATCCCGGGCAAGCAAATCAGCTCCGCCCGCGCCGTATTAGTCTGGCAGGACAAAACCGAAGAGCGGCGGCTGGAAAACTCGCTGATGCAGGCCGGCAAATTAGCGGCCATCGGCCAACTAGCCGCCGGCGTGGCCCACGAAATCAACAACCCCTTGACGGCCATTAATGCGAACGCTCAGATGCTAAAAATGGTGATGCCCGTCGAGGATGAAAATTTCGAATCCGTCGATTTAATCTTGCGCGCCGGGGAGCGCGCCGCCAAGGTTGTACGAGGTTTGCTGGATTTTGCTCGCCAGGAACAGTATTCATTCACTACAGGCGATCTGAATGAATCTATTCAAGAGGCCTTGGATCTCGTTAATTATCAACTCCAATCGGCTCATATCACAATTACAAGAGATATAGAAAAATCTTTGCCGCTGGTTGTTGCCAGTTGGGAACATTTAAAAAGCGTCTGGCTAAACCTACTGCTGAATTCACGTGACGCCTTGCTGCACACCAATGAAAATCGCCAACTGGAAATTATTGCCCGATTAACCAAGGAAGGCCAGGCGATTCAAGTACTGGTGCATGACAACGGCAAGGGCATGAGCATGGCCGAGACACTCCATATTTTTGAACCTTTTTACACAACAAAGGGACCAGGTCAGGGCACTGGGTTAGGTTTGGCGACCTGTCACAGAATCATCGAACAACATGGGGGTGAGATAACGGTCGTTAGCACAGTTGGCGAGGGCACAACCTTCTTTATCACCCTTCCCGTTCAGCGACCAGATGCCAGCGCTTCGGGATTCTACCTGAAATAGTAAGGCGCGACCCAACCAAAGCCCCCGTAATAGAATCGGGCATACCATCTTGATTGATACTCTTGATTTTCCTACGCACGCGATGCGAATCGTAAAAGTACTCGCATGAACTCCTCGGCTGCAGAAATCAACATTGGTGATGTACTCCGCCTCGCATTACCGATCAATACCACATTAATCGGCGGTGGCGTTGAAGCCCGGCGCTTCGTCAACTGGATCACCATTTTGACCAGTTGGGCTGATTTAGATTCCCAGGCTCAACCCCATGACCTCGTCATTGTCCCACCGCATTTGCAAATCACTCTGCAAGCCACAGATAGTGCATCCATCTTGCAAACCTTGGCTGAATATCCTGTCGCCGGCCTGGTTTGCCTCAGCCCTTTTGGCGATGAGTTGGCCAGGCAAGCTGAAGCATTAAATCTTACGGTACTCATCGCACCCGAATCCTCTTCAATGCGGGAAATACATCAATCGGTGGCGCTTCTCCTTCTAGATAGGCAAACCGCCACAAGCGAGCGCGCCATCCAGCTCTACCGGCAGCTTTCCGCCATGTCCCGTGAAGGGCAGGGACTGGCCGCCATGATCGAAGTCATGAGCAAGCTCACCGGAAACATCGTGGCCGTTCAAGACAAGCGGCTGGAAATTCAGGCTATCAGTTGGCCCAGCAACACTACCGTTAATCGCGAAGCCCTGATCGAAGCCCTGCAGCAGCGAGACGCGTTACCACCGGTATTGCGCAATCGAAAAGCGGCCGCCAAGTCGCGCCAGAGTATTTGGCAACAACTTCTACCCCTCGATGACACCTCGGTGTCAATGGGGCGGTTGCTCAGCCCCATCATTTCCGGCGACCGGGCGCGTGGTTACTTGTCGATAATCGGTCCCGCCGGCGAGCTTGATATGTTCGACAGCCTGACGGTCGAACACGGCGCAGCCGCCTGCGCGCTGGAGATGGCCAAAGCCAAAGCCGTTAACGAAGCCAAAAAATCCTTGCGCGGCGATTTTCTCGAAGGCTTGCTGGCCGGATCGTTACCGCGCAAGGAGATCGAGCGACTTGAGGGCCGGCTCGATCACAATACCAAGGAACCCCACGCCGTCATGGTTGCCGGATGGTCAGGGGCTAACCGTCCCAGCTTGCGGCGCATGGAGACCTCCGTCCATTGGGTGCTATCGAATCACCCGCGGCCAGCCCTGGTTCACATCTTCGGCAATCAGTATCTCGTTATATTTCAAGCCCTCAAGAACGCTGAGGACATGGAGAGCGCCCACCAACTCGGCCGCCGCATCCGCGAGCAAATCGAGATGGAGTTTCCCGATTCCACGATCATCGGCGGGATTAGCGGGCCGGCCAAAACGCTTGCCGAATGGCCGACACAATACGATCAAGCTCTCCAGGCGATGCAATTGGGCGAGCGACTCAAGCTGACCAATCAATTCGTCGAATTCGGCAGCCTGGGAATTTATCGTTTGCTATATGACCTGGAAGAGCAACCGGAAGTACGCCATTTCACTGATGAAATTATGCGGCCGCTCATCGAATATGATGACCAAAACCGTGGAAGCCTGGTCAAGACAGTGGAGGCCTACTTCGATCATCACGGCAATATCAGCCAGACGGCCGAATCCCTTTTTGTTCATCGCAATACCTTACTCTATCGCATGGAGCGAATCGAGGAGCTAACTGGCATCAATCTCGATCAGGCTAATATGCGTCTGGCCCTCCACCTCTCCCTCAAATTGTGGCAATTGCGGCCGGATTCCGAGCGTCAGGGCGACGAATAACCTCCACGTTGTAGACTTTATACAATTGGGTAGCCGCGTGTTTCTGCCAAGTTATCCGTATAAACAGGCGCTTGCCTCAAGTATACTCTTCGAAGGCTTGCGCTAGAGTGCGCGGTTCAGTGGGAAATAGTGGGAACTAAGGGGAACGGCTCTCGTAAGAGGTCGTTCCCTTTGGTTTTTATACTGGATGTGTGAACGGGTCTTCAGGTTCCATTTGTGCACAATTCACAAAAGATCAGGGTTTCCGTTTGGCTTTTTGTATATAGCCTAGTCTTTGTCAGCGGTCATATACTTCTCATCATCTAGCCGCTGATGGCTGACATATGAAACCTAACTTTCAATCAGTAATCGTCCTCGACCTAATTGGCCTTGTCCTTATTATTAATAAGGGCACGACACTTGTTGGGTAGAGGTCGAGAAGCAAAGTAAAGGTAACTAAACGAGCTTAAGAAAAGACCGCCCGACAGGGCGGTTTTTTGTTAACTATTTTCCCGAGGAGACAAACATGAGTGAGTTGAAGACGGGCGGACAGATCATTTGGGAGAGCTTGATCCATGAGGGGGTCGACGTCGTCTTCGGCCTGCCGGGTGGGGCCATTCTTCCCACGTATGATGATCTTTATAAGTATGACTATCCTATTCACCACGTTCTGGTGACGCACGAGCAAGGCGCGGCTCACATGGCCGACGGGTATGCCCGGGCAACAGGCAAAACGGGCGTCTGCATCGCCACCTCCGGGCCAGGCGCGACAAACCTAATCACCGGATTGGCGACCGCCTATATGGACTCGACACCCGTCGTAGCCATCACCGGGCAAGTCTCTGTTTCGCTCCTCGGCCGTGACGGGTTTCAGGAGGCTGACATACGCGCCATCAGCATGCCCGTCACCAAGCACAACTATCTCATCACCGACATCAAGGATCTGCCGGCCGCATTGAAAGAGGCCTTCTATATCGCCCGAAGCGGCCGCCCCGGTCCCGTTCTGGTTGATGTCTGCAAGGACGTTCAACAGGCGACGATGGAGTTTTCCTATCCAAACGAAATCTCCCTGCCCGGTTATCGCCCCCACATCCTGGCCCCCGAACCCGAACTCATCCAGCGCGTCGCCCAGCTCATCAATGAAGCGCAACGACCCGTCATTATCGCCGGACAGGGTATCTCGATGGCTCACGCCGAAGCGGAGTTGCGACAATTGGCGGAAAAGGCAAACATACCTGTCGCCACCAGTCTGCTTGGCGTCGGCACCTTCCCCTCTACGCACCCGCTTTCGATCAGTTGGGGCGGCATGCATGGTGAGGCCTATTGCAACTACGCCCTCCAAGAGTGCGACGTCCTCTTCGCGATTGGCGCGCGACTGGACGACCGTCTGACCGGCGCGTTCAGCACTTTTGCGCCGAAGGCCAGAATCATCCACGTCGACCTTGACCCAGCCGAGATGGGCAAAAATCTGATTATCGACACGCCGGTCGTGGCTGACGCCCTGCTGACGTTGCGCGCATTGCTTCCCAAAGTCGAACCCAACGAGCATCCTGCCTGGTTGGGACAAATTAACGAGTGGCGCTCGGAGTCAGTGGAGCGCGACATTCTGACTCAGGAGACAGACGAACTCGTCGCCCCTTACGTGATGCGCCAGCTATGGCATGCTACCAATCAGGGTGACGCGACGATCGTTACTGACGTCGGTCAACATCAGATGTGGGAAGCGCAATACTTCAATCACACCAAACCCCGCAGCCTTTTGACCTCTGGCGGATTGGGAACGATGGGGTACGCCTTGCCGGCATCTATTGGCGCACAAATGGCCAAGCCGGAAGAAGAGATTTGGGTCGTGGCCGGCGATGGTGGGTTTCAGATGACCATGCCCGAACTCTCGACTGTGATGCAGGAAAGATTGCCGATCAAGATTGCCATCATCAATAACGGCTACCTGGGAATGGTTCGGCAATGGCAGGACGTATTCTATAACAAACGTTATGTGGGCACCCCGCTCTATAACCCTGACTTTGTCAAAATTGCTGAGGCCTATGGAATCCCAGGGCGGGCCGTAACGAGCAAAGAGGACGTCTACGAGGCTATCCGGCAGGCGCAGAATACGGACGGCCCCTTCTTACTCGACTTCCAGGTGGAAGAGTTTACTAACGTTTATCCAATGGTTGCGCCGGGCAAAAGCAATGCCGACATGATACGCCGCGGCCGTTCAGTTGAGAATTAGGGAGCACCTGACATGCCCGATACACAGATAAAACGCCACACTATTATCGCCTGGCTGGAAGACAAACCCAGCGTCCTGAATCGCGTGACCGGCCTGTTCAGTCGCCGGAACTTCAACATTGAAAGTCTCAATGTTGGCCATACGGAAACACCCGGCATCAGTCGCATGACTTTCGTCACGCGCGGGACCGAGCGCGATCTGCAGCAGGTGACCACCCAGCTCGACAAGCTGATTAACGTTGTCCATATCGAAGACATCACCAACGAGCCATCGGTCGTGCGCGAGATGGCATTAATAAAGGTTACAGCCACTGGGCAGACCCGCGGCGAGATTATGCAACTCATCGATATCTACCGTGCGAGTGTGGTAGATGTAGACATGACCTCGCTCATCATCCAGATCGTCGCGCCGGAAGACCGCGTGAACTCGCTGATCACCCTTTTGGATAACTTCGGTATCGAGGAGATGGTGCGCACCGGTCGGGTAGCAATGGTTCGAGGCAATTCGTCACATGGTCATAGTCATAACGCCCAAGAGTGGACGGGCGTTCCTCCGGTTAGCGCACCCGCAATAGGGGAGAGAAACGGTCACAGCAGGTGATATTTCGGAATTTTGGAACCGGGAATCCAGCAATGGAAACCCGGTTTCTATATTGATACCAAAGCACAGGGAGTACTATCTTGGCTACAGTTTTTTACGACAAGGATGCTGATTTATCAGCGCTGGCGGGCAAGAAGATCGCGATCATCGGCTATGGAAGCCAGGGTCATGCGCATGCGCTCAATTTGCGGGATTCCGGTATGAATGTGCGCGTCGGCCTTTATTCCGGGAGCCCCTCGTGGGCTAAGGCCGAGGCCGAAGGCTTGAGTGTCATGACAGCCGCCGACGCCGCAAACGAAGCGGACATCATCATGATTTTGGCCCCGGATACGTCCCAATCGACGATCTATCGCGAGGCGATCGCGCCCTATTTAACGCCCGGTAAGACGCTGATGTTCAGCCATGGCTTTAATGTGCGGTACGCTCAAATCGTTCCCCCATCTGGTGTCGACGTGAGTCTCGTGGCCCCGAAGGCACCTGGCCATCGTGTGCGAGAGTTGTTCGTCGATGGCATGGGGACCCCGGGGCTTATGGCTGTCCATCAGGACGCGAGCGGACAGGCGGCGACGACCGCGCTGGCATACGCCAAGGCTATCGGCTGCACACGCGCCGGCGTGATCCAGACAACCTTCACGGAAGAGACCGAGACCGATCTTTTTGGCGAGCAGGTCATTCTCTGCGGCGGCGTTAGCCATCTGATCGAGTCGGCCTTCAACACGCTGGTCGATGCCGGATACCAGCCGGAGATTGCCTACTTCGAGTGTCTGCACGAATTGAAGCTGATCGTCGATCTGATCTATCAAGGCGGCCTCAATTATATGCGCTATAGTGTGAGTGATACGGCTGAACATGGCGACTACACCGCCGGACCCAAGATCGTCACCGACCAAACTCGCCAGGCCATGAAAGCGATTCTGGCCGATATCCAATCCGGCGCGTACGCCGAGGGTTGGATCGATGAGAATGCCCAGGGACGGCCGTGGTTTAATCAACGACGCGCAGATGCCCGCGACAGCCGCGTGGAACACGTTGGGCGAGACCTGCGAAAAATGATGTCCTGGCTGAATCCCAAGGAAATATAAACGAGGATTGCGTCCAGGTTGGAGCTTGGGCTGGCTGGTTTCTCCTGCAGCCATGCCCCTTCAACCACAGCGCTTTTATAAACACAGGTGAGAATATGACGAACCACTTGCCGGCATCCGATACTGTTTTAATCTTCGATACGACGCTTCGCGATGGGGAACAATCTCCCGGCGCGACGCTCAATGTCGAAGAAAAGCTGGAGATCGCCCGCCAGCTATCCCGTCTCGGTGTCGACATCTGCGAGGCCGGCTTTCCCATCGCCTCACTAGGCGATTTTGAAGCAGTGCGCCGCATCGCTGAAGAGGTGGGGCACCTGACCGAAGGGCGAAAAGATGGGCGGCCGATGGTCATTGCGGGTCTGGCGCGCGCCAATGAGGAAGATATCAGCCGCGCGTTCGCCGCAGTTAGGGCAGCGCCACGACATCGAATCCATACCTTTCTGGCGACGAGTGACATTCACCTCAAACACAAGCTCCGCATCGACCGGGAAGAATGCGTCGAGCAGGTGATCAAAGCCGTTTCGTTTGCACGAACACTTTGCGACGACATTGAGTTCTCACCTGAGGACGCGGGCCGCTCCGACCCCGATTTTCTGGTCCAGGTTTTGGGCGAAGCGATTAAGGCCGGGGCTACCACGCTCAATATCCCTGACACGGTTGGTTACACCACCCCAGACGAATTCGGTCGCCTTATCGAATATCTCATCCAAAACACCCCCGGATCGGACAAGGTGGTGTGGTCAGTCCATTGTCACAATGATTTGGGGCTGGCAACGGCCAACACGCTGGCGGGCATAAAAGCCGGAGCGCGACAAGCGGAAGTTACCCTCAATGGAATTGGCGAACGCGCCGGCAACACAGCTCTGGAAGAAGTGGTCATGGCGATCACAACGCGGCCGCAGAGCTTTAATTTGCAAACCCATATCGACACAACCCAAATCGCCCGCACAAGTCATATGGTCAGCACTTATACGGGAATGGTCATCCAACCTAACAAGGCAATCGTAGGGGCTAACGCGTTCGCCCACGAGGCGGGTATCCATCAAGACGGTATGTTGAAGCACCACCAGACATACGAGATCATGCGGCCGGAAACCGTTGGCCTCAATACGTCGA
>WBZM01004012.1_pt1 | contig 11040 bp, 9 predicted proteins | sample 5204271 | NCBI WGS metagenome assembly WBZM01 (sample SAMN12344346, study PRJNA552823) | activated sludge metagenome | biome: Activated sludge suspended growth; feature: Nitrification reactor; material: Wastewater; isolation source: activated sludge from nitrification reactor of wastewater treatment...
GAAGCGGTGATCCCCGCTCGCGACGAGGATCGTCCCGTCCTCCAGGGAGACGCGGTACGCCGGCTTCTCCGTGCGCCAGTGGTCGACGACGCGCGTCTTGACATAACGGCGAAAGCGGCCGCGGGGTACGGTCCCGTAGACCTCGTCGCCCGCGCGAACCTCCGCGAGCGCGCGGAGGCGGCCGTCGCCCATCAGGATGGGGGTGTCGCCCGATAGGCAGTACGCGCACGCATGCGAACACCCCCGGTACGGGTTGAGCCCCCAGCGCGCGGGGATGTCGGGGCTCGTCACCTCGTTGAGGATGCTCCTCGCGCGCTCTTCGAAGACCTCCAGCGCCGCGGGCGGGGCCTCGCCCTCGTCCCACTCGACGTGCGTCGCGTGCCAGCGGTTGGGCGGGTTGTCGGTCGGGCGCATCGCGCGGCTGAACATTCGTACAGCACGCGCCCGCCCCCTGTCACGCGTACCGCGCCAGCAGCGCCCGCACGTCGTCGGGCACCGGCACCGACTCGAGCGCCGAGATGCGCGCCGTCACCACCACCTGCCGCACCGTCGCCACCGCGACCCCGTCGGCCTTGCGGGTGAGCTCGTGGCGGAGCGTCACGCTCTTCGCGCCGACGCGCTCGACCGTCACGTCGATGAGCGCCACGTCGCCGTAGCGGAGGGGGGCCTTGTAGTCGACCTCCACCCGCACCGAGGGGACGCCGACGTCGCGCACCATCGTGAGGTGCGCGTAGCCGCCCGGCAGCCCGCCGAAGAGGGCCTCGATCGCGTCGTGGCAGTAGTCGAGGTAGCGCGCGAAGTAGACGATGCGGGCGGCGTCGACGTCGGCGAAGCGGACCGGGCGTTCGTGGCGGAAGGGCATTGGATGCGCCGAGGGGCGCGGCGGGCGTACGCGAAAGAAATGTTCTCCGCCACGGAATAACGCGGCGGAGAGGGCCGGTTCACGCGCGCGGAGGCGACGCTTCGGCCGAGCCCGACGGCGGCCGGCCGACATCGTTGACTTGCGGGCGACGCTGAATAGGATGCGCGCCGCCGCGGGGCGCCCCGTGCGGGCGCAGTGACAGAAAACACCTTCTAGCAAACGAAATGGCGAGGCGATGGCCACCGATGTGATGATCGAGGCGCGCGACCTGACCAAAATCTATGGGTCGCAGCGCGCCGTCGACAACCTGAACTTCGAGATCAAGCGGGGCGAGGTCGTGGGCTTCCTCGGTCCCAACGGGGCGGGCAAGTCCACCACGATGAAGATCCTCACCTGCTTCATCTCGCCGACCTCGGGGACGGCGACGGTGGGCGGGTTCGACGTCTTCAACAGCCCGCTGGAGGTCCGCTCCGTCCTCGGGTACCTGCCGCAGCGCGCGGCGCTCTACCCCGAGATGGGCGTGGTCGAGTACCTCGAGTTCGCCGCCGACCTGCGCGCGATCCCGAAGTCCGAGCAGCGCGACCGCATCAAGAAGGTGGTCGGCATCTGCGGCCTGGAGGACGCGCTGCGCAAGGAGATCGGCCAGCTCTCCTTCGGCTACCGGCAGCGCGTGGGCCTCGCGCAGGCGCTCATCCACAACCCGCCGATCCTCATCCTCGACGAGCCGACGGCCGACCTCGACCCCAACGAGAGCGCCGAGGTGATCAAGTACATCAAGGAGATCGGCAAGACGCGCACGGTCATGCTGTCGACCCACGACCTCGCCGAGGTCGAGGCGGCCTGCGCGCGCGTGCTGATCGTGAGCCGCGGGAAGATCGTCGCCGACGGCGCGCCGGACGACCTCCGCGCGGGCTCGGGGAGCGTGCGCTACCGCCTGGCGTTCGACGACAAGCAGGGCCTCGGGGCCGACGACAAGGCGCCGAAGGGCCACGACGAGATCGCCGAGGCGATCAAGAAGGTGCTCCCGTCCGCCGCCGTGAAGGACCTGCCGGGCGACGGGAAGTCCTTCGCGGTGGAGGCGACGGTGAAGGGCAGCGGCGACGCGCGCCGCGAGCTCTTCCAGATGGCCGTGCAGAAGGGCTGGGCGCTGCTCGAGCTGCGGCGCGAGACGCTCCAGCTCGAGGAGGTGTTCCGCCAGCTCACCACCGACGGCGACGCGAAGGGCGGCCGCGGCGCGAAGGCGGCGGAGAAGCCCGCGGAGAAGCCCGTGACGCTCGACAAGACCGCGGAGAAGGAGTGACGACGATGTCCGAGACGACCGCCCAGGGCGCCCCGGCCGGCGCCATCCCCGCCGGCTCCGTCGGCAGCATGCTCAGCAACACCGTGACCATCGCGAAGCGCGAGTTCACCTCGTACTTCTCGTCGGCCCTCGGGTACATCGTGATCGGGATGTTCCTCCTGCTGGTGGGCTTCCTGTTCTTCTTCCCGTTCGCGTTCATCGAGCAGGGGCGGGTGCACCTGTCGCCGCTCTTCGACGCGATCTCCTGGCTCCTCCCGCTGATCTCGCCCGCCATCGCGATGCGCACCTTCGCGGAGGAGAACCGCACGGGCACCCTCGAGATGCTCATCACCCAGCCGGTCCGCGACTGGGAGGTGATCCTCGGGAAGTACCTCGGCGCCGCGGGCCTCCTCGGCGTCGCGCTCGTCCTCACCTTCGTCTACCCGATGGTCATCTCGAAGATGGGCGAGCTCGACTGGGGCCCCGTCTTCGGCGGCTACCTCGGGATCCTCCTCGCCGGCGCGGCGTACGTGTCCTTCGGCGTGATGGTGTCGTCGCACACGCGCGACCAGATCACGGCCTTCTTCGTCACCTTCATCGTGGCCGCGCTCTTCTTCCTCCTCGACAAGGCCCCGATCGTCTTCGGCAACCTCGGGAACTACCTCGTGTACTTCTCCCCCGACTACCACATGCACAGCATCGGGCGCGGGGTGGTGGACCTCCGCGACCTCCTCTACTTCCTGTCCGTCATCGCCGTGTGCCTCCTCGCGACCGCCCGCTCCCTCGGCAGCCGGAGGTGGAGCTGAACCATGGAACGCCGTAGCCAGGCCCGCCTCGAGTCGGGCGCCTTCGTCTTCATCGTCCTCGCCGTCGCGATCACCCTCAACGCGCTCGCCGCGAAGGTGCTCCACGTCCGCGCCGACCTCACCAAGCGCGAGCTCTACTCGCTCTCGGTGGGCACGCGCCGCACGCTCGGCCGCCTCGAGGACCACCTCAAGATCACCGTCTACTGGACGCCGGACCAGCCCGCCCCCGCGGGCGACGACGCGCGCCTCCTCCGCGAGCAGCTCGACGAGTACGTCGCCGCCGCGCGCGGCAAGATCGACCTCGAGTGGGTGCGCGTCACCGACGCCGCCACCAAGGAGCGCGCCGAGGGCGCGAGCTGCCGCGAGGGCGTCCTCCAGGTGGTGAAGGACCAGCAGATGCAGGCCGTCCGGGTCTTCCGCTGCCTGTCCTTCAACTACCTCCGCTCCAGCGAGCACATGGACTTCGTGCCGATCAACGTCGAGGGCCTGGAGTACCAGGTCACCTCGATCGTCAAGAAGATGATCGACCCGGAGCGCCCGATCGGCTTCCTCACCGGCCACGGCGAGGTCTCGCCCGAGAGCGACATGCCCTTCCTCTCGCGCTACCTCGAGCGCGAGCGGCTCCGCTACACCACCCGCGCCATCGACCTGCACGGCGGCGACGACGACATCCCCAGCGACATCAAGGGGCTCGTCATCATGAACCCCACCCGCCGCATCGAGGAGCGCGAGCTCCGCCGCATCAACGGCTACCTCATGCGCGGCGGCTCGGTCGCCATCTTCGCCTCCGGCGTCAACGTCTCGGGCACCACCTCGTCGCCCACCGGCGCGGCCGCCGAGCACAACCTCGGCGCGCTGCTCTCGGGCTACGGCGTCACCCTGCGCGACAAGCTCATCCTCGACGCGCAGGCGACCCCCGCGATGATCGAGGTCAACGGCGAGGGCCTGCCGATCCCGCGCATGTTCTCCTACCCGCTGCTCGCGGAGGCCGGGCTCAACCAGGCCCACCCGATGGCCTTCCGCCTGCCGCTCTTCGTCACGCCCTACGCCTCGCCGATGGACGTCGACCGCTCGCGCTACTGCGAGGCCCCCGACGAGAGCGCCGCCCGCGCCTGCGGCAACCGTCCGCGCCTCGCCATCATCGGCCGCACGAGCAACCTCTCGGTGCTCCAGGACGCGAACGCCGACCTCAACCCCATCTCCATCTTCGAGCGCCGCAACCAGATCTTCTCGCGCGGCCAGCGCGGGCCCTTCCTGGTCGCCGCCGCGCTCGAGGGCGAGCTCCGCAGCGCCTTCACCGGCCCCGCCCCCGCGGGCGACGGCGGCGCGGCCACCACCGCGACCCCCGTGCCCGACCACGCCTCGCGCGAGCACCCGGCGCGCCTCCTCCTCGTGTCGTCGGGCAAGCCCTTCGTCCGCGAGCAGCTCCAGGAGTTCGCCTCCTTCCAGATGGAGAACCGCGAGGACGCCCCGGTGAACCTCAAGGTGCTCTTCGGCGTGTTCGACTGGATCAGCGCCGACTCCGACCTCCTCGCCGTGCGCGCCAAGCGCGTCGCCCCGCCGGCCATCACCGCCACCAGCGAGACCTTCAAGAAGGTCTTCCAGTGGGGCGCCATCCTCGGGCTCCCGGCCCTCGTCGGGATCCTCGGGTGGTTCCTCACCGGCCTGCGCGCGCGCCGCCGGGCCGAGATCAAGCTCTGACCTTCTCCCCCCACCCCAAGCACCAGATCAACCCGCCATGAACTCCAAGGGAATCGGCATCGCGCTGGCCGTCCTCGCGGCCCTCGTGATCGCCACGATCTTCGCCTACCGCCAGCCCGAGCCCGTGAGCTCCACGCCCACCGACCCGTGGCAGCGCCTCGCCAAGGACCGCGTCGACCACGTCACCATCCACCGCGCGTCGGCCCCCGCCGCCGAGCAGGACATGGAGTTCGAGAAGGTCAACGGCGCCTGGCGCATGACCCGCCCGGGCCAGGGGCCCACCGAGTCGCGCGCCCTCGAAGACCTCCTCGACCGCTTCGCCGAGATGCACGTCACCTCCGTCGCGGGCCACAACTCCAGCTCGTACGACGACTTCGAAGTCGACGACGCCCACGCCACCCGCGTCACCCTCAAGGCCGGCACCACCGCCGTGATGGACGTGTTCGTCGGCGCGGCCCTCGACTCCGGCACCGCCGTCCGCGTGCCGGGCAAGACCGAGGTCTTCCGCGTCGGCGTCTCGGTGAGCTCGATGCTCTCGCGCTCGCCCCGCGACTGGCGCGACCGCGACATCACCCAGATCACCCGCGACTCGATCCGCGCGGTGGAGTGGGCGGGGGCCAACGGCACCTTCCGCTTCACCCGCAACGGCGACACCTGGAGCGCCGCCGCGGGCACCACCGTCGACCGCCTCGACACCGCCAAGGTCAACGCCCTGGTCGACACCATCACCAACCTCCGCGCGTCGGACTTCGCCGCCACGGGGGCCGCCACGGGCGTCGGCGCCGACTCGCCCCGCGTCACGATCGAGACCGAGGTCGAGGGCTCGCCCGCGCGCGTCACCCTCCGCGTCGGCAACAACAGCGGCGACCAGGAGGCCTTCGCGCAGCGCGAGGGCAACGACGTGGTGTTCGTCATCTCGCGCACCCAGGCCGACGCGATCAAGCCCACCGTCGCGGCCTTCCAGGCGCCGCTCCCGACCGACGGCGGGACCGCGGTCGACGCCAGCGCCCCCGCGGCCCCGACGCCCCCGCCGATGGGCATGCCGGGCGCGATCCCGACGCCCGGCGGCGGTCAGCTCCCGCCCGAGATCATGGAGCAGATCCGCCGCCAGATGCAGCAGCAGGGCATGGGCGGCGGCGCCCCGCACTGAGCCACCGTCCCCCGCCGCGCGCGATGCGGGTGCGTCGCGCGCGGCCCTCCCCCGCTCCCTCCGACTACCCCCCCTGCTTCACTGGCTCCCTCGGCCGCGTTGGCTCGCGCTCGGGGCCGTCGTCGATCACCGTGCCGTCCTTGCGCACGCGCTCGACCACGATCTCCCCCACGTCGTCGCCGAGCTTCTGCCCGAGGAGCTTCTCGGCCAGCGCCCGGTGGTCGCGCTCGTGCTCGTGGGGGAGCGCGTCGTCGTCGCTCTCGTACCCGATGATGAGCTCGCGCTTGCCCGTCGCGGGGTTGTATCGGAACTTGATCGTCACCTCGGCCATACGCCCTCTCAGCCCTTCTTCCCGAACGCCTTGATCTCCGACGCGTCGAGCACCTTGCGCTCGAGCAGCAGCGCGTGGAGCGCCATCAGCAGGTCCTGGTGGTCGCGCAGGAGGCGCTCGCAGCGGAGCGTCTCCTCGCGCAGGAGCTGGTCGATCTCCTCGTCCATCCGGAGCTGCCGCGCCTCGCTCACCGCGCGCTCGCCGCGCCCGCCCTCGTCGTCGAGCACCACGCGGGCGCCGAGGTTGCGGCTCATCCCGTACTGCTCCACCATCGCCCGCGCCACCGCGTTGGCCTGCTGGAGGTCGGCCCGCGCGCCCACCGACACCTCGCCGAGCACCAGCCGCTCGGCCGCCTGGCCCCCGAGCGCCACGCACACGTCGGCGCGCATCTCGTCGGCCGTCACCGTGTAGGGCCGCGCCCGCGCCGCGCGCAGCACGTAGCCCAGCGCGCCCTCCTGGTCCTGCGTGATGCAGATGCGCTCGGGCGGCGTCGCCTTCGGGAGCAGCATCGCGACGAGCGCGTGGCCCGCCTCGTGGAGCGCGATCACCCGCTCCTCCTCGGCCGAGAGCACCACCGCGCGGCGGGTCTTCCGCTGGAGCGCGCGGTCGATGTCCTCGGGGGTGAAGGCCGTCGCGCCGGTGCGGAGGCTCTGGCGCTTGAGCGCGCGGCACACCGAGTGGATGTGGTCGCCGGCGAAGGGGATGTTCTTCTCGCGGTCGGCGAGGCCCTCGGTGCGGCGGACCATGTGCTCGACGAGCGCGTCGTCGAGCCCGAGCCCGAAGCGCTGGTTGTAGATGCGCACGATCGCGCGGCGGTCGTCGGCGGTCGGCGCGGGGATCTCGATCATGAACTCGAAGCGCCCCGGGCGCATGAGCGCGCCGTCGAGGGACTCGAGGTAGTTGGTGGTGCCGACCACGAAGATCATCTCGTTGCGCCGGAAGCCGTCCATCTCCGTGAGGAGCTGGTTGACCATCGAGTGCTCGACGCCCGACCCGATGTACGTCCCGCGCTGGTGGGCGAAGGCGTCGATCTCGTCGAACACGATCACCGCGGGCGCCGCCTGCCGCGCCTGGCGGAAGATGCGCCGGAGGTTCTCCTCGGACTCCCCGACCCACTTCGACTTGAGCTCGGGGCCCGAGACCACGATGACGGTGGCGTTCATCGCGGTGGCGACGGCCTTGGCGAAGTACGTCTTCCCGGTGCCGGGCGGGCCGTGGAAGATGACGCCGCGCGGGAGGAGCGCCTCCACCTGGCTCACGTCGCGCTCGTCGCCGAGGGCGTCCTTGCGGCGCGCGAGGTCGATGAGCTCGTCGCGCAGGCGGGCCTTCACCTCGCCGTAGCCGCCGATGTCGGCGTCGAGGTCGACGCTCGGCAGCTCGACGTCGTCGGTCACCGTCTGACGCCAGATCTCCTGGTAGACCTCCTGCGCGGCGGGGCGGCCCGCGGTGGCCTCGCGCCGCGCCGAGAGCTCCGCGAGGAGGCGCCGGCAGCGCACCGGGTTGACGCCCGACAGGTACTTGTAGAGCCCGAAGGGGTCGAACTCCGTCGCGTGCATCGCCCGCGCCTCGCGCTGCGTGACGATCTTCGCCAGCGCCTCGCGGGGGATGCCCGTGATCTCCCGGCGCGCGGAGAAGGCCCCCTGGATCACCTTGGGCACCTCGAAGCTCGGGTCGCGAAACCCGAGGAAGACGGCCTTCGGGTTCTCGTAGAGCAGCGGGATGGCCTCGCGCGCCTCGAGGGTGAGGCCCGTGTGCGTGGTCGTCAGAACGTCGAGGTGCATCAGCACCACCGCCACCTCGTCGACGCTGCCGCGCACCGCCTCGGTGAGCTGGTCGAGCATCCGGCCCATCACCCCGCGCGGCGGGCCCTCGGGGTCGGGGCGGCCGTCGACCACCACCAGGCGGCGCGCCTCGCGCGTGCGCTTCAGGCGCGCCCGCACCGCGAGGTAGAGGTAGAGCGAGAGCTCCTTGTCGCAGTCGACCAAAACGCTCACGCCCCGGCGGATCCGATCCTCGATGAAGGCGATGTCCTGCGCGCACGCGGCCTCGACGGCGTCCTCGTCGCGGAGGTCGGTGGGCAGCGCGCTGATCGGGATCGTGCGGTTCACGCCGTCGCTCCTCGCGCGGTGGAACGCCGCGCAAAAAAAGGGGCGGCAACTGTGGCGCCGGCACCCCCCGCGGGTCAAGCGGGACCCCCGCGGCGCGGCGCCGCTGTGGGGAATTCATCCCGTGAAATTCCCCCGCCGCACAACGGAGGTGGTAGAGCTTCGAAGAGCCGATGAAGCCGCAGCCTGAACGCCCGGGAGCGCGGGCCGACGCGGAGGTCCCGCGGATCGGGCGCTACCGCGTCTGCTACCGCATCGCGCAGGGCGGCATGGCGTCGGTGTACCTCGCGCGGCTCGAGGCGGCGTCGGGCTTCAGCAAGTGGGTGGCGCTCAAGATCATCCACCCCAACATCGCCGCGGAGCCGCGGTTCGTGGAGATGTTCCTCGACGAGGCGCGGATCGCGGCGCGGCTCGACCACCCCAACCTCTGCACCGTGTTCGACTTCGGCGAGGACGACGGGCGGTACTACCTCGCGATGGAGTACCTCCACGGCGAGACGCTCGGCAACGTCGCGCGCCGCGCCTGGAGCGCCCAGGGGGCCCTCCCGCGCGAGCTCGGCGTGCGCCTCGTCGCCGACGCCGCGCGCGGCCTCCACCACGCCCACGAGCTCAAGGGCGACGACGGCGGCAACGCCCACGTCGTCCACCGCGACGTCTCCCCGGAGAACGTCTTCGTCACCTACTCGGGCAGCGCGAAGGTGGTCGACTTCGGCGTCGCCCGCTCCGACGACCAGCTCCACGAGCGCACCACCACCGGCGAGCTCAAGGGCAAGCTGGCGTACATGTCCCCCGAGCAGCTCCACGAGCGCCGCGTCGACCGCCGCACCGACGTCTGGGCGCTCGGCGTGGTGCTCTGGGAGGTGACCGTCGGGCGACGTCTCTTCCGCCGCCAGACCGACGCCGCCACCGTCTTCGCCATCACCCGCGACCCGATCACTCCGCCGTCGCGCCTCGTCGCCGACTACCCCCGCGACCTCGAGGCCATCGTGCAGCGCGCCCTCGAGCGCGACCTCGCGAAGCGCTACCAGACCGCGCAGGAGCTCTGCCGCGCGCTCGAAGCGTGGCTCCTCACCTCGGGCCGCCCCGCGGGGGCCACGGAGGTGGGGGAGTTCATGCAGGCGCTCTTCGCCGACCAGATCGCGTGGCGCGACCGCTTCCTCCGCCAGCACGACCCGGCCTTCCGCGACCTGGTGAGCGCGTGGCAGTCGGCGCCGCTTCGATCCGCGTCGGGCGACGACCCCGACGTGCCCGGCCTCGACCTCGGCCTGCCCGTCCCGAGCGCCGTCGCGCGCCCCGAGCCCGCGCCCGCCGCCGTGCGCCCGACGCCGCCCGACCCCCCGCCGCGCATCCCGCTGCTCGACGACCCCGACGCCACCGCGCGCGCCCCGCAGACGCCGCCCCGCGACGAGGCGATCCCGCTCACGCGCCGCGCGTCGATCCCCGAGGGCCGCGCGCTCGTCCGCCGCGCCGCGACCCCGCTGCCGGTCGACGACAACGCCGCCACGCGACGTCTGGTGGCCGCGCGCTCGGGCGCCACGCCGCCCCCGCCGCGCCGCCCCGCGATCCCGCGCGAGACGCCCCCCGGCCTCACGCCCGCGCCCGTCGAGCGGCCGAGCGTCCCCTACGTCGCGCCGCCGCGCCGCAGCCGCTGGGACGTCCCCTTCTACCTCGTCGGGCTCATGGTCCTGGGCGGGCTCTTCGCCCACATCGCGTGGTTCGACAAGCCGACGCCGCGCCGGCCCGTCTCCACCGCGCACCGCGCCCTCGCGCCCGCGCCCGCGCCGAGTCCTCCCGCACAAACACCAACACCTCCCCCGACGCCGGCGCCCGCAGTGTCATCGCCCGACGCCGCGCCGCTCGCGACGCCCGACGCCGCGCCCGCGCGCCCGCGCCGTCACCATCAAGACGCGCCCGCTGAAGACCCCGGCGACACCGCGAGCGACGACCGCAGCGTGCCCGGCCTCCTCAACGTCACGGCGACGGCGCCGGCGGAGGTCTTCATCGGGAGCCGCTCGCTCGGGCGCACGCCGCTCGACGCCGTCGCGCTCTCGCCGGGCGTGTACAGCGTCCGCGTGGTGTCGTCGGAGCACGCGGGGGCGCGGGAGTTCATCGTCACGGTGCGCCCGCACCGCACGTCGTCGCTCCACGCGGAGTGGGCCGACGAGCGCGCGATGCCCCTCGCCCCGTCGCCCACCGCGCGCCCCCCGGAGCCCTGAAGCCCGCAAAAAGGTGGGCCCGTCCGCACGATCGCGCGGGTGTATCGTCGGCGCCATGCAGCCGTCTCCGCCCTGGTTCCTCCTGCCGGCGATCCTCGTCGGCTTCCCGGTGTTCTTCGTCGGCATCTGGACGCTCGTGTGCGCGATCATCGCGGCCACCGCGGGCTGGGGCGCGATGGCGGCCCGCTACCCGGCGCCGCCGGGCTTCCAGGGGACCGGGCTCCCGAGCGGCTGGGCCAACCGCGTCGGCGTCGCGAGCTACCGCGGGGTCATGCACTTCGAAGCCGCGCCCGAGGGCCTCGTCATCCGCGTGTCGCGCCTCTTCCCCTTCCACCCGGCGCTGCTGGTGCCGTGGCGCGCGATCTCCCTCACGCGCGGCGGCGGCCTCTTCTCGGCCGGCTCGATGGCCGTCGAGGGCGGCTCGACCTTCTCCCTCAACGGCGACGCCTTCGACGCCATCGAGCGCGCGCTCGCCGGCGGCGGCGCCCCCACCGCACGGAAGTAGCGCCCGCGGCACGCGTCCTGCTCACCACCGCGCCATGCCCTTCCGCAAGCCCGTGACCGTCACGTCTTCGTGCCACGCTGTGCCT
>WBZM01004013.1_pt1 | contig 11039 bp, 10 predicted proteins | sample 5204271 | NCBI WGS metagenome assembly WBZM01 (sample SAMN12344346, study PRJNA552823) | activated sludge metagenome | biome: Activated sludge suspended growth; feature: Nitrification reactor; material: Wastewater; isolation source: activated sludge from nitrification reactor of wastewater...
TACCGGTCACTTGGTCCTATCAACGCTTCACACTAACGATGCCGCCGGTGCTTTTCCCCGCCTTATCGATATCGGTGCCGAGCCTTTTCTTATTGCCACCTCCATTTTAGGAATTATCTCACAGAGGCTGGTGCGGGTTTTGTGCCCTCACTGTAAAACCCCCTATGAGCCTACAGAATTTGAACTGAATAGCTTAGGCATCACTCGCCAGCAAACCATGACTGCCCATATTTGTAAGGCCGTCGGGTGCAATCAGTGCAATCAAAAGGGATATATCGGCCGAACCCTGATCCAAGAGCTCCTCACCGTTTCTGATGATATTCGTTCATTGATAATGCAACGAAAGGACGGCAACACCATTAAAAAGCAAGCTCTGCTAAATGGAATGCTGAGCTTTCGCGAACACGGAATTCAGAAAGTCCTGCAAGGAATCACCACCATCGAAGAGTTGTTTACAAATACTCAGTTAGACATTTAATGTTTCTAATTTTAGTTAAACCTATTTTATTAAAATTTTTAAAACACTGAACCAGAGCCCAGTTCAGTCTAGGGTTCTGAGGTGGCTCTTTCAATACTGTGGACAAAAATTCAAATTTTACTTAAACTTAATTACAGATGCAACAAAGTTATTTTAAAATAAATATCTTAGTTTTTCTTTTTCTCCACTTATTATTTAATAGTTATACTCTCTCTGGCCCTTCTTTAAAAAATCAAGATTTGCAATTAAAAAATAAGATAATTAAATCTAAAGCCATTGGACCAAATTTCTATTGGCATCCAAATCCTTATTGGCAAATGGATCGATTCCTGAGAGAACAATTTCCCCAATATTTTTTATTTAGAAACAATGCTACGAAAAAAGTAATTTTCGCGAATTATGAATCACCTAATACTGCAGAACTTAAGAAAAAGTGTTCAACAAAGCAAGAAGTCATTATTTTTAAAAATAATGAAAAGTTTTCGGTTTGTTTTGAAGGTCAGACGAAAGAACAATTGGTCTATTTCATTCAGAAATATGATGAAAACCTAAGTTGGAGATATAATTTTATTAGCAAAGACAAATTAACGATTTCGGAATGGAAGTCTTTTTTTTCGAATTGGACTTTTGAGATATGAAACTAAAGATCCTCTTTCGGGCTTCAACTTATTTATTTTTTGGAGTTCTCTATTCTCACCTTTCTTTCTCACAATCCCCCAGCGTCGTTCAAGGAGGAACCTCAGAAAATAGTCAAAATGGCGTTTTCAGTACATTTCCTCAACAACCGGGAGGGGGTATGGGATTCTCTAATCAACACGATCCCAATGCCGTCTATGCAGGCGCCTTAGATTACTGTCCATTCAATCCACCAAAATCTTCGGATGTTAATAGCCTCATGAGCGCTTTAACTTCTTCACTTGTGGCCCTTAAAAACCAATGTCCCAATCTAAACGATACGATTTCAGCGATTGAAAAGGGGATTAATGAAACCACAAATCAATTTAATATTCTTTTAACACAAAAATCACCCATCGATCCTCAGTCATCGAGTGGATTACTACCTAATCCTGACATAACTCAAGTAACATTAAGTTGTTCTAACTATAAATTATTACTTGCTCGCGAATATGACATCCTTCAAGATCGATTAGATCAATCAGGAACAGAGAATATTCCTTCAAGATACCTCAATTGCTTTGGCTCTGGATCTAATTCATCTGGTAAAAAAAAATGTATCTCAAGGAGCTACAATCAGTCTCTCTCCCAAATTTCAAGAAATTGTAGTGCAACCTATTTTACGAAAGTGGATGAAAGTTTAAAGAAATCACTCAATTCAATCTCTGAAGGATTTACAAGTGTGCTGAATAGCAATTCATCTTGTGGTGGAAACTACTCATCCCTAGTCGCAGAGGTAGGAATTAAACTCGCCGAAGCGCTAACTGTTCTTCCAGGGACTCTTGGATGGGCCGGCGCAGCAATCAATTTTTTTGCCAACATTATCAGTTCATTCATAAAAAAAAGTAATTATGATGATAGCCCAGTAGCTGCACTTGAAATGATAGCCGCAAGCAAAAAATCAAAAGCACTCATGTGTCTTTGGTTTCAGTTTCAGAATAAAAAGTTACGATGTCACGAATTCTTTAAAAATCCCAGTACAACGAATTCCTCTGACACCGCTTTATGCTCATCCTACTTCTCGGGCCCATTACCAACTGAACAACATACAAATATAAAAATTTTACAGGATCAGCTCGAGAGAATTTCAAAAAAACCATTCACTCCAGAGAAAATTGATGAATTCAATTCTTTATTAAGTAGCACCATTCCAGATCCGTTAACCGAAGGAAAAGAAATTACCCTAGAGACTCATCTTAATGACATAGCCACTGTGTTAAGAGATTCAAATAATCCCAGAACTAAAAGAGCAGATATGGCCTTAGGCGTAGGCCTAGGAGATCTTCTCAAATTACAAAAAAGCCTAAGTGACCCAAAATTTACTGCAAAGAACCCTAATTACATGAATGATTTAAAAAAATTAAATGAAGCTATTAACAATTCCATCAACTCATTTTCAATGGAAAAAGCCGTGGATGCTTATTGGAGAGTTAAGGGCAAAGAAGATCCCTATCTTTATATCAAAAACCTAAGCACTTTGGACCCAACCAACACGGACCACAATGGTTCGCTAAGTTACAATGGTCATGAGTCTGACATTATGCTTGGTTCAAATGCAATGATTAAATATTTTCAAGAATTATTTAACAATAACATAGCCCTATTAGGAGAAAGCTATCATGCCGCCGTTGCAGAAACAGATAAAAATAGAGTTTATACGAGCGCTATCGAGCTTGCAAAAGTCTGCTTTTTAAGTGCAGGAATTTACTATGCCAAAGCTCCTGAGTCTCAACGGGACCTCTTCACCAAAGACGCCTTAAACCGAATCAACGAAGCTCCAACAAAAAAATATGAAGAGGCTTGTAAAGTTTTTTCATGCTTAAACCAAAACAATGACAATAAAATTGGATCCTTATTCAAGCCTAAATCGTCTGGTAATGAAGCCAGTAAGGAGTTTAGAACTTACCAATGTCAAAATTTAAAAAACTATGACATTATATTAAATAAAATAAAATCTCAAGTTAGTGCCAAAGGAAAACTCTGTGATTAGGTTAAGTACTTGTTCTTTGTGAATAGTTAAGTACTCACTCTTTCGACGGACAGTATGCCCTTGATTTTTTGTAATTCAAAAATGGTTTGATTGAGGTGTGAGGAATCCCTGACGGTGATATCGAATAAGCAAATCGCTTTTTTATCTTTTGTGGTGCGGATATTGGCTGACTGAATGTTGCTACCTAGGCTGGTAAAGGCTTCCGTCATGGTTTTGAGTAATCCTGGGATATCCAAACAGGTGACCTTTAAGCGCACCACCCTTTCTAATCCATCGGCGGCCTGTTTGACATTCCAATTCACATCAACTTTTCTAAGTTGATCCAATTCAAAGACTTTTTTGCAACCACTTTGATGAATGCTGACTCCACGCCCTCGGGAAATAAAACCAACGATGGGGTCACCCGGTATGGGCGAACAGCATTTAGCAAAGTGGACCAGAACATCATCCATGCCATCCACAGTGATGAGGGATTTACGTTTTTTGAGTTTCAAAGTGGCATTTGAAACCAGTTTTTCCATAAAAGAAATTTCTTCTTTTTTCGTCGGCACCGTTTCGCTTTTGGGAATAAGTCTATCCACCAAATGTTTTGGTTCTAATTTTCCATAACCCACTTTGATAAATAATTCATCTAAGCTATGGACACCACTTTCTCTAATAAATTTTTCAAACTCATCACCCTTTAAAAATCGTACCGCTGCAAAACCAAATTTTCTAAACTCTTTATCGATAAGCTCTTTTCCTAGCAACCAACTTCGTTTCCTTTGTTCTTCCTTAACAAACATTCTGATCTTGGATTTAGCTTTGCTCGTGACACAATATTTTAACCAATCCTTTGAGGGCGTTTGAGTTTTGGAAGTGATAATTTCAACGGTATCTCCGTTGTGCATTTTATATTTCAATGGAACCATTTTTCCGTTGATTCTAGCACCAGCGCACTTATTACCAAGATCGGTATGCACAGCATAGGCAAAATCAATAGGTGTGGCCCCTTCAGAAAATTCCTTCACATCTCCATTGGGTGTAAAAACATAAATTTCAGTATCAAACATCTCTGTTTTGACTGTATCCAAAAATTCTTCAGGATTACGCATCGTTTGATGCCACTCAACCAGTTCGCGCATCCAATTGGATTGGTTCAATCCCTCATCCGTCATTTTTCCACGCTCTTTGTACTTCCAATGAGCAGCAATCCCTCTCTCCGCTATTAAATGCATTTCTTCAGTTCTGATTTGAATTTCAATTCGATCACCACCAGGTCCAATCACAGTTGTATGTAGAGAGCGATAGTTATTTGTTTTTGGCATAGCAATAAAGTCTTTAAATCTCCCAGGAATGGGTTTCCATATAGAATGAACATGCCCCAAAACTTCATAACATTCAGAAACACTTTGCGTGATAATCCTGAATGCCAAAACATCATAGACTTGATCGTAATCAATATTACGACTTTGCATCTTTCTATAAATCGACCAAAGATGCTTGGATCTTCCATACACTTGATATTTAACTGTCGTCTTTTCCAAGGCCTTGGAGACCAATCTTTTCACATCTTCAATATAGCGATTGGTCTCGGCTTCGGTTTTTTTAATTCTTTGAATCAGTTCATAATACATATCAGGGCGGTAGTAACGAAAACACAAATCCTCAAGCTCAATCTTTAGGGTGTTAATACCCATTCTTCCGGCCAAAGGAGAATAAATTTCCAAAGTTTCGAGGGCAATTTTGGCCTGCTTTTCATAGGGCATATGATTGAGTGTCCGCATATTATGTAATCGATCTGCCAGTTTCACCAAAACAACACGGACATCTTTACCCATGGCAATGATCATTTTACGAACATTTTCTCCTTGTTTTTCAACGGAGTTTTTAAATTTAATTTGAGAGATTTTAGTCACTCCGTCTACAAGAGTGGCGACAACTTCACCAAATTCTTTCTTAATATCCTCTAGCGTTGCCTGAGTGTCTTCTACGGTATCATGCAATAACCCCGTGACAATGGAATCCATATCCAACTTCAAATCGGCAAGAATTCCAGCAACACTCAAAGGATGAGAAATATAGGGTTCACCACTACGACGAAACTGTCCTTCATGGGCTCGTTCTGAAAATGTATAGGCTTTTTCTAAAACAGAAACATCCGCCGCCGGATAGTATAACAAAACTTTATTACAAAGCTCATCTACCGACTTCAAAGGCTGATGCCTAAGGCTCTCTTCAACAGCTAACAACGCTTCTGTCATCTGTTTATTATCCTCAATAATTAACTATAAAATCAACGAGATAAGGTAAAAATAATATAAACTACCAAAGGATCTAGAAAGAGGTATTATGTTACATATTTTAATTCTCTCCTCGGAGTTTTAAAGCCATTTTTTAAAAAACTATTATCGTGATTTTTTAAAGGCAATAAATAAAGTTGAAAGATCCACAAATGCCCCACCATCTGGAGAAATACACCTTGTAAATGATTTTTCATTTTTTTTAAATTTAAATGTTTGAGGTGAACATCCAATAGCGTGACAAAGATTAAAGTCCGGAGAACCTCTTTCTTTAAAGACATCCTCCAATTTCAAATTAGATTCTTTTACCAATTTCAAAATTGAACATTCCGAAGTACAGTTTTGAGAAGTAAACATATTTGGATTATTTTTAAAACAAAAAATATCAGATTCTTTTCTTTGAAGTTGAGTTTCTAAATAAAATATATCCTTTTTTTCACAGTCTGATTTGCCATCTGCATTTGAAATAAAGAAAATAATAAAACTATTTAATAGCAACAACATCATAGATCCCATTTTCTAAACTTTTTGAAGATATCGTCAAATAACCAGTTTCCTCGTCACATTTATATCTTGGATCATACATTGTGCATCTCCGGCCCCAAGAGTTTCTAAGAATAAAATCGCACTCTTGAGTATTATAATTCCATTTACGACCGACAATTGAAACTGCATGTATATTTTTATTATTTTCACTCAAAACAAATTCCCTATTTTTTAAAATAGCTACATCTATATTAACTCCAACTGGTTTTCCTTCATTTAATCGTTGATTTATTTTCATTATTTTTGAAGATCTTGAATCATTTTTATTGGAAATGATAAAATCTATAGGTTTCGTTTTAACCTTATTTTTACACGATTTTTCTATGAGCTGATCTATTATTGGTGTAAAATTAGTCGAGTATAGAATCTTAATTAAATCTTCTACTTTTAAAGTAGGAAAATATTTTTCAAAGTTTATAACACAATTTTGATATTTTGCTGCTTCAATTAAATGAATATTCTTTTTTAGATTACCGATCTCATTTAAGGTAGTTTTTAACTCACCTTCTTTTTTTGAATAAATATAATCATCTGACGGAAGATCTTTTTCTAAACAGAACCCGTACTTTTCTCCCAGAATTAATGGAACTGTAAGAGCTTCGCCTTCCCTGTCCACCAATCTTCTACCTTCATGATCCCCTTTTTTCAAAAAGACCAATAAATTTTGATCTGTAAGTATCTCGATATTTCTCTGAAATATTTGCCAAATAAATAGGGGAAACTGATTCTCCAATCTCAAAAGAAATTAAATCAGCAGCAACAAAAGCGTAACACCAACCAATACTGTCCTGCTCTCTCACTGGAGGGAGTTTGCTTCTAAAGTCTTTTGGAGAACACTCAGATGAACTAATTTGTGCATTTAGTGGCAATGAAAAAATAAAAAGACAAATAGCAATTATAACACAAATAAAAAATGAAAATCTAAACTTAGCTTTCATTGACTTATTGTTTCATTTTTTTACAAAAAGTAAAAGAAAAACCGAGATACCAATATAATTTAAAATAAAAACTAAACCTTATAAAATATATCAACTCATTCTATAACTTCTATTTGTTCAAATCTTTTTGAATTTCAGCGATGCAAGTGGCATTGTCTAGATGACTTTCATATCCCACGTTGCCAGCGGCAACTTCACGTAAAGAAGCGACAATGTATTTATTACTTTTCAGGGCAACTGTAGCCTCGGAGCCTTTAAGTAATTGCTTAGCCCTTTTTGCAACCATAAGAACAAGTGCAAATCGATTGGGAACTTTTTCTAAACAATCTTCAACTGTGACTCTAGCCATTAAAACCTCCGAAGCTACTATTACTAAACTTATCTGAGTATATTTTCAATGATTTTTTTAAATTCCCCATAGGAAGTTTCAAAAACATCATTTATTAAGCGAAAATCGAAATTAGGAGCTTCCTTCATTTCGTTTTTTGCATTTTCCATTCTTATTTCAATATCTTGAGGTATTTTACCATCTCTTTTAATAATTCTTTTCCTTAATTCCTCAACTGAAGGAGGAACAATGAAGATTCCACGACTCTGGGGAAATTTCTCTTTAAATGTTTTTGCACCTTGTATATCCACGTCCATTATAATGCATCTGCCATTCTTCCAGGCCTCTTCCAGCTGGTACATCGGGGTCCCATAAAATCTTGTATGAACCATGGCCCATTCAACAAAAAAACCTTCTTTTATTTTTTGTTTAAACTCTTCCTCTGAAACAAAATAGTAAGGATGCCCTTGAGACTCCCCTAGACGCATACTTCTCGTTGTGTAGGTAATCGTATCAACAAGGCATGGTATCTCCTTGCATATTCTTTCAATAAAACTACTTTTTCCAGCCCCACTTGGTGCTGCAACAATGATTAAATTTGTTTTCATTCTATATTTTGCGCCTGTTCTTTTAACTTTTCAATTAAACCCTTAGCCTCAACAACGTGTTGGGTGATTTTTGCACTTTGTGATTTGGAACCTATGGTATTAATCTCTCTGAGTAATTCTTGAGTGTAAAAGTCTATCTTCTTTCCTTCTGATTTTTTAGACAAAAGAAGGTTCTTGTAATTCTTTAAATGCTCTTCTAATCTTTGAATTTCTTCAGCAATGTCTGCTTTTTCTGCCAAAAAGAAAATTTCCTGCTGAACTTTTTGATCTTCCACCAGCTCAACAGCCTTTGATTTTAATTTGTCTTTCCATTTTTGGACAACATCAACGACGTTGATGGATCTTTGTTTCTTAACAGAAGCAACTTCCAAAACTAATAAATTTAAAAGCTGAAGCAATTCCTTCTTAATCGAATGTCCTTCCCTCACTCTTTCGAGATGGCACTTTTCAACACCCTCTTTAAATAATTTTAAAACCATCTGACTTTCATTCTTGGAAATTTCAGTTTCCTCGTGCACCTGAATAACAGGAGCAATGGACAAAATATCTTTAACAGAAACATGAGGAGATAGTTTTAATTGTTTTTGCAACTTACTTATTTCGCTACTAATTTTACCAGCCAAATCCATATCGCCTTGTATTTTAGCCTCAGACAGATTTCTTTTAACTTTTCGATGACAAAAAACATCCACAGTACCTCTTTGAAAAGTAAAATTAAGAATTTTACGAAGTTCTGGTTCTAAAAAGACATATTCTTTTGGTAAATGAAACCTGGATTCTAGAAAACGACCGTTTACTGACTTTAAATTAAATTCGATGCGAACATCTTTTGTTTCTATTTTTTGGGAACTAAACCCTGTCATGCTTATCATCAAGTAACATGTGGCCGTTACCGCCCACCGCTCCTTCCAGAACCATGCCCGACAAATTGTTAAATCTCAAGCCTGATTTTGTAATATCAGGTCATTTAGGTCTAAAGTAGGCTTGAACATTAGACAATGAGGGCTCTACTTTCAGATGATTTAACTCAATAATCAAAGTATCTATATTTTAGACATCACATTCCAAAAGACATGTCATTCCAAAAGGCGTTAAGAAAGGGGGCCTCCTTGAAAAATTAGAGATCCATTCAGTGAATTATTCCAACAAGCTCAGAAGGACAGAATCAAAAATTTATCATGGCGGGTATTTTGATTAACTATTGCTCTTGATGGTGGCAAATTTTCTGAAATAGATTAAACTACTATTCAATTTTTGGTTCGTTCAATCGGGGGAGTGTGAGTGGATAATAGATTCTCGTGTTTACAATGTAGGAACCGGGAAAATTTAGCCCTTGGACTAACAAATGAAAAAAAACATTCTTCTCGGTTTCAATAGTTTTTTCCCAAGTAGCAAGAACGGTATCAATATCCAAGTCTGGATTCGAAAAAACTCTGGTTTGAAACTCTTTTTTGAGTCTGTCGTATTCTTCCTGCCGTAAACGTTCTTTCTCTGCGATGACCTGGGGGGACAATGAACTTTTATTCTGGCCAAAAAACTTACTCAATCGGCTTTTGGATTTTTCTAAATTTTGTGCAATCTCAAATTCTTGATCGGCTTTGGCAGTGTAAGCTTGGAATGCCTCATCTAACCGACGTTTGTAGTCGTTTACTAAAAGCGCTTCCTTATGTGTAAAGTAGTCAACGACTAAATCTAATTCGGACCGAGAAATACTATGATTGAGCCGCGCTAATAAGCCCCACATGAGTTGCCGTAATGCTGTATTTAAAAACACATTGCTCACTTCGCCAGGATAATAGACCCTCTCACCAGCGACGAGAGGACTAGATGTATTCACTATAACAAAACTTTCATTTCGGTCATTAAGGTCAAACTCAATCCTGTCGAAATCCTTGAAAGCTTTGTCAAAAAGAATTCTTATTTCAGTCAGCGAAAAACCTTTGCCTTTTTCATAAATAATTTTTCTTTTGTGATACCCGAATTTGCCCGAATAATAATAATTTTCGTATCCAATAACTCCCTCAGCTGGTTTCTTACTAAAGTTCTCAAATAGAGTTTTTTCAAATGAGGTTTTCACTGAACCAAAAGGAACCTGCTTGAGTTTTTCAAAACTTTCCATAAATTCTTGGGACACGGGATAGTTTTTTAAAACAGTGGCAAGCTCCTGGGCTCGGGAAAATTCCTCTGCTTCTCGCGGTTTTGATTTTGGACTCTCTTGAGCTTTTACTTGCTGCTGTTGCCGACGGGCTAGAATTCCTAAATCAACACCGCGCATTTCCAATTCAATTAATCGATGTAAATAAAGAGGATGCTCGCTGAGGGCATTTGCGGCTAAATCCAATTGTGATTCCAAGAGCACAATATACTTATCAACAATACCGGCCATTACCATAAATTCTGAAGATTTATTTACAAAAATGTTTCCGATACTGCTGGGATTGGGCCCAAATTCTGATTTGGCGATTTCTACATCATCGGCGAACTTTAAAAGCTTGCCTTTCAATATTTTAACTTCTCTCAGAAACTCCTGTGTGGACTCAATAGACTTACGCAGGTTTTCATGGCAAATTTCGATGCTTTTTGAACAGGTCTTTAAGGCAACGATTATACCCTGAGCTTTATCAAGATGAAGCTTGTTGCTATTAATAAGAGGGTCAATCTCTACGATTTGATTTTTAATGGTAGTCAGCAATGTGTTGCTGATACTAATTTCAGAGGCTAATTTTTGATCCACGCCTTGTTTATGGAGATTAGCAACCACGGATTCGTATTGAGTATTTATGCCAAGGTAAAAATCCCTAAGAACTTCAAAAATAATTAACTGCGGATTACCGTAAGGGTGAGTTTTAATTTTTTCGTCGATTAAGTGACTTAAGCTTGGAGAGACTTTTAACGGAACCTTGTACAGGTTGTGGCAGTCACTTTGAGCAAAGACACTGTGGCTAACCATAATAGACAGAAAACCGAAACTAATCATTAAGCTTTTCATAAGAGTATTTTAAACATACTTATATTTTTGATCAAGTGTAGAGAATTAGACAAAGGAGCAAAAAACGGCAGACACAAAAAACTCTCCGTAACATTCAGGGGTGTGGCACTTTGAAGTAAAAATGATCAGTATTTATAGATAGATGGTTTAAGTAGCCACAGCGCTGAAGAATCTTTCTCATAAAGCTTAGTTCATTAGAGTAACC
>WBZM01004015.1_pt1 | contig 11038 bp, 7 predicted proteins | sample 5204271 | NCBI WGS metagenome assembly WBZM01 (sample SAMN12344346, study PRJNA552823) | activated sludge metagenome | biome: Activated sludge suspended growth; feature: Nitrification reactor; material: Wastewater; isolation source: activated sludge from nitrification reactor of wastewater treatment...
GGCCGCGGCGGCCGACCTGACCAAGGAAAACTTCAACCTCTATCACACCCACATCTACTTGCTCGATGAGGACAAAACCACCCTCACACTGCGCGCCGGAGCGGGGAAGGTAGGGCGACAAATGGTGCGCGAAGGCCGGCATATCCCGATCGGCGCGCGCTCCATCGTGGCCCGAGCCGCTCGCGAGCGGGACGTGGTACTGGTGCGCGACACACGGCGATCGACCGACTTTTTGCCTCACGAACTTCTGCCAGACACGCGCTCGGAAATGGCTGTCCCCCTCATCATCGGGGATCGCGTGTTGGGCGTGCTCGACGTTCAGTCAGACGAGGTCGGCCACTTTCTGCCCGACGACCGGCAGGTGTACAAGATTCTGGCCGCCCAGTTGGCCGTGGCCACACAGAACGCGTTCTATTTCGCCGAACAGCTGGAGATGGCCGAAAAATTGCGCGAGGTTGACCGCCTGAAAACCGACTTTCTGGCCCGCATGAGCCACGAATTACGCACGCCCTTGAACTCAATCATCGGCTTCGCCGATGTGCTACTCATGGGCCTCGACGGGGATTTGACCGAACGCATGATCGAAGACCTGCAACTCATCCGCAGCGGGGGCTATCACCTGCGCGATATCATCGGCGACATCCTGGATATGTCCAAGATCGAGGCTGGACGGCTGGAATTGATCTACGAAGAATTCGACGTGCGGCGCGTGGCCTCGGAGCTCATGGCGACTGCCTCACCCCTGGCCGAGCAAAAGGGTCTGGACTTGCAGCTGGTAATCGCCGATGGAATCGAACCACTGATGGCCGACCGCACGCGCATTCGTCAAGTCCTGTGGAACATCATCGGCAATGCCATTAAGTTCACCGACCGCGGCGGCATCACCGTTTCAATTCGGCCGGATGGGGATTGCCTGCACTTCTGCGTCACCGATACCGGCATCGGCATCACCCCGGAGAATCAGACCCGCATTTTCGACTACTTTAGCCAGATCGACGCCGGACGCCGGGCATCGATAAGCGGCACAGGGCTGGGCCTGTCAATCAGCAAAAGTCTTGTCGAATATCACGGCGGCCGTATCTGGGTCGAGAGCGAGCCGGGACACGGCAGTACGTTCCGCTTCACCATTCCCATTCAACCGGACGACGCCACCGACGGGGTAAACGGCGATCTGTAATACCTTACGTAACAGTTGCCTGTTTAAATAGTAATGAGCCAAGTTAGTATTCCCAAGGAGCAAATAGGATGAGGCGAAAGCGAATCCTGTGTATCGAGGATAACGATAGCAATATGCGCCTCGTCTCGCGCATCGTCGAGGGCGAAAAGCACGAATTCCTGACGGCGGCCGACGGTTTAACAGCGCTCTCCATGGTCCAGCGCGAACGCCCCGACCTTATCCTGCTGGACATCAACATTCCCGGCCTCAACGGTCTGGAACTGGCCCGACGCCTGAAAGGCGACCCAAACCTGTCGTCGATTCCGTTGATCGCCACTACAGCCAACGTGCTTCTCGGCGACCGGGAGCGCTGCCTTGAGGCGGGTTGCGATGAATATTTGCCCAAGCCGCTGGACGTGCGCGAGCTGCAATCTATCCTCCGCAGCTATCTGGGTAATCCTGTCCGAAATCAAACTTTTTAGCCCAGGCTTTCTACTTAACCGCTTGCCTTGCCCCTCTCGCTGAATATCTTCCGCACCCCTCCCCCTTCGTGCCGTTTTTCACAGTTGCGCTACAATACCGATCGCTTGGTCAATTAATCACCGACACGGATCGGATCTGACGGGATATGAGAGGGATCATGCGCGTTGCGGTATTGGCAAATTTGCAGAAGAATGCACCCACGTGGCCGGGCATGCCCGAGGACCGCTGGGATGATTTGGATTCCGAAGAGACCATCAACGCGATCGTGTCTGCGCTGGAATCCGGCGGCCACGAGGCGACCTTCCTCGAAGGAAACCTGTCCCTTCTGGAGACGCTGCCCAAGCTTAAACCCGACATCTGCTTCAATATTTGCGAGGGTCACTGGGGCGATTCCCGAGAGGCCCAGGTACCGGCCATCCTGGAGATGCTGCGCATTCCCTACACCGGCTCGGGACCGCTGACGCTGGCACTGGCGCTGGACAAGCCTATGACCAAGCGTGTGCTGTGGTATCACAGCTTGCCGACGCCGCCGTTCCAGACCTTCGAGCGCGTCAATGAGCCGCTCGACCCCGACATGAAATTCCCGTTGTTCGTCAAGCCGAGCCGTGAGGGAACGGGTATGGGCGTTTCGGCCGACTCGATTGTCCAGGACGAAAGCCAATTGCGCGCCCAGTTACGCCGCCAGTTCGAGAAGTATGACCAGACGATCCTCGTCGAGCACTTCATTGAGGGCCGCGAGGTGACCGTCGGCCTGGTCGGCAATCTCAGTACACCGGTGGCGCGTCGCCTGCCCGATGACCTGGAAGCGCCACGCATCTCGCGCGGTCTCCACTTCTTCCCGCCACTGGAAGTGGACATGAGCCGCTACCCGGCCGAGGAAGCAGGCGTTTATACCAGTCGCATCAAGACCGAATTGGTTCACACCTTTCATTATCTCTGTCCCGCCCCACTGCCGGCCGAGACAGTACAAGAGTTGAACTGGCTGGCGGCGGCCACTTTTCGTGTTACGGGCAGTTTTGACGTGGGTCGCATCGACTTCCGCCTCGATGCCCACGACAATAACAAACCCTACATCCTGGAGATAAACCCGCTACCAGGCCTGAATCCCGGCTATTCCGACCTGCCCCTCGAAGCCCAGGCCAACGACTGGACCTACGACCAGTTGATCAACCGCATTCTGGAGGAAGCAGTCGACCGCTATGGTTTGGAAGAGACTGACTCCCAAGCCGCCTAAGGTCCTACTCGCAAAGGAGAGATGTCGATGCCCGAAAAAGACCCTACCCTCATGGCGCGTTGTCTCGAATGCGATTCACGCATCTACTTTGAGCGAAAGCCAGACCTGGGGGAGATTATCGTTTGTCCGGAGTGCGAGACGAGCCTGGAAGTTGTCCGGATATCGCCCATAAAATTTGGCTGGCCCGACGAGGGCAACACGAGCAGCAGCCCGAGCGGTGCCATCGATCTCGATGAGTTCTTCAGCAATCTGGATACTGAGGAAGAAGGTGGGGGGAATTACGATGACGATGATGACGGCGGGTATTAGCCGACCCCAGCTCATCTTGTCAGACAGGTCGGTTTGGAGAGGTTTGACTGATGCTCCCGGCTTATAGGGTGCTCGCGAGAGAGCAATGAACGCGGCGCGCCGGGTGCTGAAAGTGTTGAGCCTGGCTTTGGTCTTTGTCTTATTGTTCGTCGTGTCCGTCGCCGGCTTCTGGTTCCTGCGGCCAAACCGGTCTGATGTCGATCCCGCGCTGGGGGCCGAAATCTGGCCGGTCGTCAACGACGGATTCCACAACTCCAACACGCATCTCATCCATTGGCGCGACCACTTCTACCTGGTTCATGCCCGGTCGCGCTTCCACATGGGCAACGACGAATCGCGTCTGGTCGTTTGGCGCTCGGCCGATGCCCGCGAATGGGAGGAGATCGCCCTGTTGGGAATGCCGGACGCCGACATCCGCGATCCCAAATTCGCCGCCATCGGCGATGGCCTGCTGCTCTACGCCCTGCCTAACAACGGCTTCGAGCCAGAGCCTTATGGAACCGTTGTCGCTGCGAGTTCGAACGGCCAAACGTGGTCATCTTTCGCCGATGTCGGCGAACCCGGTTGGCTGCTCTGGGAACCCAAAACGTTCGACGGCGAGACGTGGTACGCCACCGCCTACTGGCACGAGCACGGCCGCTCGGCGCTCTTCAAGTCGGTCGATGGCCTGGCTTGGGAGCGCGTGTCCGCCATCCATGAAGGGGATCGCAACGACGAGACAGCCAACGAATTCCTGCCCGACGGCCGCATGCTGGTGACAGCTCGATTGGAGGGCGACGATCGCGCCTGGCACCAGGGGTCCAAGAACGCGGCAACGCTGCTGGCCGTGGCCGAGCCGCCGTATACCGAGTGGGCGACAACGCGCAATCTGACAACACGGCTCGACGGGCCGGCGTTGTTCCGCTACAACGGGCGTGTCTATGCGGTGGGTCGCTATGACCCGGAAGGGCGAGAGAAATGGTACGGGATGTCGAGCTTGCTCGGCCGTAAGCGGACGGCCATCTACGAAGTGCGGCCCGACGCGCTGGTCTACCTGTCTGATTTGCCCAGCGCAGGTGATACGTCCTACGCCGGCGTCGTCCTCCATGGGGAGGATGCCTATATATCCTACTACTCCAGCGACACCCAGCGCGACTATGCGTGGCTGCTGGGGGCGCTGTTGCCCAGTGATATTCTGATGGCGCGCGTGCCGCTGGCGCGGCTGGAGGCGCTGGCCGCGAGCCGGTAGTTTCCGATATTGATTAGAAACCGAGTTTTCTCAGGAGAAACTCTGTTTCTATGATCAGGCAATTGAGGGGGCCGTTATTCAGGGACAACGGCCGTCCCGGTGAAGTTCACCTCCGTCGCGGACGGTGGCACAGTGATCCCCGGCTCCGGTAGCGAGTTGAACGTATACCCTTCGAGCGACGCCTGCAACATGTAAACACCGGGTGGCAAACCGGAGAGGATGTACGTGCCATCGGTCTCAGTCGCCACGGTGTGCCCATCGACGTCGCTGATGGTTACGCCGGGTAGCGGTTGCCCGGATGAATCCGTCACCTTACCCCTGATGGAGTACGTTTGGAAAACTCCGGTGAAGTCCACACCGATTGCATCCGGTGGGACTGAAACCATTTGGGGAGTCTGCCCAAAATCATAGCCGGCAAGCGCGGCCGACAATTCATATGTGCCGGCGGGCAAAGTAAGCGCGTACCAGCCGGCACTATTTGTCAGTGTCTCGTAGCCGTTGCCGGCGGATACGGTCACCGCGGCCAATGGATTGCCCGTGTCATCCACGACTGTGCCACTCACCGTATAAACCAGTAGCGTACCGGTGAAGTCTACGTCCGCCGCATCCGGCGGCACGGTGACTTCACGGGTTGCCGGATCAAACCCATAACCATCCTTCTCAGCCGACAGTGTATGGACGCCGGTCGGCAACTCCAGCGAATACCGGCCGTCGGCGTCAGTCTGCGTCGTGAAATCGCCGCTGGATATCGTCACTCCGACGAGTGGACTACCGGTTTCATCCACGACTGTGCCACTCACCGAATAAACCAGTAGCGTACCGGTGAAGTCTACATCCGCCGCATCCGGCGGCACGGTGACTTCGCGGGTTGCCGGATCAAACCCATAACCATCTTTCTCAGCCGTCAGCGTATGGACGCCGGTTGGCAACTCCAGCGAATACCGGCCATCGGCGTCAGTCTGCGTCAAGCGGCCATCGCCGTCGGATATCGTCACTCCGACCAGCGGGTTCCCTGTGTTCTCCAGGACTGTGCCACTCACCAGGTAGGTTAGCGCCGTGGCGGTGAAATCCTGGCCCGTCGCGTCCGGCCAGACAGTGATCGTGCGCGACACCGGGGCAAAGGTATAGCCCAACTTCTCGGCCGACACCGTGTACGTTCCGGCGCGCAGAGCTTCAAGGGTATAGCGACCATCATTGCCTGTTTGCGTGACGCGACCATCGCCCGTGGTAATCGCTACGCCGGGCAGCGGCTGACCATTCCCGTCGCGAACCACGCCGGCGATATCATAGAAAGGCGCGTCTGTATCCAGCGCGCGCAAATAAATACCGCCCGGGCGAGAAGTAATCCCTTCGATCAAGTTACGCGCCGTTGAAACAAAGGTGACAAAACGCCCGTCGCCGGAAATGACCGGCGTTGTGGAGACGCCGCCGGTGGCTTGTTGATTGTTGTTGCCGAGCGACACGCGGGTTGTCTCGCCGGTCGCCTGGTCGAAGATAAAAACGTCCGACAGTCCATTGGTATCGCCGGGAACAAGGTCGCTCGACTTGGAGGAATAGGCGATGTAGCGGCCGTCGCCCGACAGGACGGGCGTGACGGAGGGGTTATTGCCCGCATGGCCGTTGGCGTTGAGGGAGGCCAGCGATGTTGCCGCCGCCGGCAGGTAGTGGACATACACATCGATGGACGAATTTTGGTCGCGGCTGTCCAATTGGGCCGGCGATTCGTAGACAACGAACCGGCCGTCGGCTGACACTTGGGGATTGTGAGCATCACTGCTCGCTTGCCGGCCAGTGGTGCTAACAGAGACGCGTTTGATGTCAAAAGTGGACCGTTCATAGGCGAATATATCGAACTTGCGATTGGTATCGTCACGCACCAGATCGCTGGCCTTCGAGCGATAAGTGACGACACGACCCTCGGCCGAAATGGCGGCAATGGACCCACCGCTCCACGGGTTCAAGCCATTAGACATGATGTCGGCGTATTCGGTCGTGCCTGTCACGCGGTCGTAAATGAAAGCGTCGCGCTTTATACCGTTCATATCCGGTACGACCAGATTGCTGGAGTGGGACGAATAGACGATATAGCGGCCGTCGGGCGAGATATCCGGCAGCCAGGCGCGCCGGTCGGCCGGCTGGCCGGTGGGGGTCATTGAGGCCAGCGAGGTAATGCCGGTTTGCCGGTCGTGGAGGTAGACATTGATGCCCGGGCCGCGATAGGAAGCCATTCCTACCGCTTGCGCCGGCGATGGGATCAGGTTCTTGGCCTTCGATGTGAACACCACAAAGCGGCCGTCGTCGGAGATGGCCGGCTCGTCGGAAGGGCCGTTGGCCTGGATGCCGTTCGGGCCGACCGAAACGCGCTCGGTCGCGCCCGTTTGCCGATCGTGGACGAAGATATCGCTCACTTTGTTTGTGTCGTTGGGCACCAGATTGGAAGCGCGGCACTCGAAGACCACGAAACGGCCGTCGTAGGAAATATCGGGATTCTTGCAGGAGGAGTTCGCCGGCACGCCCTGACTCGAGACCGAAACCAACTGCGTGGCCGCTCCATTCGCAGCGGATCGGCTCGCAGCGCCGCCGCCCAGTGCTTCCATCCCCTGGGCCAGAATCAATACGGTGCTAATCAGCAGTACAGCCCACAGGAGCAGTTGGCTGCCGCGTGTGATTCGAACAATCCACATACCTTCATCGACTTTTTTCATCACGTCCTCCCGCACGAGCTGAAGACTGTCGCTACTCGGTTCGGTTTCGTGCGAAAGCGGCTCGTTACGACTTGTCGGTCGTGCACCCTGGCCGCCGATATTCACAACTAGGCACCAAAGAGATCATCAGGAAAACGCGCGCACCGTACAGGATCCCTTTTATGAAGCTATCAAATTTTTCTTACGATCCGCCTTTCGCGCCCCCAGGGACGGCTGGCGGTGGTTATTGATGCGCGTCCAATCGGCAATCTCTGCCCCGGGTCCAGCACTCAAATGCTTTGGAAAATCCGGCCCATATTATCAGGCGCGAATAAGGGTTGGTTCGAAAAGTCTTGTACCCTACAATTAGTGGACTGTGAATTCCGAATCTATCTATACCATCGGCTATGGCGCGAGGGATATTGACGCCTTTATCGCCACGCTCCAGCGCTATGGCATCACCTATTTGATCGACGTTCGCTCCCGGCCTTATTCGCGCTTCAAACCGGACTTCTCCCGGGAGGCGCTGGAGGCGCACCTGCGCGAGGCGGGCATCCGCTATGTCTTCATGGGCGATTTGCTGGGCGGCCGTCCTGATGCTGCCGACTGCTATGACGGCGAAGGCAAGGTAGACTACACGAAGGTCTCGGAGCAGGAGTTTTACCTGGTCGGAATCGAACGATTGGCGAAAGCTCAGGCGCAAGGATTGGCTGTTAGTCTGATGTGTAGCGAGGGCAAGCCGGAAATGTGCCACCGCACCAAGCTCATCGGCAAGACGCTGGTCCAGCGTGGCATTCCCGTGGCCCATATCGACGAGACGGATGAGCTGATTGGCCAGGATGCCGTGGTATTGCGGCTGACGGGCGGCCAACCTTCCCTGTTTGGCGACGACCTGCTGCCCGGCACCTCGCGCAAGCGCTATAGCCCCTCGCGGCGCGAAAAAGACGGGGAGGATGAAGATGAATAGCATTATCACGATCGGCGCGATTGGCTTTACGGCTGAAACATTCTTCCAGGCCCTGCTGGAGGCGCGGGTCGATACCTTTATCGATATCCGGCGGCGGCGGGCCGTGCGCGGTCGCGACTATGCCTTTGCCAACAGCCAGCGCCTGCAAGCTCGCCTGGCTGAGCTAGGTATTCACTATCTCCACCGGCCCGACCTTGCCCCGCCCGACGCGGCGCGCGAGCGGCAAGCCGCGGCCGATAAAACCGCCGGCATCGCCCGACGCAAGCGCACCGAACTAAGTCCGGCGTTTATCGAAGTCTACAAACGGGATGTGCTGACCCATTTCGATCCGCAATCACTGCTCGATGATCTGCCGGACGGCGCGGCAACAGTAGCCCTCATGTGCGTGGAGCGCGAACCGGCCGCCTGCCATCGCTCGCTGCTGGCCGAACGCCTGCGCCACGAATTAGGCGTCGAAGTCATCCATCTTGCGCCCTAAGGTCAACTCGACCACAGGTTAAGTTTAATTCTGCTTGCCAATCTGTGATGTTCTAATCGCAGGAGGAAAACAGTGCTCGTCACAATCGTTGCTAAGACCCGCATGGGCAGTGGAGCCTGTATCGGCGGCATCACCGCCGACGGCCGCTCTGTGCGTCTCATCGCCGCCGACATGAGCTTCAATGCCCACTTCAACCTGGATTATGAAGTGGGCGACGTCTGGGAAATCGATGGCGAGCCGCCGGCCGACATCCTGCCACCCCATACTGAGAATATCGTTGTTCGGCGCAAGCGATGCGTAGGCCGGGCCAAAGACCTCACGGGCCTCATCATGCGCCACATGCCGCCGAGCGAAGGAGGCCTTGAGACGCTCCATGATGGATTGACGCAAGGTCAAGCGGGCGGGCCGCTCTACATTGCTGAACGCACCGGCGTGCCGACCTTTAGCACGATGTTTTGGCGGCCCGACCGCCCTCTGGTCCGCGACACCGCCGGCAAACGCATTCGCTATCGCTACCCGACCGAGGACGGCGGACGGACGCTGACGTTCATTGGATTTCAGGAGCCGCCAGAAACGTTACCTACCGGGTCAATTGTGCGCGTTTCTCTGGCGCATTGGTGGCATCCGGTCGAGCATCCCGAAGTAGAAATGCGCTGCTATTTGCAGATATCGGGCTGGTTTGCACCCCCGGAAACGGATTTGTTTCAAGAAATTCAACGTCAATCAGACGAACTCCCGTCCGACGAACCCTGGCCTGAAGACCCGCAGCCGGTTGGCGCGCTGGAAGAAGCCCGCCACCTCCTTAAGCGCGTCTTCGGCTACGACGAATTCCGCCCCTTGCAAGCCGATATCATCACTAATCTGTTGGACAGGCGCGATAGCCTGGCTGTCATGCCCACCGGCAGCGGCAAATCCATGTGCTTCCAGTTACCCGCGCTGATATTCCCCGGCTTGACGGTCGTCGTCTCGCCGCTCATCTCGCTGATGGAAGACCAGGTAATGCAACTGCGACAGGTCGGCATCGCCGCCGCTTACCTAAACAGCACGCTGCCTTACGACAGCTACCTCGCCGTTACCCAGCAGATCAAAGCCGGGCGCGTCAAGCTGCTCTATACATCACCGGAGACCTTGTTGCGGCCGGAGACGCTGGTCATGCTCGACGATTGTCGCGTGGACTGCCTGACCATCGACGAGGCCCACTGCATCTCCGAGTGGGGCCACGACTTCCGGCCGGAATATCGCCAGCTTGTCCAGGTGCGCCGCCGCCTGCCTGCGGCCGTCTGCCTGGCCATCACCGCCACGGCCACGGAGCGCGTTCGGCGCGATATCAAGCAGACGCTGGCCGTGGGCGACGCCGACGAATATGTCCTGTCTTTCGATCGGGAAAACTTGTTCCTGGCCGTGTCGCCGCGTGAGGACGGACTGGCCCAGATCGAGGCATTCCTGGAAGACCATCGAGGCGAGTCAGGCCTCATATACTGCACGACCCGCGCCCATGTCGACGAACTGGCCGGAAAATTGGCGGCCCGTGGCCGGTCCGTGCTCCCCTATCATGCCGGGCTTGATCACACCACCCGGCGGGCAAACCAGCGCCGCTTTGCACATGAAGAGGGCATCATCATCGTCGCCACTGTCGCCTTCGGCATGGGCATCAACAAGTCGAATGTGCGCTTCGTGATCCACCATGATTTGCCCAAGGACCTGGAGAATTACTACCAGCAGATCGGCCGCGCCGGCCGCGACGGATTGCCGGCCGATTGCCTGCTTCTCTTCAGTCGCAAGGACGCCATGACGCACAACTTTCTGGCCGATCAGGGGGAGCCGGCCCAACGCGCGGCGACGGCGGCCCGTTTGCAGGCGATGCTGGCTTATGCCGAGACGACCGGCTGCCGCCGCCGGCCGCTGCTCGGCTACTTTGGCGAGATCGACACAGCCGAGCGCTGTGAGAAATGTGATAACTGTCTGGCCGGTGAACGCGAGCTGGTCGATCTGACTGTCCCGGCGCAGAAGTTTCTTTCTTGCGTGGCCCGCACGCGCGAATTGTTTGGCGCGACCTATATTATCGAAGTCCTGCGCGGCTCGCGACGCAAGGAGATTCTCGAGCGCGGCCACGAGCGGCTTTCGACCTATAACATCGGCGGGGAGTACTCAAAGAAAGAGTGGCAACAACTGGCCCGGCAGTTTGTCAGCAGCGCCTTGCTGCTACAGGATATGGATCATGGCGGTCTGAGGCTGACGCCGGCGGGACGAGCAGTTATGAAGGGCGAAACCTATCAGGGTACGCCACCGATGGCCGACCGGGCTACCCACCGCGCCGATAAACGGATCGATTACGACACCGAGTTGTTCGAGCAGTTGCGTCGGCTGCGCGCCGAACTGGCGCGGGAAGCCGAAATGCCACCGTACATCATTTTCTCCGACGCCGCGCTGCGGGACATGGCAATTTATTACCCACAGTCCAACGAATCCTTTTTGCAGATGCAAGGCGTTGGCGTGGTC
>WBZM01004016.1_pt1 | contig 11038 bp, 11 predicted proteins | sample 5204271 | NCBI WGS metagenome assembly WBZM01 (sample SAMN12344346, study PRJNA552823) | activated sludge metagenome | biome: Activated sludge suspended growth; feature: Nitrification reactor; material: Wastewater; isolation source: activated sludge from nitrification reactor of wastewater...
GGGTGTTCTAGAACACCCCTCGGGTTAAATCTCGTTGACGGGGCTGCGCCCCCGGAGCTCTCGACGATTCGCGAGATTTGCGATGAGCTCCGCGCATGCTGTGGACCCCTCCTGTGGAGCTGTCGGAGCGCGAAGAGAAGATCTGCGCGCGGCTGACCAAACAACGCCGCTTCTTCCCCTTCCTGCGCCGCGTGCGCCATCACCTGTTCGACGCTGCCTTCCAGGAGCGCCTGGCGTCGATGTACAGCGGGCGTCCGCGTGGCAATCCCCCTCAGTCGCCCGCCTTCCTCGCGACGGTCCTTCTGCTCCAAGCCTACACCTGCTGCTCGGACTTCGACGCTGTCTCCAACGCCATGCACGACACCCGCTGGCAGATGGTGCTCGACTGCTTCGACGCCGAGGAGGCGCCCTTCGGCGAGGCCACGCTCGCCGACTTCCGCGGCCGTCTGGTCCACGCGGGCATGGCACCGGAGCTGCTGCGACGCACCGTCGACCTCGCGCGAGAGACCAAGGGCTTCGGGTTCAAGCAGGCCGCGGGGCTGCGCATCGCCATCGACTCGGTGCCGCTCGACGGCGCCGGCAAGGTCGAGGACACGATCAACCTCATGGGGCGCGCGCTGCGCATGCTGATGCAGGCCGTCGCGGCCCTCTTCCTGCTCAGCCCGCAGGAGGTGGCCGCGCAGGCCAACCTGCCGGTGCTGGTGGCCCCCAGCATCAAGGCGGGGCTGGACCTGGACTGGCAGGCGCCCGATGCGACCGCCACCGCGATCCGCGTTCTGGGGGAGCACATCGAGCGTCTGCGTGAGTGGATGGAGCCGCGCGTGCCGCACGGAGTCAGCACGATCAAGATCGAGGCGGCGCGTGAACGACTCGATCGCCTCGTCGCGCAGGACACCGAAGTGGATGCCTCAGGGGTGCGCGTCATCCGGCAGGGAGTCGCGGCGGATCGGCAGATCTCGATCGGCGACCCGGAGATGCGCCACGGGCGAAAGAGCGAGACCGAGCGCATCGACGGCTACAAGGAGTACCTCGCGCGGGACCTCGACAACGACCTGACGCTGGCGGCCGGGGTCCTGCCGGCCAACGCGCCCGAGGCACGAGGCGCCGACAAGCTGCGACCCCTGGTAGCCGTGCACGGCGAGGCAAGCGAGCTGCTGGTCGATCGCGCCTTCCTCGCGAGCGTATGGGTCAGCGACCTCGCGCGGGAGCGGCTGGACGCAGTGATCTGCCGACCCCTTGTGGCGCACAACGGCGGCCTGTTCACCAAGCAGGACTTCGCGATCGATCTGGCGGCGGGAACGGTGCGGTGTCCCGCCGGTCAGCTCGCGGTGATCCAAGGCGAGAAGGTGCACTTCTCGACCCCGGCGTGCCGCGCCTGCCCGCAGCGATCGCAGTGCCAGAAGCCCGCCGCGAAGGAAGGGCGCGCGATCTCGATCAGCCCGAACGAGCCCCTGCTGCAACACCTGACCGCGCAGTCCAAAACGGCGGCGGGCCGAGAGCGCCTCCGCAAGCGCGTGCCCGTCGAGCACGCCCTGGCCCATCAACGCAACCGTCGCGGGCGCTTCGCGCGCTACCGCGGCGTCGCCAAGAACGACTTCGACGCGCAGCGCATTGCCGCTGTCAACAACCTCCAGACGATCGATCGGCGACTGCGGCGAGCTGGCGTGGAGGTGCTCGACGTGGCGGCGTAGTGCGCGTCAACCAGAACTAACCCGAGGGGTGTTCTAGAGCATCGCGCGGGTCACGGGGATCTCGGACGCCGGCGGGACCTTCGTCGGCGTCGCGCGCGCCGTCTTGGGGCGTGAGGTCACGGCCCCACGGAGTGTAGCCGAGGCCCCCTTCGCCTCGCGAGGAAACGTGCCGCGCTCGCCCTCCGCCACGCGCTCGAGCCCACCGTCGCCTGCCCCGCGAACTCCGCGTCGGGCCTTCGAGCGACGCAGGAAGGAGGACGGAGGGGCCGGCGCCCGCCGCGAGTTCGACCGCGCCGAGGGGGCCTTCGCGTCGCCCGCGGCGTGCCTGCCGACGCCGGCATCGTCGGTGACTGAAGCGGCCCGCGCGGCATCGCACCGCCATGAGCACCCTCACCAACACCCTCTACACCGCGGGCGTCGCGACGCTCGCCACCACCGCCGCGTCGGCCCTCATCGGCCGCCGCGAGACGGGCCACGCCGCCGTTCCGCTCAACGCCACCAGCCACATCGTGTGGGGCGACGAGGCCGGCGCGTACGACCGCCCCGACCTCGCCCACACGGCGGTCGGCGCCACCCTCAACGCCGGCGCGATGGTCGCGTGGGCGGCGGTGGCCGAAGGGCTCCTGGGGCGCTGGGCGCGGCGCGGCGGGCTCCTCCGCGCGGCCGCGGGCGGCGTCGCCATCTCAGCCCTCGCGTACGTGGTCGACTACCACGTCGTGCCGAGGCGCCTCACGCCCGGCTTCGAGCTCCGCCTCTCCGCCGACGGGATGGCCCTCATGTACCTCTCGCTCGCCGGGGCCATCGCCGCGGGCCTCGCCCACGGCCGCCATCCCGCGTGAGCGGCCGCCGCGCGCGGTGAAACGCGCGTCCCCGAAGGACGTCGCGCCGGCCCACGCGTCGCTGCCCGCGGCGGTCACTCCCCGCGCGGCGTGTGCGAGTGGCAGCGCGAGGGCGCTCCCTTCGGCGACGCCGGCGCGCCCGACGCGGGGGGCTGAACGCGCCGCACGTTGCGCGGCCGCCGGGAATCGGCTAGCCACGTCGCCGACCGCCCGCGGGGATGCCGCGGACGGCGGGGAGAGACGACATGACGAAGCGTGGAATGTGGTCGGGCCGTGCGGGGGCGTTGGTGTGCTGTGTCGCGACGGCCTGCGCGGCGGCGGACGACGGCCTGGAGGCCGAGCGTGAGGTGTCGGCGGTCACCGCGACGGCGGGGGTGCGCGTCGGCAGCGACGACGGCTACGTGCGGGTCGAGTCCGAGCGGACGCTCCGCACCGCGCCCGGCGTCTCGCTCGTCCCGGTGAGCGTCGGCGGCGCGGTGGTCTACCGCACCATCGGGGGGCGGCCGGGCCTCACCACCACCCCGCAGCCGACGTACGTCTGCGCGTGCGGCGGGGGCCAGACGTGCACGGGCTCGTGCCTCGTCGTCACCGGCGGCGGCCTCAACGACTGCTCGGGGCGGTGCACCGCGCAGGGCCGCGCCTGCGGGAGCTGCGCCTGGCGCATGCAGCTCCCGCGGACGCCCGTCCTCGGCGCGCGGGCTCCCCGCGGCGCGCCAGTCTCACCGCGCGGCGCGCGCCGCGGGTGAGCGCGGGCGCCGCGGGGAGCGCGAGCCTCTCGTCACCGATCGCCCCCCACCATCGTCGCCACCACCTCCACCTCGCGCCGGCGGAACCCGTCCCCGTGCCGCGCGAGGTACCGCCGGGCCGCGTCGCGCACCCGCTCCGGCCGCCCCGCGCGCATCCACGCCACCACCGCGAGGTAGTCCGCGTCCTCCGCGCGGGGGCCCGTGGGCGCCTGCGCGGCGACCGCTTCGAAGCGCTCCGCGGCGTCGGTGGGGCGCCCCGCGTGGAGCGCCGCGAGGGCCTCCGCGAAGGGGTCGCTCGCCGCAGGCCGCGGCGCCGTCCCGAGGGTCGCCGCGGTCGTCGCGCGGGGGTGGGCACGCCACGCCGCCACGCCCGCCGCGCCCGCCGCCAGCGCCGCCAGCGCCACCACCGCGGGCCAGCGCGGCGCCTTCCGCGGCGGCGCGAGGGTCGCGTCGTCCCACGCGCGGAGGAGCCGGAGCTTCGTCCGACGCACGGAGAGCTCGTCGGCCGGCGCCTCCGGCAGCGCGCGGAGGCCCGCGGCCAGCGCGTCGAGCTCGCCCCCGGCGGCGCGGCAGGCGGGGCAGGCGGCGCGGTGGCGTTCGAAGCCGTCGCGCTCGGGGCCCCGGAGGCGGCCGTCGCGGTGGGCCTCCGCCTGCCAGGCGCGGGCGCAGCGCGTCACGGCCCCTCCTCCCGCGCGAGCGCCTCGCGGAGGGCCTTGCGCGCGTGGTGGAGGCGCGTCCACACGGTGCCGACGGGGACGCCCAGGGCCCGCGCGATCTCCTCGCAGGGGAGCTCCTCGACCTCGGCCATCACGAGGACCACGCGCCGCACCTCGGTGAGCGACGCGAGGGCGCGCTCGACGCGGGCGGAGGCCTCGCTCCGGGCGAGGGCGTGGTCGGGCGGGGCGGCGGGCTCCGGGTCGCGGTCGAAGAGGCGCTCCAGCGCGCGGGAGAAGCGCGCCCACCCGCGGTTGCGGCGCTGGAGGAGGTGGGCCGCGATGCCGAGGAGCCACGGCCGCGCCGACGCCCGCCCGTCGAAGGAGGCCGCGCGGCCCGCGGCGACGAGGAAGGTCTCCTGCACGAGGTCTTCGACGTCGTGGCGGGTGCAGCGGGCGACGAAGCGGCGGACGGAGGCGTGGTGCCGGTCGTAGAGGGCGCCGAGCGCGGCGCCGTCGTGGGAGGCGACGCGCGCGAGGAGGGCGGCGTCGTCGGGCTCCGTCGCGCTCGCCATCGTCAGGGGCCGGAGGGCGCGCGCGCTCACGGCGACTCCCAGGCGACGCCCACCGCGAAGGTGGGCGACAGGCGCTCCCCCAGCGTCGCCGCGCGGGGCCCGCCGAGGGCGGCCTCCAGGCCCATCGACACGTAGGGGGCCACGCGCTCGGTCGGGTGGAGCGACACGCGGAGCGCCGCGCCGAGCGACACCGAGGCCCCGCCCGACGCCCCCTGCGACGCGCCCGACGTCCACGCGCCCCGCGCCGTCCCGAGGAGGTCGAGGGACGCGAGGTCGCCCCCCACGCGGACGCCCCCCTCGACGCCCATCGAGAGCGCGCCGTCGTGGCTCACGGAGAGGTCGGCGCCGAGCACGACGTCGTTCGCGAGGAGCCCGAACCCGAGCCCGAGCCCGTGGGCGATCGACGTCGAGGCCCCGCCCCGCGCGCGGGTCTCGCCCGAGAGGCGGAGGCGGAGGCGTCGCGGCGGCGCGCGCGGCGGCGCGACAACGGGCGCCGCGGGGGGCGGCGCGACCGCCCACGGCGGCAGGACGAGGAGGGGGTCGACCCACAGCCGGAGCGAGGCGGGGTCGTCGAGCGTCCGGGCGGTGACGCGTCCGTCGGCCAGCGCGACCTCGACGCGGAGCGAGCGCCCCGCGGGGGTGATCGTGACGCGGGCGCAGCGGTCGAGCGCGGGGAGCGTTTGCATCGGCCGGACGATCGCCTCGAGCGCGCGGCGCGTGGCCTCGTCGATGCGGGGGTCGATGGTGACGGCCGGGCCGTCGCACGGGGGCGAGGCGGAGGCTTCGGCGGCGCACAGGAGGGCGGCGCCCGCGACGGAGGAGGCGGCACGGCGGATCATCGGGGTTCGAAGGTGTCGCCCGGAGGCCACCGAAAGCTTCAACACCCCGCGGACGATTTCCTTCCGCCGCGCCGGCATGGAGGCGGCGTCAGGGGCTGGCGGTGCAGCGGGCGTTGACGCAGAGCCGGCCCGCGGGGCAGTCCTCGGCGTAGGCGCAGGCGGCCTCGGCGTCGCACGCGCCGCCGTCGCGCGCGGCGGGCGACGGCATGACGTCGTCGAGGTACTGGGCGCAGTGGCGGGCGGCGCACACCATCGAGCCGGGGCACTCGCCGTTGACGTTGCAGCGGAGGAGGCAGCGGGCGTTGACGCAGTCGCGGCCCGCGGCGCAGTCCTGGCGCGCGCGACACGCGGGGGTCTCCTCGGCGCGGGGGTCGTCGTCGGGCGCGCCCGTGGGCCCGTCGCCGTGGAAGCAGAGCTGGCAGCCGGAGACGGCGAGCGCGAGCGCGACGGCCGTCGACGTCGAAGCGGTCTTCATCGTGGGTCCCTTTCCCTCGGTGGGTTCGACGGGGGATTGCCCGGTGGGGCGCGAAGCCTTCACTGCGATCGTGACGGCGGCCGCGCAGCGTCCTTCGACGTCGAGATCGCCCTTGGCGGTCGGGACGCGCCCGCTGAGCTCGCCGCCGACGTCGCGGACGGCGGTCCAGCCATCGTCGCGGTGCGCGCCCGTCCCCGGGTCGCGGCGGGGACCGCCCCGCGCGGGGTGCTCGGCGGGGCTCCCCAGCGCGCGGGGTTGCTGGCAGAGTTGGGCGCGGCGTTCCATGACCCCCCCTCGATTCGACCGACACCTCACGGCCCTCCTCGTCTCCCTCGCCGCCGCGCTGCACGCGGCGTGCGGGGGCGGCGGCGGCGGCGACCTGCGCGCGCTCATGAACGCGATGCCGCCCGCGGAGCGGAACGGGTGGTTCGTGTCTCTTCAACGGGTCAACGCGTCCGCGCGGTCGGCGCCGACGCAGGAGGCGGCGTCGGAGCACGCCTCGGACTGCGCCGTCGTGCTGCGAGGGCCTCGCGGAGACGGAATCCCGCGCCCCGACGTGCTCGCCTGGTGCGCGCGCGTCGTCGCGATGGATGGGGCGGCCCGCGAGGCGCGCGGGGTCGGCGTCCGCGCCGAGGCCCTGGCGGCGGTCGAGCTCCGGCTCGCGCGCGGCGCGCCCGACGACGCCACGCTCGCCGAGCTCGAGACTGGCTGGACGGCGCCGTGCGGTGACCTCGTCGCTCCCGGCGGCGGACTCCCCCCGGGCCACCCCGCGCGGCTCGCGTGCGAGCGCGCGCTCGCGCGGGCCCGGCGGCTCCGCGCCGAAGCCGACGCGACCGCGCGCGACGTCGCCCGGCTCGCCGACGTCCTGCGCTCGGGCGCGCCGGACTTCGGCTCCGTCGGCGCGATGGAGTCCTACGAGAGCGGCTGCGCGGCCTGGCGCTCGCAGCGCGGACGCGACGGCGCCGACGCCACGGACATCGGCCGCTTCTGCGCGGAGGTCGCCCGACGGCTCCCGGAGCTGCGGCGCAACCTCGCGGAGGCCCGCGAGCGCGAGGCCGTCGCCCTGGTCGCGGCCCTCACGCGACGGCGGGCCGACGCCCCCTGCGCGGTCGCGCTCTACCGCGCTTCGGAGGACCCGCGCGTCGTCGCGGTCAGGCTCGGCGCCGTCGCCCCGTGCGGCGAGCGGATGCGCGCCGTCGTCGCGCAGCACGGCGCGGCCCGCCCCTGGGTCGCCGCGCTCGCGCGTCGGGTCACTTCGGAGGCCGGCGCGCTGCCGGGGGGCGCGCCCGACGCTTCGGGGCTCCCGCTCCGCCTCGCCCGCGGCGCCTGCGCGGGCGACACGAGGTGCCTCCCCTGCGGGGCCGCGGCGCCGAACGCCTACCTCGTCCGCGCGGAGTGCCGCACGCGGCAGGACTTCGTCGAGGAGCGGGTGTACGTCCCCGGCGCCGACATCGTGCGGCGAGAGGCGGTCGCCGGCACCAACCTCACGCGGGAGGTGGTGACGGGACATGAGCGAGGGGAGCAGGTCACGCGGCGCGTCCCGGTGACCGTGACGTACGCCACGGGCGAGGTGTCGGTCGAGGCGGTGCCGGGCGCCACGCTCCGGGGGCCGTTCACCGCGGGCGGCTCCGTCTCGCGCGACGACGACCTCGGCCCGGAGCGGGTGCTCGCCGCGCTCGGCACGGCGATCTCGAGCGCGGCCCGCGCCCGGCGAGAGGAGGCCCTGCGGCTGAGCGGCGACGCTTCGGTCGAAGGCGGCGCGCGCCTCGACGCGGCGGCGGAGCACGTCGCGCTCGGAGGAGCCGACCCGGGGGCGCGGCGCGCGCTCGCGCTCGCGCTCGGCCTCGACGACGACGAGAGCGTCTGGCGCCGCCTCGTGGGCGGCCCGTAGCGTTCGCACGCATCGTCGAGCTCCCGGAGGGCTACGACGCCGGCGTGAGGGGCGGCGCCTCCGCCGACGAGTGCGCGCCGCGGTCGCCGCGCGCCGCGAGCGCCGCGACGTACCGAAGCACCCGCCGCGTCGGCTTGAGGATGGGCCGATCGCTGACCGCCTCGACGCGCGCGATCGCCTCCTCGAAGCGGCCCGCGCGCCGCAGGAGGTCCGCGATGACGGCGTCCGCGCCGCCCGGATCCACGGCGACCTCCTGCCGCGCGAGGAGCGCGTCGGCGAAGAGCGCCACCGCCCGCAGGCGGCACTCGCCGGCTGCGGGGTCGTCGCCCGCGTCGTCGCAGGCCCACGCGGCGTACACCGCCTGCCAGCCCGCGTCCGCGAGGGCCGCGCACCCCTCCAGGACGGCCGACGACGCCAGGAAGGCGTTGGCGAGCGGAGGCCGCGTCGCGTCCGCGAGGAGGGCGCGGTACGCGGCGGTTCGAACCACGCGGGCGGCGCGCGGGGCGCCCGCCGCGAGGTCGGGCGCGCAGTACCCGCACGACGGGCAGCGCTGCACCCAGGCGGGCATCGTGGAGCGCAGGGTCTCGGGCGGGCGCGTGTCGAGGTCGGGCGCGCCCTCCTCGGTCGCGCGCCTCGCCACGACATGCTCGCTCTCGGCCCCGCAGACGTGGCACCGGACCCGCTCGCGTCGCTCGTCGGTCATCGCGCCGAACAGTCTCACACCGCCGCGCCGTCCGGATAGGATGGGGTCATGGCCGAAGAGAAGCTCTACGTCGTCGAGTCCTACCACCACGCCGTGAGTCACAACGGGCGCGCCAGCCGCGGGGTGATCGGCGCGCACCAGGGCGGCGAGAAGATCTACCTGCACGCGCTGCCCCTCTCCGAGGCCGACCTGAAGGGCCTCGCGCCGCGCGTGGACGAGCACGGCAACCGCCAGAGCGATCGCTTCGCGCCGCCGCGCGTCGAGGAGTTCTGGGTCGCGCTCGACGGGGAGGCGCTCTGGCCGAAGCTCGGGCGGGTGAAGGTCCGCTCCGGCGCGCAGATCCGAGGCGCCCGCGTCGAGCCCACGCCGCTGACCGCGGCCGAGCTCGACGCCCTGCGCAAGGCGGGGTTCGAAGTCTGATTCGGCGCGGTCACGCGCGTACGCGAGGGCGCGGGCGTCGACGGGCGGGGCGTCGTCCGCCCCATCCCCCTACTTCAGCCGGACGATCTTGCGCTTGCCCACGCGCACGTCGCCGGTCGCCGACGGCGGCATCGAGGGCGTGTCGGGCGGCTGCGAGGGGCTCTCCGGCGGCAGCGACGGGGGCTCGCTCGGGGGCGCGCCGAGCGGCGAGGCGTGGGCGAGGTGCGGGCGCGCGGGCTCGGTGTCCTCGGTGCCCGCGGGCTGGGTGAGCAGGGGCGCAGGGGGAGCCGCGAGCACCTCCGGCGCGGGCGGGGGCGCGGAGGGCGGCGGGATGTACGGCGGCGCCGTGGGCCGCGCCACGGAGATGGCGACGTGCGACTGCGACGAGGGCCGCACCGGCACGGGCGTCGGCAGCGTGGTGTCGAGCACCGCGTCGAGGTCGGCGAGGCGCTCGGCGAGCTGCGCCGCGAGGTGCGGCGGCGCGACGGCCACCTGCTGGCGGAGCGCGTCGCGGGCCTGCCCGAGCTGCCCCGCGCGGAGCCAGAGCTCGACCCGCTCGATCGGCCCGGTGCGCGTGGTCACCTCCTCGTCGCCCGCGGCGGCCATCGTCGACGTCGACCACGCCACGAGGCGGTCGAGCGCGTCGCGGAATCGCGCCCAGCGCGGGCTCGACCCTGGCTGCCCCGCGAGGTTCGTCGCGTCGAGCAGGGCCCCCTGGAGGTCGCCGGCCTTGAGCCGCTGCGGGACGCGCGCGGCGAGGGAGGTGACGGCCGCCGGGTCGTCGGGCTCGCGCAGGGCCTCGTAGGGGCGCGTGTCGGCGGGCGGGTACACCACGTCGCGCAGCAGCTCGACGCGCGCGGCGAGCGCGGGGTCGCCGGGCTCCTGGCGCGCGAGGGAGCGGGCGCGGTCCCAGGCGTCGGCGACGTCACCGCGGGCGACGGCGGCGTCGGCGGCCGCGCGGGCCGGGTCGCCGTGGGGGTTGGGGAGCGGCGCCACCAGGGCCTCCGCGCGCGCGTGGCGCTCGGCCCAGCCCGGCTCGTCGGCGAAGACGCGGGCCATCACCCGCAGCGCCGCGGCCACCTCGAGGAAGGCCCCGCGCTGCTGGAGCCGGTCGAGCGCGCCCTCGCGCCACGGGGCCAGCGCCGCGCGCTTCGCGTCGGGCGGGGGGTCGTCGGGCGCGTCGAAGAGCCTCGCCTGGAGGCGCACCGTCGGGGTCGTCGGGTCGCGCAGGCGGAGCGCGTCGAGCACCTCGACGCCGACGTCGAGCTCGCCCGCCTCGGCGAGCGTCTCGATGAGCTGTTCGGGCGTGGGCAGCGGGGCCGGGGCGACCATCGGCGTAGCGGCGTTGTCCTCTCCGCGCCGAAGGTAACGCACTCCGGGCCGCGGGAGGGCAACGATTCACGGCGCCGCGCGCGTCAGTTCGGCGGCACGTTGAAGAGCGCGTGGGGGTACGGGTCTTCGTACGGCCGCAGCGCCACCGCCGCGACCACCGCCCCCGCCACCACCGCCGCCGCCGCCACCCCCACCGTCACCCGGAACCACGTCCGCGACGTCACCGGCCGCTCGTCGGCGAGCTCGACCCGCAGGCGCGCCGTCTCCCCCCGCGGCACCTCGACGTCGCGCTCGAACGCCCGGTGCCCGAGCGCCGTCACCCGCAGCCGGTGAGACCCCGCGGGGAGCGGCTCGTCGACGCGGCCGTGCCCGACGGGGCGCCCGTCCACCTCGATCGAGGCCCCCTCGGGCGTGGCCTCGACGTGGATCCGCCCGACGACCGCGAGCCGCGTCAAGGCCACCTCCAGCCCCGTCGCGAGCCCGCCGTGAACCACCACCGTCCGCGTCACGGGCGCGTGGTCGGGCGCCTCCACCACGAGCGTGTGCGGGGCCCCCGGGTCGAGCGCGATCGGGCGCTCCGCGGGCGGGATCTCCTCGCCGTCGACGGTCACCCGCGCGTCGGGCGGGGTGGTGACCAGCGCGAGCCTGCCCATCGCGTCGGCCATGTCGCGCAGGGCCCGCCGCGCCTCCACCACCTGCTCGGCCATCGCCGGGTCGGCGGCCATCCCGTCGAGCGCGCCGCGCAGCTCGCGCGACGCCTCGCGGTACCGCGCCGCCGCCCGCAGCGCCCGCGCGAAGCCGTACATCACCCGCGGGCTGTCGGAGTGCGCGCGCGCCGTCCGCCAGCGCGCCTCGTCCTCGCCCAGCGTGCCAT
>WBZM01003640.1_pt2 | contig 11036 bp, 8 predicted proteins | sample 5204271 | NCBI WGS metagenome assembly WBZM01 (sample SAMN12344346, study PRJNA552823) | activated sludge metagenome | biome: Activated sludge suspended growth; feature: Nitrification reactor; material: Wastewater; isolation source: activated sludge from nitrification reactor of wastewater treatment...
AAGCGCAGCCCGATGCCCGCGGTGAAGAGCCCCCCGCGCAGGGGGACGTCGCCCGCCACCACGTTGTACCCGCTCACCTCGGGGACGAGCCACCAGCGCTCGCCGAGCCGCGCCTCCGCGTTGACGAAGGCGCCGAGCCACGCGCCGCCCGCGCTGCCGCCGGCCTCGGGGAGGTAGACGCCCGCGCCGAGCGACGGCCCCGCGGAGAGCGCCCAGGTGCGCGAGAGGCGGTACGTCACCGGCACCGTGGCGGCCGCGAAAAGGTGGACCGCGTTGGTCGTGGTCGACGTGAGCGGCGTGCGGGCGAACGACAGCTCCGGCGCGACGGCCACCGACCACGCGCCGCGGTGGACGAAGCGGACGGTGGCGAGCGCGCTCAGGCCCACGGTGTAGAGCCGCACGCCGATGTCGAAGTCGTCGGTGACGCCGCGCTGGAGCCCGAGCGCGCCGTAGCCCGTGGGCGAGCGGGCGCCCGTCTCGCGGTCGGCGAGCGCGCCGCCGGCGGCCACGAGCGACGCCTGCCAATGGCCCGCGGGGACGGGCTCGGCGCTCCGGTACATCGACGTCGACGGGCACCCGAGCGCGAGCGCCGCCAGCAGACTAACGGCGCGGGTTCGCATCGAAGAACCTCACGATCTCCTCGCTGGCGTTCACGTCGCGCGACACGCGGCCCACGGTGTCGACGTCGAGGTACTGGTGGCCGCCGGGCCAGGTGTGCCCTCCCCCGTCCACGCGCAGGTGCGCGACCGGCGCCGCGCAGCCCTGCCACGTCCTGCGGGTGACGCGCGTCCCGTCGGCGGTTGTGTCGGCGAGGGCCTCGTCGCGCGCGTCGGCGCCGCATCCGTTGCGAACCCTCCAGCCCGCGAGGGTCTCGTCGACGCCCACCTTGCGGCCCTCCTCCAGGAAGGCGCAGGTGCTCGTCCGCGTCTCGTAGCCCCAGCACGGGTCGTCGACGCCATGCACCTGCAACACCGGCACGCGCGCGTCGCAGCGCCCGCCCGCGACGGCGAACTGGTTGGCCCCGCCGACCGCGGCGAAGGCGGCGACCACGTTGGGGCGCTCGCACGCGAGGCGGTGCGAGATGGCGCCGCCGTTGGAGAGTCCCGTGAGGAAGACCCTGCGGCGGTCGACGGGGACGCTCTTCTCGACGGCGGCGAGGAGGCGGTCGAAGAAGGCGACGTCGTCGACGCCCGACTGGCACGCGCCGCGGCTCACGCACTGCCAGCCGTCGCGGCCGCCGCCCGCGTTCCACGAGCGGACGTTGCGGAGCGGGCGGAGGCCGGTGCCGTCGGGGAAGACGACCACGTAGCCCGCGGCGAGGGCCACGGCGGAGAGGCACCCGGGCTCGCCGGGCGTCCCCGTCGGGCACGTCACGCTCTCGGCCGAGCGCCGGTTGCCGCCGCCACCATGGAACGCGACGATGACGGGAAGCGCCGCCGCCCCGTCCCACCGCGCGGGCACGCGCAGCGAGAAGGCGCGGTCGAACTCGCCCTCGACGGGGCACTCCAGCGAGGCCCCGGGCGAAGCGCGGCCGCAGGGGGCGAGCGTGGTGAGGCACCCCGTGAGGAGCCCCCCCGTCGCGAGGAGGTGCAGCCGGCCCATCGCCGACGACGATACCTCAACCGCGGGTCAGAACGTGCGGCTCCAGCGGCTCCCGGCGATCACGTTGCCGGCGCCGTTGACGAACTCCGCGCGCAGCGTGCGGGTGGCGGGGTCGGCGCGGAGCACGGTGTAGTTGTGCGTGCCGATCACCGAGACCGGCCACTGCCCGGCGCGGAGCGAGGGCGGGCCGTCGCGGTCGGCGCCGGCGGGGCCCATGATCACCTCCCAGATGTCGCTGAAGGCGCCGGTCGGCTCCACCTTGCAGACGCCGCCGAAGTGGACGTCGCCCGAGAGCCACACCACCCCGCGGAGGCGGTTGCCGTCGATGTGGCTGAGGATCTCCTGGCGCTGCGAGGCGTAGCCGTTCCAGTTGTCGCCGTCGGCGCCCGCGCGGTCGACGATCGGCACCGAGTTGACGATGAACTTGAACACGCACGGCGACGCGCGGAGCCCCGCCTTGAGCCAGTCCATCTGCGCGCGGGAGAGGTACTGCGAGCGGCGCGCGGGGTTGGTGGAGCGGGTCGAGGGCCGCCGCTCGCTGCGGCAGTCGAGCACGAAGATCTCCGCCGTGCGCCCCCAGCGGAAGCTCCGCCAGATGCGCTCGGGCGCGCTCGCGTTGCGGCGCGTGGCGCGGTGCTCGAAGAAGGCCTGGCGCGCGGCGGCGAGGCGCGCGGCGCTCAGGGTCTCGGGGTCCCAGTTGTTGAGCACCTCGTGGTCGTCCCAGGTGAGGTACATCCCCGTCGAGCGGTGGAGCGCGCGGAGGCCCGCCGACGTCCAGTTCTGCTCGTACTTCGCGCGGTACTGGGCGAGCGTCGTCGCGTTGTCGCCGTAGTCCGCGTAGACGTGGTCGCCGCCGTGGAGGAAGAAGTCGAGGTCGTCCCGGCCGCCCGCGTGCTGGAGCGCCGGGAAGGGCCGGTGCCGCTGGTTGGAGCACGACGTCCCGCCGAACACGAGCGGCACGAGCGCGTCGGGCGCGGGGGCGGTCTTCACGCGGCCCACGAGGCTCCGCCCGGTCGGGGCGCTCGCGGGGCCCACGAGGAAGGCGTAGAGGTGCTGCCTCCCCGGCCGCAGCCCGTTGACCACCGCGCGCACGTAGCCCGCGGACGACGCGTCGACCGCGCCGTCGAAGCGGACCGCGGCGACGCGCGCGCCGTTCATCTCCAGCACGCGGAGGCGGACGGCGCCGGCGCCTACGTAGCGCGTCCAGAAGATCACCGACGTGTCGGTCGCGTCGCCCGCCATCACCCCGAGCGGAAACTGCGCCGCGCGCTCGGGAAGCGAACGGAAGTCGGGGTTGGCCGCCGTCCCCGCGTCGCGCGGCGCGTCGGGGGGAGCGTCGGGGCGGGCGACGTCGGCGCGCGCCACGTCGGGCGTCGCATCGAGGCGAACCGCGTCGGGCACCGCATCCGCGCGCGCGTCGAGGGAGGCGTCGCGGGACGCGTCCAGCGCAGCATCGGGCGCGGCGTCTTCCACAGGCGCTGCGTCCCCCGCGTCGTCGTCACCCGCGTCGTCGCCGCCCGCGTCGGGGTCGATCGGCATCGCGTCGTAGGTGGGGTCGGGCCCGGCGTCCTCGATCGGGTCGGGCGTGTACACCTCCTCGTCGGCGCAGGCCACGGCGCACACGGCCCCCGCGAGTTGAACGAACCGTCGTCGGGTGAGCTTCATCGCCCTCGGGTTCCTATCACACCGGGCGCGCCCCCGATCGCGCGGCCGCCACGGAAGGCGCCGTGATAGCCTCCGCGCCACCAATGGCCCGCATCACCTGGGACGACGGCGGCGAGGCGACCCTCGGCCCCGTCCACGACCTCGCCGTCACCCTCGTCGACTCCACCCGCGCCTATCCCCCGGGCGCCCCGGTGCGCGGCACGCTCCACGGCGCCGCCGACGTCGCCTTCACGCTGAAGGTCGCGGGGTCGAAGCGTGAGGGCAGAAGCTTCACCGTCCGCGGCAAATTGGTGAGCGCCACCACCGCGGTGCGCGACGCCTTCCGCGCGCTCGGCGCCCCCCCCCCAGCCTGAACTTCCGCTGGCCGCCGCCCGGCCACCGCATGGCCGCCGCTGGCCACCCGCGCCCCGTGCGCGCCGGGCCACCATGGCGGCCCATGAGCCACACCCTCCGCCTCGCCGCCGCACTCGCCTTCGCGGCCGTCGCGTCGTGCTCCGACGCGTCGCCCCCCGCGCAGTCCGACGGCGTCGAGACCTTCGCCAACCCGCCCGAGCTCGCCCCCGACGCGCAGGGCAACTACACCCTCCGCCTCACGCCCGCCGCGGTGGAGGTCGGCGGCCAGCGCTACTGCCTCCGCACCTACAACGGCAGCGTGCCGGGCCCCACGATCCGCGTGCGGGCGGGGACCAACCGCCGCCTCCACGTCACCCTCCGCAACGAGCTCACCCGCTCGGACTGGCGTGAGATCTCGGGGATGGAGGGCCACGAGACCCCGAGCTGCCACGACTTCAACGTCACCAACCTGCACTTCCACGGCGGGCACGTCCGCCCCGATTTCGCGGCCGCCGACCCGGCCGACCCGTGCGTCGGCGACGGCTGCGGCGAGGGGCAGCGCTACCACGGCGACAACGTGCTCATCGCGGTGCAGCCCGCCGGCATGGCCCGCTACCGCTGGGACCTCGACGAGGACGGCCCCCACCACGAGGGGACCCAGTGGTACCACCCGCACATCCACGGCTCGACGGCGATCCAGGTGATCAACGGGGCCGCGGGGGCGCTCATCGTGGAGGGCGCGCTCGACGCGGAGCCCTCCGTCGCCGCGACGCGCGAGCGGGTGATGGTGATCCAGGAGCTGCCCCTCGCCCACCGGTACACGCGGCCCCTCGCGGCGGGCGAGGCGTGCACGGTCAACAACCTCTCGGTCAACAACTTCCTCTCCGTCACCGAGGGGATGCCGATGGCCGTCAACGGCAAGGTGAAGCCGCGGCTCATCACCGCGCCGGGGCAGGTCGAGCGCTGGCGGATGGTCTACGCCGGCACGCCCGACGAGATGGGGATGAAGCTCCACCCGTCGAGCGACCCCAACTGCGGGACGTTCGACATCACCCGGCGCGTCGAGCTGGTGCAGTACGCCCGCGACGGCATCACCATGCCGCGCTACTACCGCAACGACACCGTCTGGGTGTCGCCGGGCTACCGCGTCGACTCCTTCGTGCAGATGCCCTCGACGCCGCAGACGCTCTGCCTCGTGGGGCGCCGCACGCACGACCTCCTCGGCAGCGTGATCGCGATCGTGGAGGTGCGCGCGGGCCGCACGCCGACGGCCACGCAGCTCCCGCCGGAGTCCGCGGTGGCCGCGCACGCGCCGCCCACCACCTGGACGGGCCGCGTCGACGGCGCGATGACCACCGTGAGCTGCGAGTCGGTGACCCGCATCCACCAGCGGGTGTCGCTGCTCACCACGCCGGTGGCGGCGGGCTCGGCGCAGGCGCTCTCCTCGGGGGCCGCGTGCACGCCGCCGGCGGGCCCGCACGACCCGCACGCGGGCGCGCCGGTGTGCCGGTGCCCGGCGCCCAACATCAACTGCCGGAGCTTCGAGACCCGCCGCTTCCGCAACTACCGGAGCGACCGCGTGGCGACGGTGGGCGACAGCGAGAAGTGGGAGATCGTCGCGGCCGACGGGCACCCCTTCCACATCCACATCAACCCCTTCCTGGTGTGCGCCAACGACTCGAACAAGGAGCCCAACTTCCCCCACTGGCGCGACACCTACTGGGTGCAGATCGAAGACCGCCCGCGCCAGGTGATGATGAACTTTCGCGCCTTCACCGGCCGCTTCGTCACCCACTGCCACAAGCTCAACCACGAGGACGAGGGCATGATGGAGCTCTTCGAACTGTGCGCGCCCGGCGACACCGCGTGCCTCTGCCAGCGCATGGAGGGCGGCGCGTGCGTGAGCCAGGCGGGCTGCCAGGCCGACGACCGCCAGTGCCAGTTCGCCGCGGTGGCAACGGCGAGCTTCCCGCGCCCGCCGATCCCGCCGCCGGGGCTCTGCAACTAGCCTTCGCGTGGGAGCCGCGACGCGGCGGGTCTGGTACGATCGGCGTGCCATGAACGCGCCGCCCATCGAGGAGATCGTCCAGGCGGGCCTGGCCTTCAACCCGAGGCTCCGGATGCCCATCGATGACGTGCGCGCGAAGGTCGGCGCGCTCTTCCAGACGCTCGACGACGGGGGCATCCCCTACCTGCTCGTCGGCGGCGTCGCGCTGCTCTCCTACGTGAACGGGCGCAACACGCAGGACGTCGACCTGATCCTCGACGCGGCGGACCTCGACCGCGTCGGGTGGTCGGTGACGGGCCGCGACCGGGACTTCGCCCGCGCGGATTTCCACGGCCTCCGGGTCGACCTCCTCCTGACCGACAACGCGCTCTTCGACCGGGTGCGTCGCGATCACGCAGGGACCGCGGCCTTCGGCGACCGCGTGGTGCCGTGCGCCTCGCGGGAGGGGCTGCTGCTCCTGAAGCTGTACGCGCTCCCCTCGCTGTACCGGCAGGGCGAGTTCGACCGCGCGGCGCTCTACGAGACCGACATCCTCATGCTCCACCGCGGCGCCGACGTGGACGACGACGCGCTGCTCGCGGCGCTGGGCGCGTATCTGTCCCCGAGCGACATCGGGGAGCTCCGCGGCATCCTCGCGGAGCAGCGCGGGCGGCGGCGCTTCGGCGCGCCGTGACGGCGACGACGGCACCCCTCGTCGAGCGCTTCTGCTCGCTCGAAGGCCCGACGCGCCCGCCGGCCGATCGCTGGAGGCCTTCTTCTCCGGCGGGTCGTTCCCAGCGCGCGAGTCTCTGCGCCCGGCGCTCGGCGGCCAGCCCCGCCTGCGCTCGTGCGCCCTGGAGGGCAGCGGGCGAGACGGCACCCGCGATCTGCGCGGTCGCGGCGGCGAGTGGGCGATCATCGACTCCACGGGGGAGCACTTCGCGCTCGTCGTCTCGTCGCGCGGCCGCTCGCACGGAGGGGCTGAGGGCGCGAATCGGCGTACACTCGCCGCGCGAGGAGGCCGCTTGTACTACCGCTACACGCAGATCAACGTCGGGGGCTACCACGAGGGGCCGCAGGTCGTCATCGTCGAGGCGGAGGGCCCCGAGGAGGCCGAGGCCGCGGCGCAGGGCGCGGGCGTCTACTTCGACGGCGTCGCCGCCGGGCGCGACTGCGCGTGCTGCGGCGACCGCTGGACGCGCTTCCCCGACGAGTTCGCCACACGCGAGGAGGCCGTCGCGTCGATCGACGCGAGCCGCCAGCCCGAGGACGGCAGCCCGGTGTGCCGAATCGTCGACCGCGCGGCGGGGTGAGCGCGATCAATCGTTGCCGTCGACGGACGCGTCCCGGGGGTCTGCGACGCAGGTGCCGACGCAGCTGGCGCCGCGTCGGCAGGAGTGCCCGAGCGGGCAGTCTTCTTCAAAGCGGCAGGGGACCAAGGGAGGGCCGTCGAGCGTCCGAGGCGCCCGACGGCAGACGCCCGCGTCGGTCGCGCCCGCGTCGGTGTCGCAGCGAAGGCGGGTGCCGTCGGTGAGAAGACTCGGGTAGCAGTTTGCGTCGTAGGCGCAGGGGGCCCCCTCGACAGGTACCGCCCCCTCGCAAAGCGAGCGTTCCCAGCCATCTCTTGCCTGCGCGCCACAAGCGCCGAAGCGCGGGTCGACGCGCGCCGCGCACCGCCTGCCCGGGCAAGGGATCGCTTGAAACCGACGCGAGCAGATTCCCGACCAGTACGCCTGTTGGGCGTCTTCATGGGAGCAGAAGGGAATCGGGGCGGAGATGGGCACGCGCACCTCGCCATCCACGCAGTACGCCGGGCCGCCGAAGCAATCGACGTGAGCGCCGGGGTCGCACTCGGTGCGGAGCGGCACGCTGGCCTCATCTTCCGCGCGGTCGGCCCCTGGCGCATCAAGGCCATTGGGGGGGGTACATGCAAGGAGGCCCAACGCCTGAAAGGCATGCACAAGAACCCACGCTCTGGTCTCACCCAATCCATGCATGGTTCGAACGGTAGAGGAACCTCCGCCCGAGTTCACGACCAGAAACGTCGTGAGCTCTGCGCTTGCGGCAGGGGCCAACGGGTTCCGCCGCGGGGCGGGTGACCCGGTCGCGCAGGGGAACGAGGGTTCCAGGGGGCGGCTGTGACCCCGACCGCGAAGGGGTGGAGGGGTTGCGCGGAGGGGTTCGTGCCCCGCGCGCCGAGAGGGTGGCAGGGGCGACGGAGGCGACTCGACCTCGGCGCACGAAGGGGCGCAGGGCCGGAGCGCACGGTCGTGGACCTGATGCGGGAGACGTCAGGGGCCCAAACGCGCGGAGAAACCAGCGGATTCTCGATGCGCACGGGCCGTCGCCCCACAACGTGTCCTCCCGCGCGTCCTCTGGTATGGGTCACACCCTGCCATGAAAACACCGCCGCCCTCGCTCGGCAGCGCGCTCTGGCTCCCGTGCGCCCTCGCGCTCGCGTGCAGCGGGGCGACGCCTCCTCGTCCAATCGTCCCCCTCACACCAACAGTCGTCGCGCCCGAGCCCGACCCGGACGGAGACGGCCTCGCCGGGTCGAGCGACCGGTGCCCCGACGAGCCCGAGGACTGCGACGGCCGCGACGACGCGGACGGTTGCCCCGACCCCGACGACGACCAGGACGGCGTCGCGGACGTCTGCGACGCGTGCCCCGAGGAGCGTGGCACCGCGCCGGACGGTTGCGCGCACCTCGTCGTCGTGGAGCAGGCGCAGATCCGCATCCTGCGGGGCGCCTGGTTCGCGCGCAACAGCGCCGTCCTCACGCCGGCGTCGCGCCCGCAGCTCGACGAGGTCGCGCAGGTGCTGGCGAACCACCCCCCGATCCGCCGCGTGGCCGTCGAGGGGCACGCCACGCGCGACGAGCGCGACCCCGGACGCCTCTCGGCGCGTCGGGCCGAGGCCGTGCGGGACTACCTCGTCGCGCGCGGGGTCGACGCCGCGAGGCTGGAGACGCAAGCGCTCGCGGACACGCGCCCCGCCGCCGCGCCGAACGAGCCCAACGCCGCCGAGCGGAACCGCCGCGTGGAGTTCCGCGTGCTCGACGTGGAGGAGCCACCGCCCCGAACGTCACGCCCGCGCGTGGCGGTGCCGGCGGGCTGCCCCGACCACCCGCCTCCTCCGGTTCGTGGCCCGTGTCGTGCGCCCACGCCCCCGTTGGGGTGAACGCGCTCACGGCACGAACGCGAAGCCCGCCAGCGCGTCGAGGAACGCGTCGGGGAGCCCCGCCCGCTTGCGCGCCGCGCGGTCGAGCGACGGGCCCTTCATCAGCCACGGGCTCAACGGCGGCGGCAGGTGCTCGGCCCACAGTTCGAACCCGTCGCCGCCCGTGAAGCGCTTGAACCAGTGGAGCCCGAAGCGCACGTGCGGGAGCTCCTCCTCGCCCACCTGCTCGACGCGGCGGGCGGCCTCGGGGTCGCCCGCGCTGCGGAGGCGCGACGCGAAGCGGGCGCAGTGGTCGAGGTTGGCGGCTTCGAAGCCCATCCCCATCGTCGCGACGAAATGCGCGGGCGTCGCCGCCGCCGGCACCCGCTGCCAGAACCAGTCGCGCACCGGCCACGACCCGAACGGGTGCCCGAGCGCCGCCATGTGCTCCGCGTAGAGCGCCATGTGGCGAACCTCGTCTTCGAACACCGTCACCAGGCCCCGGCGAAACGCGGCCGGCGCGTCGGGGAAGGCGAGCAGCGCCCACGCCATCAGCTCCGCGGCCTGGAGCTCGTGGTGGATGAAGGTGTGGAAGAGCCGCGCGCGCTCCGACGCGTTGCGCAGCCCGCCGGCAGACGGCGAGGCGTCCGCGCGCGCCTGCACGGAGAGCCCCGGGCGCGACGGGCTGACCACGCGTCGCGTGGGCGCGTCGGTCTCGATCGCGTCGGGCGCGGTGGGCGGCGCGAGCTTGTGGGCGAGGGTGTCGGCGTGGAGGTAGTCCCAGGCCCAGCGCTCGAGGGTCGCCTCGGGCGGGACGTCCGTCACGGCGGGGCGCCGGCGCAGCGGCCGTTGACGCAGGTCTCGCCCGCGGGGCAGTTGCGGTCCATCGTGCAGTCCATGCGGCGCACGACCTCGACCCACTGCGGGATGTGGTTGCTGTCGTCGATGTTCTGGAAGGGGAGCCAGAACGCGGGCGAGGTCGGGTCCATCGCGGCGCCGCGCGGGCGGAAGGCCGCCATCCAGAGCTGCGCGCGGCGCTGCGAGCCCTGGCGGAGGCGCAGCCCGTAGTCGCGCGTCGAGGAGAACGTGATCCAGAGGAGGGGCTCCTCGAGCTCGCCGACGTAGCGCTCGACGAAGGGGGTCCACTTGGGCCAGGAGTTGTTCCAGGTGGCGTCGCGGCCGTTGGCGTTGGTGAGGGCGATGGGCTGGCCCGAGCCGTCGGCGCGGACGGCCCAGAGCGACGCGTCGGGCGCGTTGTTGGAGTTGGCCGTGGCGCGGTTGAAGAGCACCCACTGCCCGTCGGGGGAGTAGCTCGGGTAGTAGTTGTTCTCGCCCTGCGACGTGACGAGCGCGCGCGAGGGGCCGAAGGTGCTGACGTTCCAGTTCATCACCATCAGGTCGGAGGGGCCGTCGTGGCCGGGCGTGCCGATGGGGAACGGGATGGTGGCGCGCGAGCGGGAGTACACCGCGGAGAGGCCGTTGGGGGCCCAGTCGGGGTGCGAGCCCGCCGAGCCCGCGGGGACGCCGCCGATGGGCGCGCCCGTCTCGCCGTCGTAGAGCGCGAGGCGCATCCCGTCCGACGCGAGGAAGCGACGGTTGTCGGGGGAGAACGACCCGAAGTTGAGTCTCATCGCCGTGCCTCTTCGTTCGCGCGTCGCCACGTCGACGATGCGTGCCACGGACGGCCCCGGGATGCCCGACCCCGCCACCATCCGCTGCCCGTCGCGCGAGAGCGCATGGCACCCGACGCAAACCGGCAGGTCGGCGCTCGGCTGCAAGAACACCTCCGGGCGCGGGCTCATCCCGCCGAACTCGTAGCGCACGATCGAGCCCAGCCCGGAGGTTGAACCGACGGACCAGTAGTACACGCCCGCGCGCAGGTCGGTCTGCGTGAAGCCCAGGAAGCGCTCCGCCGAGCGCGCCACCGCGCCGCCCATGGCCGCGCGCGACGTCCCGCGGATCACCATGCGCATACCGCCGCCAGAACGCCCGGCGTTTGCGATGAGGTCGAAGGTCTCCTGCGCGAGCGGGAGCACACACCCGCCGCCGACGGGCGTGCACACTGCGTAGACCTTCACGATCACCGCGTCGCCCGTGAAGGACACTTCGAAGAGGTCGTTGCCCTGCCCCGCCGTGTAGTGGAGTTCGAAGCCCGAGAGGTTGGGCGGGACGATGGTGCGGTCCTCCGGGTAGACCCAGGTCGGCGCGTTGGCCATCGTCTCGCTCCCGCCGAATCGCATCGGCGCGTCCATCGGGGCGCCCGTCGCGATCACCGCTTTGGCGAATCGCA
>WBZM01004020.1_pt1 | contig 11027 bp, 15 predicted proteins | sample 5204271 | NCBI WGS metagenome assembly WBZM01 (sample SAMN12344346, study PRJNA552823) | activated sludge metagenome | biome: Activated sludge suspended growth; feature: Nitrification reactor; material: Wastewater; isolation source: activated sludge from nitrification reactor of wastewater...
CAAATCCAGCAATTTGCCGCCGAATTTCTAAACGTTAACATCCCCGATCCTGGGGAACAAATCGAAATGGAATTATGAACCAAGAAATTGAAACCACCCGTCCCGGACGCCGGGGAAAGGAACCGGGGCAACCCGCAGGGATCGTGGTCAGGCTCCCGGCCTGGCTCAATGACAAACTTTGCGATTATCAATTACGGCTTAAAACCGAATGCAATATACGCAGGAGTAAAGAGGAATTGATTTTGCACATTGTAAACAAATGGCTCATTGACAACGAACAGATTCAAGCGGAAAAAGGGGCCGGGGAATAGGAAATATTGAATAGTTTTCGTATATTGCTAATGCTTTGCGCCGGGGTAGGAGCCAGCGCAAGGCGGGCAAACACCGCAGCCCCTCCGAGCGACTCCTACCGCCGGGGGGGTTCATTTTTTAAAAACGTGAGTTATGGAACTAATTAAGCACACCGAAAAAGAGCAGCAGATAATCGCAATGCGCGAAGATGCGCAACGGCAACTTGCAGCAATCAAAACTATTGACGAAGGATCGGTTTATTTGAGCAAAGTAAAAGCCCTTGAAGCATACGCCCGCGCAACCAAACAAGACGCGGAAATTGTGCTTATGGTGCAGGAACAAAAACTTCGTTCTATGCGGATTTTGGGCAAGTTGTTGGAAGAAACAGAATTAAGCAGCGGAGGGGGTAATGGATCAAATCAATATGACAAAAAAGAGCAACCAGTAACAAATAATGACCGGTTGCAAAAACCACGCCTTTCTGAGCTTGGCATTTCAAAGAATGAAAGCAGCGCATACCAAAAGATTGCTGCAATACCCGAAGAAGTGTTTGAGCAGCAAATAGAAGCAGCAAAAGAACAAAAAAGCACGACGGCAGAAATAACCACTTCCGGAATGTTGCGCGTGGCCCAACAAATAAAATTTCAAGACCGCGTTGGCGATTTGCAAGACAGGCGCAGTGAATTACCAAGCGATGTTTTTCAGGTAATTTATTGCGATCCCGCTTGGCAATATTCAAACAGCGGATTGAATGGAGCGGCGGCAAACCACTATATGACAATGCCAACTACCGAGATGGCACTTATTGATGTTAAATCAATTAGCGACACAAATGCCGTTTGCTTTATGTGGGCAACGAATCCTCTACTTAAAGACGCTATTTGGCTTATGGAGCAATGGGGATTTGAATATAAAACCAATTTGGTTTGGGTTAAAAACAAAAGCAATTACGGAAAACTTGGATTTTATGTTTACGGACAGCATGAATTACTTTTGATCGGAGTAAAAGGATCAATGTTGCCAATCGGAGCAAAGCCCATTAGTATTATTTATGGGGACAATAGTAAGCACAGCAAGAAGCCGGAAAGCACTTATGAATTAATCGAATCCATGTATCCGGGCCTGAAATATGTAGAACTTTTTAGCCGCAATTCACGAAACGGATGGACAATGTGGGGTAATCAAACAAATGAACTATGAGGCAGGAAAAAAGCTACTCCGGCAGCATGATGGCTAACGGAAAAAACAACGAAGAAGCCGTTATTGCTTGGCTTAACAGCCGACAGCAAAACCGTGAAATTATAGATTTTCGAGATTTTAAGTTAGCACAAAGGATTGACGTAGATTTTGGAATTGAAACGCTTGACGGACAAATTGTTTTACTGGAGGTTAAGTCAGACAAATGGATTTCAGAAAATGGTAATTTGTGCTTTGAGCAACATAGGATTAACCATTTTGTTCCTGGAAAATATTTTTATTTAGGGTGGGGATGGAGAAGCCCGGCACAAAAACTATTAGTAAGAAATCCAAAAACAGAAGAAGCGTTTATTTTTGACTTTGCGGAATTGCGCGCAAAAGTAGGGCAGCACGTTTCAAGGAATGGCAAATATTGTAAAACTCAAATGACCGAAACAGACAAGCAAAAGACCACATTTAATCTTTTAATTCCGATGTCAGAAATTACCTACAAAAAGGTGATTATTCCAACATTATTATAAACATCTCATTATGTACCGTCAAATTTCCGTTAACATCTGGACCGACGACCTTTTCCTTTCCATGTCACCAGAGCAAAAACTACTTTTCCTGTACCTACATACCAACCCATATTCAAGCGGTTGCGGCATCTACCAGTTGCAACTACGCACGATGGGTTTTCAGTTGGGACTTACCGCCGCGCCAATAGAAAGCGCCTTGCGCGGCCTTGCTGCGGCGTTCCCTGACTTCGTGGCGATTGACTGGGAAACAAGAGAGGTGGCACTGTTGCAATACCCAAAGCAGCTACTTATTACCGCGTCCAAGCGGGTGATGGGGTATGTGGAAAAGGAAATTGAAAAGGTACAGAGCCAGCATCTACTCCGGGAACTTATTGCCCGGAACTCGGCAACGCTTTCCAGGCCGTACCTTTCCAGGCTCCGGGCCTTGCAAATGGAGAGCATCAACGAAAAACGCAATTTTCACGGTGATGTGGCCCAACTGATTGACATTCAGGAAGATGACCGGAAAAAGAAAAAAGAAAATAAAAATAAAAAAGAAAGAGAAAAAGAAAGCGCGCCCGCGCTCCCGGACTTTTCCATAAAAGCAAGGGACACGAAAGCGGTAATAGGCAACCCTGACGCCTACAAAAAAGCTATCGAAACATTTAAGACTTTGGCCGCCGCCCGGCGCTCCGAATACCCGGAAAAGTTCCTTCCGGCCTATTTCCTTTTTCAGCAACAGAAAGGACGCTGGTACGAATTGGCCGCCCCGGCGGATGATGGCGACGCGCAAAAGTGGTTTGGCGAACACTACGCCGGGTTGCAGGCTTGGGCCTTGCGCCAGCCACAATTCGAGAAACAGGCAGCCCCGGCTGATGGGCTGCGCATTTCTTTGAAACATTAACCATAAAAACCTCTCCCAAGATGAAAAGACAACAAACCGACCCACTAAGCGCCTATGTTTTCGGAAGCGCCCCGCCCTCTCACCCGGACCTGGAAGAAGTGGTAATAGGGTCCATCCTGATCGACAAAGGCGCCATGCAAACGTGTGTGGACGTCTTCGGGGATGGGAACCCGTTCTACCTGTCTTCCATCCAAGACCTTTACCGCGTGGCGCTGAAAATGCACTACGACAGCAGGCCAATCGACTTGATGACCCTAAGCGCGGAACTACAGAAAGCGGCGCTACTGGATTCTATCGGAGGCCCGTATCGATTAATCGAATATACCAACCGGGTAGGCAGTACCGCAAATTTGGAGTGGCACTGCCGCATAATTCAGCAGGACTTTATCCAGCGCGAGATTATCCGCGCCGGGTCCGACCTGATCCGCCTGGCATACGACCAAACCACTGATCCCTTGGACCTCATGGACCGGGCAGAGGAAGCAATGACGCAATTCACAAGGGCATTGGTCCAGCCCGTTCACCAGGGAGTAGACCGGATTGCCCAAGAAATGATGACGCAGGCGGAAAACATCCGCTTGGGCAAAGCAACGCCGGGGATTCCTTCGGGCCTGGTAGCGATCGATAATGTTCTCCGGGGCTTTGTGCCGGGCGCATTGTATGTTTTCGCTGGTACTCCCGGCATGGGGAAAACGGCATTCATTATTTCAATGATGCGCCGCATGGCCGCCGCCGGGACAAAGTGCGGCCTTTTCAGTCTTGAAATGTCATCGCTCCAAATCGTCCAACGGATGACAAGCCAAGTTTCTAAGGTTGGACTTTCAGAAATCCAGAACCCGAAAGGAATTACCCCGCTAAAGTTTCAGGTACTTACTGACGCAGCGGGGGAGGTTAGCAACCTCCCAATTTTGATTGATGAAACTTCCGGACTTAGCATTAACCAACTCCGGGGCAAGGCCCGAGCCATGTACCGGGACGGGGTTAGGTGTATCTTTGTCGACTATCTGCAATTAATGTCAGGTAGCGGCAAAGAAGGAAACCGGGAACAGGAAGTCGCCGCAATCACTAGAGGGCTTGTCGGTATCGCTAAAGAATTAAATATACCCGTTATTGCCCTTTCCCAGCTTTCCCGCGAGGTGGCCAAGCGCCCCAACCGCCGCCCGCAACTTTCAGACCTGCGGGAATCCGGAAGCATAGAGCAAGATGCCTACGCCGTCGGCTTCGTGTTCAGGCCCGAATACTACGAAGTTTATAAAGACCCAGACACCGGGGAGGACTTGCGCGGGGTGGCATTGGTCATCATCGCAAAGCACCGGAACGGGGCAATCGACCTTAACGGGGTTAAGTTGCGTTTCGATGGGTCATGCACCGAGTTCCGGGACTTCTCCGGAGTGGAGCCTGGGCCGCTACCGTCCCAGGACTTGGGACAGTACGCGCCGGACTTGGACCGTGATTTGCCGTTTTGAAAAATATTTGCAAATTGTGTTGAAAATTTGTACTTTAGCGCAAACAAGATGGAAATGGAAGATACATTAACCGCAATATTTGGCTCCCTGTTCGGCCTTGCTATCTTTGTCAAGGCGTTTTACGACGCGGGAAAGCTACCGGGCGGCCCAGTGCCGGGAAACCCCGCCCCGTCAAAACCTTTCCCGGCCCGCACCGATATTCCCGTATTACCCGAAGAACCGTTGAATGGGACTGAATTGCTAGATGACGAGGAATTGGAAACCATTGGCCGCGTTGTCCGGGTGAAGGAAAAAACCAATGCCCGGATCAACGCGCTGAACATTTCCGGCCTGGAAATCACAAACCTTGACAAATGGCAGTAACCCGGAAACGCACCGATGCCAACCACCGACAAATTGTCGACGCTTTGCGCAGATGCGGTGCAACGGTTCTTGACCTTTCCAATGTTGGCGATGGATGCCCGGATTTACTGGTAGGGTTCCGGGGCCGGAACTACCTCATGGAAGTCAAGGACGGCGCAAAAAAACCAAGTCAGCGCCGCCTCCGGGAAACGCAAATTGAATTTTTTCAGTCCTGGGCCGGGCAGGCCGCTAAGGTGGAAAACTTGGCGGAGGCGCTGGCGGTCCTGGCGATTAAAATATAAAAGAATCTTAGCCCCCGGCATGGCGTGAAAGGTTCCGGGACAAGCAGGCCGCATTTTGTTCTTAGACTGACGAGCGCATAAACAGCGCGAAACGAAAGTTTCTAAGTGCCCAAATGGCCTGTTCAGTGTGGGTGGCTGGACGCCTGGCAGCCGGGAAAGACCGGCAAACTTTGCGGGGTAGCTTAGTTGGTAGAGTGCCAGGCTCATAACCTGGAAAGCGCCGGTTCGATCCCGGTCCCCGCCACAAAGAGGCCGTTAGCTCAGCAGGTCAGAGCGTCGGATTTTACCCGACAGGTCGCCGGTTCAAGCCCGGCACGGCCTCCAAGCAATAATTTTTTTCATTCTAAAAACAACAAAGATGATTGGTCAAAAAGTTCTTATTCGGTCTTATGGCGCTGGTGTGTTCTTCGGAACACTCGAAACGGAAGTGTTTACACCGGCTGGCAAAGTAGTTACATTGTCTAACTCCCGCCGCATCCATTATTGGGAAGGCGCTGCTTCTCTTTCGCAGGTCGCGCAAGAGGGAATTAAACTAGGGCGCGTTGCAATGACCGAACCCATCAAAGAGGTGGTTAACGTTATCGAAACTACGCCGCTATCCGAAGCGGCTATTGCTAACCTTGAAAACCAACCTGTATGGAAGATATAATAAGCTCCGGCGACGGCTCCGGCTACGGCTCCGGCTACGGCTCCGGCTACGGCGACGGCTCCGGCTCCGGCGACGGCTCCGGCTCCGGCTACGGCTCCGGCGACGGCGACGGCTCCGGCTACGGCTCCGGCTACGGCGACGGCTCCGGCAACGGCTCCGGCGACGGCTCCGGCTCCGGCGACGGCAACGGCTCCGGCTCCGGCTCCGGCTCCGGCAACGGCCCCGGCTCCGGCTCCGGCTCCGGCTACGATTAACAAAACCGACCCGCCCGGCAGAACACGGCAAGTCTGTTTTTATTGTTGGGATTGAGTTTGGCCCGGATTTGCGGCAGTGTATCGGGCGGGTTTAAAATATAAAATATGGCACTAATCTGCATGGCAGTTTACGACACCGCCGAAAACAAACGCACATGGATGACGCGGGAAACGCTTGAATCCTTGCGCGCAACCGTGAACCTGGATCGTCACCGGGTGGTGGTCATTGACAATAACAGTGTTACGGAAACCCACGCAGTGTATGAGCAGTTTCCGGAATTTACTTATATGTACAACACGGAAAACGTCGGCACGGCAACGGCAATTAACCAAGGATGGCGCGAACACCGCCGACCCGGAGAACACGCCGTAAAGATGGATAATGACGTGGTTATTCACTACGCCGGATGGGCCGACGCACTGGAGGAAGCAATAGAGCGCGATCCATTGATAGGCATTTGCGGCCTAAAGCGCAAGGACTGCATGGAGAACCCGGACCGCCAGGACGGGGATTTCTTCAAATCCCGGTTGTATATGCTCCCGCACACACCTGGGCAACGCTGGATTATCGGAGAACAGGTGAATCACGTCATGGGAACGTGCCAGATGTATTCCTCGATGCTGCTTTCCGATATTGGCTATTTGTACCAACCTCGTCTTTATGGTTTTGACGACGCGCTTGCCGGGGTTCGCTGCCAGATTGCCGGGTATAAATCGGTATTTTTACCGCACATCGAAATAGATCACATCGATCCCGGCGATACGCCCTACCAGCGATGGAAGGAAAAAAGCGCCGGGGAAGATTTTGCGGAATACCACCGCATTGTTGCCGAATACCAGAGTGGAAAAAGGCCAATTTATTACAATCCTTTCGTATGAAAATCAAAGTCATTGCCGTAACGGATCAACCGAAAAATCCCGGCTTTTTGAAGTTGGCCGAAAGTTTGGACCGGCACGGATGGGACTGGATGCGCGTTCCTTGCGAATGGAAAGGATTTGGAACAAAAGTCCTGTCGGTTTACAACGCTTGCCCGGACCTTTTGCAGAAAGGATATACCCATGTACTGCACACCGACGCGCACGACACCTATTTTTTGCAATCGCCGTTTAATATGCCTCCGGTAAAAGAAAACATTCCGCTTATAAGTACGGAGAAAGCCTGCTGGCCTGACGCGCACCGCGCAAGCGAATACCCGGACTATTACCGGGGTGATATGCTTGCAAATCCTGTATGGCGCTTCGTGAACTCCGGGCAATACCTTTTCCCGATAAAGCTATTCATGGAGGTTGTGGATGCGATGCCTATTTTTCCGCAAGACGATGACCAGCGTTGGTTGACTAGCGTTTACCTTGCGAAACGTTGGCCTATTCAACTGGATTACACTTGCGCCGTTTTCCAGTCCATCGCCTTTGAAGCGCCGGTGGATTTTGTGACAAGGGGCGGGCGGTTGAAAAACCGAATTACGAATACCTACCCGATTGCCGTACATGGCAACGGGAAAACTAACATGGAATGGGTATACGACTTGAAGTAGACGGCATTGGGTACGATCTTATCGAGCGGGTTGTCGAGCGCGTTCAAGACATTCCGGGAATGTTCCTGGAAATAGGAACCCGGCGCGGGGGATCACTTCAAATCATCGCTGACAAAACCCTTTCAATAGGAGTTCCCAGAACAATCGTTAGTGTTGACCCGTACGGCAATATTCTTTATAACGACGGGCGGCAAATAACCAGGTACGACTACACTAACGATATGCGCAACCAGGCGCTTAGTGATTTGTACAGCTATGCAATAGGAAAGCAAATTCATCTGCTTGCTTTCACCCTTACCGATCATGATTTTTTCAACTTGTTCGCAAGTGGAGTACCGGTATATGAGAGCGAGCGCCGGGTACTGAATCAATACGCCTTTGCTTTCCTTGACGGCCCGCACGACGTGGAAAGCATTTTGAATGAAATTGAGTTCTTGACCCCGCGAATGCCCCGTGGCGCAAACATTGTCATAGACAACATTGACTATTTTGATCTGGACTATTTGCTCTCTAAACTGGAAAATATTTACGTTGAAATTGAACGCAACATTCAAAAAATAGCACTATGCAAACTCTAGCCGACCTACAGGCAGCTTTTGAACCAAACAGCGCCGAAGACGCCAGGTACATCAATGAGGAATGCACCCGCCTGACTAACAAAGACCCGCGTTTAAAAGAACTCCGGGACTTTGTTGAAGAAAATGTTTACGGGATGGGTGAGCGTTCGTTTTTCCACATGTGGAAGCTCATAATCCAGGAACTTGGACCTATGCCGAATATGCTGGAAATTGGCGTTCACCGGGGCCAAATACTTGCCCTTTGGCGTATACTTTCCCCTGATGCTTTCATATTCGGACTTTCCCCGTTCAATGGTGAGGAAATGGGTGTAGAGCGGGACTATACGAAGGATGTTGAACTTTTGTTCGACGGCTTCAACCTGAAACGTCCAAACCTGATCCTGGGCCATTCAGACAATGAGGAAATGATCCGCTATTGCCGGGAACTGTTCACCTCGCACCCGGAGGATATGTTAGACGTTCTTTATATCGACGGCGGGCACTCCTACGAAACCGCAAGCTCGGATATTATTCACTACTCGGAATTTGTCAAGCCCGGCGGGTTCATGGTCATTGACGACAGCGCCAACCGCTTTGCCTGCCCTTCCGGGTATTTTCCGGGGATTGCCAGCGTAAGCAAGGCGGTCGATCATTTACTGCCTCCGGCAAAGGATAACCCGGAATGGGAACACATCGCAGCGGTGATGCACAACCGGATTTGGAGGAAAAAAGTATAACCATGCCAACACTCCCGCCATTCCGTACCGAACCAAAGCCAGAACCCAGGAAGCCAACCAGCGATCAAAAGCTATACCGTTCTTCCCGCTGGCAGGAAGTAAGGAAACTACACCTGTCCCAAAACCCGTATTGCCGGGCGCATTGGGATGTAAAAGGCGAATTGGTGGATTGTACGTTTGGCGCTCCGGTGGATCACATTATTCCGGTAACGCTAGGAGGCGCACCGCTGGATTTTCGCAACCTGATGACGCTTTGCCCGAAATGCCACGACACCAAATCCGCAATGGAACGGCATTTGGGCTGCCTGGTCGAATACGAAGGAGAGGAAGGGGAACGCTACCCGAAAGAGGGTAGCTTGGTTGAATTGCTGGCACGGATTTGCCCGAAATAAAAAAAAAGTTTTCAAATGAAAATAGGAGTTCTTAAAAAGAAAGATTTTACGGCGGTTTCGCATTACCGCCTTGCTCCGTGGATTGTCTTAGGGAAGTTCTCCAATAGCCAGGTAATCCTGATCGACCCGAAAAGCGTAAGCGTCTACGAGTTGCGAACGCTTAATGTACTGATTGCCCATGCACCGGCAACGGAATTGGAATACCAGATACTCACCCAGGCAAGGGGCTACGGAGTGCGGATCATCATAGATTACGACGACCTATTGCACGGGATCGAAGACCACAACCCGGCAGCGCAATATTGGGGGAAAGATGATGTGATTGAACGCAGCACGGAAATGATATTGCAATGCGATCTGCTTACCGTATCGACCCAAGAACTACAAGCGCAATTCTTTTCCAGGTTCGGGAAGGCCAGCCAGGTTATCCCCAATGCATTAGATGACAATGCCTTTTCCGTTTGGCCGAAACCAGCCGGCGAGGAAAGCGTATTGGGTAAGCGAAAATTGAAAGTCTTGTGGAGAGGAAGCAACACGCACAGCGCAGACCTGTACACAAACCGGGAACTATTCCAAGACTATTCCCACATAGATTGGCACTTCTTTGGGTATAATCCGCTGATTGAGCTGTCAGGCCGTTACGCCGGTGAATTGTCCGACTATAACTATATCAAAGGCCGCCCGGCGTTCGTGGACTATATGGTGAAGCTCCTTGCAATACGGCCTGACTTTGTGGTGGTTCCCTTGGAAGATACCACGTTCAACCAGTGCAAAAGCAATATCGCCTGGCTTGAAGCAACATGGGTCGGGGCTATATGCGTAGCGCCTGGCTATATGAGCGAGTTCAACATGGATGGCGTATTGAATTACTGGAAGCCAGGAGAACAGGTATTCAATGACATTACCGCCGATGATCTGCCGGCACTAAGGGAAACGTTCCTGAATGTGAGCAGGGAGAACATAGAAAGTAACCTGCTATTGAGCAAGGTCAATCAGAGCCGTGCAGAGGCGCTTGCACTTGCATTAGAGGGGAGGGGGGTGTAACTTTGTAACTTCGGGGGATAAAGTACCGCAGCGGCCCCGCCGCGCAAAATACGCCGCCCTTTTTAGGGCTAAAACAAAATAACATGGCAAAAATTAAGAAAAACGCAATTTTTGAGGCCAAATACGAAGAAACACGCAAAGAGGTAACTGAAAACCTAGCCTCCCGCGCCTTACTGGAAGACGCAGACGCACACCTGATCGAAGAATATGCAAAGGAAATTGCTTTCGCATTCATTGTCGGAAATGAAATCCTTTCGGAAGCGGATTTAACGGCCCGTGTTCGCCTTTCCAGGATTCGCAATGCGCATTTGAACACCGCTAACCAGCTGGCCCGAACATTGCGCATTGGACCCTATGGCCGGGATCGCTTCGGCAAAGACACAAAACCGGACGCTACCGAAAAGCCAACCATGTCAATCACGCACCTGATCCGCAAAGCTAAGTGATCTATGAGCAGTACATAAAAGACGTGCTTTCCGGCAAGCGCATCGCCGGGAAACTGGAGCGGCAAGGCGTTGAACGATTTGAACGCTTGCGCCGGAAATACGACTTTGACGAAGGCGAGGCCGAACGAATACTAAACATCGTCCATCAATTCCGGCATACAAAGGGCAAATGGCTCGGAAAACGCTTCAACCTCCTTCCTCACCAGGCTTTTTTCTTTGCGTCTGTTTTTGGACTTAAACGCAGCGACGGTACGCGCCTAATCCGGGAGGCGATGCTTTGCACCTCAAAGAAAAGCGGCAAGTCCGAAATTGGCGGGGCCGTTGGCGCGCTGATGACTTACTTTGACGGGGAAATGACGGCAGAATGCTATGCTGTTGCGAACAAGGTAGAACAGGCGCTTTATTGCTGGA
>WBZM01004021.1_pt1 | contig 11019 bp, 6 predicted proteins | sample 5204271 | NCBI WGS metagenome assembly WBZM01 (sample SAMN12344346, study PRJNA552823) | activated sludge metagenome | biome: Activated sludge suspended growth; feature: Nitrification reactor; material: Wastewater; isolation source: activated sludge from nitrification reactor of wastewater treatment...
TTTGATATTATCGCTCCCGGACAATTGTTTTATACACTCTTTCCCAATAATGCCTATAATCAATTTGACGGCACATCATCGGCTTGCCCTCTTGTGGCAGGTATTGTTGCCGTGGCGCGTTCACGCTTTCCGCAATACTCCGGATTACAAATATGTGAACATGTACGACGCACAGGCGACCCAATGGTAAAAACAGGTTTGCAATTAGATAATATTCTCCCCTTGCGCGTGAATATGTTGCAAGCCATCACCGAACAACCCGCTTCTCACAGCGCCATTGTCTATAAAGACATCATGTATAGCGTAAGAAGAGGTAAAGAAAAAATAGCATTATCCAAATTCTTAGTCAATGATACCGTAGAAATGCGTCTGATAGTCCAAAACAGACTCGCCGATGCTGCCAACACTACATTTACTTGCTTTCAACCCGAAAATATCGCCTCATTACGAATGCTTGATTCTGTGGTCACCGTCCAAGCAATTCCCGCCGGCACCACTATGGAAATAGGCACATTCTCTTTCATAGTCCAACAAGAAACCACACTCCCCGAATTATTACGATTCAGTATTGCAACGCCATCTCAAAAACCGGACTTCTTTTTAGTAAGCATTATTCCCGTCACAGACATTACCGACTTTGCCACTGATTCACTCAGTCTCAGTGCCGGAGACAATGGACAAATCGGGTTTGCAGGAACGATCTTTTCCGCCAATAGAAGAGGAAAAGGGCTCATGCTTAAATCATACGACAATGTGATTTTTAGTGGTGGCAATGCCAATTCCACACAAAACTTCTCCGATTACAGTTCCGGACTTATCGTCACAGACATTGATGAAAACCCTGCGAATAATCGTGCCGTCAGTGCTTTTGCTGCACAAACCGATTTCTCCGCCATACAAGAATTCAGCGCATCAACGCCAACAGTATCCGTCATTACCGACACCACATCAACTCAACCAATAGGCATTGAAATTCACTCCGACTATGCAGTAAATAATTCTGTGCCCAATGCCATCAAAATTATCCATAAATTGAAAAATATATCCTCCGACACACTCAACACCATTGCTCTCGGCTATTTTTTCGATATAGATCTCGGCAATCAAGGATCTGACAATTCAGTAGCACTTTTCCCTGAAGCAATACCCGAAGGATGTAATTCCTGTGCAGCAGAAATAGTCTCTCGCGTGGGCAATCATCCACATTTCGGATTTCTTGTACGTTCCGACAAAGCCGATGACAAACCCGCTGCGGCAGGTGTACGTGGTGTGCTGGACGATTATATCATCACACAACAAGAAAAAATTACCTTGCTCAATAGTGGCACCGCATTGCAAACAACCATTGTCGGCGATGTGCAAGTTGCCATCGGCACACAATTCAGCGGCGACATACTCCCTACTGCCGAAAGGACTTGCGAAATATGTATAGGTGCGGCTTGGTCAAAACAACAGTTGGCGCAATCATTACAACAATGTATGTCCACCATCACCTCCATTGCTGAAACCGAAACAATCAAGCAAAGCATAGCATTTCCCAATCCTACGAATGATATTTTATTTATTCATTCTCAGTCCGCACAAGCAACAACAGGATATATCATGAATATTCTCGGAGAAAAAGTCCTTGAAGTATCGCTTTTGTCGGCAGGCAATAATGCTGTGCAATCAATTTCTTTGGCGCATCTGCCAAATGGCATCTATACTCTCCGTATCGGCACTATGACACAGCAAATTATTCTTAGTAAATAAATTGCATCTTCTTGAATCTCCTCACACAAAAAACGCCTCGGGATTTTCCGAAGCGTTTTTTTCTTTATTATCCCCATCTTTGAATAAAGTTCGCATATACACAGCATCCCACATTCATCATACTTCCCTTTCCTACTGCGCTGCTACTTTTGTTTACTCTTTAATCACAGCACATTGTCTGATAGCTACAGACCGATTATTCTATGCTATGCCTGTCGGCTCATCTTCTGGATTTATTCGCTCATCTTCTATGATGCCGGATGGTCGCCGTACCGAGCCAGATGGTCGCCGTACAGACCAAGATGCTCAATTTTCCGGGAAAGTTGCCAACAAGCGACCAAAGTAGAAACCACCCCGTCCTTCGGACACCCCTCCGATGGATGGGATGAAATTCAACTACGTATTTAATCCCAGAGGGATTACATGTTTATAGAAAATATGTTCTATGAAAATAATCCACCCCGTCAGACTGCGTCTGCCACACCCCTCAATGAGGGGAATTTTGCATCTTTATGCGCCGCGCTTGGCGAATTGCCGAATCATTGAGTCAATACTTGCGCGTTCAGTAAAAAAATGAGTAATTTTGGAAAAGTATCAAAAGCATTGAGCAAAGTCACTCAACCATGAACGGGCGAGACTGTTGATGAGGTGGTGGAGGTAGCCTCAAAAACGAGAAAGATGTCGTGGGAAGTCGCCGCTGCTAAAGTTTGGAGAAAGAGATAGAACAATCAGAGTACAAAATTTGAGGATAGATTCAAGACCAGCTATGTGATATGAAATATCCTAAATTATTATGAGATTTAATATGGAAACACCTATAAAAAAGTATAACAACTGGAAAAATCAGTTTACAGATACTTCAAAAGTAACAGTTTTTGAGTACATAAGTTTTAATGTACATCCTGAAGATGTGCTAATTATCAGTTCGCTTTTTTTCCCAAATCTCGTTGAAGTTAATGGGGCTGTATTTTTAGAGATGCAATATAGCTATAATAGTTACTTGTCGTGGCTTAATCATTTCGGTTCCGATAGACAAGCGTTGGAAAAAATGATGAATCATGTACACATGTATGATATATTTGGACATTCTAATAATGTAGATGATACTGTTTATGAACAAGTAGGTATGTTACTTCAAATTGCATGGACTAAGCATTTTAAATCTGAATACCCAGATAAGAATATAGTCGTAGATTATTGGCATGGTGAAGATGATTATGGTCCCATCGTGACAGTGTTTCAAAAATAGGTTTAGCAACGTTTGCTGCATTACCCGGTAGGGTATATAGTGACGGAGGGCGAACTATGAAGCATTGCGAAGAGAAATGAGACTTGGCAATCCTATATATGACTCATATAGAAACACTTCTGGGGAATTAATAGAACCAAGAATTTAGGATAATTCAAAAAATAAATACACTGGTGAGTTCTTAAATGCAGAAAGGTTTACATTAAGAACTCGTGGTTGGATTTATGATCCAACAACAGGATCTTTTCTACCACCTAAAATAATATGAGCTATGGAGTTTAATGTGCTTATAATAACAAAATTATTTCCAATACTTCAAAAATATGGATTTGAAGTAGTTGATGAATTTAACAACTACGTAAAATTTGAATCTGATAATTTAGTTGTTGTCATTTGCCGAGATGTAAGAGAAAACTCTAATTTGTTTTCTTTAGGTAGAAGAGGTAGTAATCGATTTTTTATAGATGGTAATATTATGAAGAAGTTTTTTAATTTCGATTTCGAAAAGGTATTTATATTACCTGAGCGTTCCATCAAAGACTTTACAGATAATATGTTGGTGTTCTTTAAACAAAAAGGAGAGGTATTATTTAATGAAAAATGCGAGATATTACTCGATATAGAAAATTCTGCTAAACAACAAAGTAAAAAATATACATCTATATTGTTGATGGAACAGACGATGGATGTCGCATCAAGGGCTTGGGAAGCTAAAGATTATTTAGCTTTTATAGATAGTATAGATAAAATCGGAGTTAATATACTCCCTATATCATATCAGTTAAAGTACAAGTTAGCTAAGGAAAAATTCATTAAGAACAAATAAAACACCAGTAATAATCAAATCTCCTCTTCGTTCTTTGAAAACTATGAGACATTTCGGGTTTTAGCCCCATACTAATTCCCCGACGGAGAATGCGAAAAAAGCGGGGTGGAGTTTTGGTGATGATTGGCTTTTTGTAAATCTATAAGGTTTAGTGACGGAATCCACGCCTCTGCCACACATCCGGTGGAGGGGATTTCGTAGGGATGTCATGGCAATCTTCCTTCTATGTGCGAAAATTGTCGTATCTTTGTGCAGTAAAACGGTCGAATTGCTTTTATTTGTCATGAAGTATGTTGCAAAGACAGACCGGCGCACAGAAATGTAATGTGTGTTTTCTTCAACATAAATTCAGACATAATACCTCATAAAGGCAATCTCATAAGCGATGTACGATTTTAAGTAAATTGACACATCTACCCGAGCCAAATGCTCACGGGAACCCATCTCACCCCCATAGTAACGGTGCAGCACAATTTCCCTTCCATACCGAGATTTCCTTTCTTTACCATCTTTGTGACTACGATAATCGTGGTTCATGGCACGTAAACGGTATTGTATAATTCAAGAATAAAAAATCTATTATTTTCATGCAGTTAGAGTTGTGTGTTTATGCTTATCGCAACCGGTGACTGCGCTCACAAATTAAAGTTACATGTCACAATTACAATTTCATGACTTGGCTGTAAGCCGAGAAATGCAACGCGCCATTGGCGATTTAGGCTATGTTTCGGCAACCGAAATTCAAGCCCAAGCTATTCCTGCTATTATGGAAGGCAAAGACCTTATAGGACAAGCACAAACAGGCACCGGCAAAACAGCCGCTTTTGGTATTCCTCTAGTTGAAGGAATTGAACGAGGCAACCGCGATACTCAGTCAATAGTATTATGCCCCACACGTGAACTTGCAGTGCAAGTATGCGATGAATTGCGCAAATTAGCTCGCTACCGTCGCGATATCCGTATCATTCCGATATTCGGCGGTGTTTCTATCGAAAAACAACGTATGGAATTGCGCCGCGGTGCCCATATTGTTGTCGGCACACCCGGACGTTTTATTGATCAAATTGAGCGCGGATCCATAAATTTAGATACCGTGAAAACTGTTGTGCTCGACGAAGCCGATGAAATGTTAAATATGGGTTTTCGACCATATATTGAACAAATTATGGGAATGATGCCGGAACAAAAACAAACAGTATTATTTTCTGCTACAATGTCAAAAGATATTCGCGAAATAGCAGCACGCTATTTACAAAATCCGACAACAGTGACCATTGCAAAAAAAGAATTAACAGCAGATAATATTCACCAAGTCTATTATGAAACATTAGGCGTGAATAAAGTGGCTTTAATCCAAAGTATTCTTGAAAAAGAAAATCCTGACTCAATTATGGTATTTTGCAATACAAAAAGTCGTGTGGATATTGTCGTAAAAAAAATGCTGCAAGCAGGTTATACTTCAGCAGGCATTCATGGCGATTTTGTGCAAAATAAACGTATGCGCACTATGAATGAATTTCGTCGCGGTGAATTACGTGTTCTGGTAGCTACGGATGTTGCCGCTCGCGGTTTGGATATAAGTTCGGTCAGTATGGTCATTAATTATGATTTGCCATTAGACCCAGAATATTATGTTCACCGTATCGGTAGAACAGGGCGCGCCGGAAAATCAGGAAAAGCAATTACTTTTTCTCATGGACGTGAAGAATTACATCGCTTACGCAGCATAGAGAAATTTGCTAAAACAACACTTGAAAAAGCTCTTTTGCCCGAAGATATTTTTGTGGACATCTATGAGCCGGAACCGCAACCGTTACGCAGAGGAAAAAAATCTTCATCATCGAATAATGGACGTTTTTCATCATCCCGCAATGATGATGGTGCATCACGTCGCAGCAGCTATAGTAATCGCGATGAACGAAGCAGTAGCACAGAAAGAAGCAGCGGCGGTTTTGAACGTCGTGACAGAGATGACAGAAGAAGCAGCGGCGGCGGTTTTGAACGTCGTGACAGAGATGACAGAAGAAGCAGCGGCGGCGGTTTTGAACGTCGTGACAGAGATGACAGAAGAAGCAGTAGCGGCGGCGGTTTTGAACGTCGTGACAGAGATGACAGAAGAAGCAGCGGCGGCGGTTTTGAACGCAGTGAAGAAAAGAAACATAAATTTGATACGCAGCCCCAACATGACAGTAAATTCGGCGTATTCAAACAATTCAAAAAAAGACGCACCCCATCATTCTAAGAACAATAAAAAAAGGCGGAAAGAAATTTCCGCCTTTTTTTTATGTCTAAATTTCAATAAATTCTGTTGATACTATTATTCCACGATAAAGTATATTCACTTTATTGTGCCTTTACAAATGATGCTGTCATTATTGTTCCGGAAGAAGAAATAACACGAAGGGTGTACCATCCTTGTGCTAATCTTTCTACGGGCACTCGCACAGCCGCATCGCCCGATAAAGTTTGTTGTGCAAGTAATTCACCTGTAAATGAAAATACCTCCATAGTTCCGATGCGTGCTTCTTCGGGCAAATATGCTGTTAATTGATCTTTGACGGGCAATGATGATAATTGAATTGTACCTTTTTGTGCAAGTTCTAAACGTTCACGCACCGACACAGCCAATCCTTCACCATTAATAACAATATTTCTATTTATCGGAGGATTAATAACCTTTGTACTTCGCATTGTTTTTGTGGGCCAATCCACAACGATAGAATCAACGGCAGCAGCTTTACCAAGACCAAAATTGAGAATAAACGGACTCATCATTCCCCAACGTCCCACGCCTGACTGTATATCTCGCGTTTGGCAAATCCCTTCGGCATACACACGCACACGAGCTCCAATTGCACCGCTATTTGTTCCTTGAGGCGCATCTAAGCGAATACTGATATGATTATTCGTCTGTGCAATATCATTTTGAAAAACCCATACACGACCGGATTCGGCATTGGCAGTGCGTGGTGAATATTGAATAATAAAATCATCATCACCGTCCAAGTCTATATCAATCGGACGATTGGAATGTGTTTCTTTAAGAATAGTACGCAATCCCAAAGCACCCGCAATTTCTTTGAATGTGTGATCGGGTTGTTGATGCTGAATATAGCAACGGTCATTGGTTGCATCGTATCCTGTGGCGCTCAGTAAAAAATCCACATACATATCATTATCGAGATTTATCCATGAGCCGGCTTGATCACCCAGATGTCCAAAATTGGAAACAGTTATTTTTGATCCTTTCGGTAAAGAAAATGTGCCATATTGATTAGACCATGTTGTATCTTTTGTCACATTAATTGTTCTTATTATTTGTCCATTATTTAATGGTCTGTCAAAAGCGTCCATTTGCCATGTGAGGCGATAATTATTTGCCGCTCCCCCATTTTTTGTTAAAGTGGTTCTTCCTTCACCTGCATTTAATCCTCCATGAATAAGCATTTGAGCTATATCCATATCTCCGTCATTGTCATAATCATAGGGCAATGCTTCCCATTGGCATAATTCACGTGGAAATACTAATAAATTTGAGGTAGAACCACCAACATCAATATTACCGTACATATTATTTTTTGCAGTATATCCCGATTCTTCATTTGCATTACGAAATGTACCATTCCCCATATTTTTCCATAATGTTCCGTCGGTGCGGCAATATGGCGATGTGAGAATATCGGGATAACGGTCATTATTCCAATCGGTAATGCTTGCGCCGTATAATGGTTCATACACTTCTTCCAAACCTGCATCGAAGGTCATATCTTTAAAAGTACCGTCGCCATTACCTTTCATTAAAAATCCGGGAAGAAAAGAACTACTTTGATGATCGGCAGAAAAATTACCAAAATAAATATCGAGATTACCATCTAAATCATAATCTAAAAAACAAATACCCGTAGCAGGAAATTTGCCTAAATCGGGCAGTCCGCTATTTTGTACAAGTGTAAAACGTCCCGTGCCGTCATTAAGCAATACTTCAGCATAATCACCGACATCATTAAATGTGCTGACATTAAAATAAAATAACCCCGACACAATATCAGGGTAGCCGTCATTATTTATATCGGCAATGCCCCAAATATCCGCCACACGTCCTGTCACACTTTTATCACGATTGGCATATATACCGGCAGAGTCGGTATAATCAATAAAAATACGATCTGACGGATTACTTGATTGCGGGTCTTGTCTATTAAGATACAAGCGTGTTTTCATGCTGCGGTCATACGCCAGCACTTGTAAAAGCAAATCGGGATAGTCGTCGCCATTGATATCACAGGAGCTGATTTGCCCCGAGCGCGCACTTCTCAACCCTACCTTTTCCGTAATATCTTTGAACCATGTCTTGTCTTGCGCCCAAGAGTTAATAGCACTGACGCATAGTATGGTAAGCACGGCAAAGTAAAAACGATACATAGCTCTCCTTCTTTGAGTAATGGTATAATGAAAAAATGTTACTGTAAAATTACACAGTTGGCGCGACGTATAAGCAAAATTCTCTCGAAATCCGGAAGTGTGAATAGACCTGCAATAATTCCTAAAAAGTGTTAATCTGCATGGTATATGCGGATTTTCTTGCATATTGCCATCAATAAGTCGAAAGATTCATACCACAGATTCGTCATCTGTGCACGTACATATCATGAGGATACTATGGGTTTACATACAAGAATAAGTATTTTTTTCTTTGCAGCGGCTCTCTCATATTCGGCAATGTTTGCTCAAATGCCGACCAAAGAGCAAGTCACCACACAAGTGCTTGTCGGTGCTTTGGAAAGCAGTCACTATGCGCCCGTGGGCGTGAATGATACTCTCTCGCGCAGAGCGTTCCGGCTTTATTTAGACCGATTGGACTATAATAAAAACTTCCTTTTACAAAAAGATGTGGATGCTTTGCGCACCTATGAGTTTGCTATTGATAATATGATTGAAGCAGGCACAAGTGAATTGTATCCCTTAGCTGTCAAAATAATGGCAAAGCGTTTGGAGCAAACACAAGCATATTGTGAAGAAATTTTATCCCAACCCTTTGATTTTAATCAAAAAGAGACTATTGAACTTGATGCCAAAAAACGCCAGTATCCTGCAACGGAAGCAGCGCAAAGAGATTGGTGGCGTAAATTACTCAAGTATCAAACCTTGACACGCGTTGTTGCGGCAATGGAGCAACAAGAAAAAGATACATCCGCCAAAGCAGGTAAAAAGTCCTTGGAGCAATTAGAAAAAGAGGCGCGCGAAAAAGTGCTCAAAGCGCAGCGTGATCGCTACAAAAGATCTATGAAAGAAACCGAAACAGAAAAATTAGCTGTCTATCTCAATGCCATAGCTGCAAGTTATGACCCTCATACAGATTTTTATCCGCCCAAAGAGAAAGAAAATTTCGATATTGAAATGAGCGGTACGCTTGAGGGCATAGGTGCTACATTGCAAGAAACCGACGGCTTTATCAAAGTACAATCTCTTGTGCCCGGCGGTCCTGCATGGAAACAAAAAGAGTTACAAGCCGAAGACCTTATCTTACGAGTAAAGCAAGGTACGAAATCATCGCCTACGGTCACGGGCGAATCGGCAACGCAAACAGACGACAATGAATTTGTGGACATAACCGATATGCGCTTAGATGATGCTGTACGGCTTATTCGCGGCAAAAAAGGAACACAGGTCACATTGACAATCAAAAAACCAAGCGGTGTCACAACCGACATTACCATCACACGCGATGTGGTTGTGATTGAAGAAACATTTGCTAAATCGGTAATTCTCAAAGATGAGCAATCCGGTAAAGAATATGCTTATATCAATTTACCGAAATTCTATGCCGATTTTAATCGCAATGGCGGCAGAAGTTGTGCCGAAGATGTACGCAAAGAATTAGAAAAAATTAAAGAAGAAAATGTGGGAGGAGTTATCCTTGATTTGCGCAATAATGGCGGCGGTTCTTTGCAAGATGTGGTAAAAATGTCCGGCTTATTTATCAAAGATGGTCCTATTGTTCAAGTGCTCAGTTCAGACCGCCCGGCGGATGTGCTGCGCGACTATGATAAAAACATTGTCTATGATGGGAACGTTATTGTGTTGGTAAATCAATTTAGTGCATCGGCATCGGAGATTTTATCGGCTGCATTGCAAGATTATGGACGCGCAGTTATTGTGGGGACTCCTCATTCATTTGGCAAAGGCACTGTGCAAACATTTATAGATTTGAATAATTATCTCAACAATGAATTTAAACAATTCGCTCCGCTTGGTTCCTTAAAAATCACATTCCAAAAATTTTACCGTATCACCGGTGAATCAACACAATTCAAAGGTGTAACACCGGATATAATTTTGCCGGATGCTTATGAATTTATTGATGTCGGCGAAAAACAATTAGAATATCCGCTTGCATGGGACACTATCCCGAGACAACAGTTCGCTCCATGGACAAAATCAAAACTCTCCATCAAAGAACTTGCGGAAAAAAGTAAAAAACGCATCAGCGACAATAGTAAATTTGCTTTGGTACGCAAGCAAGCACAAACAATTAAACAGCGTCGCGATGAGACAATAGAACCGGAATCCTTAGACGAATATCGCGCAGAACAAGAGCGCATGAAAGCAGAGAACAAAGAACTTGATGCCCTCAAAACAGAGATTCCGGGCATTGCAACACGTTCTCTCAAAGCCGATGAAAAAACCGAATTGCCGGAGCAAAAAGAAAAAAATGATGATTGGTACAAACAAATTCGCAAAGACATAACCATTGCCGAAGCTATTGCCATACTTAATGATATGAACAATGCATCTGCAAAAAATTGATATACCCCACTGAACTCTTCTCTATACCCAAAGGCAATCTTTTAAGGTTGCCTTTTGTATTTTTGCACACTTTCTTTATCAATCCCGACTATGCAAACAATACAAGCACTCACAGCACACATTGCGGGTTATTATGGTCTAACAGACACGGACGATATTATAAGACGTTGGCAAGAACCCCACCGATTCTATCATACAGCGGAACATCTGAAATCTCTCTGTCAGGAATTCCGCAATCATGACAATGAAGAAGAGCGCCGGATACTGTATTGCGCTGCTCTTTTTCATGATATTGTCTATATACCCGGCGCACAAGACAATGAAGAACAATCTGTGGAAATCGTAAAACAATATATTCCCGATTCTCATCCCCATTTTGACACTG
>WBZM01004022.1_pt1 | contig 11017 bp, 11 predicted proteins | sample 5204271 | NCBI WGS metagenome assembly WBZM01 (sample SAMN12344346, study PRJNA552823) | activated sludge metagenome | biome: Activated sludge suspended growth; feature: Nitrification reactor; material: Wastewater; isolation source: activated sludge from nitrification reactor of wastewater...
TGCGCAACTGCTCGCTGCCATCCAGGACCACCGGGAAGCGCTGCCCGGCCATGATGCCCGCGGCCAGGCGCATAAATGTGCCGGCGTTGCGACAGTCGATGGGGTCAGGTGACGGCCGTAAGCCATGCAGCCCCTGCCCTTCAATGGTTAAGTCCCAGGCCGTAGAGCTGTGTTTGTCGATGGCGATCGGCACACCCAGCGCCTGGAACCCTTCCAGAGTGGCGATGGTATCGCCGGCGGGCAGCCAATCGCGCACGATGCTGACGCCATCCGCCAGCGCGCCCAACATCACCGCGCGGTGGCTGATGGATTTGTCACCAGGGACGCGAATGACCCCGCGCAGCGGCGTTTTTTGCGGACGAATGAGCAAATTGTTCATCACAGGTGCTTTTTCATTTTATGAATGATTTTTTGGGTTTTTACATCGTCGCGGTTTGGATTCAGGCGGGCGACGGGCGGGCGGCCCTGGATTTCCGCCTGTTCCAGAGCATGATGCACCAGGAGATGATTGTGACGGCGCATAAAATCTTGTTGGTCGGCATCGGGATGGATTTCGGCGTCGGCGGCTTTGGCGGCGGCCAGTTTATCGGCCAAATCGGCAATTTCGGCGGCCGGCAAATACCCCGCCGAGACGCTCATCTCCAGCTGGTTGTGGACCGGAACAAGACGGGCAATGATGACTTCGCCGATTTCCACGTTGCCATGTCCGCCGGCCTCGTAGATGTCGTAGGTTTCGCCGGTCATAAAGTCACGCAGGTGCAGAGTCTGGCCGTCGTAGCCGGTAAGCTCGTAGGCGCCGGTGACGCTGTTTGCCAGCCAGGCATCCAGCGTCAACTGCTGGTAGCGGGCGAGATCCTCGCGGTTTTCGGCGGCGTATACGTCCAGCAGGCGCTGGCCGTCGGGTTGTGGGTAATCGAACACAAACCAATCGAAGAAGCGCAGGGCTTCGGGCATGCTCATTTGTTCGGCGCTTTGGGCGTCGTAATGGTTGTTCCAGTAGAAAGGCATGGCTTCGGCCACGGCCGTTGCCCAGCGTTCATCACGGGCAAATTTCAACAAATCACGGCGAAGGAAACGGCCGGCTTCCGCCCAATCGCGGCGTTCACGCTCGGCTTCGTTATCCGCTTTCAGGTGGCAGTTTTTATATTTCTGGCCGCTGCCGCAGTAACAAGGTTCATTCCGACCAATTTTTGTCATTCTCTACCTCTTTTAACCGTTTTGGAGCGACTCCAGCAACGGCAATAATTCACCTAGTTGCGTGATGATAAAATCAGGTTGGGCATCTTCTATTTCGTGGTGGAGATGGGGCGGCGACATGAGTACGCTGACCAGACCAACCGCGTTTGCGCCGGCAATATCGTTGGCCGGCCGGTCGCCCACAAACACAGCGCGAGCCGCGTCTACGTGCAAGAGAGAAAGCGCTTGTTCATAAATGGCAGGGTGTGGTTTCATAAAGCCCATGTCGCCAGATGTCAGGCGCACGTCGAAATAGTCCAGAATTCCATAAGCGCGCAGCTCGATATCGCGCATCCACATGGGCATCATGGAATTGGTGATCAGGCCGATTTTGTACTGCTGGCGGCGCAGTGTGTCTAAAACGGGGATGGTATCCTGGTAAAGGGTCACCTCAGGCGTGGCCTGCCAATCGTAGGCGTGTAGGGCGGCTTCCATGTCTATACGGGTGATGTCTAAACCGAAACGGGTGAAGTTTGTTTGCAGGGTTTGGGCAAAATTAACGGCCGTCCAATCTTTTTTCGCTTCGTTCCAGGCATTTTTTAAGATGTCGAAGTAGCTATGGAAAAAGACGTCCCGGTCTGGCAAGGAATGTCCTTCGGCGGCCAAATAGCCGTAAAGTTTGTCGAAATGGGGGCGGTTGATGGCCGCGATGCGGTTTTGTTGGCCAGACCAATCTAGCAGGGTGTCGTCCAGGTCAAAGAGCACGGCCTGAATGGGTTTGGGTTGCGCAGACACGTTGCCTCTTTAATGTTTGGGCATGATGGGGAACGGCCGTTACCGGGCGATTCGCTCCAACACAATGACAAGCACAATGCCGACGGCCGTTAACCCGGCGGCAAAGATAAATTCAACCACGCCGGCCTGAGTGGCGAAATTGGGCAGCACGTTGGCTTGCTGCGACACAAGCAGTTCGCCGTGGCTGTCCAAGACAAAATCCCCAGCGCTGTCGGTCAGCCAGGCCACATCCACTTTCCAGGGCCACAATTTACGCAAACTGCCAACCATCAGGCCGATGAGAACGGCGATGGTCAGATCATGGTATTGCTTGAAAAACCAGCCCAAAATTTGGGCAAACGTAACCAGACCCAAGACGGCCCCCACGCCCACAAGCGCCAGCATGGCAAAATCGCCGGTATTGACCGCCCGCAGGAGATCTTCGTATTTGCCCAAGACGAAGAGGATAAACGCCCCGGACAGGCCAGGCAGGATCATGGCGCAGCTTGCCAGCGCCCCGCTGAGAACAAGAAACCACCAGGTATTGGGGGTTTGCGCCGGCACCAACCCAACAATGATATAGGCAAAAATAGCCCCGCCGACCAAAGTCAGGCGCAGCAGGTTACTCCATTTGGGGATACGTTTGCTGACGGTATAGGCCGAAGCCAGGACCAGGCCAAAGAAAAAGCTCCAGATATACACCGTCTGATGAACAAGCAGCCATTCTAAGGCGCTGGCCAGGGTAAAAATGGCGGTCAAAATGCCCAGGCCAACGGCCAGAAGGAATTGCCAGTTGAGCGCCTGTAACGCGGGTTTGATTTGTAAGCGAAGGGCGGGGCGCAAGAATTCTGGCCGGCCAATGCTGCGGATGGAGCTGATGAGTTCTTCGTAGATGCCCAGAATGAGGGCCATCGTGCCGCCGGAGACGCCGGGCACAATATCGGATGCGCCCATGGCCATGCCGCGCAGGGTCAATCCGGCGTAGGACTTCAGGGTTCTTTTGGGGGTTGGGGAAACGGCCGTTTCCTGAGCGTTTTCTGCGGTCGTTTTCATCGAAACCTCTCTCTTGGTGGAATAAAGCGCAGCATTATAACACAGGTGATCAGGTTGCGCGTCAAATGCCCGTCTCGGGTAGCAAAACCTTAATCCTGGCATAGATTGCTTGCCAAGTTGGTCATCTTGTTTTAACATGTGTTCCTGCTGCTCTGGAAGTACACCTGTTTACAGGAGTAAAAACGGAGTAGCAAAACAATTTTAAACCTGATTAACAGAATCCCAAGGGTTAATCAAGTAATCATCTGAAACAAGGAAGGGAAATATGGCTTACAGTTTTACAAACTCAAAAGACAGAACCTACTTTTTGCACAAACGGGAAACTACATTGAAGAACGGCCGTCAGCAAACCATCTACTTTTTTGCCAAGGAAGTTAAAGAAGGCGCCATTGATGACGTACCTGCCGGTTACACTGTTTCCGAAAGCCGTAATGGCTTGCCAGTTCTGAAGAAAGCTGCCTAATCAGCGGCCTTTAGCCAGATGCAAGCCCCGCTAGATGTGTTAGCGGGGCTTTTTTATTGCCCCAACCGGCCAAGTCAAGATGCGTTCGTTTGTAGACATCCCGGCAGCTTCTCATTTTTCGCTGCATAATTTGCCCTATGGCATTTTTAGCCCGCCGAATGGAGAGCCGCCGCGTGTGGGCACGGCCGTTGGCGATTGGGCGCTGGACCTGGCCGTTCTGGCGCAAGCCGGGCTGCTGGACGATCTGCCGTTTTCCGGCACGGCCGTGTTTGCCCAAGACAACCTGAACGCCTTCATGGCCGGTGGACGGCCGTTCTGGGAACCAACACGCGCGTTACTACAAACCCTGCTGCAAGCCGATACCCCCACCCTGCGCGATAACCAACAGGTGCGCGATGCGGCGTTTTGGCCGCAAACGGCCGTTACCATGCACCTCCCGGCAGCCATCGGCGATTACACCGATTTTTACTCTTCGCTGGAACACGCATACAACGTCGGTGTCATGTTTCGCGGCCCTGAAAATGCCCTCATGCCCAATTGGCGCCATCTGCCGGTGGCTTATCACGGCCGTGCCAGTTCCATCCTCGTCAGCGGGCAGCCCGTCCGGCGGCCAAACGGCCAAACCCGGCCCGATCCGCAAGCGCCGCCCATTATCGGCCCCAGCCAGGAACTGGATTTTGAATTGGAAATGGGCTTCTTTATCGGCCCAGGCAACAAATCAGGCCAATCCATCCCAATTTCTCAAGCGCCGGAACACATTTTTGGCCTTGTTTTGGTAAATGATTGGAGCGCGCGCGATATTCAACGCTGGGAATACCAGCCGCTTGGCCCGTTTCTTGCCAAAAACTTCGCCACATCCATCTCTCCGTGGGTGGTCACGTTAGACGCGCTGCAGCCATTTCGCCGCCCCGCGCCAGACCAGGAGCCAGCGCCGCTGCCCTATTTGCAGCGCGTCAGCGATTGGGCTTTGGACATTCACCTCGAAACACAGCTACGCCCCTCCGGCGCAGAAACGGCCGCTACTATCTCCCAATCCAACCATAAATACCTTTATTGGGATATTTGCCAGCAGTTGGCGCACCACACAGTGAACGGCTGCGCGCTGCGTCCTGGCGATTTGCTCGCTTCCGGCACCATCAGCGGCCCAACGGCCGATTCGGCCGGCTCGTTATTGGAGTTAACGCGGCGCGGCAGCCAGCCGCTGCAACTGCCCAACGGACAGCAGCGCGGATTCCTGGCCGATGGCGACGAGGTAATTTTAACTGGCTGGTGCCAGGGGGATGGCTACCGGGTAGGTTTTGGCGAGACACGCAGCCAAGTTTTACCGGCGACAGTACTTTAGCCCTCTTTTTGCATTTGTGGGGTGTATGTTATGATAGCCAACTGATTAAACCATTTTGGGGCAACGGCCGTTGCCCCAAAATGAATACAACAAGGTGAACTATGGAATTGTTACGAACCGTATTTGATTTTTTCTTACATCTGGACGTATATCTGAATGAGATCATTCAGGCTTACGGCATTTGGACCTATGCGCTGCTCTTTCTCGTCATTTTTATGGAGACAGGTTTTGTTGTTACGCCATTTTTGCCGGGGGATTCGCTGCTCTTTGCCGCCGGCGCTTTTGCCGCGGCCGGCTCGCTGAACATCTGGGTGCTGTTTATTCTGCTGTTTTCAGCGGCCGTGTTAGGCGATACCGTCAATTATTGGATCGGTCATTATGTCGGCCCCAAAGCCTTCACCGCCGACTCGCGGTTTCTGAAGCGTGAATACATGGATCGGACCCAGCGATTTTATGACAAACACGGCGGGAAAACCATCGTATTGGCCCGGTTTGTGCCCATTGTGCGCACGTTTGCACCGTTTGTGGCGGGCGTGGGGCAAATGCATTACGGCCGTTTCTTTTCCTTCAACGTGCTGGGCGGCTTCTTATGGACCAGCATCTTCCTCTTTGGCGGCTACTTTTTCGGCAATATCCCCATCATCCAGGAAAATTTCGAATTCGTCATTGTCGTCATTATCCTCATTTCTGTCGTACCGATGGGTATCGAATATATACGCGGCCGTCGTCGGCACGAGATTACCGAAGAACCGATTTAGTCGGAATATCTCTTGCCAGACATGGCCGGTCGTGATATATTCTGCCTCCTAACCCGCCTGTCGGGTTATTTTTATGCTTCTGTTAAATGAGTAGAAGCCTGCATCACACTATGTCGGAGAATTAGGTCATGTCTGATTTGTTATTACAAGCTTTTGATAAAGAAGCAAAAAAAGATTTACCGGATATGTACGTTGGCGATAACGTCACTGTTCATTTACGCATCAACGTGGGCGAACGGAACGAACGTATTCAGGTTGTCCGTGGTATCGTCATCCGTCTGCGCAAAGGCGGCATTAACCAGAATTTTACCGTTCGGCGTATTGCCGCCAACGGCATTGGCGTTGAGCGCACCTTCCTGATGCAATCGCCACGCATCGAGAAAATCGAAGTGCATCGTCACGCGCATGTACGCCGGGCGCAACTTTACTATCTGCGGGAACGCACTGGTAAGTCTGCCCGTCTGCGCGAAAAGCGGATTTACTAGATACCACGCACCGTTTCGCGTTCCCGGGCTGCTGCTTTTCAAGCATTGGCCATTTCTTGAAATAGCCGCCAGAACGATTTCAAATAATTAGACTGGGTGAAAGATACATGCTTTCACCCTTTTTGCTTTCCAGAGGTTAAGTATGTCGCTTGCAAATGGAGTGTCCAAACCGATCATCGGCTGCACAATGTATCGTCATCAGGGGTCTGAATCGGGGTCGCTGGCAATGATGGCGCTGACAGAAGCTTATATCCAGGCGATTCAGCAGGCCGGCGGAATCCCAATTATGATTCCGATTGATCTGGACACGCCCGATTTAGCGCGTGTGTTCGACGTGGTGGATGCTGTGCTGCTGCCGGGCGGCGGAGATGTGGACCCGGCGTTTTATGGCACGCCAATGAGCGATCTGGTTAAGCGAATCGATCAGGATCGGGATCGGGTAGAGATTTGGGCGGCGCAAACGGCCGTAGCCCAGAAAAAACCATTGCTGGCCATTTGTCGGGGGCATCAGGTGCTGAATGTTGCTCTGGGCGGGACATTATGGGCTGATTTGCCCAGCCAGATGCCCGGCGTGCTGCCGCACGATTTTGACAATACGCACCCACGCAATTATGCCGCTCATTCGGTAAGCATCGCGCCAGATTCGCATCTGGCCGGTTATTTGGGGGCGACGGAAACGGCCGTTAACAGCCTGCACCATCAGGGCATACGTGATCTCGCGCCGGACCTTCGCGCCGTCGCCACCGCGCCCGATGGCCTGATTGAGGCGGTTGAAGTGCCGGATCACCCATTTGCCATTGGCGTGCAATGGCATCCAGAGTGGCTGGTGGGCGATAACCCGACCATGGTGCGTTTATTCCGGGCATTTGTAACGGCAGCGGGCGACGGCCGTTCCTGATCAATCAACCAAGATGGAGAATAAGGCAGCCTCCCAAAACCCCATTGGCATATTCGATTCCGGTGTCGGCGGGCTTTCGGTATTGAACGAACTGCGCCGCCTGCTGCCCCAAGAAAATCTGCTCTACGTCGCCGATCAGGCGCACGTCCCCTATGGCAGCCGCCCGCTCGATGAAATCCGCCGCTTTAGTGAAGCCATCACCCATTTTTTGCTGGTCCATAAGGCCAAATTAATTGTGGTCGCCTGCAATACCGCGTCGGCGGCGGCTCTGACCCACCTGCGAAATACCTTTCCCGCCGTGCCCTTTGTCGGCATGGAACCGGCGGTAAAACCGGCGGCGCGCCAGACGCAAAGTGGCAGGGTGGGTGTTTTAGCTACAGCAACCACGTTCGCCAGCGAGCGATACGCCGACTTGATGGCGCGTTATGCCCGCGAGGTTGTTGTATGGGAAGACCCTTGCCGGGGGTTGGTGGATTTGATCGAAAGCGGCGAGGTTGACACGCCGGTAACTATGACCCTTTTACAGGACATTCTTGATCCTATGTTGGCCTCCGGAGTGGACACGCTGGTATTGGGCTGCACGCATTATCCATTTGTGATTCCCCTGCTGCGGCAGATTAGCGGCCCTGAGGTCATGATCATTGACCCTGCGCCAGCTATTGCCCGCCAGGTGGAACGCGTTTTGCAACAGAATGAAAAATTAGCTTCCACATCAGCTGCTGGTGAAGTGCGCTTATTTACAACCGGAGCGGCGGGTTTGTTTACGGGGCAGGTCCGAGGGCTGTTGGGGATGAGCGAAAGGGGAGAAACGGCCGTTTGGCGCCAGGACGGAAATGAATTGGTCTTGCAATCCGCCCAAGTTTAACTATAATCCTCATTCTGTTCGGGGCATGGCGCAGCTTGGCTAGCGCGCGCCGTTCGGGTCGGCGAGGTCGTGGGTTCGAATCCCGCTGCCCCGACAGGTGAACAAAACGGCCGTTTCTTCAGAAGAAACGGCCGTTTTCGTTTTAAAACCCTGGCCACGTCAACCGTCGTCACAATCAATCGTTTCCCGGTAGCTCCACCCGTCCGATCCGGTAATGGCGAGCTTTATCTTGGCGACCTGCCCGTTGTTTGGATTGCCGATGGCGGTTTTGCAAATAAAAAGAGATCAGAACACCGCCCAAACGAACCGCAAAGGTTACAAAACATTGCGGCGAGCTATCTCCTTCCTGACCACAGGGGCAACTTTAGTGCCCAACAATTCAATCGCCCGCAGCACCTTTTCATGCGGCATTGTGCCGACGCTTACTTGCAGCAAAAACCGCTGATGTTTGAATATCTCGTGTTGAATTAAGATTTTCTCAATCACTTCATCCGGGCTGCCGATGAAATTGGCGCCACGCAGGCTGCATGACCCGTCGAACTGCTGGCGGGTCATGGGCGGCCAACCTCGCTCCCGACCGATTTTATTCATGGTCTGCTGAAAAATGGGGAACGCTTCGTCACGGGCTTGCTGCGAGTTGTCGGCGATAAAGCCGTGGGAATTGATGCTTACGGGCATGTGGCCGGGTTGATGCCCGGCCTGCAGCGCTGTCCGGCGATAGAGGGACACCAGGGGCGCAAACTGCTCCGGCATTCCACCAATGATGGCGATGGCTAATGGCAGCCCCAAAGTTGCGGCGCGTATCACCGACTCAGGCGTACCGCCGACAGCCACCCAAACAGGCAGCGGGTCTTGTAACGGCCGTGGATAAACCCCCAAATTATCTAACGATGCCCGGTGTTTGCCCGACCAACTGATACGTTCCGAGCGACGAATGGTTAGCAGCAGGTCCAGCTTTTCGGCAAACAGCGTGTTGTAATCGTGCAGATCGTACCCAAAGAGAGGAAAGGATTCGATAAACGAGCCACGACCGGCCATGATTTCGGCACGGCCGTTCGACAACAAATCTAACGTAGCAAAATCCTGAAACACACGTACCGGATCGTCAGAACTAAGCACCGTAACGGCGCTGCTCAAACGAATGGCTTGGGTTCGCGCGGCGGCCGCTGCCAAAATCACGGCCGGCGCCGACGAAACAAAATCAGGCCGGTGATGTTCTCCCAAGGCAAACACATCTAGCCCTACCTGATCGGCCAATTCAATTTCCGCCAGCAAATTGCGCAACCGCTGCGCCGGGCTAATTTGCTGCCCGGTATGCGGGTCCGGCGTCAATTCGGCAAAAGAATACAGGCCAATTTCAAATTCCGGTTGGGTGGCTTGCGGGTGCGAGTCGTTTTCAGTTTGGGGTAACATATGCGCTCCTGGATTATGCCGATTGAGGTAAAAATTTTTCAGATCGAATTTTTCGATACCATCATTCCCTGCATTCGAGGAAACCTGGGTAACGCCCTTCCTGATTGTGGGCAAAAAATTCAGCCCGACAAAAAGCCACATATCTTTCCATAGGCGTTGTGGCAACGTTTACCCTCTCGCTTAAAACAGATTTACCTGGCCAGTATGCTCTCTTCTCGTTCTGAGTGCAATTTTTCACACCAACGAATGGGCAGCCATTGCCCAATTTCGGCTCAATCTAACACTTTAATATACAAAATTCAGACCAAATCCCGCATCAGAACAAAGACAGACTACCAAAAAGGCTTAAATGAGTGATAATAAGCACAATTATATAATCTGGCACTTCTTGCAAAATTTATCCGAGTTTCTCAGTTCTCCTTCCTTCATCGCTCTGGCTGATCTATAAGGGGTGTACCAATGGCAAGATTCAACCGCTCTCTACAGTATCTATTTGTAATCATTGTCGGCCTATGCTTCATCGGTTGTACGCCATCTGGTTCAGAAGGAAATCCTGGCGCCAAAGAACCTGTTACCATTACATTTTATAAACGTGGCTATATCGCTGGCAGCGACGACGCCACCTCTTCAACCAACGCTCAGGCCGTCGCCGCATTCGAAAAAACTCACCCGAACATCAATGTCGAAATTATTGGCCTGCCCTGGAATGCAGATGGCGATGCGCAGCTTCTGGCCGCGCTGGAATCTGGCGAGAACATTCATGTATTCAGCGCTCGGCCGGTAGACCTGATCAACCTTTCAAAAAACGGAAATATCTCGGACATCGGTCCATTCCTGACCAATGAGGACAAAACTGATTTTTACGCCAATGCGCTGCAAGCGGCAACAATTGACGGAAAAATTGCCGCCTGGCCTATTTGGGTGGTTGTTTCTTCGGTTTTTGTGAACACGGATATTTTTGCTGAACGCGGCGTGCCTTTGCCCAGTCTTGATGATCCGTGGACATGGGATGAGTTTGTCGCCGCTGCCCAACAGTTAACTTATGTAAACAGTGGCGGCCAACAAATTTATGGCTTTACGGCCGCGTCAACCATTGGCGAAATTGGCTATTACCCGATTGTGTATGCCGATGGCGGCCGAATCCTCAGTCCAGACGGCAAACGATTTGTTCTGAATCAGCCGGAAGCTCTTTCCGGATTGCAGAAGGTAGCGGATTTGCGAACTGTTTATGGCGTAACGCCCCCAGATTTTGGCGACGTGGGACAAGCGACCACATGGGAACAATTCAAAAATGGCGAAGTGGCCATCCTGATGAGTACACCGGCACTGATTGCTGAGTTGGAAAGCATCAATTTTCCGTTCGCCATTGTGCCGCCGCCGATGGGCGATTTGAATCAGGTGATTACCACCGGCGCATTTGGCATGTATGGCGTGTATCAGGTGGCGAATGAAGCCGAATTGGCCGCAGCGCATGAATTTGCCAGATATCTCACGGGCAGTCAGGTGGCGCTGGATGTACCGGGGTATCAGTTAGCGCCGAGTTTGCGTCGCAGCAATGAAAGCTATGCCACGACGCCCAGTCGCAAGATGGTTTCGCGGTTGGTTGAGTTTGGCATCTTTGAACCGCCCGCCAATATTTCCGCCGAGGTGAGCAGCCTGTATGGCGCGGCATTGCAGGCTGTTATTCTGGGCGAGAAAACCCCAAAAGAGGCAATGGATGAAATCGCGCCGTTGTATCAGGCAGAATTGGATGCTTCCTGGCAAAAGTAACAGTTGATGCTCCGCTCGCT
>WBZM01004023.1_pt1 | contig 11012 bp, 9 predicted proteins | sample 5204271 | NCBI WGS metagenome assembly WBZM01 (sample SAMN12344346, study PRJNA552823) | activated sludge metagenome | biome: Activated sludge suspended growth; feature: Nitrification reactor; material: Wastewater; isolation source: activated sludge from nitrification reactor of wastewater treatment...
GCGGCCCAGCGAGAGTGCAGCCGTGTGCCGCCCACATATGGCGAGGTCGGCCGCCGGATCAATCGGAGTCTGCGCGGTAACGCTGCCGGGAAGGGCTCAGCGCGCTGCGGGCACCGTCACGGGTGCTGCGGCCGGTGCCGGCTGCGCGCCGGGCGGCGACGGCGGAGATGGCGTTGCCGTGGGCGTCGACGCCGCCAGCCGCTTCATCGCCGTCTCCGCGTCCTTCGAGCCGAGCTGCCGCGCGTGCTCGTAGAGCGCCAGCGCCCGCGCCGGGTCGGCCGGCGCGTCGGCCCTGGCCAGCTTCGCAAGCTCATTGGGATCGAACGTCCGCGCGAACGCCAGCACGACCAGCGCGTTGGAGCCGTTCATGGCCGCCACCAGCCGCTGCCGCGCCGCCTGCACCTCGCCCTTGAGCATCATCGCGTGCGCGTCCGCCACGGCCTTCTCGCTCGCGATCCTTGCCGCGGCATCCGCCAGCGCCAGCCGCTCGGATTCGGCCACCACCGCCGCCGCGTCCGCTTCGTCGGCCGTCGCCGCCGGATCGGGAGCCCGGGTCCGGGTGGGCGCGACGCGCGGCGCCAGGTCGGCCTCCGCCCTGGCGCGCACGATCGGCCGGCCCGGCGCCTTCGCCTCGGTCTTCACGTAGCCTTTGACGCGGACGGGATGAGTAATGCGAGGCGGGAGGGGCTGCTCGGCCGCGGCCGTGGGCACAATGGCCGTCAGCGCCGCGTCGGCGGCCTTCAGCACCGGCGAGAAGCACGCGCATCCGCCGAGACCGGCGGGCAGGAGCACGATGGCGAGACTGCGCAGGCTGCGGCTGCGCACGCGGGGCACGGATCGGCGGGACATCGCGCCGGAACTCCACTCGATGCAAATGGAACGGACGCGAGACGAGGACTGGACAGCCCCGATAATGGACCGCCCACGGTTGACAACCCGTTACCGTGTGATTCGAAATGGGATGGGACTGCGCGCGGCGGCCCGATACAAGAATTCATTCTTGTATCGAGCTTGCCGGCGCGATGGCGCCCATCAGCGGCGAAGGCCCGCCGATGGGCTCCGGCGAAGGCATGACCTGGCGGCTGACGTCAGCTCAGATCCTTGACGCCCTGCTTGTAGTCCGGCGCCATCACGAGCATCGCTTCACCCAACGTGACCAACGCCCACACCACCAGCCGGGCCCAGCCGCCACCCACGTCCTCGACCTCACGAGCCGAAAGCTCGCGCATGCCGCAGGGCTCGCCATCCACCGGGCCGTTCGTGTTCTCATCGCGCATTTGCCGTCTCCCTTGGGTTTCGTCTCGGCCCTATCGCCGTGACACCTTCTGCCTATGGGAGAAGGAGGCCGCCCGCTGTGCTGCCCAGCACACCGCGGGCCGTTCGCTCGCGGCCGGAGAACGCCCCTCGACGTCACGCGGTATGGCCGCAGCACCCCAGAGACCCGACGAACGGCCCCGTCGCGATGGGCTGGACAGCTGACAACCAACTGGGGGACTAGGATTCGAACCTGGACAGGCGGAGTGAGAGCGGCTTTCCCTGACGAACGTCCGCTCTTCGCCCGAAGTGGTCGCGTCAGCCATGCGCTTCTACGCCAGCACGAATTTAGACAGCGCTACTCCGCGCTTTCCTGGGCGGAGTGAAGGTAGGCGATGCCATCGACCTTATTCTCAGCGTGGCGCTTGAAGCCCTTGCCCTTCTTGAAGACGATGAGGTCTGTTCCTGCCGCATCGGCGAAGGCCATGCGACCATCGGTGTAAACACGCCAGGCCACGACCTTCGCCATCACGGGGAAGGCCGCGGCGCATTTGCCGCCATCCTCGAAAAACGTCAGCTTGTAGCCCTGCTCAACCTTGTCCTCGATCAGGGCGACAGTGCAGCGGTCATCGCCCTTCTTCGCCATGACGCCGACATCGCCCAGCATCTCCCGCGCCATGCTGGGCGGCGCAAGGTTTCCGGCGGCAGCAACAGGTGCAGCGGCGGCAACAAGCAGGCTTGCGGCGATAAGGCAGGCTCTCATGGCACCCTCACAAGGTTTTGCTCGGTAGTTCAGCGTCCTGTTTTTTCGCACAGTCAATGGCGATATCACAACCCGCGTCCGCATGGCGCACCGCTCGCTGCGCTCCCGCCTTCGCGAGTGGTGATGGGATCAGCCTCGCGGAGCCTTACATCGGTGCAGGATTTCTCGGCACAGCTGACGAGCTCACGTAGGGCTATGCTGGGACCCGTGGTGCGTTCAGATCGTAGCGCTCTTCCGTCAGCGGCACGAAGCCGAGGCGATAATGCTTCGCCACCGCCTCGATGGCGAGCCCGGCGTCGGCCGCTGTCCCGGCGATCCATGGTGGGGTGGATTTCGACGGCCCGACGAGGCAGACCACGCGGCATGGCCGCAGCACCCCAGAGACCCGACGAACGGCCCACGACGTGATGGGCCATGCGCGCGCGTCAGCCCAATCGTGTCATCGCTGGGCTTGCCTGCACCGGCGAAGGCCGGTGTCCCCGCGATCCATGGTGCGGCTTGCTCCGAAGCCTTAAAGAGCGTTCCTGGTGTCCGGCAGTTCGCTCCGAGTTCGCAGAGGGATGGATCGCGGGGACAAGCCCCGCGATGACAGTTGAGCAGGTGGCTGGGATGGCGCCGGCCACGGGGCACTTGTCGCTCTAACCCAACCGACTAGCTGACCCTGACCGCATAACACGTGCGAAGAACGCATTGAGCTTGTTGATACAGGGCTCGGCCCGCCGACATTCACATTCCCATAGCACCAGCACGCGAAATCCCAATGATTTCAGAAGAATCAAATTTGCGGCGTCACGCTTTATGTTGCCGGCCAGCTTTCTGCTCCAATATGCTCTGTTGGATCTGGGGGTTGACGCGAGGGAGCACCCTCGGTGCTGATGCCAGAAGCAGCCATGGACGTAGATTGCCCACCCGCCGCTCTTGTTCGCAAGGTCGGGTGCTCCGGGCAGGCTGCGGACATCAACCCGATACCGGTATCCGAGTGCCGAAACGGCCGCTCGTACAAACAGTTCCGGCTTGGTGTCTCGGCTGGAAATTCGGGCCATCATCTGCGAACGAGACAGCGGCTGCCGCTCGCTCCGAGATTTCAATTTCGGCTTCGGCCGCTGCACGCTAGACCCCATCCAGCATACATATCCATTTCTGTAAACTGATCAGGCGCGAATTGGCGATGTGCTGCAGAACTTTATGCATCGTCGGCTCAGGCTCGGCGCCATAAGTCGCAACAAGCGCATCCGTGTTGATATGTACGACATGCGAGAACATCGGCGCGTTGACCGCGAGCTTGTCGCAGGCCCGCATCAGGCGCGCGGGATCGAACTCGTTAGTCACGAAGACATACTGAAAGGGCTGGCCGGCTGACTCCGCCGCAACATAGTCGCCAAAGTCGGTCGTGAACTGTTTCTCGCGGTCCGCACGTACACTCCATTTCGCCGTCACGAGTATGCGGGCATGTGGACGAAGAATTGCAAGATCGACCTTGTTCGGCTTGTCGCCCTGCCGCGTCCTGGCGAAGCCTGGGAGGTCTTGAAGGAACGGACGCGTCCGTACTTCGGCAGTCCCGCTCCTAAACGTTCTTTGCAATACGTGCGCGAGAACATCTTCAAATCCTTCACCGACCAGATTCTTCCGCTTGTTTTCTGTTGCGAGATATTGCCGGATGCGCTGAACGAGCGTCTGCCACGCGGGCCCAGGGACCTCGCTAGAGAAGTGTCCGCCTAGAACATCTTTCACAATGGCAATCAGTTCGCCGTCCTCGCCGGGCTTCGGGAAAGCGCGATCGGTATATTGGGCACGCTGCTGTGCCGCTGCGGCTTCCATCCTGGCTACACGTCGGACAACTTCGCTAGCGAGGTCTGTAGTTGCACGCATGAATAGCCAGTCGAGGTTCAGTGCCAACTCGTTCGGCTCGGCGCCCATCTTGAGCGACAGCCAATCGTGAAATGCCAGTGAGCGCGCATACCATGGCTTGCCCGGCTGGCACTTGTCGCTCTCATAACAGTGCGCGAGGCCCGTCGTCCGGTCGGTCCACAAAAGCAGCCGGTAGACATGCTCCCATGCATTCTCTGCCGAGATAGGTGGGGCTGGGCTTGCCACGAAGTACGCATCAATCAGCCTGTTGCGGTTGGCGGCGCCAAACGCGGTTTTGGCAGCTTTTTTGGCCATGGCCTAGCCCGCTCGCGAGGAGCAAGCCTCGACGTATTGCAGCAACTGCTTCAAAATCTCGTTTGCTGCGGCTTTTGCAAGCAATGGCGGCACGGCATTACCCGCCTGACGATAACGCGAGTGGGCAGGGCCTCCATCGTGGCGCCCCGGCAATAAACCAGCCCTTTGATCGGTCGTGAAGTTGAACCTATCAGGGAAGGATTGGAGGCGCGCGAATTCGCGGACCGAGAGGGCTCTTGGAATGGCGTAGTGGTAGACAGAATCGGCTTTGGTGTTCAGCGTCCAGGCCCAGATGCCGCCGTGGAGTCTTCGGTAGGCATAGAAGTGCTTGCGCGAAAGCTTGCCGGAGCCGTTGTCTTGTCCCCATTTGTCGCCACTGATGTAGCGTTCGAGAAGGTGGCCGTGAAGATCGCGAAAGTTGCCGCCGGGTGGAATGCTCGATAGCCGCGTTACGGTATCCCGCTGCATGCGCGGCACCTGAACATTTGTGATGAACGGGTCTGCGCCTGCCCGCATCGCCCGCTGATATCCAGACTTGGCTCCGGGAACCTCTGCATAGAGCAGTCTGTCGTCACGGTTGCCCGAGGGAAGCCAGGCGAGATCGGAAATCGCGTCTTCAGCCGACACGACGGAGAGATCGTCCGGGTTTTCAAGTGCGGCCAATATGCCCGTGTTCAGCAGTGGCTGCTGTACTCTGAGACTGTAGATCGATTTGTTGTCCCGGACCCTGCGTTCGAGATCGAGGGCCTGAGCTGCGCCTGTTCCGCAGAGCGTCGGCGCAGACATGCCGGACCCGGCGCGTACCCCGATGAAGAGCAGTCGCTTCCGCGTTTGAGGCACGCCGAAATCAGCGGCGTCCACAACCTGCGCCAGAATCTGATACTCGCCGTCCAGCGATAGGTCTGACAGGATCTGCTCGCGCACTCCCATCTGGTCCATACCGGTGACGTTCTCCATCAGGAACGCCATCGGCAGTGCGTCCCGGAGCACGTTCACGAACTCGCGGTATAGCGAGTTGCGAGGGTCATCAATCATCCTCGTGTGATTACGCACCTGGGAGAAGGCTTGGCAGGGCGGCCCACCTACAACAATCGAAGCAGCGCGAGCGTATTCAAGTACGCGCATTTTAACGGACGGATTTCTGATGTCGCCAGTGATCGCAGCGGCTTCTGGGAAATTGAGCGAATAGGTCGCCATGGCATCGGGATCATTGTCGATCCCAGCCAGCACCGTGAAACCAGCGTCCCGAAAGCCTTCTGACAAACCACCAGCGCCAGAGAACAGGTCCACGACAGAGAAGGCTTGGACTCTTTGTGAAGCCTGTCGGGTCACCTTCCCCTTCTGCTTCTCAGGGGACGGCGCCGCCGGGCGCTTGCCCCCCTTGGGCTTGGAGGTGCCATCACCAAAGCCGCGCTTAAGATTGGCATTCTTCCTCGGGTCAGAAGTGCTGCCTCCGGTCTTCACCCTCCGCGCTCTATAGCCATCCGTTGAGACCGCCATTCGCCAAATTTCCGAATCGAATAGAACCAACCATAGAGTGCAAGGCTCCGGCCACCTGTGGCAACGGCCCCGAAGCCACTTCGCTGTGCAAGTTCACAGAGGGCCCGCTTGTTCTACAATTGTTCCCATTGCGCGTCCACAAATTTTCTCCCATCCGAGCCCGCTCGCCGCTGCCCCCACCCCTCACGGTCCGTTGTAGTGCACCGTGCCGAGCCCCGAGACGTCGTAGCCGCCGAGGGCGGCGGCGCGGTCCTGGAAGGTGGGCGTGCGGCAGAAGGCGAGCAGCTTCTGCACCGGCGGCTCGAACACCGCGCGCCGCCAGATGACGAGATCGTAGCGCTCTTCCGTCAGCGGCACGAAGCCGAGCCGGTATTGCTTCGCCACCGCCTCGATGGCGAGCCCGGCGTCGGCCTTGCCTTCCGCCACCGCGGCCGCCACGTCGGCCTCGGTCCGCGCCGGCGCGTCGTTGAGCGCCAGGTCGGAGAGCTTCATCGACGCCTGCCCGAGCAGCCGCTCGAGCAGCACGAACGCGCCGGCTTCGCGCTGGCGTCCGATGAAGCGGCGGCGTTTCAGGTCGCGCGCCGTCTTGAGCCCGAGCGGGTTGTCGCGCGGCACGATCAGCCCCTGCCGCCGCCGCGCCCACTCGATGACCACGATCGGCTGCCCGGGAAGCTGCCGGCGCACGTGCTGCACGTTCCACGAGGCGCCGATCGGCAGGTCCTCGTCGGCGAGATGCGTGCCCGCCATCGTCGCCTCGCCCTTGGAGATGCGCCGGAGCCCGTCGAGGCTGCCGCCGAACGCCACCGCGAGCCCGGTCTCGGCCTCGCGCAGCGCCCAGTCGAGCAGCGGGTCGTGGCTGCCGGCCGAGATCGGCGGCCGCTGGCTGAGGCTCTCGACGCCGGGCTTGTATTCGAGATTGCGAGCCAGCCAGGCCTCGATCAGGTCGCGCGGGAAGAGGAGCTTGCCGGTGACGCGCACGCACGGCACTTCGCCGGCGGCCACGAGGTCGTAGACCTTGCGCTCCTTGAGCCTCAGAAGGTCGGCGACCTCGCGCGTCGTCAGGTAGGGATGCGACATATCGGGCATATGCGTTCGATACTGTCGCCGCCGGGCGTGCGCAAGCGGATCGATGCGGGCCGTGCCGGGCGGCCGCGCGCAAGCGCCGGACTGCCCATGATCCAGTAAAGGCGGAGCGTGCCGCCTCTTCGCCGGGAGGATGCGTCTTGCATCCGCCCGGCCAGGCCGCGACCGCGGCTTGGGCAGCAAGCGCCGGACTAAAAAAAAAGAAGCGCGGCCCGGGAGGGCGCGCGCTTCTGCTCATGATCTCGTTCTGCGGCACTACCGACGGCGAGTGCTTGCTCGCCGTCCAGGCTGCGACCGCAGCCCGGCGCAAGCGCCGTACTGAAAAAATCAACCAGCCTTGCGCAGCTGCTCCATGGTCTTGGTCGCGGCGGCGTTGAACGACTCGAAGGTCCGCTTCGCGGCCTCGGCCTGCATGGCCAGGATGTCCTTCGTCTGCGCGCCGGCGGTGGCCATCTGCTTCTGCACGAACTCGAGCTGCAGGCGGGCGGCCTCCGGCATCGTCTTGGCGCGGGCGATGGCCTGGGCGGCGTCGAAGGCGGCCTGCGTGTTGGCGACCGCGAGGCCGAGCACCTTCTCGCCGATCGCCTTGGCGTCGGCCTGGGCGGCGAGCATCAGCTCCTCGACCACCTTGGCGCCGTCCTTCGTCGCCGTGGAAATCTTGTCGTAGGCCTCGCGCGTCTTGGTCACGCCTTCCTCGGCCATCGCCTGGACGTTCTCCGGGATGCGGGCGTTCTTGGCGGCGTCGAGCATCTCTTCGGCCTGGCGGGTGAACTGCTCGTTCATTGTCTGCTCCTGATCGGGTTCGCTGCGTTGAGGTCAATGTTCGCGGTGTTCGCGCCGTTCGGCGCTTCTGTTCGCTAAGGTGATCGTAGATATAGCATGCCCATTGTGCAGTGCAACATAAAAAATGAGTGCGACGCACAAAATGTCGCGATTGCGCAGAAAAGCGCCACATCGCAGGCATGCTGCAATGCAAACGCTTCGGACGTGGAGGAGGTTGCGGCCCGGGTCAGCCCTTGCTCGCCGTCATCACCGGCGCGCGATGCATGAGATCGTCGATCCTGGCGCGCTCTTTCTGGAACTCGATCAACAGCTTACCGGTGAGCTTGCGCTCCCGCGGCACCTGGATCGACATCGGGTCCACGAACCGGTTGTTGACCAGCACCTCGAAGTGCACGTGCGGGCCCTGGCAGAGCCCGGTGCAGCCGACGTAAGCTATTGTTTGTCCTTGACGAACCTTGGCTCCGGGCACCAGCCCAGAGGCAAACCTGGAGTTGTGCCCATAGGCCGTCTGGTAGCCGTTCGCGTGCCGGATCCGGACATAATTTCCGTACCCGCTCTTTCTCCCCGCCTCCTCCACCACGCCCGATCCCGCCGCCATCACCGGCGTGCCCGTCGGCGCCGCCCAGTCGACGCCCGTGTGCATCTTGCGTGCCTGCAGAAGTGGATGAAAACGCACGCCGAATCCCGAGACGAGCCGCACGTCGTCGCTGCGTACCGGCCGGCGCATCAGGAACTTTTTCGAGTTGTTGCCCTGCTCGTCGTAATAATCGACGACCCCATCCGGCGTCCGAAACCGGTAGAAGCGCGAAGTCTCTCCGCCGGCCGTTATGGCTGTGTAGAGCAACTCGCCCGGCGGCCCGTCCGCGGCCAGATCCTCGCGCGCGTCATAGAACGTCTCGACCTGATCTCCAAGGCGAGTTCGGCGCCGGAAATCAGTGTCATAGGCATGAATGCGAAGAATCTGGTTGATCGTCTCGGGCGGCATGCTCTGCAACAGACCTGCCGCATAGATCGCCGCGTAGAGGCTCGCCGTGTGGCTCGTCTGCTCGCCGTCGTCGCCGATCCCTGCTGACGGAGCATGACCTTCTCCCGCGGGAGTTGCGGACGCCACGAACTCGCCCGCGCTGTTCCTCGTCACAGTGACCAGATGCGAGTGTCCTTCACCGAAAACCGAGAACTGCACCGGATCCATGCGCGAAGGATCAGTGAGCGAGGGAACGACGGTCAGGTGCACCTCTTGCCCCGGCGCGAGCGCGCTGTCCGGGAAAATGCCGCGCCCCGCCGCTACCATTTCCGCCGCCTGTGAAGGTTCGGCGCCGGCGCGGACCAGGATCGCCTTCAGGTCCTCCTTCTTCGCCACCGCGACGATGCGGGTTTCTCGTCCCTCGAGATCGGCCGATGCGTCATCGCCGTCTCCGCCGGCCTTGACGAGATTGCTCGTGTTAGGGGCGCTCTCCGCCATGTTGCGCCCGCCCATGCCGGTGCCCGGCACGGGGCCGGCCACCGGAGCCTCGATCGGGTCATCACGAGCCGTTTCGGCGTCCTCTTCAGCACGCTGCACGAGGTCGGAAACTTCCTGCGTCTCGAGCTCCTGCCCATCCTCGCCAGGCAGAATGCCTCCGAGCAACTCCACGACCTTGAACTGAACCTCATTGCTGGCTTGCCGTGCAGGCTCGCTCTCGCCCCCGCCGATCGGCTGCGAGTTGGAGTAGAGCTTGAAGGGATTGAATGGTGGGATCACATCCGCATACGTCGCCGGCACCGGACCGAGGCGGGATACGATACGGACATAGGGCTTCGCCCAGATGTACTCGCGATTGTTGCGCCGCTGTTTGACCGTGTCGTGAATCACGAAGCGGGTCGAGGCGGCGCTCGATCCGGACTGCAGGAGATCGCTCTTCGGCGATGCCCATTTGAGACCGCTCTCGTTTTGCGGACGATTAGCCGTCGAGGCGCCTTGATCACGGATCCGCTTGAGCGTGGGCATCAGGCCGCCGTCGCGGGAGTCGCTGGCGCCATAGACGACCACCAGAATAGCCACTGCCCCTACGGCGGCAGCCAGACACGTGCTGACAAGCCAGCGGAAGCGTCCCGAGTGAGGATCGGCATGGTCGGCCTCGAACATGCCCCGCGCGTCGCGCAGCTTACGCCCGCGGTAGACCGGCGCCCCGCCGCGGGCTTGATCGGCCGCGAAGGCGCCGTGGCGCCGCGTCATTGTGGGAGCATGGCGGCGATGATCGACCATGTTCCGCTGCAATCCTTGCTGATGAGGCCCTCGAACGGTCCGCGGACTTTGCGAAGCGCTCCTCGAACAGTCAAACGTTTCGATGCCACTGACCAAGCCAGTCCACTGCGGCGGATTGCAGGCGCGGAGCTCGAAAGCGCCCGGGCGGCGCTAAATCGGGTGCGCGCACACCGTTGAGCACAGCACGTAGCGCTCAAAGCACAGCCTCGAGACGAATATTTTCGAGCCGGGAATCAGTAACATGCGCCGAATTTCGTTCGCCACTGCGAGATTCTTCGGCGAGGGTGTTGACACCGGACCCGGGATGGTATTTAACAACCCTCGTCGGCGGGACACACAGTCTCGCGGCCCTCGACGGGCTTCGCTCTCTCGATCAGCTTCGCGGTTCTCAACCGGGGCAACCTGGGTGGGAGCTAGTCGTCTCTGGTACCACCGAAAAAGGGTGGTAGCGAGTTTCCGTCGTTGATGCTCTTTGACAAGTGGTTTTGAAGGAAGGGAAACGCAGGCGGCGGAGTCCTGGCGGGTCTCGCTCTGGCAACAGGGTGTGACCATAAACAGACTCTGGCGATACTGCGTTTCAGCCATCACCAGATACGCCGCGGCCGAGGCAACTTGGTCGTAGAGCGTGTCAGTGTGAAGGTGCCCGTTACGCAGATTCTTGGAGTTAATCTCCGAGCCGACCAGAATCAAATCTTTCAATCTGAGAGTTTGATCCTGGCTCAGAACGAACGCTGGCGGCAGGCCTAACACATGCAAGTCGAACGCATCGCAAGATGAGTGGCAGACGGGTGAGTAACGCGTGGGAACCTTCCCAGTGGTACGGAATAGCTCAGGGAAACTTGGGGTAATACCGTATAAGCCCGAAAGGGGAAAGATTTATCGCCATTGGATGGGCCCGCGTCGGATTAGCTAGTTGGTGAGGTAATGGCTCACCAAGGCGACGATCCGTAGCTGGTCTGAGAGGATGATCAGCCACACTGGGACTGAGACACGGCCCAGACTCCTACGGGAGGCAGCAGTGGGGAATATTGGACAATGGGCGCAAGCCTGATCCAGCCATGCCGCGTGAGTGACGAAGGCCTTAGGGTTGTAAAGCTCTTTTGGCGGGGACGATAATGACGGTACCCGCAGAATAAGCCCCGGCTAACTTCGTGCCAGCAGCCGCGGTAATACGAAGGGGGCTAGCGTTGTTCGGAATTACTGGGCGTAAAGCGCACGTAG
>WBZM01004024.1_pt1 | contig 11008 bp, 6 predicted proteins | sample 5204271 | NCBI WGS metagenome assembly WBZM01 (sample SAMN12344346, study PRJNA552823) | activated sludge metagenome | biome: Activated sludge suspended growth; feature: Nitrification reactor; material: Wastewater; isolation source: activated sludge from nitrification reactor of wastewater treatment...
GAGGGACGGAGGTCTACCTGGCGTCGGGCTCGCGCGAGTGCCGCTCGGGCACATGCCTGTCCTATCGCTACGACGAAGCCAGCGACGTGCGCAACGCCAACCGCGCGCAGCGGGTGTACTGCACCTGCCGCTGCGGCGTGCCCGAGTCGCTCCGCGGCTCCGTGCCCGCCGAGTCGCTCTGCGCGTGCCCGACGGGCTTCGCGTGCCAGGCGGACCTCTTCGGCCCGCAGCACCCGCCCGAGCTCCAGGGCTCCTACTGCGTCCGGGTCGGCACCTTCTGAGTCGCCCTACAGCGCCGGCTCGCCCCGCAGCGCGCGGTCGTGGAAGAGCAGCATCTCCACGCCCCCGGCGCCCCGGTTGAACACGTAGTCGTGCGGCCCCTCCACCACCCGGAGCTCGTGCGGGACGCGCCGCGCCGTCATCGCCGCGTCGAGCGCGGTGATGTCGCGCGTGAGCGAGTCGCTGCGCGTCCCCAACAGCCGGATGCGCTGCGGCGGGCGCGCAGGCGAGGCGACGTGGCGGGCCATCACCCGCTCGACCCGGTTGCGCACCGCGGCCTGGAGCGAGCCCACCACGCCGAACGCTTCAGGGTGTCGCAGCCCCGTCTCGAGCGCCAGAAGCCCGCCGAGCGACACGCCGTCGACGCCCGTCGCCTCGCGCGTCGCGAGCACCGGCAGCTCGGCCCGCGCCCGCGGGAGCACCGTGCTCACGAGCCAGTCGCCCCACGCCGCCGAGGGGTCGCCGCCGTCGGGGTTGAGCACGTCGGGCGTGTACGGCGTCACCACCACCACGCCGCGGTACGGGCGGCGCGCGAGGTCGCGGCGGAGCGTTTCGAAGCGCGCCGGCGCGACGAAGCCCAGGAAGGCCTCGGGGCGCAGGCGACGTCGCCGCAGCTCGGCGTCGGAGGCCCCGAGCTCGTAGTCGTGCGCCCAGCCCCACACGCCCTCCTCGGGGCCGCGCGCGGACTCGCCCCAGCCCGAGAGCGCCACCAGCAGCGGCCACCGCTCGCCCGCCGACCGCGCGGGCGGCAGGAGCACCGCCACCCGCGTCGGCCCGATCGGGCTCGTCGAAAACTCCCACAGCCGCTCGGTGAGCGTGCCCGGCCGGCGCGTCGGGCGCGGGATCCGCTGCGCGCACGCGATCCACCGCACCCCGAGGACGAGGGTGGCGGCGATCAGGGCGAGCGTAAGGAGGGGGAGCGGGAGGCGCCGCGCGACGTCACGCAAGGGTGAGCGGCGCGCGGCGCGGGGGGCGGGCACTCAGAGCCCGCGGCAGGTGCCGAGGACGCAGAACTGCCGCATCCCGCAGGCGTTGCCGCAGCGGCCGCAGTGCTGCTGCGAGAAGTTGGTGTTGACGCACATGCCGCCGCAGAGCGTGTTGTTGGCCGGGCAGCCGCAGCGGCCGCCGACGCACACCTGGCCGGCGCCGCAGCGGGTGCCGCAGGCGCCGCAGTTCTGCGGGTCGTTGTTGGTGTTGAGGCAGCGCCCGCCGCAGGCCGAGAGCGGCGCGGGGCACTGGCAGGCGCCGCTCACGCAGCCGAAGGTGGCGCCGCAGGCGTTGCCGCAGCGCCCGCAGTTCTGCGGGTCGGCGAGGGTGTTGATGCAGCGGCCGCCGCAGGAGGAGAGCGGCGGCGCGCAGGCGCAGCGGCCGCCGACGCACGACTGGGTGGCGGGGCAGGCGTTGCCGCAGGCGCCGCAGTCGAGCGGCGACGAGCTCGTGTCGACGCAGAAGCCCCCGCAGAGCACGGTGGTGCCCGGGCAGGCGCAGCGGCCGGCCGTGCAGGGCGTCCCGGCCGGGCAGCGCGTGCCGCAGCCGCCGCAGTTGGAGGGGTCGGTCTGCGTGTCGACGCAGGCGGCGCCGCACATCGTCCGCGGCGAGGCGCAGGTCATCATCGTGACGCAGCGGCCGGCGGTGCACGTCTGCCCGGCCGCGCAGGCGCGACCGCAGGCGCCGCAGTTGGTCGGGTCGGTCTGGGTGTCGACGCAGCGGGCGCCGCAGGTGGTGCGGGGCGCCGGGCAGGGCGTGCCGCACACGCCGCCGATGCAGACGGCCGAGCCGGGGCATACGGTGCCGCAGCCGCCGCAGTTCTGCGGGTCGGTCTGGACGTCGGTGCAGCCGCTGCCGCACTCGAGCTGGGGCGGGCGGCAGCGGCCCTGGCACGCGCCCGCGACGCACATCGAGCCGGCGGGGCAGGCGTTGCCGCAGGAGCCGCAGTTGGCCGGGTCGTTGGTCGGGTTGACGCAGCGGCCGCCGCACTGGACCTGCGGCGCCATGCAGGTCGAGCCCACGCAGGTGCCGCCGGAGCACGTCTGGCCCGCGCCGCACACGCGGCCGCAGGCGCCGCAGTTGCGCGGGTCGGTCTGCTGGTCGGTGCAGCCGCCGGGGCAGATGGTGCGGGGCGGCATGCAGCCGGGCGGCGAGCCGCAGCGGCCGAGGAGGCAGATCTGGCCCGCCGGGCAGCGGGTGCCGCACGCGCCGCAGTTGGTCGGGTCGATGCGGAAGTCGGTGCAGCCGCCGTTGCACGGCACCAGCGGCGCGGTGCACGCCGCCTGGCAGCTCCCGAAGGAGCAGAGCTGGCCGGCGGGGCAGCGGTTGCCGCAGGCGCCGCAGTTGTTGGGGTCGTTGAGGGTGATGACGCAGGTGCCGCCGCAGCGCGCCGCCGGGAAGGGGCAGGTGAGCGTGCAGATGCCGATGCCGCAGGCCGCGCCGGCCGGGCACGAGCGCCCGCACGCGCCGCAGTTGGACGGGTCGTTCTGGAGGTTCACGCAGGCGCCGTTGCAGGCGACGTTGGGGGCCGCGCAGGTGGTCTGGCAGGCGCCCGCCGCGCACACCTGGCCGGCGGCGCAGCGCGTCCCGCAGGCGCCGCAGTTCTGCGGGTCGGTCTGCACGTTGACGCAGGCGCCGTTGCAGGCGCGGAGGGGCGCGTCGCACACCGTCTGGCAGGCGCCGCCGTTGCACACGAAGCCGGTCGGGCAGGCGTTGCCGCACATGCCGCAGTTGGCCCGGTCGGCGCGCAGGTCGACGCAGGCCATGCCGCAGAGCGACTGGCCCGAGGGGCACACCGACGTGCACATGCCCGAGGTGCAGGTCTGCGTCGCGGTGCAGGCGTTGCCGCAGGCGCCGCAGTTGAAGCGGTCGCTCGAGAGGTCGACGCAGGCCCCGGCGCACTCGGCCGTCCCCATCGGGCACACCGGCACGCACGCGCCCGCCGCGCAGCGCCCGCTCCGGCAGGCCGCGCCGCACGCGCCGCAGTTGGTCGGGTCGCTCGCGATGTCGACGCAGCGGTCGCCGCAGCGGCGGAGCGGGTCGACGCACACCAGCGGGATGTCCTCGTCGATCACGTCCTCGTCGATGACGATGACGTCCTCGTCGGGGGGCACGATGACGTCCTCGTCCGGCGGCGTGATGACGTCCTCGTCGGGGGGAACGACCACGTCGTCGTCGACGATGATCACGTCCTCGTCGACCACGTCGGCGTCGATGTTCACGTCGTCGTCGCGGACGTCGGGGCGGTCGACGGCGGCGTCGAGGGGCTCGGTCTCGAGCTCGGTGCGGCCGCAGCCCACGCCCAGGGCGAGGACGGCGGCGGCGAGCGCGGCCAGGGGGAGGCTTCGCATGGAGGTCACTTTCGGGGCTCGTCGTTGAAGCGAACGGCGCGGCGCGCGGGGCCGCAGGCGCGGCGGATCATGCGACAGGATCCGCGCACCGTAAAGCGGTGTAGAGTCGCGCCGCGCACCCCCTACGATGCCCCGCCGACCGCCCGCCCCCGCCGCCGCGCTGGCCCTGTGCGTCCTCGCCGCCGCGCCTTCCGTCCAGGCCCGCTGCCTCGTCCGCCCTGCCCCCGACGGCGCCTTCGCCACCTGGCTCGTCTCGCCCCCCTACGCGCTCGGCGCCTTCCAACCGCGCCCCTCGTGGCCGGCCGCCTTCGCCCGCGTGCTCGACGCGCCCCCGCGCCGCCTCGGCCGCCCCGACCTCGACCTCGCGCCTTCCGCTTCCGCCACCGCCTCCCCCGCGTGGCGACCGGCGGCCTCCAGCCGCGAGTGGCTCGACGTCGGGGCCGCGGCGGGCGGGCGCGGCGCGCGCGTGGTGTACGCCGGCGTCGTGCTCGACGTGCGGCGCGCGGGCGTCCGCTACCTCGCGCTCGGCAGCGACGACGCGCTCTCGGTGCGGCTCGACGGGCGCGAGGTGCTCCGGCGGGCCTTCACCCGCGCGTCGCAGCCCGACCAGGACTTCGTCCGCGTCGAGCTCGCCGAGGGGCGCCACCCCCTGGTGGTGAAGCTCGCGTCGCGCGGCGACCTCGACCTCTTCGCCCGCATCACCACCGAGGGCTTCGCGGCCGACCCGGACGTCCGCGTCGAGCTCCCCGACGTCGACGACGCCGGCTGCCTCGCCCTCACGCGCCGCGCCGCCGCCCTCTCCCTCGAGCGCCGCGCCGTGCCCGAGGGGACGCGCGTCGAGCTCGCGGTCGCCTTCCCCGGCGGCGCCGCGGCGGTCGACGACGCGGTCGAGCGCGGGCTCGTGGTGACGCTCCGCCGCGCCCAGACGGAGACCGCGGTGCCGCTGCGGGTGACGGTGCCCGAGCGCTTCGTCTGGCACGACGTCTTCGCCGGCGACGCGCAGGGCGAGGTGGCGGCGAGCTTCGACGGGAGCGCGCGGACCTTCCCCGTCGTGGTGGCCCCCGCGGTGCGGGCCGCGCTCGTCCGCGCGTGGCGGGTTCTCCCGCCGCTCGACCCGGCCTTCGGGGGCGAGGTGCCGCTCACGCTCCCCCCACCGCCGCGCGCGACCGCGTCGCTCCCCGAGGGCTCGATCTGGTCGGTGGAGCGCACGGCCGAGCGGCTCGCGGGGCTCGTTCGCGACGGCGACCCCGACGCGCGCCACCTCGCGTCGGAGGCCGCGCTGCTCGACGAGCTCCTCACCGCGGTGGAGGCGGGCAGGGACCCGTACGCGGGCCGCCGCGGCGCGATCCGTCGCGCGTACCGCTCGCCGCTCGACGGGGCCCTCCAGGAGTACTCGGTGTACGTGCCGCCGTCGTACCGGGGCGACGCGGACTTCCCGGTGGTGATGGGGCTCCACGGGCTGCGCGGCTCCAACCACCGGATGCTCGCGATCCTCCTGGGCTTCTACGACAAGGACGAGGACCGCACGCGCGCCGACCGCCACCTCCCGCCGCTGCCCGACACGCCGGCGCTGCTCGTCGCGCCGTGGGGCTACGGCGACGCGATGTACCGCCAGCAGGGCGAGTACGACGTGACGCGCGTGCTCGACGAGGTCCGGCGCGCGTACCGCACGGACGTCGACCGCACGTACATGACGGGGCTCTCGATGGGCGGCATCGGCGCGGCGGGCGTGCCCCTCCACCGGCCGGGGGTCTTCGCCGCGATGGCCGCGCTCTGCGGGTATCACAGCTATTTCGTGCGGCAGGACACCCGCGGCGTGCGGCGGCCGTGGGAGACGTTCCTGATGGAGCTCCGCTCCAACGACCACTACGCGGAGAACGGGCGCGACACTGCCCTCTACGTGGTGCAGGGCACGCTCGACCGGCCGATCACCAACAGCACGGTGCTCATCGACCGCTACACCGCGCTCGGCTACACGCTGTTGAGCGAGCTCCCCGCCCTCGACCACGACGTGTGGAGCACCACCTACGCCGACGGGCGCATCGTCCGGCACTTCCTGCAATACCGCCGCGACCCGCACCCGCGCCGCATCCGCTTCCGCACCCCCGACCTCCGCTGGAACGCCTCCTCCTGGCTCGCCATCGACGCGATGACCGGCCCCGAGGGCCGCGCCACCACGCAGCGGACGGGGCGCTGGGCCGAGGTGACGCTCGACACCGCGCGCAACGCGACCGGGACGGCCACCACCTCGGGCGTCGCGGCCTTCACGCTCACCCCGCCGCGCGCGGCCTACGCGGCCGCCGCGCGCTCGCTCGCGCTCACCGTCGACGGCGACCGGGTCGAGCTCCCCTTCGACGTCGCGACCACGCTCGTCCGGCAGGGAGGGCGCTGGGCGACCGGCGAGCGCCCCGCCGCGCGTGGCGGAGGGCCCATCCGCGAGGTGTTCGACGCGCCCTTGATCGTGGTGTATGGAGCGGGCGACGCGGCGTCGGCGCGGGTCAACGAGCGCGTCGCGCGGGCCTGGGCCGAGCGCTGGGGCGTGCGGGCGCGCTACGCGGTGGTGCGCGACGACAGCTACACCGAGGCGATGGGCGAGGGGCGAACGCTCGTGCTGGTGGGGCGCGACAACCGGCTGCTCGCGCGGCGCGCGGCGAGGCTCCCGATCCAGGTCGACGGGCACGCGGTGACGGTGGGCGGGCGGCGCTTCGAAGGGCCCGACGTCGGGGCGGTGTTCAGCGCGCCCGACCCCGAGCTCCCGTCGCGGACGCTGCTGGTGGTGGCGGGGACGACGCCCCTCGCGACGCTCCACTCGCGCGCGCTGCCCGACCTCCTGCCCGAGTACGTGGTGTACGACCCGCGCGTCGCGCCGGCGCGGGGTCGCGTCACGCTCGGGCCCGAGGCGTCGGTGCTCGCGGCGGGCTTCTTCGACAGCGCCGGCGCGCCCGTCGGCGACGACCGCGACCCGGCGGTGCCCGGCGCGGCGACACGTCGGTGAGAGGGTTCCCGCGGGGGCGCGGTTGTGGGATAGCAAGGCCATGACTTCATCGACCCGCGCGCTCCTCGGCCCCTGCGTCGTGCTGCTCCTCGCCGCCTGTGAGGAAAAGATCCCGCCGTCGCAGCCGAGCCGCGACGCCTCGCGCATCGACCTCCCGGAGGCCGGCGATTTCCCCGACGTCGCGCAGCCCGACGGGGCGCTCCCGGGCGACGACGCGACCGCGCAGCCCGAGTCCGGCACGGACGGCGGCATGGACGCGACCGCCGACACCACCGCGCCCGCCGACGCGACCCCCGACCGCCCCGGCGACGCGGCGCCCGACCTGCCCTCGGGCCCGACGGTGTGCACCTTCTCCCCCGAGCAGATGGCGATCTTCTCCATCCGCACGGCGCTCTGCACCTTCCGCAGCCCGCAGGCCGCCCTCAACGAGTACTTCCGCCCCGACACCTGGGAGGGCGGCGCCGTGCAGGAGCGCCCGTGCCCGTCGCTCCAGTGCATGGTGACCGCGACCGGCAACTGCGGCTCGGCGCTCGCCGAGTGCCTGAAATACACCGCGCAGCGGCCCGCGGGCGGCTGCCCGATGCCCGCCCAGTCGTGCGAGGGCTCGCCGCCGCGCACGGCGGTCTCGTGCGCCGACGGGGTCCAGGTGCGCGACGACTGCAACGCCCGCCAGCGCCGCTGCGCCGCGTCGGCGACGGAGTCCGCGTGCATCCCGGTGGCGGGGATGGCCGACACCTGCGCGGCCGGCGACCCGCCGCGCTGCCGGGGCACGGTGTTCGAGCGGTGCGTGCTCGGCTCCTACACCCCCGTGCGCAACTGCGCGGTGTCGGGCGCCGTGTGTGACCCCGCGGCGGCGGACGGCTGCCGCGGCGGCGGCGGGCTCTGCACCGGCGACGCGACCGCCTGCGAGGGCACGCAGCTCCGCGTGTGCCGCGGCGGCAGGACGCAGCTCATCGACTGCGGCCGCATGGTGACGGGCGCGTCGTGCCAGACGGTGATGGGCCACTCCTTCTGCGGCACGGCCTCCGAGTGCGACCCGACCACCGCCCCCGCCAACGGGACGTGCGACGGCGCCACGCTCGTCACCTGCGCGGGCGGGCGCATCTTCCGCTTCGTCTGCACCGAGCGCGGCTTCACCTCCTGCGGCGCGCAGGGGTGCCAGTAGCGGGCACCTCGGGCAGCGGCGCCACCGCGGCGAGGAGGGCCTCGTCGTCGGCCGGCGCGCTGTCCCCCTTCTCCCAGTCCTTCTCCAGCCACGGCCACATCGGGCCCCAGTCGACGCAGCCGAGCGCGCGCTCGTCGGGCGTGCACGCAATCCGCACGTGGAAGTGGTCGTCGTGCGGCGCGGCGTCGCCGGGCTGGTGCATCAGCCGCTCGGCGCGGTCGACGACCCACGCGGGGCGCCCGGCCTGGCGCGCGTGGGCGAGGAGGAGCCGCTCGATCCACGCGGCGACGAAGACGCGGTTCACGCCGACGCCGCGGGCCTGGGTGACGGCCTCGACCAGCGACCAGTTGCGCGCGGTGTCGAAGCGGAGGGCCACCGGCCAGCGAACCGAGCAGCCCTCGCGGTCGTAGCAGACGAACTCCGGGGTGAGCAGCGGGGTGTTGGTGGCCGCGTCGCGGGTGAAGAAGAGGAGGTCGACGTCGCGGCCGACGCGGTGCGAGGCGTGGTGCGGGATCTGCCCGCCGCGCGGGCCCGAGATGTCGCCGACGGTCAGCGGGAGGGCGTCGCGTGAGGTGGCGGCGGCGCGCGCGACCTGTTCGACCATCGAGACGATGCGCGCGGTGCCGAAGTGCTGGCCGCCCATGGCGTCGTCGCGGAGCACGCGCCAGCCGCGGCCACGGTCGGCGAGGCGCGTGGCGCCGACGAGCCAGCCGGAGGAGGGGCGGCCGTAGGAGCCGGGCGCGCGGGAGAGCGTGGCGGCGCAGCCGGAGAGCGAGGCGAGGGCGAGGAGGGCGGCGGCGAGGCGGGGCACGGCGCGGGAGGAGAGCACCGGGGGCGCCGGGGCCGCAAGTGATCCGCGCGACCGTCGTTCAACACCCCACGACGCGCACCGTGACCCCGTCGCGCTTCGTCGTGCTCTGCGTGAGGCGCTTTGACCAGGGCACGCTCTTCCTGCGGTCGAACATCACGAGCCACGCCTCCTTCAGCCCGAGCGACTTCGCGTAGCCCGCGACCTGCGCGACGCCCCGCGCGAGCGTGCGCGCGTCCCTGCGCTGCTTGAGCTCGACGGCGAAGCGCTCGCCCTTCCACGTCACCAGCAGGTCGAGGGCGCCCTTGCCCAAGGCGTACTCGCGGTCGATGCGCCCGCCGCCGTTGACCACGCGCTGGAGGAAGGCCATCAGCATCAGGTGGGGCCCGGCTTCCTTGTAGTCGAAGCCCTCCGCCGCGAGGTGCCCGTCCTCCCGCCAGAACGACTGCCACCCCGCCATCAGCTTCCCCATGTCGAGCCCGCCGTCGGCGCGCAGGTACCACGCCGTCTGCTGGTCGATCTGGGTCTGCCGCGCGTGGGTGAGCGCCCGCGGGATCACCTCCCGGTAGATCGGGTTGGCCGCCTGCCACGAGCCACCCCGCAGTCGGATCAGCCCCAGGCCCGCGACGTACGCGAGGTCGTCATCGACGGTGCTCCCCTCGATGACCTCGCCCGCGAGCATGGGCTCGAGCACGCGGCGGACGCGGGGCTCGCGCAGGCGGGCGAGGAGCGAGTCGATGTGGGTGCGGCGCTCGAGGATGAGGGCTTCCTTGGCGCGCTCGATGTGTTCGGCGGAGACGGCGACGGCGCGGTCGGTGACGTCGCGGCGGGTGGCCTGGTCGGCGAGGGCGTTGACGAGCCACGGGTGCCCCGCGGAGAGCTCGAACACGCGCGCCGCGGCCTCGGGCTCGAAGCGCTGCCCGGTCTCCGCGGTGTGCTGCGCGAGGAGCTCGACCACCTCGGCGGGCGTGAAGGGCGCGAGGCCGACGTCCTCCACCGTCACGTTGAAGGGCGACGCCGTGCCCAGCCACCCGAGGCGCCCCGGCTCGTCGCCCGCCGCGTAGTCGCGCACCGCGCGGACGCCGGCCAGCACCACGCCGCGCGGCGCGGCCTGCTCGCGGCGTGCGAGGTACAGCGCCCGCAACTGCGTGAGGAACGACACCATCGCCGCGCCCGCCAGCACGTCGGCCTCGTCGAACAGCAGCACCACGGGGCGGCCGCTCGCGGCGCACAGGGCGCTGACGTAGTGCTCGAGCGCGGTCTCCGGCGTCGCGAGCCACGCGGCCTTGCGCTCGTCGTCGGGCAGGATCGCGCGGTGCCCGGCGCGCGCCACGGCGGTCGCGAGGGCGTCGAGCACGACGGGTATCGCGGCGGCGGTGGACGTGAGGTCGCGGGCCACCTGGAGGTCGACCCACGGAACGACCCGCTCGCCGCCCGCGGAGAGCGCCCGCGCGAGGGTCATGAGCGTGGTGGTCTTGCCGGTCTGCCGCCCCGCGACGAGCGAGAACCACCGCCCCTGCTCGATGAGCGCGAGGGCCTCCGCCGCGCGGCGCTCCGGGGGGATCATGTAGTGCTCGTCGGCGAAGCAGGGCCCCGCGACGTTGAACCAGCGCGTCATCGCCCCGCGGTCATCGCACGCACCACCGGAGGGCGCAAGCGCCCGCGCTCACCCCGCCGACGGGCGCCGCAGCGCCTTGAGCGCGTCGAGCGCGAGCACCGGGAGCACCGCGAGCGCCACGGCCTCGCCGAGCGCGGCGGGCGCGAGCGGCCCCATCGCGAGCAGCCTCCCCGCGGGCGTGAGCGCGAGGCCCACCGCGAGCAGCGCGGCGACGGAGATCAGCGCGGCCGCGGCGGGGTTCCTGCGGCCGAGGGCCGTCCAGAAGGGGCGCTCGCCGGCGCGGCTCGCCACCAGGATCGCGAGGTTGGCAAGCACCAGCGTGACGAAGGCCACCGCCCGCTGCGCCTCCACCGGCGCGCCGCCCGCCCGCGCCCGGTGCACCGCGAAGAGCGTCGCGGCGAGCGCGAGGAGGCCCTGCGCGACCGCGCCCCCGAGGCGCGCGGCGGTGAAGAGCGGCGCGTCGGGGCGTCGGGGCGGGCGTCGCATGACGTCGTCGGCGGCGGGCTCCATCTCGAACACCACCGAGCACGCCGGGTCGATCACCAGCTCGAGGAAGACGACGTGCGCCGGGGCGAGGAGCGCGCCCCAGCCGAGCAGCGCGCTCGCCAGCGAGAAGCCCGCGATGGGGATGTGGACCGCGACGATGTAGCCGAAGGCGTTGCGGAGGTTGTCGTAGATGCGCCGGCCGAGCGCGACGGCGTCCACGATCGCGGCGAAGTCGTCGTGGACGAGCACCAGCCCCGCGGCCTCGCGGGCCACGTCGGTGCCGCGCTCGCCCATCGCGACGCCGATGTCCGCGGCCTTG
>WBZM01004026.1_pt1 | contig 11005 bp, 10 predicted proteins | sample 5204271 | NCBI WGS metagenome assembly WBZM01 (sample SAMN12344346, study PRJNA552823) | activated sludge metagenome | biome: Activated sludge suspended growth; feature: Nitrification reactor; material: Wastewater; isolation source: activated sludge from nitrification reactor of wastewater...
GACCGGGCCGTGGAAGCGCTGGCGAGGGCAGACGGCATCGTGCTGGGCGTCGGCGAGCGGTTGCCCTTTGCCGACAATAGCTACGACCTGATCCTGAGCAACGAGGTGCTGGAGCATGTGGAAGACGATCGGGCCGGCGCGGCCGAGATGGTGCGCGTGGCCCGCCCCGGCGGCCGCATCGTCATCTTCGCCCCCAACCGCTGGTACCCGGTGGAGCAGCACGGCATCTACTGGCGCGGCCAGTACCATTTCGGCAACAAGCCGCTGGTCAACTACCTGCCGGACGCGCTGCGGAACCGGCTCGCGCCGCACGTACGAACCTATAGCGGCCGGAGTCTGCGCCGCTTGTTCGACGGCCTGCCGGTGCGCGTGCTCCACCACGGCCGCATCTTCGGCGGCTACGACAACATCGCGCGGCGCAGCCCGCGGCTGGGCGGGGCGCTCCGGCGCGCGCTTTATGCCGCCGAGGGGACGCCGCTGGCTGTGCTGGGATTGTCGCATTTTTTGGTCTTGGAAAAAAACCAGTGAAGCTTTCTTCTTCGCTTGTAGTGTGGTACTTTGTGCCGTTCGACGACAAGAGTTGTTTCCCGCAACTTAAGTTCCGCACGACAAGCTTCGCGCAACAATAGTTGCCCATTACAGGTGAGACAATGGAGCGCAAATTCTATCTCGAAGACATCCCCCTTGATGACGCCTGGGCTGCCTTCCGCGAGGCGCTGGAAGCGGCCGGGCTGTGGCGTCCGCTCGACGCCGAGACGGTGCCGCTGAATCAGGCCAATGGCCGCGTCACCGCCGCTCCCGTCTGGGCGCGCCTCTCCTCGCCCCACTACCATGCCGCGGCGATGGACGGCTACGCCGTGCGCGCCGGGGACACGATTGGGGCGACGGAGCGGACGCCGGTGGCGCTGGCGCTCCTGGAAACGCAGGGGAGCGGGGGAGAAGGGGAGCAGGGGAGCACCCTTTCTCCCCCTCTCCCTTTCTCCCATGCATTCGGTAAAGAACCCGTGGCACACGCCGTTAACACCGGCCACCCGCTGCCCGCCGGGACGAACGCCGTCATCATGATCGAGCACGTGCAGCCGGTTGTGCTGCCCGACGGCCGGGCCGGGATCGCCATTCGCGCCGCCGTGCCGCCGTGGCACCACGTCCGCTCGATGGGCGAGGACATGGTCGCCACCGAACTGGTGCTGCCGGCCAACCACCGGCTGCGGCCGGTCGACCTGGGCGCGCTGGCCGGGTCGGGCCACGCGACCGTGGCGGTCTACCGGCGGCCGCGCGTGGCCATCATCCCCACCGGCTCGGAGCTGGTGCCGGTCGAGGCCGGCGAGCCGGAAGCGGGACAGATCATCGAGTACAACTCGCTCGTCCTGGCCGCGCAGGTGGAGAACTGGGGTGGCCTGGCCACACGCTGGCCCATCGTAGCCGACAACTTCGACGCCATCCGCGATGCCGTAGTGGAAGCGTCCGCTGGCCACGACCTCATCCTGCTCAATGCCGGCTCCTCGGCCGGCAGCGAGGATTACACCGCCCACGTCGTCGAAGGCCTGGGCCGCCTGCTTGTCCACGGCGTCGCCGTGCGTCCGGGGCATCCGGTCATATTGGGCATGATTGAATCAACGGCAGTCCCCATCATCGGCGTCCCCGGCTATCCCGTCAGCGCGGCCCTGACTGGCGAGATTTTCGTCGAGCCGCTGCTGGCCCGCTGGCAGGGGCAGCAGCCGCGCCAATCGGCGACGCTGCAAGGCGCGCTATCGCGCAAGCTCGTCTCCCACACCGGCGATGAGGACTTCGTGCGCGTGGTCGTCGGCCGTGTGGGTAATGCCTATACCGTCACGCCGATCAGCCGCGGCGCGGGCGTCATCACGTCGCTCGTCCGGGCCGACGGCATCGTGCGCGTGCCGCGCTTCAGCGAAGGCCACGACGCGGGCGCGACCGTCACCGTCCACCTCTATCGCGACCCGCGCGAGATCGAGCGCACCCTCGTCGCCATCGGCAGCCACGACCTTATTCTCGATGTGCTGGCTCAATTCCTGGCGGCGCGCCACGACGGGCTGCGGCTGGCCTCGGCCAACGTCGGCAGCCTGGGTGGGCTGGTGGCGCTGCGCCGCGGCGAGGCCCATCTGGCCGGCTCCCACCTGCTGGATACGGAGACAGGCGAGTACAACGTCAGCTACATCCGGCGCTACCTGCCTGGTCAAGAGATCGCCCTGGTGACGCTAGCCGGCCGCGAGCAGGGCTGGATGGTCCCGCCCGGCAACCCCAAGGGGCTGAGCCAGTGGGCCGACGCGGCGCGGGCGGACGTGGAACTGGTCAACCGCCAGCGCGGCGCGGGCACGCGGGTGCTGCTGGACTACGAGTTGGGCAAGCTAGGGATCGAGCCGGTGGCCGTGCGCGGCTACGAGCGCGAGGAATATACCCACCTGGCCGTGGCCGCGGCGGTGGCCTCGGGCGCGGCCGATGCCGGGCTGGGCATTCGCGCCGCGGCGCGCGCCCTCAAGCTCGACTTTGTGCCACTGGCCCACGAAGCCTACCAACTGGTCATCCCCCGCCGGCACTATGAGAGCGAGCTGCTCCGGCCGCTCCTCGATCTGCTCCAGGATGATGAATTCCGGGCGGCCGTGACCACCATGCCCGGCTACGATTTGGCCGAGATGGGCTCGGTAAAATGGGTATAAAACCGAAAGGCCGGTGACGAGAGACGGAATGGTTCCGACTCTAACGTCACCGGCCTTTCCGGGATACAAATTTCCAATAAAACGCTAGTTGCTGCCGACAATCACTTCCGAGCCATCGTCGCGCGGGTCGGAGCCCGGCCCGCTGTAGGGCATCAACCCTTCGGCCAGTTGCTGCAATCGGTAGTCGATCAATTCCTCTTCCTGAAGATTCCACTCCAGCAGCGAGGCCACATCCTTAAAGCCCAGGTCATAAGCTTTAGCGATGGTAGCGCGATAGGCCGTGATCTCGTAGTGTTCTACCTTCCGGGCGGCATCGATGAGGGCGCTATCCAGAACCGGCCCAAAGGACGCGGCCGACATCAGCTTCTCGGCCTCGGCAATCAATCCTTCGATGCCGTAGCACACTTCGTCGTTGGGCGCCTCGCCGATCTCGCTGAGCGCCTGCTCGACGCGGCGGAGCTGCTGCCGGGTTTGCTCCAGATGACGGGCTAACCCCGCGCGCAGTTCCGGTGCATCGGCGGCGACGGCCATCTTGGTCAGGGCCGACACCAGTTGTTCCTCGGCGCTGCGCAGGTCCTGCAACTCGTGGACAAACAGTGCGTCGACTGTATCTATTTTCTCCGTCATCAGCATGTCTACCTCCAATAAGAGGGGGGAGCCGCTCGCGCGGCCACCCCTCCATTCATATTGCGAAGCCAAAACTAAGCAAGCGCTTTCTCGTTGGCCCCCGCGAAGCTCATACGGCCCTCAGCCAACTGGGTCAGCAGCTTGTTGGTCGCGCCTTCCTCGTCCAGGCTGGTCTGCAGCAAGTCAACCAGGGCGGTATGGCCGAGCGCCTGGGCGTGGGCGCGGGCCGACCCATAAGCGGAGATCTCGTAGTGTTCCACACGCTGGGCGGCGGAGATCAGTCCGGCATCCAGTACGGCCGCGTCGGTGGCGTTCTTGATGATATCCTCGCCTTCCTTGATCAGGCCTTGCATGCCCTTACAGGTGTGGCCCTTAGGCTCCTTGCCGAGCGTCTTAAAAGCCTTCTCGATCCGCGAAACGTGGGTCTTGGTTTGCTTCAAGTGGTCCTTGAAAGCCGTCTTCAGAGCGCTGGACGAGGCCGCCTCGACCATCTTCGGCAACGCTTCCACCAGCTGTTGCTCCGCGCTCAACAAATCTTCCAGTTCATGCTCGAACAGTTCATCCATCGTGTGAATTTTTGCCATCGTTAACCTCCGTTATTTAGCAGCTCGTTAGGTCGTGCTATTCTCGTGCTATTCTTGGGTAACTCCTCGTATCAATGAGGACATGCTCTTTAGTCTAGGCAAAATCGACCTGATAGCTATGTGCAACGGTATGAACAGGGATATAGGGATGGATACATTTCTCTGAATCGTAAGGTGATTCGTCATCCACAGCGCCTACGCTACAGGTTGCGCGGAACGCCGTCGCTCCGGCGACACTGCCTCGACGACGGCTATGCTAAATCAAGGATTACACGAGGAGAATGACCGCGATGGATCGCACGTTTATCGCCGATTTGCACAATCACACCACGGCTTCCGATGGTGAATACACGCCCACCGAACTGGTGAGCCGGGCGGCCGAATTAGGCCTGGCTGCCCTCGGCGTCACCGACCACGACACGATCAACGGGCTGGACGAGGCGCTGGCCGCCGGCGCGGCGGCCGGACTCCGCGTCGTGCCCGGCGTCGAGGTGTCGCTGCGCTTCAAGCGACCGTACTTTACCGGCACGCTCCACTACCTGCTCTACATCCCCTACGATCTGCTGGCCGACGCCGATTTCCGGCGCGAGGCTGAGGCAGTCTTCAGCCAGGGGCGCGGCGGCGGGCTGGTGCGGGCGCGCGTAGCGGCCATCAATGCCGAGTTCGGCCCGGCCGGCGCGACGCCGCTACTGGGGCGCGACCTGACGGCCGAAGAGATCGAGGCGCTGGCCGACAACGTCACCCGTCGTCACTTCGCTCTGGCCCTGTCGACCAATCATGGACTGGACAAGGCACAGGTGAACCTGCTGATCGGCAACGACAGCCGCGCCTACATCCCGTCGGGCATCGACCCGGCGACGTTGACGCCGCTGCTCCACGCCTACCCGCAACTGGTGCGCGTCTTCGCCCACCCGGCGGCCGGCTCCTACCCCGGCGAAAGCCTTTACAACGAGGTACTGCCACCCATTGAGGTGGTCGAAATCCTGATGCCGGAGTTCCTGGATGAAAACCTGCTGGGCCTCGACGGGCTGGAAGTGCAATACCCCGGCCACGTGCAGGAACATCGCGAGCTGATGGCGCAATGGGCCGAGAAGTACGACCTGATGCAGACCGGCGGCTCCGACTGCCACGACCGCGTCAACCGGCCGCTGGGCGTGGCCGGAGTGGATACAGCAGGGTTGAACGCCTTGTTGGCCCGGTTGGGCGAGCCGATCGCCATTCTGAACTGATATTCAAGACTCTTTCCGGCCGAGGACAAGCCGTCACTGGAATGGTTCAGTGACGGCTTTTTAAATTACAGACCACCCCACGCGCGCCCGCCACGAACAAAGTGGCCGACATCCACCGCGGCACCGAAGCCCACGCCGCCGGCTATACCGGCCAGGGCGTCGTCGCCGACTTCGATTCAGGCGTCGACTTCGTCAATCCTGAGCTACAGGGCACACAGGCTCGCATCAGCGGCGACCCCTACGACGTGTGGCCGTTCGCCTATGACACCTTGTCCAGCCTCTATTATGCGCTGGATGACCTTACTATTGGGCCTGATAATTTATGGAAGGCTCAAACGAACTGGAACGCATTCCAGTTCGTTCGAGCCATCCTTATTTCGCCTTGCAGTGAAACATGCGTTCTGGTAGCATTCCGGCCACTATGACCGCATTCACCCTCACCGCTCAGGAAACCCGCCGCCTGGCTGTCGCTGCCCAGCGACTGGAGGCCCCGCAATCGAACCCCACCAAAGCCGACATCCTCGACACCATCCGGCACATCACCTGCCTGCAACTGGACCCGATCAACGTCGTCGCCCGCACGCAGTTGCTCGTGCTATTCAGCCGGCTGGGCCGGTATGACGCGGCCGTGCTGGAGACGCTGCTCTGGGAGGACAGAAAGCTGTTCGAGTATTGGGCTCATGCCGCCTCGATCGTTCTGGCGGAGGATTTTCACATCTTTCGGCCAAAGATGGTCCATCACAAACCATCCAAGGGGGTATGGTGGCAGCAGGTGTATGAATGGCGGAAAGCCAACGAGCCGTTCCAGCGGCGTATCCTCGCCGAGCTTGCGGCGCGAGGCCCGCTGTATGCGGAAGAGTTCGAGAGCCAGTCCGACGTGCCCTGGCCGTTTGATAACCGCTGGGGAGGCGGCAAGGATATCGGCATCATGCTCGACGCGATGTGGCTGCGGGGCCAGGTCACCGTAACCCGACGGAAGGGCAATGGCTACGGACTCAAGAAGCAGTGGGGGCTGATGGAGCACCAGCTGGGCGGCCGTGTCCACGAGCCGATGGTCGAGCAGCCGTTACTCGTCCGCCAGGCGGTGGAGCGGGCGTTGCGAGCGCTCGGGCCGGCCCGCATGCGCGACATCAAGTATTACTTCACGCGCGGCGAATATCCGGGGCTGCCGGCCATCCTCAAGGAGTTGGAGGCCGAAGGCGTGATTCAGCGGGTCACTTTGCGCGGCCGTGACGGCGAATTGCCCGGCCCCTGGTATCTGCATAACGACCTGCTGCCCGAACTGGAGCGCCTTCGCCGCGACGATTGGCGGCCGCAGACCGTCCTGCTTTCCCCGTTCGACAACCTCATCGCTGATCGCGACCGGACGCAACTCCTGTTCGACTTCTACTACCGCATCGAGATCTATACTCCGGCGGCCAAGCGACAATACGGCTACTACGTCATGCCCATTCTCCATGGCGATCGGCTGATCGGCCGCGTCGACCCGCGAATGGATCGTAAAACGGGCCGGTTCATCATCAACGCCCTGCACCTGGAGCCGGGGGTCAACCGGGACGAGGACACCCGCCGGGCCGTGGAGGGAGCGATAGAATCGCTAGGGGCGTTCCTGGGAGCGGAGGGTATCGACTTCCCCAATAGCGGCCTGTAGCAAAGACAATCCTGCCTGCGAAGACGCAATCGGAATGGTTGAGTTACAATATGCCCATGTTCGACATTACCTATTCCCAAACAATTGACGGTGTGGATTGGGCGCAACTTACGGCCGACCTGCAGGCCGACGACTTCGACAACGGTCGCACGCCGGACGAGTTGCGGCGTTCATTCGAAAACAGCGCCGTGGTGGCCTTCGCCTGGCTTGGCGGCCGCGTCATCGCCAAGGCCCGCGCCCTGTCCGATGGTGTCTGCAACGCCTACGTCGTCGATGTCTGGACCCACAGCGACTACCGGCGGCGGGGCATCGCCTCGCGGCTGATGCGGCTGCTGGAGGAGGGGCTGGAGGGGCAACACATCTACCTGTTCACCGATGATGCCGAGGATTTCTACCATCGTCTCGGTTATCGGCGGCAGGGAACCGGCATGGGGGTTGTGGTCGGGCGGTGGCTGCGGCGAGGCTGAGCATAATAGTTGGAGGGCGGGCACGATGAGTATGCCGCAACACTTTCTGGTTGTGGTCATAAGTCAGCATTACCCCAGCGGTGGGGAGCTGGCGGCGGCCGCGGCGGCCATCATCCAGCAGGGTTGGGGCGGCATTCGCCCCTATATCGTGGGCGCATCCAGCCACTACGAAACCCGCCTTGCCGTCAGCCGCGCTTGCCTCAGTCGTGGCCTGCAGGTTGGCAACGCCGTGCATTACTCATACCTCGACCCGCGCATGATCGACCTGTGGATCGGGCTGGATGAGGATGGCCTCGCATCAGCGTCAAACATCGTAAAAGTCCGGGGGCCGGCGCCGGGTGGATTTTACCGCGATGTGTTCCCAGATCCCGTCGTGGAGTTCGGCGAGTCGCTGCCTTACTCGCCGCCGGACGAAGAGGACCTGGCGGCGTGGATCAATACGCTTATCCCAATGTTCGATGACTGGAAGGCACGGCTCTGGCACGCCTTTGAGGATTCGTCCTGAGGGAGGGATACTTTTAATGAAAGCAACCCGCATATTCGAGACTGTCATCTACGCGTCCGACCTGGTCGCGGCCGAACGCTTCTACACCGATGTTCTCGGGTTGGAGAAATACAGCGGCTTCGGCGTGGCCGTTTCCTTTCGACTGGATCGCGGCGTGCTGCTCATCTTCGACCCCGATCAGGCCATCCTGCCCAACCGCGGCGTGCCCAGCCACGGGCCGCATGGACCGGGCCACCTGGCCTTCGCCGCCCGATCTGACGAACTCGACGCCTGGCGCGAGCATCTGCGCGCCCACAGCGTCGAGATTGAAATGGAGGTCCATTGGGAACAGGGCGGCACGTCGATCTACTTCCGCGATCCGGCGGGCAACAGCATCGAGCTGGCCCCGCCGACGCTGTGGGGCGGCTGGGAATTCTGAGGCGATCGACTGCTGGAATCACTAAGCCTGGCCGGTTAATCCCCTGAGCGCGTGGCGGAAATCGAGAATATCGACATTCCCGGCTTGCGCTCGCCATGTGACTTTGTCACCGACAACTCCTCCGCAATCCCGTACACTGTCCTCAACCTATGGAAAGGACACGGATGGAACGGATAATTGGATTGAGCATAGGTCAATCCTCATACTCTGTTCCATCCGTGTCCTATCCGTGCCCACAATTTTTCAGAAGGCGGCTGTTGATCTGACCTCTGTCAGTCGCGCGAGCGGAGTCTTCACGCAGTGACGGGATTTCACACCGCACCTCTAACAGGTCTGGCCGCGCCGGATTTAGGCGCACAAATCACCCCTCGACCCTTGCCTCGACGGCGGAGCGCCGCCGGCCCTGAACGATGAGCAGGGTAACAGCTAGCCCGATCGCGGCCAACGCCGCCCAGGTTAGGCCGCGAGTCAGCCCATAGCCGCTGGTCGATAGAAGCGATTCATTGGCGGCTGCCGGCGCCGGCGGGAGCACCGTCAGCGACCGCAACTGTTCATCACCGGCCAGCGGTGCGGGGTAGATCGTCCACTCCCATTCGCCTTCGCTGGGGAGCGTCACTTCCAGCGTGAAGCGGCCGATTTCTTCTTCCGGTCGAGCGACAGCCTCGACCTTCTGCCCGGTAGCGGCGTTGGTGGCGACGAACGTCGGCTCGATTGGCACGCCCTCGCCCAGATTGTGTACGGGGGTCATGCCGTGCTGCAACACACTCAGCCCGACAATCCACGTCTCCCCAGCGTGAATCTCGCCGGGCGGCTCGTCGAGGGTGACGGTCGCCCAGCCGCCGGCAAAGACGGCCGGGACAAGCATCAGCAATAACACTATTACCAACAGAACTCCTATCTTGCGCATTTTATTACTCCTCGGCATAAGGTGTGGCCTGTTCGGCCGGTTGATCGTGACTGTAGTACACCAGCGCCGGCAAGTCGGTTCCATTGAACAGGATTCGGCTGAATAAAAAGATGGTTGGCCGGAGGAGATTTGATCAGCGTTTAAGGGGCTACCTTCGCTGACATCAAGGGGGGCGAACTATCATGGCTCACACAATTCCCGGCCACGACCTCGGAATGATCAAATCGAGCGGAAAAGCGCATGGCCCGGCCGATGTTGATATATGATCAGACACCAGCCGGGCCATGTTGTTTCATCGGCCGCAAGCGATTAGGCCGCGGAGTTTATTTTGTTATGCTTCTCACTAATACACTGCCGGCGGAATCAAATACGTACCCCGATCTGGCAACGCCGGTAACGGTCAGGATGTAAGTTCCCCGCCCGCCGGACGATGTGAAACGGACGCGGCCGGCCGTATTGGTGGTGGCGGTTCGGGTGGTTGTGCTGCCGTTGGGCAACGTCCACTGTACGGTGACGCTGGCGCCGGAGATGGCCGCGCCGCTGCGAGTGTCCTTGACGTAAACGTCCCCGGTTATGGATACCTTACTTCCCTTGACCGTGCCTTTGAGGACGATGTCGCTGACCTTCATGCTCTTGCCGGCCGAACCGCTGACGTTGACCGATATCTCCGTCTGTGTCCAGTTGCCGAGCGCGTCATGGGCGAAAGCCCACATGGCGTAAGTCGCCGGCGTCAGACCGCTGGTGTTCCAGTTGACCGTTAGCGAACCGGAGTCGTTGACCGAACCGAGGATAACCTCCTGCCCCGTGAACTGGTTCCAGTAACTGATCTCAAGGTATTCGACCGCCACGTTATCGGCGGCCGTCGCGGAAACGGCCACCGTACCGGATACCGTCGCGCCATTGGCCGGCGCGACGAAGTTGACCACCGGCGGCGTCGTATCAAGCGGCACGGATGGCGAGGTGGCAGTAGCGAAATTCGACCACGGGCTGGGGCCGCCCAATCCGACAGCGCGCGCCCGGTAATCATAGGTGATACCAACGCCAACCGTCGTATCCGTATGATGGGTCATCGTGCCGGGCGGAGTCAACGAAAGGGTCGTCCAGTTGTTCGCGCCGGCCGGGCTTCTTTGCAGCTCATAGGACCGGGTGAGGGCACTGGTGTTGTCCCACGTCAGCATGATCGCGTTGAACGGCTCCTGGGACGTGGCCGGGTGGGCGACCGCTTGCAGGTTGACCGGCGCAGTGGGAGCAGGCAACGCGCCGGAGGGCGTCAGCAACACCGCCCCGGATTGGCCGGTCATGGAATTCGTGGCTCGGGTGGCCACCTGCCGTCCATCGTTGATCTCCAGCCCATTACCGTTGATGGCCCAGCCGGCGGAAACATCGGCTGGGTCCAGCAAGCCCCCCAGCGCGTATACGCCCAAGCCGTCGAAATAAACCCCGGCGCCCAGTTCGCCGTAACCTACGTCACCCAGGTTATTAATGCTCGTGGCCACAGTGTATCGACTGGTTCCGGCGATGAAGCTCCAGGAGCCGCCACTGTACCGGAATACCGAGACGATATTCAACGAAGTCGACGTTTGGGGAGCCTGTCCGACCATTTGGCCGTTGTTGTTGATTGCCACGGAGGAGATGGCTTGATAATTGGACGGCCCCGCGCCGGTATTTTCGATGACGCCGGTGTTCAGATTCAACCGCTCCACACCACTAATCACCTGCCCGATGTCGTTGATGTCAGTAGGCACCGTCCACAACCCATAGGTGGTTGCCAGGTTTACGATGCCGCCTGTTTGGCTATAGAACCAGCCATACGAAGTAGGAACGTAGCCCAACGCGCTGCGCGAGCCGACTATCTGCCCCAGGTTGTTAATTGCTGTTGCATAGGAAGCCGACTCTCCCGGCAGTTTCGGCAACTCCTCGAGGGCATAACCACCGGGGATGG
>WBZM01004027.1_pt1 | contig 11003 bp, 12 predicted proteins | sample 5204271 | NCBI WGS metagenome assembly WBZM01 (sample SAMN12344346, study PRJNA552823) | activated sludge metagenome | biome: Activated sludge suspended growth; feature: Nitrification reactor; material: Wastewater; isolation source: activated sludge from nitrification reactor of wastewater...
GACGAGGACCGACGTGTCGCCCGAGCGCTCGAGCACCGTCCCTCGCAACGATCCGATCATCTGTGTCCTCGCTCCCTTCGAACGGTTCCCGTCGTCGCACGGGTCGTCGCGCCGGTCATCGCACTCATCATCGCCCGGGTCAGCCGCCCCGCGGCGCCACCGCGGCCGTGAGGCGGGCCACCTGCTGGGCCAGCGGCGCCATCGCCAGATGGCACAGCGCGAGCGCCGCGGCGTCGGCGGCATCGGGCGGCTCGGGCACCGTCGCGAGCCCGAGACGGGTCTGCACCATCTTCTGCACCTGCGCCTTGTCGGCACCGCCCCAACCGGCCACGGCGTTCTTGACCTGGTTCGGCGTGTACTGCACCACCTCGCAGCCGGCCGCCGCAGCCTCGGCCAGCGCGAGCCCGCTGGCCTGGCCGACGCTCATCGCGGTGCGCACGTTGACCTGGAAGAACACCTGCTCGACCGCCACGGCGTGCGGGTGGAACTCGGCGATCAGCGACGCCAACTCACCCTTCAGCTCGGCGAGCCGCTGCGGCAACGCGGCCGACGGCGGGGTGCGCAACACCCCGAGCGCCAACGGACGGACGACCCGTGGGCCGTCGGCCTCGAGCACCGCATACCCACACCGGGTGAGCCCGGGGTCGATGCCGAGCACCCGGACCAGCGCACGCGCACCGGCTGCGGGACTCATCGGGTGACTCCGGAGGCGAACACGCGTACGACGCTAGCAGGCGACGTCGACCGACACGAGCCATCCCGACCGGGGCGCCGGACGGCGACGTGGGGCCGTCCAGGCCGTCGTGTTCAGAGCTTCTGCAGCGCCTCGACGAGCTCGCTCACCGGCCGGAACGTGAGACCGGCGATGGCACGATGCGCGTAGCGGACGACGCCATCGCCATCGACGATGAACACGCTGCGCCGCGGGAACCCGATCGGGCCGAGCGTGCCGTACAGGCCCGCCACCTTCTTGTCGGGATCGGCGAGCAGCGGGAACCGGAACCCGTGCTTCTCGGCGAAGCGCTCGTGGCTGTCGACACCCTGCGCGGAGATGCCGAGCACCTGCGCGTCGAGCGCCTCGAACTGACCGAGTTCGTCGTTGTAGCTGTTGAGCTGCTTGGTGCACACCGGCGTGTCGTCGCCCGGGTAGAACACCAGCACGACCGGACGGCCGCGGAAGTCGCGGAGCGACACGTCGGTGCCGCCGGTGCTCGGCAGGGTGAACTCGGGCGCCTGGTCACCCACGGCGATGCTCATCCGCCGACGGCTTCCATGATCTCGTCGCTGATGTCGAAGTTGCCGTACACGTCCTGGACGTCGTCGTTGTCCTCGAGCGCGTCGACGATGCGCAGCACCTTGCGGGCGTCGTCGAGGTCGGTGACCTCGATCACCGTGGACGAGACCATGGTGGACTCGGCCGACTCGACCGTGATCCCGGCCGCCTCCAGCGCGTCGCGGACGTCGTACACATCGCTCGGCGGGCAGGTGATCCGGAAGCCGTCGCCATCGGCGGCGACGTCCTCGGCACCCGCCTCGAGCGCAGCCATCATCACGTCGTCCTCGTTGCCCGACGCCATGATCACGCCCTTGCGGCTGAACTGCCAGCCGACCGCACCCGGCTCGGCCATCGAACCGCCGAGCTTGCTGAACACGTTGCGCACGTCGGCGCTGGTGCGGTTGCGGTTGTCGGTGAGCACGTCGATCAACAGGCCCACACCACCGGGCGCGTACCCCTCATAGGTGATCGTCTCGTAGTGACCGCCGTCGCTCTGACCCGTGCCACGCTTGATCGCACGGTCGATCAGGTCGTTGTTCATCTGCGCGGCCTTGGCCTTCAGCACGAACGTGCGCAGCGTGGCGTTCGACGACGGGTCGCCGCCGCCTTCACGTGCCGCCACCTCGAGCTGACGCGCGATCTTGGCGAACACCTTGGCGCGCTTCGCGTCGGCGGCGCCCTTCTTGTGCTTGATCGTCGCCCATTTGGAATGACCGGACATCGTCGTCTCCGTCTCGTGTACGTGGATGATCAGGCAGCGGGAGCTGCGGAAGTATGGACCATGTCGAGGAACATCGCGTGGAGGCGACGGTCGTCGGTGAGCTCGGGATGGAACGAGGCGACGAGCACCCCACCCTGGCGAGCGAGCACCGGCACGCCGTCGTGTTCGGCGAGCACCTCGACGTCGGCGCCGACGCGCTCGACCTTGGGTGCGCGGATGAACACGACGTGGAACGGGGTGTCGAGACCCTGCACGACGACCTCGTGTTCGAAGCTGTCGATCTGCCGGCCGTAGCCGTTGCGGCGCACGGCGATGTCGATGACGCCGAAGCCGCGCTGGTCGGGCCGGCCGTCGAGCACCTCGCGGGCGAGCAGGATCATCCCCGCGCAGGTGCCGAACACGGGCATCCCCTCGTCGAGCCGTGACGCGAGCGGCTCGAACAGCTTCGCCGTGTCGAGCAGCCGCGACATGGTGGTGCTCTCGCCGCCGGGGAGCACCAGTGCGTCGACCTCGGCGAGGTCGGCAGGCGTGCGCACCTGTCGGGTCGCTGCGCCCAGCTGCTCGAGCGTCTGCTGATGTGCCTGGAACGCGCCCTGGAGCGCGAGCACCCCGACCGCGGGGCGCGCCCGGTCAGCGCGACCGGACGTGGTGCCGGACGACGCGGGGCGCGACGGAGCCATCACGTGCGGGTCCACCTGGGGGCCGCTCCGTCGACGCTCGGGTCATGACGCCGTACCTGCGATCACCAACCGCGCTCGGCGTAGCGCTGGTTGATCTCGTCCATGCCGATGCCGGTCATCGGCGCACCGAGGCCGCGGCTCACCTTGGCCAGGATGTGCGGATCGCGGAAGTGCGTGGTGGCCTCGACGATCGCCTTGGCGCGCGGGCCCGGATCGTCGCTCTTGAAGATGCCCGAGCCGACGAACACGGCCTCGGCACCGAGCTGCATGGCGAGCGCGGCGTCGGCCGGGGTGGCGATGCCACCGGCGCAGAACAGCGGCACGGGCAGCCAGCCGGTCTCGGCGATCTCCTGCACGAGCGGGAGCGGCGCCTGCAGGGTCTTGGCCCACTGGAACAGCTCGGCGTGATCGGCCTGGGTGATCTTGCGGATGTCGCCGGTGATGTTGCGCAGGTGGCGCACCGCTTCGACGATGTTGCCGGTGCCGGCCTCGCCCTTCGAGCGGATCATGCACGCGCCTTCGCTGATGCGACGCAGCGCCTCGCCGAGGTTGGTGGCGCCGCACACGAACGGCACGGTGAACGCGAACTTGTCGATGTGGTGCGTCTCGTCGGCGGGCGTGAGCACCTCGCTCTCGTCGATGTAGTCGACACCGAGGGCCTCGAGGATCTGCGCCTCGACGAAGTGTCCGATGCGCGCCTTGGCCATGACGGGGATGGTGACCGCGGCCTTGATGCCTTCGATCATCTCCGGGTCGCTCATGCGTGCGACACCGCCGTCGCGACGGATGTCGGCCGGCACGCGCTCGAGCGCCATGACGGCGCAGGCGCCGGAGTCCTCGGCGATCTTGGCCTGCTCTGCGGTGACGACGTCCATGATGACGCCGCCCTTCAGCATCTCGGCCAGGCCTCGCTTGACCCGGTAGGTACCCCGTGCGGCGGGCGAATCGGCGGCGTTCGAACTCATGTGCCCATGGTATCCGCCGCACCCGGGCGGACCCACTGCTCATTCGCCGCGTCGGCGCCGGTCAGGGCGGCGCCGGGTGGTGCGGTGAGCACCCGTCGGCGGCCCGCCCCGGCCGGGTGGTGCGCTGCAGCCAGTCAGTCGGTCGGTGTGGTGTGGTTGGCGCGGGCGAGCTCGACCCAGGTCCGGCCGGGGGTGAGCGCGATCACCGCGCCGCTGTCGTCGCGCAGCTCGAACGCCGAGGTGCGGTCGGCGCGGGTCCAGGTGCCACGGACGAGGACACCGGCGGTGAAGACGTACGCGGTCCCGGTGCCGATGGTCTGCGCCTCGGGGCTGCGGGCGTCGGCGGCGCTGGCGCGGTACTCGACCTCGAGCACCACCACGTTCGCTGCGCTCACCTGCCCGAAGTCGGTCTCGTGCGGCTTGCCGTCCTGGTCGCGCAGGTACGAGCTCGAGTCGGCGTCCCAGGTCCAGGTGACGTCGACGCCGTCCATCTCGAGGTCGACCCCGCCGGACTCCTCGCCGTTGAAGGCCTCGTCGGCCGCACGGTAGGTGAACTGCGCGGGCGGCGGCGGATTGAACACGGGCGTGAAGTTGGCCCAGATCTCGGTGGTGTCGGCGTAGAGCGTGTGCTCCTTGTCCTCGTTGCCGCGCTTCTCGCGGAACATGCCCTTCCGGCTGGCGATGGTCTCGGTGATGCTGATGAGGTCGCTGCCGTTGATCGCCGCGACGACCCGCGGGTTGCCGCCGCTCCACACGAACAAGGGCTCGACGAGCGACCCGAGCAGGTCGACGTCCTGGGTGCGACCGGAGCGGATCGGCCCCACCTTGGCGGGGGCGTTGGTGTGGAACACGGCGGCGAACCGGGTGAGGTTCTCGACGTTCTCCTCGAACACGATGTCGGCACCGTTGATCCCGAACTGGGGCCGGGCCTGTGGATGGTTGTCGATCTTCACGACCATCGCCGGCCGGGCAGCGACGACGTCGTCGTCGATCGGCAGGCCGGTGAGCGGCATGACCGGTCCGGCCTCGCCGACCGTGGTGGTGGGCGCGTCGGCCGCGGTGGTGGCGGGCTCGGTGGACGCCGTCGTCGTGTCGACCGCCGCCTCGGTGGTGGCCGGCGCGGTGGTGTCGGGTGCCACCGTGGTGACGGCGGCACCGTCGTCGCCACCACCGCCGCACGCGGCGAGGACGGTGGCGAGCACGATCGAGCCGGCGGCGAGCCGGTGCGAACGGCCGGCGGTGCGGGAACGACGGCGGAGCGGGGCGAGCCGACGAACGGGACGGATGTGTGATGGGGTCACAGTTCCCTCAGCAGGGCGATGCGCTCTTCGAGCGGCGGATGGGTGTCGAACAGGCGGTGGATGCCGCCGAGCTTGCCCGCGTCGCCGACGCCGGCCATCGGCTGCTCGATCCACATGTGCGCGGTGGCGGTGGACGCGGAGTGCGTGACGGTGGTGTCGTCGCGCAGCTTCTCGAGCGCCGAGATGAGCCCCGGCGGGTACCGGGTCATCTGGCAGGCGCTGACGTCGGCGAGGGTCTCGCGCTGGCGGCTGATCGTGGCCTGCATGATCTTGGCCAGGATCGGGGCGAAGATGAGCAGCGCGAACCCGACGTACGCCAGCGGGTTGTTCCCGTCCTGACGGTCGCCGTCGCGGCGCACGCGCCCGCCGTTCCACCACATGAGGCGGATCGCGGTGTCGGTCAGGATCGCGACCGCACCCACCAGGGTGACGGCCAGGGTGGACACGAGGATGTCGTAGTTCTTGATGTGCGACAGCTCGTGTGCGAGCACCCCTTCGAGTTCGACGCGGTCGAGCTTCTCGAGCAGGCCCGACGTGACCGCGATCGCCGCGTGCTGCGGGTCGCGGCCCGTCGCGAAGGCGTTGGGCGCCGGGTCGTCGACGATGTAGATGCGCGGCTTCGGGAGCCCGCTCGCGATGCAGAGGCCTTCGACCAGGTTGTGCAGCCGCTGGTACTGCTGGGGGTCGGCCGGGTGCGCCCGGCTGACGCGAAGGGCGATCGCGTCGGCCTTCCAGTAGGAGCCGAAGGCGATCGCGGCGGAGACGACGAGGGCGATGATCGTGCCGACCAGGCCGTAGCCGGTGAGTGCGCCGATCGCTGCGCCGACGAGCGCCAAGAAGGCCACGAACCCCACGACGAGCAGCGCGCTGCGGCGGCGATTCGCACGGATGAGTTCGAACATGACCCCGACAGGGTAACGGCGCCGGGCCCGAGCACGCGGGCACCGGTCTGCTGGAATGACCCGGATGGACGGTCTGGCCGGCACGAAGGCGTTCCTGGGGCTCGTCCCGACGGACGATCCGCTGCGGTGGCGGCTGCCGCTGCTCCCCCATGTCATGACCGGCGGTGGCTTCCTGTACGGCGGCGCCGGCCTGGCCGCGGCGATCGCCGCGATGGAGCTGGGCACCGGCCGACCGGTCGTGTGGGCGACCGCGCAGTACGTGGCGCACGCCCGGTCGGGGGTGCTCGAGCTCGAGGTCGTCGTCTCGGCGCACGGCCGCAACACCACCCAGGCACGCTGCATCGCGACCTGCGACGGTGACGAGATCCTGGTTGCGCTCGGCACGCTCGGCCGAAAGGACCTTCCCGTCGCCGGCACGTGGGCCACTCGCCCCCAGGTGAAGCACTGGAGCGAGACCCGCCAGCAGCTGCCCCCGGCGGTGCTCGGCACGGTGCACGAGGCGCTCGACATGCGGATCGTGCACGGGGTGTCGCGCCGGCAGCTCATCAAGGGCCGCACGCACCGCGATCCGTCCGGACGGACGGCGTACTGGGTGCGCATCCCGGGCGGGCCGAAGGTGCCCCACGCGGCCGACCTGGCGATGGTGGGCGACGTGGTGCCGAGCGGCTTCGCGAACGTCAGCGGCGAACCGATCGGCGGCAACAGCCTCGACAACACGGTCCGCACGGCGAAGCTGGTGGAGACCGAGTGGGTGTTGGCCGACGTGCAGGTGCACGCGATCCAGGACGGCTTCGGCTACGGCCGTGCCCATCTGTGGGCCGAGGACGGCACCCTGCTCGGCACCGCCAGTCAGTCGAGCGTGATCCGCACCCCGCCGGTCACCTGACCGGGGCCGACGGGGCGCGGCTCGCTCGTCGGATCAGACCGTTCGACGATCACGGCCGGGGCCATGCCACCGGCGGCGCACATCGTGACGAGGCCGTAGCGGCCGCCCGTGCGCTCGAGCTCGTCGAGCACGGTGCCGATCAGCATCGCGCCGGTGGCGGCGATCGGATGGCCGAGCGCCATCGCACCGCCGTTGACGTTCACCTTGTCGCGGTCGAGGTCGAGGTCGCGGATGAACTTCTCGGCCACCACGGCGAACGCCTCGTTGATCTCGAACAGGTCGATGTCGTCGATCGAGAGGCCGGCCTTGGCAAGCACCTTCTTCGCGGCCGGCACCGGCGCGTTGAGCATCAGCGTCGGGTCGTCACCGATGTTCGCGACGGCGACGACGCGAGCGCGCGGGGTCCAGCCGTTGGCCTTCGCGGCGTCGGAACTGGCGAGCAGGATCGCGGCGGCGCCGTCGACCACGCCCGAGCTGTTGCCGGCGTGGTGGACGTGCTCGATCTGCAGGTCGGGGTAGCGGGCCAGCACCATGCCGCGCAGCGTGGTGCCCTGGTCGTCGAGCGGCACGTCGGCCATCGCCGCGAACGACGGCGCCAGCTGGGCCAGGCCCTCGAGCGTGGTCTGCGGCCGGGGGAACTCCTCGCGGTCGAGCGCCAGGCTGCCGTCCTCCTTGAACACGGGGACGAGGCTCTTGTCGAAGCGGCCCTCGGCGATCGCCCGGGCGGCACGCTGCTGCGACTCGTAGGCCAGCGCATCGAGCGCCTCGCGCGGGATCTGCTCCATCGAGGCGATCGCGTCGGCGGCCACACCCTGGTGGGTCTGGGGGTGGCGGGCGCGCAGGCGGGCGTTGCCGGCGTCCATCAACGGTCCGCGCACACCGCTCTGCGCTGCGCCGAGCGCCGGGTGCAGCGACATCATCTCGCAACCGCCCGCGATGATCACGTCCTCGAGGCCGCTCATGATCGACGCGGCCGCCATGTTGGTGGTCGTGATGCCCGAACCGCAGAAGCGGTCGAGGGTGACGCCCGACGCCTTCACGTCGTAGCCGGCATCGAGCAGCGCCATGCGGGCGAGGTCGCCGCCCTGGGTGCCGACCTGCATCGAGGTGCCGAAGATGACGTCGTCGACGGAAGCGGTGTCGAGCTGGTTGCGGTCGCGGATCGCGGCGAGCACCGTCGCGGCCAACTGCTGCGGGTGGATGTCGGCCAGCGCGCCCTTGCCGACCTTGCCGATCCCACGCGGGGTGCGGCAGGCGTCGATGATCCAGGCTTCGGACATGTGGGGGTCTCCTCGGGGATCGCCGCGCGGGCCGGTGCCCGCGTCGTGGCGGCGATCGTAGGAGGCCCGGCAAGGTCGGGTCCGAGTCGAAGCCGGGTCAGAACCCGATCTTCGGCACCTCACGAGCGGCCTCGTCGGCCTCGAAGTACTCGCGCTTGTCGAACTTCAACATGTTGGCGAAGATCACCGTCGGGAACGCCTGCAGCTTGTTGTTGTACGTCAGCACGGTGTCGTTGTAGAACTGCCGCGCATAGGCGACCCGACCCTCGGTGGCGCTCAGCTCCTCCTGCAGGGCGAGGAAGTTCTGGTTGGCCTTGAGGTCGGGATACGCCTCCGACAACGCGAACACCTGACGCAGTGCGCTGGCCACCTGGCCATCGGCGGCCGCCTGCGCGTGCGGGTCGGCGGGCGCGGCCATGGCCGCGTTGCGCGCCCTGATGACGGCGTCGAGCGTGTCCTTCTCGTGCGCGGCGTACGCCTTCACGGTCTCGACGAGGTTGGGGATGAGGTCGATGCGACGCTTGAGCTGCACGTCGATCTGCGACCAGGCGTTCTCGACCTGGTTGCGGCTGCGGATCAGCCCGTTGTACGTGACGATCACGAAGATCACCAACAGCACGATGATCGCGAGGATCACCCAGACCATGGCGACTCCCTTTCTCGGTTCCGCCGTCCTGGCGGACCCACGGTCAGCGTCGACCGAGGGCTCGGGCCAGCATACGAGACACCCGGCGCCGCTCTCGCGCGTCGTCGAGCATGCGGCGGCGCTCGTCCCGGTCGGCGGCGATGCGCCGGTAGTGCGCCGCGTACAGCTCGGCGAGCCGCCGCATCGAGAACTGGTCGGCGCGCGGCCGGCCGGCGGCGATCAGCCGGGCGCGGAGGTCGGCGTCGTACAGCACGCGGCGCAGGGATGCGGCGAGCGCGTCGACGTCGCCCGGTTCCACGAGCACCGCGTCGACGCCGTCGGTGGCGACGTTGCGATAGCCGTCGAGGCCGCTGGCCACGATCGCGGTGCCGGCGGCCATCGCTTCGATCAGCACGACCCCGAACGACTCGCCGTGCAGCGAGGGCGCGCAGAACACGGTGGCGCCGGACAGCCGAGCCACCTTGTCGGCGTCGGTGACGCGGCCGAGCCACGTGATCCGTCGATCGTCCCGGTACTGGTCCTGCAGCCGTGGCGTGTCGGGGCCGGTGCCGGCGACCCACAACCTCACGTCGTCGGGGAGCTGCTGCAGCGCTGCCAGCAGGACGTCGAGACCCTTGCGCTCCTCGTGCCGGCCGAGGAAGAAGACCGTCGGCCCGTCGGCCGGCTCGGGGACGGCGTCGCAGTACTGCTCGAGTTCGACACCGTTGAACAGGATCTCGTACTCGCCCCCGATGTACCGCTTCACGAGCTCTTCGGCGTCGGGCGACACGGCGACGCGATGGGCGAGCCGGTGGCTGGCGGCGAGCACCGGACGTCGCAGGTACTTGTAGGCGGCGCTCTCACCGGCCGAGTGGAACGTGGCGATGATCGGCGCGGTGTGCAGCAGCGTGGCGGTCTGCGTGGGGCCGGGGATGAAGGGCTCGTGCAGGTGCAGCACGTCGAACTCCTCCTCGGTGAGGGCCCGGATCATCCGCAGCTGACACGACGGGTCGGGTGCGAGCGGCGCGATCGAGCCGTTCGCGCTGGTCGGCAGGCTGTCGCCGAGCGGTGTGACGAAGGTGGCCGGAGGCGGGCCGTCGCACGGCGCGAGGACGCGCACCTCGATACCCATCCGCCGCAGCTCGCGGCTGAGACCCATCACCTGCGCCTGCACACCGCCCGGGACGGACAGGCTGTACGGGCACACCATGCCGACCCGGAGCAACCGTCCGTCCGGACGCGACGGCGCGTCGGTCGGCTCGGGATCGGGCATCGGGCCACGGTAGCCGAGCACTCCGCCGGTGGCGACCCGCCGCACCGGGGCTGAGTACGGTGCGGCGCATGACCCGTCTTCCTGCCCTGAGCGTGATCGGTACCCCCACCAAGCGCACCGCGCTCCTGGAGGTGGCTGCCGAGGCGGATCGGCGAGGGTTCGCCGGCCTGGCGAGTCCGGGGGTGCACGGCAACCTCGCGCTGTGCGGCTCGCTCGCGCACGTGACGCACGAGATCCCGTTCTGGACGAGCATCCAACCGATCTACCACTCGCACCACGCCGAGGTCGCGATCACGGCCGGACACCTGGCCGAGGTGAGCGGCGGCAGGTTCCGGCTCGGCCTCGGTGTCAGCCACGCCCCGGCGATGGACCGGCTCGGCATCTCGACCGGCAAGCCGCTCGGCGACATGCGGTCGTACGTGGCGGGTGTCCGGGCGAGCGAGCGGGCGTCGGGCGCGCTGCCGCCCGTCTACCTCGCGACGTTGCGCGACAGGATGCTCGACCTGGCGCTCGAGGTGGCCGACGGCGCGATCTGGGCCAACGCCTCGCGCTCGTTCATGCCGACGCAGGTGGCGCGCGCTGCGGCGGCCGGTCGCGACGGGTTCTTCCTGGCGAACATGGTGCCGACGGTGATCGACGCCGACCGCGATGCGGCTCGGGCGATCCACCGACGCACGCTCGGCGGGTACGTCGTGCTGCCCAACTACCGCAACTACTGGAAGGCCGCCGGCTACGAGGCCGAGATGGTCGCGATCGAAGCCGCGCTCGCCGCCGGCGATCGCGAGGCGTTGCCCGGGCTGATGACCGACCGCTGGCTCGACGACTGCACGATCAGCGGCTCGCCGTCCGAGGTGCGCGACCAGTTCGAGGCCTGGTTCGACGCGGGGGTGCTGCCGATCGCGGTGATGTCGAGCACGAGCGGTGGACAGCTGCACGCGATCGGCCAGTTGTTCGAGCTGTTCGAGTGACCGAGGTCCGTGAGGCGCAGGTGCCGATACTCGCCCGGTGACGCACGCACCCCCGGCTCCGTGAGGCGCAGGTGCCGATACGGGACCGCCGGCTCACGAACCCATGGCGCGGCCGATCAACCCCTG
>WBZM01004029.1_pt1 | contig 10998 bp, 10 predicted proteins | sample 5204271 | NCBI WGS metagenome assembly WBZM01 (sample SAMN12344346, study PRJNA552823) | activated sludge metagenome | biome: Activated sludge suspended growth; feature: Nitrification reactor; material: Wastewater; isolation source: activated sludge from nitrification reactor of wastewater...
GCTCCTCCTCGCCCCGCTGGTCGCGGCGTGTCAGCCCAGCCCGCCGAGCCAGGGCCCGGCCGAGGCGCCCGCCGAGCCGAGCCAGCCGGGCCAGCCGACGGAGCCCGGCCCCTCGGGCCCTGCCACCTTCAAGGACGCCGACTACGCGCCGACCGACGCCGACCGGGCTGACGTCGGCGCCCACGCGGCCGCCGGCAACCGCTTCGCCGCCGGTCTCTACGGACAGGTGAGGAGCGGCGCGGGCAACCTGGCGATGTCGCCGCTCTCGGTCCGCACCGCGCTGGCGATGACCTACGGCGGCGCGCGGGGGGAGACGGCGAAGGCGATGGCCGGCGCCCTCCGCTTCGAGCTCGAGGGCGACCGCCTCCACGCCGCCGAGTCGGCGCTCGCCGAGTCCCTCCGCGGCGCCGTCAGCGGCGACCAGCTCCTCTCGATCGCCAACCGCCTCTGGGGCCAGCGGGGTGAGGGCTTCCTCGGCGAGTACCTGCAGCTCACCCGCTCCTACTACGGCGCCGCGCTCGGCGAGCTCGACTTCGCCGGCGACGCCGAGGGCGCCCGCGGCACCATCAACGGCTGGGTGAGCGACCAGACCAAGGCCAAGATCCCCGAGCTCCTCGCCCGCGGGGTCATCAACTCGAACACCGTCCTCGTCCTCACCAACGCGATCTACTTCAAGGGCCAGTGGCAGAGCCGCTTCGACCCGGCGAAGACCAAGCAGGAGACCTTCAAGGTCGCCGACAAGACCGTCACGACGGCGATGATGCACCAGAAGGCGCGCCTGCCGATCGCCGAGGACGCGCTCGCGCAGGCGCTCGAGCTCGCCTACGTGGGCGAGCGCCTGTCGATGGTGGTCGTCCTGCCGAAGGCGGTCGACGGCCTCGCCAAGGTCGAGGCGTCGGTGGTCGACGGCGGCCTCGACGGCCTCCTCGGCGGCCTCGCGCCGGCCGAGGTCGAGGTCGCGCTCCCGCGCTTCAAGGTCGAGGGCTCGTTCGAGCTCGCCGAGCCGCTCAAGGCGCTCGGCATGGGCGTCGCGTTCGGCGGCGGCGCCGACTTCACGGGGATGAACGGCCGCGGCGGGCTCTTCATCTCGGCGGTCGTCCACAAGGCCTTCGTCGAGGTCAACGAGGAGGGCACCGAGGCGGCGGCGGCGACCGGCGTGGTGATGACCCGCTCGCTGCCGCGGGTGGTCCGCTTCACCGCCGACCATCCCTTCCTCTTCGCGATCCGCGATCGGAAGACCGGCGCGATCCTCTTCCTCGGCCGGGTCGTCAACCCGAACGCTTGAGATCGCTCCGGTGGGGGCGGCTGGCCCCAGATGTGAGGGGCGACCTCGCGCGGTGAATATTTTCTCCGCCGACCGTGACGTCGCCCGGTCGAGCCGTGTGTGATGGGTGAAACGAGCCACGAGTCACCCTTCATGCCCGTCACGATCGCCCTCGCCTCCATCTTCGCCCTCACCCTCACCCAGGAGCCGGCCGCCGCCAGCGCGTCCGTCGGCGTCTCCACCGACTCCGGCGCGAGCGCCGACGCGAGCGGGAGAGCGCCGGCGCGGAGGCCCGGCGCCGACGCCAAGGGGACGCCCTGGATGCGCCGACACGAGCCGCAGCGCGGGATGATGGAGCTCGGGGTCTTCGGCGGCGTCCTCCTGCCGAGCCAGCAGCACGAGCTCTACGACCCGACCAACGCCTACCAGCGCTACCGCCGGGCCGCCCCCGACCTCGGGATCCGCTTCGCCTACTTCCCGCTGCGCTTCTTCGGCCTCGAGGTCGAGGGCGCGGTGATGCCGACCCGCACCGAGAGTGATGATCGCGCCACCCTCTTCGGTCTCCGCGGCCACGCGGTCCTCCAACTCCCGCGCCGGATCACCCCCTTCGCCCTCGCCGGCATCGGCGCGTTCGGGGCGTCGAGCGCCGCCCTCGGCCGCGACGTCGACCCCTCGCTCCACTTCGGCGGCGGCGTGAAGTTCTTCATCAACGACCTCCTCGCCCTCCGCCTCGACCTCCGCGACAACATCTCCGCGGCCCATCAGATCGAGAACGGCCGCACGAACCACGTCGAGGTCCTCCTCGGCCTCTCGCTCGCGCTCGGCCGCAAGAAGACCCCGGCGAGCAAGCTCATCGACAGCGACGGCGACGGCCTCTGGGATCCGGGCCAGGGCGTCCCCAAGCAGGACGAGGACCGGTGCCCGAACGAGCCGGGGCCGCGCTCCAACCAGGGGTGCCCGCTGGTCGACAGCGACGGCGACGGCCTCTGGGATCCGGGTCAGGGCGCGCCGGCGGCCGAGGAGGATCGCTGCCCGATGGCGGCCGGCCCGCGCTCGACGCAGGGGTGCCCGCTGGTCGACAGCGACCTCGACGGCTTCTTCGATCCGGGCCAGGGCGCGCCAGTCGAGCAGGAGGACCGCTGCCCGAGCGAGCCGGGCCCGAAGGAGACCCGCGGCTGCCCGATCAAGGACAGCGACGGCGACGGCCTCGCCGATCCGGGTCAGGGCGTCACGCCCGAGGACCAGTGCCCGCGCGAGCCCGAGAGCTTCAACAACTACCAGGACGCCGACGGCTGCCCGGACACGATCCCCAAGGAGGTCGCCAAGTTCACGGGGGCGATCCGCGGGATCAACTTCGACGTCAACAAGGACACCATCAAGCCGAACTCGAAGAAGACCCTCGACGCGGCGGTGAAGGTGCTGAAGGACTTCGGCGACGTCCGGATCGAGATCAGCGGCCACACCGACTCCGATGGTTCGGCCGAGTACAACCGCGACCTCTCGCGGCGCCGGGCGGAGTCGGTGAAGCGCTACCTCGTCGACGCGGGGATCGCCGCCGACCGGATCGAGACCCGCGGCGCCGGGCCGGACGAGCCCGTGGCCGACAACAACAGCAAGCGCGGCAAGGCGCAGAACCGCCGGATCGAGTTCAAGCTCCTCGCCGGCAAGATGGAGGGGAACCGATAGCCGCCCCGATCGGGATCGCAGGCGCGCCTCCGCGGGGAGGCGGAGGCGCGCCGAAGGGCCCTCGTCGCTGGGGAGGCGACGAGGGTGGCGCCCCCTCGCGGGGAGGCGAGGGGGCGCCGTCCGGCGATCTGCGATCACGCGGCTCACACGTCCGGGGATTGGTGGGGTGGGGGCGACGTGGGGTCCGCGAGGCGTGGCGAGAGGGCGCCGAGAGCGCGCGTTTTTTGACTTCGAGGCCGGGCCGTGGAACCCAGGCTCGGCCCGTGGCGCTCACGGGGCGGCAGGTCGCCGTCCGCGGGGCGCGAGTCCTTCACCTCGATGACCGACGACGCCGACGACGCCACCCTGGTGCGGATCGCCGCCGGCCGCGGCCTGCCTGGCCAGCTCGCCTTCGAGAAGCTCGTCGACCGCCACCAGACCTGGCTCGTCCGCTTCCTCCTCCACCTCCTCGGCGGCCGCAGCGACGCCGAGGACGTCGCCCAGGACGCGTTCGTGCGCGCCTTCCTGGCGATCGAGGAGTGCGGCGACGGCTCGCGCTTCCGCGGCTGGCTGCGGGTGATCGCCCGTCGCCTCGCCTTCAACCACCGCCGCGACGCCCGCACGCGGGCCCACTACGAGGAGCGGAGCGGCGTCCTCGCCCCCGACCACGCCGGCGGCCCGGCGCTCCAGGTCGAGAGCCGCGAGATCCTCGAGTCTGTCCTTACGGACATATCCTATCCATACCGAGAGATCATGGTGCTCCGCTTCGTCGAGGAGCTACCGCTCAAGGAGATCGCCGACCTCCTCGAGATCGGCGAGAGCGCCGCGAAGATGCGGCTCTCGCGGGCGAGACAGGAATTCCAGCGCGCGTACGAAAGGAGGGGGGGCAGTGGAGAACCCGGACGAGCCTGATTCGGACTGGATCCACGCCGTCTTCGGCGTGTTTCGCGAGGAAGTCATCTCGCTCGCGGCCGACTTCGGCGCGAGGGTGAAGCGCGAGGTCGACCAGGTCGCCGCCACCCAGGGCGTGCGGCCCCCCAGCGCGACGGCCCTCCTCGCGGTCGTCGCCGTCGAGACCGGCAACATGGTCGCGTCGCTCTTCAGCCCACCCAAGGGATCCGACCCGGAGGAGGACACCTAGATGCTCGAAAAATTCCTCGATCAGCTCATGAAGATGTGGCCGACCGCGGCGATGTTCCTCGCGGTGGTGATCGGCGGCCTCATCGCCTCGTCGGTCGCCCGCCGGATGGCCCGCTGGGCCTTCGACAAGAGCGGCCTCGACGCCCTCGCCGAGCGCGCCGGCGCGGCTCGGCTCCTCTACGCGGTCGGCATCCGCAAGGGGCTCTCGCACGTCGTCGGCAGCCTCATCTATGCCGCCGGCCTCCTGGTGACCGGCGCGGCGGCGGCCGACCTCCTCGGCCTCGACGCGGTCTCGCACGGCGTCGCCGCGGTGCTCGCCTTCCTGCCGCGCCTGGCGGCGGCGGCCGTGGTCTTCGGCGCCGGCGTGGGCCTCGCCGGCCTCCTCCGCCGCCTCGCCGTCGGCTTCGCCAGCCGCCGCGGCGACGTCGAGCAGCCCGAGCTCCTCGGCAACCTCGCCTACTACGGCGTGATGACCCTCTCGGTGGTGGTCGCCGCCCAGCAGGCGGGGATCGAGACCGCGCTCATCGAGTCGCTGCTGGTCACCCTCGTGTCGATCACCTGCGCGGCGATCGCCCTCGCGTTCGCGCTGGGCTCGCGGGAGTCCTTCCACAACCTGGTCGCCGGCCACTTCCTCCGCCGCCTCGCGCGGCCGGGCGACACCATCCGCTTCGGCGGGACCGAGGGCGTGGTGGTCCGCTACTTTGGCGTCGCGGTGGTGGTGAAGACCTCCGAGGGGGAGCTCGCCGTCCCCTGCCGGGTGATCCTCGACGGCAACCTGGGGGTCTCGCGCCTCGGCGCCCGGGCTCGCGCGAAGCTCGACGACGAGGCGGCGCGGGCCGCCGCTGGCGCGCCGGCGGGCGAGGCCTGAGCGCCGCGCCTCGTCGCTGGCGTGAGGGACCTGTCCGCACGGTCAGACTCTATGCGAGGCGCCGCGCGTGAGGGCTGAAGCGAGGCGCCCGCCCGCGGCCTGGGGCCGGGGCGGGCGTCCTCATCGAGCCGCGCGGGGCGGGCGTCACTTCCAGCCGCAGGTGCGGCCCTTGTTCTGCTCGGCGAGCCACTCGCTGAGCGGCTCGAAGTACTCGATCATCGGGCCGGCGTCCATCTGACGGGAGCCGGTGAGCGCCTCGAGGGCGTCGGGCCAGGGGCGCGAGGCGCCGAGCTCGAGCATCGCCTGGAGGCGCGCGCCGGCCTCCTTGGAGCCGTAGATCGAGCACTCGTGGAGCGGCCCCTCGTGGCCGGCGGCCTCGCAGAGGGCCTTGTGGAACTGGAACTGGAGGATCCGAGCGAGGAAGTAGCGGGTGTAGGGGACGTTCGCCGGGATGTGGTACTTGGCGCCGGCGTCGAAGTCCTCCTCGCTGCGGGGCTCGGGCGGGGCGACGCCCTGGTACTTGGCGCGGAGCTCCCACCAGCCGGCGTTGTAGCGGTCGGGGGTGATCTTGCCGCTGAAGACGTCCCAGCGCCACTGGTCGATCAGCTTGCCGAAGGGCAGGAAGCCGATCTTGTCGAGGGCGTCCTGCATCATCTGGTTGATCACCGCCTCCTTGTCCTTGGCGACGCGGTCGATGAGGCCGATCTTCTTGAGGTAGCGCGGGGTGATCGAGAGGGCGATGGCGTCGCCGATCGCCTCGTGGAAGCCGTCGTGGGCGCCGTTCTGGAAGAGCACCGGGAGCTTGTAGTAGTAGTGGTAGTAGTAGTTGTGGCCGAGCTCGTGGTGGATCGTGACCATGTCCTCCGCGTTGATCTTGATGCACATCTTGATGCGGAGGTCGTCGTTCAGGTTCACGTCCCAGGCGGAGGCGTGGCAGACCACCTCGCGGCCCTCGGGCTTCTGGAACATCGAGCGCTCCCAGAAGGTCTGCGGCAGCGGGTCGAGGCCCAGCGAGGTGAAGAAGGACTCGCCGAGCTTGACCATCTTGATCTCGTCGTAGCCGGCGCTCTTGAGGGCCGCGGTGACGTCGATGCTGGTCTTGCCGGGGTAGGGGGTGACGAGCGGGTAGATGTTGCCCCACTCCTGCGCCCACATGTTGCCGAGGAGGTGCGCCGGGATGAGGCCGTCCTGCGGCACGCGGCCGGTGCCGTACTTCTCACCGAGTTCGGCGCGGACGTAGCAGTGGAGCTGCTCGTAGAGGGGCTGGACCTGCTCCCAGAGGCGCTCGCTCTCGGCCTCGAACTGGGCGGGGGTCATGTCGTAGGCGGCGCGCCAGAGCTGACCGAGGTCGGCGGCGCCGAGCTCGTGGGCGCCCTCGTTGGCGAGGGCGACGAAGCGGGCGTAGAGCGGGCGGATCTCGCGGGCGATCTGGTGCCAGCCCTTCCACGCGTCGAGGAGCTCGTCGTAGTCGCGGCTCGCGGCGATCACGTCGGAGAGCTCGCCGAGGTCGCGGCAGGTCTCCTTCTTGCCCTTGGTGACGCAGTGCTTGCCCTTGCCGTAGATGCCCTCCATCTTCGAGCCCAGGGCGGCGAGCTCTTCGCGCTTGGCGGCGTCGCTCGGCGCCGGCGGGGGGCTCGAGGTGACGCCGAGGAGGTGGAGCTTGCGGTAGGTGTCGGGGTCGCCGACGGTGCCGAAGTCGCCGGCCTCGCGGATCGCCCGGCCGAGGTACTCCATCACCTTCTCGTTGGCCTTGGCGGCGGCGGCCTCGGTCGCGTCGGTGATGTTGGTGTTCTTCTCCCACTCGGCCGCGCTGGCGGCGACCAGGAGCTCGCGGAGGTCGGCGTCGACGCGGTCGACGAAGGCCCTCGCGTCGGGCGCGGACACGACCTGGGCGGGCGCGGGCGAGATCGGCTCCCTCTCGATCTTGAATTCCTTCTTGTTGGGCCCGCAGGCGGCGAGGGCGGGCAGGAGGAGGAGCGCGGAGCAGGGGAGGGACGCGAGGCGAGTGCGCATGGAGCAAGGCTACGTCGCGGCGGCGCGCTTGTCAGCCGCTCCGGGGGCTCCGGGGGCCGACCGAGGTCGCGGGCTCAGCGGCGGAGGATCGCCGGGTCGAGGGTGACGCCGATCGGGCAGTGGTCGGAGCCGGCGACGTTCGGGTGGATCGACGCCTCCTTGACGTAGGGCATGGCCGAGGGCGAGGCGAGGACGTAGTCGATCCGCCAGCCGACGTTCCGCTGGCGGGCCCCCTGGCGCTGGCTCCACCAGGTGTAGTGGCCGGCGTCCGGGTTGAAGCGGCGGAAGGTGTCGACCCAGCCGGCGCGGAGCCAGCGGTCGAACTCCTCGCGCTCCTCCGGCAGGAAGCCGCTGGTCTTCTGGTTCTCGCGGGGGCGGGCGAGGTCGATCGGCTGGTGGGCGGTGTTGTAGTCGCCCATCACGAGGACGCGGGCGCCGGAGCGGCGGAGGCGCTGGAGCACCTCGAAGAGGTGGCGGTAGAAGTCGAGCTTGTAGGGGACGCGGCCGTTGTCGCGCTCCTGGCCGCTGCCGTTGGGGAAGTAGACGTTGGCGATCCGGAGGGCGCCGAGGCGGGCGATCTGCACCCGGCCCTCGCAGTCGAAGCGGCGCTCGCCGAGCTCGTTTTCGACCGCGTCGGGGGCGAGGCGGCTGAAGAGGCCGACGCCGGAGTAGCCCGGGCGCTCGGCGTCGACGAAGTGGGTGGTCCAGCCGGGCGCGCTGGCGAGCTCGGGCGGGAGCTGGTCGGCGCGGGCCCGCACCTCCTGGACGCCGACGAAGCTCGCGCCGGAGGCGGCGAGCCAGCGGTCGAAGCCCTTGCGCGCGCAGGCGCGCAGCCCGTTGACGTTCCAGGAGAGGACGCGCATCTCGCAGCGGCTTTGCGAGCACTTTTGCGCGTTGTCAAGGAGGTTCGCTTTCAACTTGCAAATGAGGAGGAGCGGCGCTAGGTGAGCGTCGCCATGCGACCCCCGGTCCGACTCGCGCCCCACCGGCCGCCGAGCCCGCGAGCGCCGTGCATCCTTTTGAGATCGTTTGGCTCATACGCGCTGGAGAGGGCGGTGAGGCACGCGGGGGCGCGGCCCCTCGCGTGGACCTGGGGCTCGTCGGCCCCGGCGGGTGCCAGGGCTCGGCATGGTGGTTCGGCGCGGCCCGCCGACCGGAACCTGTGGCGGAACGAAACGGGAGACGAACGATGACCCACGAGCAGACGACCATGACGATCAAGAAGGCGCTCGCGGAGTTCGTGAGCGCCAAGGCGGACGGGATGACCCGTCGTGCGCTCCGCAACTACCAGGAGGTGCTCGACATCTTCGCCGAGTTCCTTGAGGCGCGGGGCATCACCTCCGTGGAGTGGGGCCCTGGGGCGACACCGGCGGCGGGCAGGAAGCGCAGCGCGACCGTCGACCAGATCATCGGCCTCTTCGACGACTTCAACGAGAGCTATCTGGTGAAGACGGTGGAGGCCGAGCGAGAGTTCCTCCGGAGCGCCGCCCTCACCTGCCGCGACCTCGGCCGCTGGCTCCAAACGCTCGGCACGAAGCCCACGCGTCGGGTCGCCGAGCCCACGCGGGTCCACGCCTGAGCGTCGCTTCGGGGCCGGTCTCCGGCCCCGTGGGAGGCGTCTCGCCGCCGCGGGGCTCATGGAGCCAACTTGCGGCCGCGAATGTGACAGTGAAGGGCGTCGCGGGGCATTGTGCCACGGTGAGGCACGGGGCCCCGGCGATGAACACCGACACCGCCCGATGTCCCTAAGAACAATCTGAGATCTAGAACACAAAACGATCGAATGGCCCGCGACGCCTCCCTGCGACAGGCCGCGATGTTTTCGTGTCGATCGGTGTGGATCGTGGATCCGACGCGCGACGATCTCGTTATACTGGCCAGTGATCGCATGGTCGCGATCTCGGTCGGTCTAGCTGAGGTGTTGCCGTGGAAACCTCGAAGCGTCGGATCCCTACCCAAGTCGTCAACCTGGTGGCCCAGCGGAGCTCGGAGTTCCTGAGCTCGCCGGAGCTCGCTGTCCAGGACTACGAGCGCTTCGTTCGGTCGGTCGAGGAGACCTACGGGGTGAGCATCGCCGTCCAGCAGACGCTCGGGCCCGACAACCGCCCGGCGGCGATCGACGGCGTGATCTCGCCGGACGGGAGTGCGCCCGGCTGGCAGTGGACCTTCCGCTCGGACCACAACGAGACCCGCTGCGCGCTCCGATTCGCGGCCGTCTAGGCCCTACGGGCGCGATCCTGCGCGTTTTCGCGGTCTTGCTGGCCGGTGGGGTGCTGGTAGGCTCAGCCTCCGAGGTCCGGCGGCGCACGGTCGCGTCGAGGGGCCGACCGACGCGTCATGGTCGAAGCTGAGACCCCCGAGAGCGCCAAGCCGCTGACCCTGGCCGAGATCGGCCGGATCATCGGGGCCGAGCACGTCCGCCTCCTCCTCGTCGGCGCCGGCGGGTTGATGATGGAGATCGAGGCCTGGCCGCGCGCCGAGTCGACGGACGCGGCGGGGCGCGAGCTGGTCGAGCGGGTCCGGCTCGGCCGCGAGGTGGCGATCATCGGCGGCACCGGCAGGCCGTCGCGGATGGCCGCGCCGCTCCTCCTCGGCACTCGCCTGCTGGGGGCGATCGCTGCGACCCGGGCCGTCGACCGGCCGGCCTTCGCCGCCGACGACGGTGAGATCCTGGCGGCGATCGCCGAGCGGATGGCGCTCGACCTGGAGCGCGAGCGTGCCGTCGAGCTCGCCCGCTCGGAGCGCGAGGCGATCGCCGCGAACAAGGCGAAGAGCGCCTTCCTGGCCCACATCAGCCATGAGATCCGGACGCCCCTCAACGCGATCATCGGCTACAGCGAGCTCCTCGAGGAGGAGTTCCTCGACGTCGGCGACGACGGCCACGTCGCTGACGTGGTGCGGATCCAGGGGGCGGCCAAGCACATCCTCGCGCTCATCAACGACATGCTCGACCTCTCGAAGATCGAGGCGGGCAAGATGGAGCTGGACCTCGAGCCCTTCGCGATCATGGAGATGGTCGACGAGGTGGTGTCGACCGGGCGGGCGCTGGTCGAGCGCGGCGGCAACGAGCTGGAGGTCGCGGTGGCGACCTCGCTGGGGACGATGGTCGCCGACCGCCGGAAGACCGCGCAGGTGCTCCTCAACCTGCTGAGCAACGCCGGCAAGTTCACGCAGCGCGGGCGCGTGGTCCTCCGCGTCGGCCGCGAGCTCGACGGGCGGGGCGAGTGGGTGACCTTCCGGGTCGAGGACACGGGCGTGGGGATGAACGAGGCGCAGCTCGGCCGCCTCTTCGATGCGTATGCACAGGTCGGCGATGGGTCGCAGCGCGTCGGCGGGACCGGCCTCGGCCTCGCCCTCAGCCGCCACCTCTGCGAGCTGATGGGCGGGACGATCGGCGTGAGGTCGGAGGTGGGGGTCGGTTCGACCTTCACGGTCCGGCTGCCGGCTCGGGTCGGCGGTGAGCGGCCGGCGGCGGCGCCCCGCTGAGGGAGAGATCTCCCGGCGGAGCAGCGGTCGAGAGGGGACGCGCGCCAGCGCACCATGCGGGCGCGCACGAACTCGGGCGGGTCGCCTTCGGCGCACCTCCGCTCGCCTGTGCAGGGCCGCGCGCAATCCGTGCTGGCCTCCCTGGATGTTACATGAAAACATCATTCATGTAACACGGGAGAACACGATGCTGCCCTTCAGCGACTTCACCCCCTCGACCGCCCGAGATCTCGATCGCGTGGAGAGCCTCCGCGCGGTGGTCCTGTGGCTGATCATGAGCTCCGGCGTCATCACCGCATACCTCCGCTGGGAGTCGATGTGACGCCGAGGTCACAGGTGCGTGACGGCGCACCGGGCGAAATCGCTCGGACGGCCAATGGGCCGAAGGCGCTGATCCGATCCGCCACCTCGTGACGCTCATGGGTCGTCCTGGCCATGGGGCCGCGCTCCAGCGGCTGGCCGAGACGGAGCTGACGATGAGCACCACCACGACGACCTCCGCCACCCCCGACCGTACCTCCGCGAGCACCACCTCGACCGAGACCACGAGTGATGCGACGAC